>Ga0070740_10002210_pt1 | contig 23627 bp, 24 predicted proteins | sample Coa_R2_FD_67286 | JGI IMG/M metagenome (GOLD analysis project Ga0070740, IMG submission 67286) | Surface soil microbial communities from Centralia Pennsylvania, which are recovering from an underground coalmine fire - Coalmine... | ecosystem: Environmental > Terrestrial > Soil > Unclassified ...
TCCATCGCTGGCAATCCAAACGCCGTCGGATTCGGGGTCTTCGATTCCGACGCCAACGGCGAGAATCGCGATTCAGCGCTTTCGGCGCGCATTGATGACGTCCGGGGATCGCGTTTCGCGCAGCGCTTCGCCTTTGGCTATCACCGTCTTCGGAGTCGCTTCAATGACGCTAGGGTGGATGGCCCGTACGCCGTCGCCGCGCTGGTGCGCAAGGTTCAGGAGCCGCAGCCGCGCGTGTATCTGGTCCGTCAGGTCTCGCCGGATTTTCCAGCCTCGCAGATCCCTCCCGGCGATTCGCTGGTTATTCCTCCGGCGTTCGCCACGACGCTCTACCCTTTCCCCAGCGTCAGCATCACAGATCGTAAACAGCTCGAATATCAAGGTACGTGGACGCACGCCGGCGGCGCGCTCGTCTTCGGATATGAGCATGAAGACCAGGGCGGCCTTATTTCAGGCCGGGATGTGCTGCGGCGCAACAACGGAGGCTACCTCCATGAACAATATACGGTCGGCCGGCGGCTGTTTTTAACCGGAGGAGCTCGCATTGAAAACAGCAGCACCTTCGGGAATAAGTTCGCGCCGCGCGGATCGGCGACGTTCAAGCTGGCCGGCGAGCATGGCCCGCTGTCATCCGCCTACCTGCGGTTCAGCGCCGGTCGCGGCATCACCGAGCCCAGCTTGCTTGAGAACTTCGCGCGCGAATCGTTTTATGTCGGCAATCCCGCTCTGAAGCCGGAGAAGCTTACCGGATACGATCTCGGCGTCGTTCAGGAATGGTTCGGCGGGAAGCTGCGGACGGAGGTCACGGCATTCCGGAACTCGTTTTACGACCTGATTGTGTTCGATTCGTCCCGAAATCCCTCAACCTGGAGCAATATCGACCGCAGTCGGGCGCGCGGCGTTGAAATTGTCGGCGCCGCGCGGCCCTGGAAGTTCGTGGAGCTCAACGCAGCGTATACGCGTCTATCCACGCGGATCACCCGAACCAATTCAACCAACATTTACAGCCAGGCGGGCGAGGAGCTGCCGCGCCGGCCGCGCAACGCCCTGTCGGCCTGGATCTCGATCGCGCCGCGCCGGTGGACGCTGCTGGTCGGCGGGCGATTTGTCGGCGAGCGGCAGGACACAGACTTCGTGTTCGGAGTGACGCGCAATCCGGCCTATGGCAACCTGTACGCCAGCGGGTCCTATCAGATCACCGAACACATTGCGCCGTTTCTGCGCATTGATAACCTGGCCGACGAACGCTACCAGGAGGTTCTCGGATATCCCGCGCTGACGCGCAATGCAATGGGAGGCGTCCGCATCTGGTGGTAGCCCGCTACACCGCTGTTCTGCTGTCTTGCGCGGCGCTGCTGGCCGCCCCGCAGCGCATCATCTCTACAGCGCCGAGCATCACCGAAATGCTTTACGCCCTCGGCATGGGGCCGAGGATCGTCGCCGACACGGTCTACTGCAATTACCCTCCCGAAGCGAGAACGAAACCAAAAATCGGATCCTACATCGCGCCAAATATCGAGAAGATTGCGTCGTTGAAGCCGGACCTCGTCATTATTCAAAAAAATCCCATTCAGCTCGGCCCGCGCCTGTCGGCCCTGCATCTCAACGTCCTCGAAGTCAGCCACGACAGCATTGATGAGGTGTACGCTTCCATCGAAAAAATCGGCGAAGCGGCGGGAGCTCCGGATCGGGCGCGCGCTCTGGTGCGCAGCTTGCGACAGGAGCTGAATCACATACAGCGGCGGACCGCGTCATATCCCCGCACCCGCATGATGTTCATCGTGGGGCGCGCGCCGAACCGCATCGAGGATCTCATTGCCGTGGGCCGCGCTTCGTATCTGAATGGCGTAATCGAGGCCGCGGGCGGCGACAATATTTTTAAAGACGCGGTAGCGCCCTATCCCAAAGTCGGCATGGAAGACGTGCTGAGGCGCAATCCAGAGGTCATCGTCGATATGGGCGATATGTCCGAGCCCGAGCGCGTCAGCCCGGAGCAGAAGCGCGCCATCGTTGCGCTGTGGAGCCAGTACCCTTCGGTCGCGGCGGTGAAAAATCACCGCGTATTCGCGGCGGCGTCGTCCATCTTCACCGTGCCCGGCCCGCGCATGGTGGAGGCGGCGCGCGCTTTCGCGAGCATGCTGCACCCGGAGGCGGGACTTTGAGTTATTCGCTCCAGCATGTCGGGATGCGCTATGGCGATCGCGAGGTCCTGCGCGACATTACCACGCACTTCGACGCGGCGCAGTTGACCGCTATCGCCGGACCGAACGGCGCGGGAAAGTCGACGCTGATCGGCATCCTGGCGGGCGTCCGCGACGGATTTGCCGGCGTGTGCGCCTATGCAGGCCGCGACATCCGGAAATGGCCGCGGCGAGCGCTCGCGCGGCGGGTTGCGCTTGTGCCGCAATCGCTGCGCCTTGATTTTCCATTTACGGCCGAGCAAGTCGTGATGATGGGACGATCCCCGTACTCGAAGGGTTTGTTTGAGGCGCCAGGCGATTACGAAGCCGTCGAGCGCGCAATGCGGATTACGGACGTCATCGAGTTTCGCCATCGCGATTTTCGCTCGCTCTCCGGCGGCGAGCGCCAGCGCGTTGTACTTGCGTCGGCTCTGGCGCAATCGCCTGAATTCCTGCTGCTCGATGAGCCCGCGACATACCTCGATCTAAAGCATCAGGTTGCGGTATACCGCCTGCTCCGCGACATGCGAACGTCCGGAGTCGGCGTCGTCACCGTCACTCACGACCTCAACACGGCCCTGACGTATGCGGATCGGGTGGTGTTGTTGTACGGCGGCGGGATTGCGGCCGACGGCGCTCCGGCTGGCGTGCTCACGCCAGTCAACCTGGAGCGCATTTTCGGCGTACACGCGATCGTGCAGGCAACGCACGGCCGGGCGTGGATCGCGTATGAGGCCTGATCGCTTCTGGCGCGCGGTGGGATTTTCCGCGGCGGCGCTTCTCATGGCGGCAGTCGCGTGCCCGCTCATCGGATCCACAACGCTTGATTACCGGCGGGCCTTCGCCGGCGCTTCTCCGGATCACGAGATCCTGTTCTATGTGCGATTGCCTCGCGTCGCGCTGGCGCTGGTCGCCGGTGGTACGCTGGCGACGACTGGGGTGCTCTTTCAGGCGATCCTGCGCGAGCCATTGGCCGAGCCCTACACGCTCGGAATTTCGAGCGGTTCGTCGCTCGGGGCGGTGCTCGCCATCTGTTTCGGCTGGCAATCGGCTCTGGGCCTTCCTGCGACGTGGTTGTGCGCCTTTGCGGGCGCGGTAGTCACGCTCGCGCTGGTCCTTCTGATTGCGCTCGAGCGGCGTCGCATGTCATCCTTCACGCTGCTGCTGGCGGGCGTCAGCATCAACAGCATCGCCATGGCCAGCATTCTGTTTTTGCACAACGTCGCCACTTTTTCGCAGTCGTTTGCCATCACACGATGGCTGATGGGCGGCGTGGACGCTGTCCCGCTGCGCGTCATCGCGGGGCTCGCGGCCGTGACGCTGCCGGTTTGCGCGGCGATCTTCGCCCGCTCCCGCGATTGGAATCTACTTGCGGTTGGCGAGGAGTGGGCCGTTGTTCGCGGGTTGCGCGCCTCGCGCATGCTCGTGGCCGGCTATATCGCCGGCTCGATTATGACGGGCTCGGTGACAGCCTTTACCGGTCCCATCGGCTTCATCGGTTTGATCGTGCCGCACGCGCTGCGCATAGCCGTCGGCGCCGATCATCGCATCCTGATTCCCTGCTCGTTTCTGCTCGGGGCGGCATTTCTCGCCGTTTGTGATACGCTCGCTCGGACCGTCCTCGCGCCGACGGAGATTCCGGTCGGAGTCCTCACCGCGCTGCTGGGCGGCCCCTTCTTCATATGGCTGCTCAAGAGCGGACGGCGCAGTCTGTGGCTTTAAGCAAGGCGGTCTTTCTGCCGCTTGCGGCAGCCGCTTTCGGAGCGGCGGGCGGGCTGCTGGTTTTGCTGCTGCCGCACAACGCCGGCGCGACCGCTGCCGTCGTCTTTTGGAGCGCCGCTACTTTGGCGCGCGGCGAGCGGGGCGTGATGCGCTGGTTCCCCAAGCTTCCCGTTTTCGGATCCCTGCTTGCGGGATGCACGGTTCTGATCCGGTGGTACGCGCTGGCTTCCTTCCACGATCGGCGCGCGGTGCTGGCCGGCGTCGTGGCGCATGAGCTCGCGGCCGCCGGGGCCGTGGCGCTGGCGTGGGTCGCTCGGCCCGCCGATTGCGAAGCAAGCCAGCGCCTTAAAGGGCTGAACTCCGCCTCGGCGATCCTGGTATTGCTTCAGGCCGGCGTCGTAGCGGCTTGGACAGGCCCGCGGACAGCCTTTATGCTGGCGTTGCTCGTCTACCTCGTGGTTCGCCTCGCGCTGGCATTTGTTAACTGGCGCTGGGGCGGCGTCCGCTGGTCTGACCTGAACGCAACCTTTGTGCTCCTCAGCGCCGTCGCGCTGGCGGCGCTCTCGCTGCGCTACGGCGGCGCCATCGCGCCCGCTGAGCCCGTCCTCCGGTCACGGTGACATCGGCAGCTGCGCGCCCGGAGCGCCCGATAATCATTGACAAATGCGAACGATTATCATTCAATAGAAGCTGATCGAATGAGGCGGGACGCGCGATTACAGAGCCGCATGGAGTTGTTCCACCAGCGGTGCGCAGAATGCGGCCTCGCGAACACTCACCAGCGGCAAGTGCTCTATCGCGCCCTCGCTGAAACCGACGAGCATCCGACGCCGGAAGCGCTGTACGAAAAAGTCCGGCGCCAGATCCCGGCCATTTCGCTCGGAACCGTTTATCGCAATATTAAGCTATTTGAGCAAATCGGATTATTGAGAGAAGTGACTCCGCTTCACGAGCCTTCCCGGCTCGATGCAAATCTTTCCAACCATCATCATGTCGTATGCCGCCGCTGTCGCTCGATCATCGACGTTCCGGGTGAAGATATCGAGCCCATACGGTTCCGCAAAGCATTGCCCAAGGGTTTTCAGGTAGAGCGGTACGAAGTGGAAGTCCTGGGGCTATGCGCAAAATGCGGACGCGAGGCGCAGGCGGCCAGTCCTCTTAAACGCCGTAAACAATCGAAAAAGGAGAAAACCGATGGGAAAAGTCGCCAGACAAATGGTGGAGCAGGCCGGCCTTGACGTCAACGTGCTGCTTGATAAGCTCGTGCGCGCGGCCGGCGCCGAATTCACGACGTTTTACTACTACACCATTCTTCGCGTCAACGCGATCGGATTCGATGGCGAAGGCTTGAAGGAAATCATCGAAGACGCGCGCATCGAGGACCGCAACCATTTCGAAGCGCTGACGCCCCGGATTTATGAGCTCGGCGGCGCTCTGCCGCGCGATATCCGGCAATTCGCCGACATCGCGGGATGCCCCGACGCGTACCTCCCCCAAAACCCGCGCGATATGACCGCCATGCTCAACGTGCTGGTGGAGGCGGAGCGCTGCGCCATCCGCACTTACACCGATATTTGCAACTACACGGCAGGCAAGGATCACCGCACCTACCAGCTCTCGCTCGCCATTCTTCACGAAGAGGTCGAGCATGAAGCGTGGTTCTCTGAGTATCTCGGCGAAGGTCCGTCCGGACACTTCCGGCGCGGCACTCCTGGAACGTCGCCTTTCGCGCGCATGTTCATGTCGGCCGACATCGGCCAGTAGCCTGTGGCCTTCGTCCGCATCGCCCGCGTGGAGGAGATTCCACGCGGGCACACCGCCTTCTTTCGGATCGGGAACAAGCCGCTTCTGGTCGCCCGCGTCGACGAGGACATTTTCGCTCTTCACGGCGTCTGCCCGCACCGCGGGAATCCGTTGGAGGGCGCCACGCTCCTCGATCACCTGCTTGACTGTCCGTGGCATCATTTTCAGTACGACGTGCGCACCGGCGAAAACTACTTCCCGAAGAATGTGTATCCAGCGGACCTGCCGCAGCTCCAGGCGCAGTTGCGGCCGCTGCGCAGGTACGCCGTCGAGATCCGAGACGGCGAAATATGGGTGGACCTCTAATGACGGATCTTGCCCGGAAGCGCTGCACGCCGTGCCGCGGCGGCGTTCCGCCGCTGGCTGGCCCGGAGCTCGCCGCTTATCAGGAAAAGCTGCCGTTCTGGAAAGTCGTCGGCGAGCATCATTTGTCGAAATCGTTCCTGTTTCCCGACTTCAAGACAGCGCTCGAGTTCGTAAACCGCATCGGCGACCTGGCCGAGCAGGAAGGACATCATCCTGATTTGTGCCTGTCCTGGGGCAAAGTGGACGTGACCACGTACACGCACAAAATCGATGGGTTGAGCGAGAACGATTTCATTCTGGCGGCGAAGATTGACGAGCTGTTCTTCGCCAGGCGCACTTAAGAAGAAGAGCCGCGCGGCGCTCCAGGCGGAGGCGCTACGCGCTCCACGACAACCTGGACATGCGTGACGGCCGCCGCGAGCGCGCCGACCGCGGCGATCACCGGCGCTGCGATCACGCCTACGGCGGCAAGCGTCAGCGGAATCTCCAGGAAAGTGTGGCCGCGCTCGTCCTTGACGACGATGCGGCGCACGTTGCCCTCGTGGATGAGCTCCGTAATCTTGTCCACCAGTTCTTTGCTCTTGAGCTTGAACTCCTCTTCAAATATCTGCAAATTTTCCTTCAGCGGAAAGTCTGGCATCACCGGTATTGTCGTACACTGATGAGGTTCATGACCGCAGCCGCACACGCCGCACGCGCCGCACGCTCCAGCGCCCTGCTTCTTTGCGCGGTACTCGCCGCCGCGCAGGCGCCGGCCCCGATTCGTCCGCCCGCGATCCCGCTGATTACGCACGACCCGTATTTCAGCATCTGGTCGATGACGGACCGCCTTGCCGACAGTCCGACGCGCCACTGGACCGGCGTCGATCAGCCGCTGACGGGGCTCATCCGCATCGATGGGACGGCGTTCCGGTTCATGGGCGTGCAGCCCCGCGGCGTCCCCGCGCTGACGCAGACGGGCTTCGAGCTCACGGCGACGCGGACCAGCTACGCGTTTGAAGGCGGCGGCGTTCGTCTCGATCTCGTGTTTCTCACGCCCGCTCTGGCGGCCGACCTCGAGATTCTGGCGCGCCCGGCGACCTACCTCAGCTGGAGCGTGCGCTCGGTTGACTCCCGGCCGCACAATGTTGCGATTTATTTCGACGCCAGCTCGCTCCTCGCCGTGAATACGCCGGATCAGCTCGTGTCGGCCTCCCGATGGCGCATCGGCGACTTCGAGGCTTTACGAGCCGGCACGGTGGATCAGCCGGTGCTGGCCAAATCAGGAGACAATCTGCGGATCGACTGGGGGCGCGTGTACCTGGCGGCGCCGGAGGCCGAACTGCGCATCACCAGCGGCGCCGGCGAACGGGCCTTCGCTGAATCCGGCCGCCTGCCGGAATCGGATGAACTGGAGTCCGCCGACCTGTACCGCCGTTCACCCACGGCGCTGGCCGCAGTGTTTCAGCTCGGCCCGGTCAGTTCCACGCCGACGTCGCGTGTCGCGGTGCTAGCCTATGACGACGAGTTCTCAATCGAGTACTTCCATCGCAGGATGCGCCCGTACTGGCGCCGGAACGGCATGGACGCAGGCGGGCTGCTGCGCGCCGCCATCGCCGACTATAGCTCGCTGCGCGAGCGCTGCGAACGCTTCGACCGCGAACTCGCCGACAACCTGGTGCGCGCCGGCGGCGCGAAATATGCGGCCTTGGCCATCCTCGCTTATCGCCAGACGCTCGCCGCTCACAAGCTTGTAGCCGATATTGACGGCAGGCCGATGTATTTTTCCAAAGAAAACTTCAGCAACGGATCGATCGATACGGTTGATGTCACCTACCCGTCATCGCCGTTTTTTCTGTTGCTCAACCCGAAGCTGCTCGAAGCGCAACTGGTTCCGGTGTTCGAGTACGCGAGCCTCCCCCGATGGCCGTGGCCCTATGCGCCGCACGACCTGGGCCGCTATCCGCTTGCCAATGGTCAGGGATATGGGGGCGGCGAAAAAAGCGAGCAGAACCAGATGCCGGTGGAAGAGAGCGGCAACATGCTGATCATGACGGCCGCGCTCGCCAAGGCTGAAGGCAATGCAGCCATCGCGCAGAAATACTGGCCGCTTCTGACCAAGTGGGCGGAATATCTGCGCCAGAAGGGGCTCGATCCGGAGAATCAGCTCTGCACCGACGATTTCGCCGGCCACCTGGCGCACAACACGAACCTGTCGCTCAAGGCGATTCTCGCGCTGCGCGGGTATGCCGATCTTGCGTCGAAGCTGGGCAAGTCCGCGGAAGCGCAACAATATGCCGCTCTCGCTCGCGACATGGCTGCGAAGTGGATCTCGATGGCGGATGACGGCGACCACTACCGGCTGGCTTTTGATAAGCCGGGCACCTGGAGCCAGAAGTACAACCTGGTATGGGACAGGCTGCTCGGCTATAATTTGTTTCCATCGGAGGTGGCGCGCAAGGAGGTCGCATTCTACAAGACGCGCCAGAATCCGTTCGGCCTGCCGCTTGACAACCGCGCAACCTACACAAAGCTTGACTGGCTAATCTGGACGGCGACGCTGGCCGACAGCCAAGCGGATTTCGAGGACATCGCCGACAAAGCCTATCGCTTCGCCAACGAAACGCCAACTCGGGTTCCGCTGAGCGACTGGTATTGGACGCTCGACGCAAAGCAGCGGGGTTTTCAGGCTCGCTCCGTTGTGGGCGGCGTATTCATCAAGGCCCTGGCGGTGCAATGGGCGGAGCGGCCGGTTGGGGGGAGCGCGGCCGCTGCGACGAGATAACTCAGCGCGACGGGCGCACCTCGTTGATCTGCGCGTCGATTTTCGAACGGTCCCCGACCACGATCAGGGCCATCTTGTCCGGGTCCAGATATTTTTCGGTCATAGCCTGAACCTGCTGAGGACTGACTTTGAGAACATTCGGGACATAGTCGCGGAGCCAGTTCTCGCCCAAGCCCTGCAAATCCACGAACCGGAGCTGGGCGATGACGCCCGCCGGCGACGAGTTGCGAATGACGAACACGCCGCTCATGTAATTCTTGATGCCCTGTAGTTCCGGCTGGCCCGGGGCTTCGCGCCGCAAACGCGCAATCTCAGCCAGAATTTCTTTGAGGGCGGGTCCGGTTACAGAGGTGGTGATGTCGGCCTCTTCCGCCCAGACGGCGTCGTGATAGTGGGTCTGAATCCTGCTGAACGGCGAATAGGTGTATCCCTTCTGCTCACGAATGTTCGTGGTGATGCGCGATGCGAAGGCGCCCCCCAGCAGCGAGTTAGTCACCTGCAAGGGAATGTAATCGGCGCTGGTAGGCGGAGCCACGCGCAGCCCCAGCCGTATGGTGGACTGAGCGGCGCCCGGGCGGTCAACAATCTCTGTGACCTTTGCGGGAGTGTTCTTCGGAACATGCTCTTCGATCGCCGGACCCCGCTCCCAGTTTTCAAATTCCTTTTGGATGGTCTGTTTGATGGACGGGTCGAACCGGCCTGCGATGTAGATGTGCGACCGGGCCGCGCCGAAGTTCGATTTGTAAAACCGACGTACATCGCCGATGGTGTAAGAGCGGAGCATTTCCTCGGTGGGGAATACCCGGCCGTAAGGATGATCGCCGTATATGGCCCTGGCGAATGCTTCGTTAGCCTGCGCTCCCGGGTTGGAGCGCTCGATGGCCAGCCGGCGCAGCATGTTGGCGCGAATCCGGTTCAACTGCGAATCGGGCAGCGCCGGATGCTGGACGACATCCGCCATCAGGCTGGCGAGATCCTGGGCGTAGTCGGAAAGGGCGTCGCCTGTAATCAGCGTTACGTCCGGCCCTACGTTGACTGAAATCCGTCCACCCATGCGCGCCGCCTCGCGGGCAACTTCCTCAGACGATCGAGTGGTTGTCCCCTCATTGAGCATTTCGCCGGTCATGTCGGCCAGCCAGACCTGGTTTGCCTGCTCGTTGATATTGCCCGCCCGGACTGCGATTTCGATGGTCACCTTGGGAATCACTCCGTACGGCGTCATCGTTACGCCCAGCCCATTTTTGAGCGTCCAAATCTGCGAGGCAGGGAGCGTGAACGGCTTGGGCGGACCGCCTTCAGGCGGCGCTTGTTTGGCCGGAGCTTGCGCAAAGCAGCACACGCCGGCGACCAGTTGGCAGATCAGAGAGGCTTGTCTGTTCACGTTATTCTCCGCTGGCGGCTTTTGCGGGCGCCGCGCCCGGCTCCACCATGACGACCGTACGGTTGGAGCTGCGCAGGAACTCCCGGGCAGTCTTTTGAATCAACTCCGGCGTGACGCTGCGGAATCGGGCTTCGAGCGTGTTAATTCGCGCGGGGTCGTCGTCGAATAAGGCAAAGGAGGCCAGCAGATCCGCACGCCCAAATCCGCTGAGCTCCGATAACATGTCATAGAAACTGGACCGCATCTTCACCAGCGCGCGCTCGAGCGTGGGCCGGTCTGGAGGACGTTCCTGCAACCGCCCGATCACGGCATCGATGTCCTTGACGATATCCGGAGCGGCGGTCGTGGCGTCGTGGAACAAGTAGGCCATCCACAACATCGGGCCGTTATAGTCGAACATGTTGCCCAGGAGATTGATTCCACCGGAGACTTCGCCCGTTACCGCGCGCCGTTTCACAAGCTCTTCATAGAGCCAGCTATCGTTGCCCTGGAGAAGAATCTGGTCGATCAGACCCATGGCGAAATATTCGGGCGAATTTCGTTCGGGCATATGATAGGCGACAGCTAGCGCGGGACGCTTGGCGAGCGGGTCGCGCTTGGTAAAGGTCTTCTCCTTCTCCTGACGCGGCTCCGCCAGGTTGGGGAGTTTGGCCGGCTCAGAAGCCGGGATAGGCCCAAAGTATTTCTCGATCATGGCCTTCGCCTCGACCGGTTCGAAATCGCCGACTACGGCGACGGCCGCATTGTTCGGCGCATAGTAGGTCTTGAAGAAGGTCTTGACGTCATCGAGCGTAGCGGCCTCGATCTCCTTCAAATCGCCGTAGAAATTATGGGCGTTGTACCAATTGGTATTGGCGTATTGCGGCACGTCAAGCCACGGAAATCCGCCATACGGCTGGTTCAGGACGTTGACCTTCACTTCGTTGCTGACCACGCCTTTCTGGTTGGTGAGATTCTCCTCGGTGATGGCCAGACCGCGCATGCGGTCGGCTTCCGCCCACAGCGCCGTTTCCAGCTTGTTCGCCGGCAGAACTTCGAAGTAGTTGGTAAAATCGAAGCGCGTGGAGCCGTTCAGCACGCCGCCGTTCTGCTGGACCAGGCGCACGAACTCCATCTTGCCGAGATTCCGCGAGCCTTGAAACATCATGTGTTCGAACAGGTGGGCAAAGCCGGTCCGATTGCGCGGCTCCACCCGGAATCCAATCTTGTAGTAGACGCCGATCACGACCGTTGGCGCCGTATGATCGGGCGACAGCGCGACGCGCAGGCCGTTGGGCAGCTTGAAATAGGTGACCGGAACGGTGAATACGGAATTGGGGCGCGGCGCCTGCGCGGCGGCCGGGCCCAAACAGGACGCCGCCAGACAGACGGCGGTCATCAAGGAAAGGCAGCGTTTTCTGGTCATTTCACCCTTCAAGTTCAGACGTTACTGGGTCTGATCCGTTTTCAGTTTTGAGCCATAGCTCCAGCGCACAAACTCGCCGGGGTCCTGGTAGGGGTGTTTGCGCGACGTCCAGCTCGCTGTCATGTAATCGCGGTTCATCCGTGCGATCACCTCGAGACGGATCTCTTTCGGGCAGACGGCTTCGCATTCGCCGATGTTGGTGCAACTTCCAAAAGCCTCACGTGTCATCTGGGCGACCATGTGCAGCGCGCGGCGGCGGCGTTCCGGCTGCCCCTGTGGCAGCAGGCCGAGGTGCGAAATTTTTGCGCCCGTGAATAGCGCAGCTGAGGCATTGGGACAGGCGGCGACGCAGGCGCCGCAGCCGATGCAGGCGGCCGCATCCATGGCGCGGTCCGCGTCCTCCTTGGGAATCAGAATCGAATTGGCGTCCTGCGCGCTGCCGGTGCGCGCCGATATGTATCCGCCGGCGGCGATAATGCGGTCGAACGCGCTTCGATCCACCACCAGGTCCTTGATGACGGGAAAGGCCTTAGCGCGCCAGGGCTCCAGATATAATTCCTCGCCATCTTTGAAATGCCGCATGGTGAGCTGGCACACGGTGGTCGCGCGAAGAGGCCCGTGCGCCACGCCATTGATCATGAACCCGCAGGAGCCGCAGATTCCCTCGCGGCAGTCGTGTTCGAATGCGACAGGCTCTTCACCCCGGAGCGCCAGCGACTCATTGAGTACATCCAGCATTTCGAGCACCGACATGTCCGGGTTGACATCCGCCATTTCATACCGGACCATTTTGCCGGCCGCGCTTGGATTCTTTTGCCGCCAGATATGGAGGGTCAGCTTCATCGCTATTTGTAGCTCCGCTGGATGGGGTGCACGTACTCGAAATCGAGCGGCTCTTTGTGCAGCGCGGGCGGCTGGGTCGCGCCCTGATAGGACCATGCGGCGACATAGCTGAAGTCTGCATCGTTGCGGAGGGCTTCGCCGTCGGGAGTCTGGTACTCCTCCCGAAAATGGCCGCCGCAGGATTCTTCGCGATGGCGGGCGTCGATGCACATAAGCTCGGCAAGCTCGAAGAAGTCGGCTACGCGTCCGGCTTTCTCGAGGGCCTGGTTCAGATCGTCGGCGCTCCCTGGAACCAGGACATTGCGCCAGTATTCCTCGCGAAGCGAGCGAATCAGTTCGATTGCGCGGTCGAGCCCTTGGGCGTTGCGCGACATACCGCAATAGTCCCACACAATCCGGCCGAGTTCACGGTGAAAGGAATCGACCGTGCGCTGTCCCTTGATGGAGAGCAGGCGTTTGGTAAAATTCGCAACGCCTTCCATTGCGCCCCGGAATTCGGCGTGAGTTTCATCCACAGGCTCGAGTTTGTTGCTCGCCAGGTAATTGCCGACAGTGTACGGAATGATGAAGTAGCCGTCGGAAAGGCCCTGCATGAGCGCGCTCGCGCCCAGGCGGTTGGCGCCGTGATCGGAAAAATTGGCCTCGCCCAGCACGAAGAGACCGGGGATCGTGCTCATCAGGTGATAATCGACCCATAGGCCGCCCATCGTGTAATGAATGGCGGGATAGATGCGCATGGGAACTTGGTACGGATCTTCATCCGTGATCCGTTGATACATGTCAAAGAGATTGCCGTAGCGCTCCTTGATGACCTGCCGGCCAAGGCGCCGGATCGCATCGCGAAAATCGAGGTAGACGCCGAGACCCCCGGGACCGACGCCGCGTCCTTCGTCACACACGTACTTCGCGTTGCGAGAGGCGACGTCGCGCGGCACCAGGTTGCCGAAGCTCGGGTACTTTCGCTCCAGGTAATAATCCCGTTCGGATTCGGGAATCTGGTTGGGCGTCCGGTGATCGCCCTTTTGTTTGGGTACCCAGATGCGGCCGTCGTTGCGCAAGCTCTCGCTCATAAGCGTCAGCTTGGATTGATATTCCCCAGTCACCGGGATGCAGGTGGGGTGGATCTGGGTGAAGCAGGGATTGGCGAAGAAAGCTCCGCGCTTGTAAGCGCGCCAGCAGGCGGTAGCGTTGGATCCCTTGGCATTGGTGGAGAGAAAATAGACGTTGCCGTAGCCGCCGGTCGCAAGGCAGACCGCGTCGGCGACGTGGGCGTCAATCTTTCCGGTGACCAGGTTGCGCGTGATAATTCCGCGCGCCTTCCCGTCAATCACAACCAGATCCAGCATTTCCGTACGGGGACACATTTTCACCGTACCGGCGTCGACCTGGCGCATCAGCGCCTGGTAGGCGCCGAGCAGGAGCTGCTGGCCGGTTTGCCCGCGCGCATAAAACGTGCGAGAAACCTGGGCGCCGCCAAACGACCGGTTGTCCAACAAGCCGCCGTACTCGCGCGCGAATGGCACGCCCTGAGCGACGCACTGGTCGATGATGTTGACGCTGATCTGCGCGAGGCGGTACACGTTGGACTCGCGGGCGCGGAAATCGCCGCCTTTCACAGTGTCGTAGAACAGGCGGAAAACGCTGTCGCCGTCGTTCTGATAATTTTTCGCGGCGTTAATTCCGCCTTGTGCGGCGACGGAGTGCGCGCGCCTGGGCGAATCCTGGAAGCAGAAACACTTGACGTTGTAGCCCAGTTCGCCGAGCGAAGCGGCGCCTGAGGCGCCCGCCAGCCCGGAACCGACCATAATGATGTTGTACTTGCGCCTGTTGGCTGGATTGACCAGCTTCATTTCGAATTTAGCCCGATCCCAGCGCTGCTCAATCGGACCCGAGGGAATCTTGGAGTCGAGATTCATGATGCGCTAGGAAACAATTCCCGCCATCACGGAAATGGGAATCGAAATGAAGCCCAAAAACAACAAAATGGACAGAATTTTCGCGAGATTTCTCAACAGCGGCGTATAACGCGGATGGCTGAAACCCAACGTCTGGAAGAGGCTCCACGCGCCGTGATACAAGTGCAGCATGAGGAAGGCCATAGCAATGATGTAGAAAATGGAGATTAGAGGAACCTGAAATCCCGCGACCAGGTTTTGATACGCATGCCCCTCCTCAAACGGCGTGCCGCCGACGCCCCAGGTAAACTGCATCAGGTGATAGATGACGAACGCCAGAATGATCGGCCCGCTCCAATACATCGTCCGTGAGGCGTACGTCGATCCCACATTCTTCTTCTTGACGTAGCCGACCGGGCGCGCATTGAACTTGTTCAGCACGGCCAGGCTGACCGAAGCCCAGATGTGTAGGATGACCATGACCAGAAGGACGATGCGCACTGCCCACAACAATGCTGGTTCGACGCGCAGCAAGCGCGCGTACTCGTTGAAGCGCTCAGGTCCCATATAGACCTGGAGATTGCCCAGAAGATGGCCGATGAGGAACAAGATCAGTATGATCCCGCTCACTGACATGACGATTTTTTTGCCGATCGTCGCGCTCCAGAAGCGCACTGCGCGCGTATAGGAGAAGCCCACCGAGGCTGCACTCATAGGGTTCGATTCAAGTTTAACAGCGGTCCGACGGCGGTTGCCGGTCACGACATGCCAGCCGGGCCGGCGCTCAGAACGGTTCGACCCCCAGACATTCCGCGAGCAGCATCCGGACCAGGCGGACAGCAGAGAAGATCCGTCAGGAATGGTTCGCGCGCAGCATTCCGCTGTGAAACAGTGGGCCGGCGGACGGAGTCCCGTGATGGGAGCCGAGGATGCGAGAACGGCTGGCGGTCCTGTATTGCGTATTGATTCTGCTTGCAGCGGGTTGCGCCGCGCGCAAGCCTGGTGAGCCGATCACGCCAGGATTCAACCTTTACTCCCCTGAGCAGGACATTGAGATCGGACAGCGAGCCTCCGCCCAGGTCCGGCGGCAGGCAGATATCGTGAGTAATTCTGAGCTTGAAGGCTACATCCGCGCCGTCGGCGAACGCCTTGCCGCTACTGCCGAAGCAGGCAAGTACCCGTACACTTTCACGCTGATCAACGATCCCAGCATTAACGCCTTTGCGCTGCCGGGCGGTCCGATGTTCGTCAACTCCGGCGCTGTGACCGCTGCAGATAACGAAGCGCAGCTTGCAGGCGTAATGGCCCATGAGATGGCGCATATTGCGCTGCGGCATGGGACAAGCCAGGCTTCGAAGGCGAGCATTCTTCAGTTGCCGGCTGCGATTGCAGGGGCAGTGCTCGATCAGAGCGGCGCAGCGGGCCAACTGGGCCAACTCGGGCTGGGCTTCGGGCTGAACGCTCTGCTGCTCAAATATTCACGCCGCGCAGAATCGGAAGCGGATGCTCTTGGAGCTCGCATCATGGCCGAGGCAGGGTACAACCCCGTCGAGATGGCGCGATTTTTCGAGAAACTCGAGCGCGAGGGCGGTTCTCGGGCGCCGGAGTTTCTCTCCGATCATCCGAGTCCGGGCAACCGCGTCCGCGCTGTCGAGGCTGAGATCCGCGCCATGCCCGACAGGGAATACGCCGAGTATCGCATTGCCGACGCAGCACGGTTCCGGCACATCAAGGAACTCATTGGACAACTGCCTTCGCCGCGGCGCCCAGCGCAGGCAGTTGCTCTCCAGACTCCGCCGGCGCCCTCCGGCGCTTACCGCCGGCTTCAAGCGGGCGCGTTTACACTGGATTATCCGAGCGGCTGGGAGGCAGTCCACGATCATCAGACCGGGACAGTTGCTCTGGCTCCGCCGCAAGGCTTTCTCCAGGATGCGTCGGGAAGGGTTTCGATCGGGTGCGGCGCGCTGCTGAGTTTTTATAAGCCCACCCGCAGCCGCGGCCTTCGGCAGGATTCGAGCGAGCTGGCGAAGCTTCTCCAACAGAGCAACCCCGTGCTGCGCGCATTGGAGACTCCAGCCAGGGCGACCGTGTCAGGTCAGCCTGGCCTGATCACTCATCTTGTTGGCGAATCTCCTTATGGCGGGCGAGAACGCGATGTGTTGCTCACGGTGCAGCGGCCGGAAGGGCTTTTTTACATGATTTTCATTGCGCCGGACCGGCTCTGGCCAAGCCTCGAGCCGATCATTGAGCACATGGCGCAGTCGCTGCGATTTGGCGCGTGAGTTGTATGAGCGGCGCTCACGGGCTGCTTCCAGTCGAGCCGTTCCGAGGCTTCGCTCGTCCGCGGCTGTGCTGGGGCGCGGTGGGGATCCGCTTGGAACCTCCAGGTTGGCGGAGCGCGCGTCCCGCACGGGCGAGGCCAGCGCGCAGTCAGAGCGCCAGTCCACGAGCAAGCCGCCGCACGAAATCGACGTCGCCGTCCAGAAAGTCATAGCCGGGCAAGCGCTCTCGCGCCTCCCATCGCACCTGTTCGAAGACGCCGTTGCGCATTTCGCCGGCGAACTCGGTCACGTGATGGAAGATCAAGAGAATCGGCGCCCGGCGGGGATATTGAAATTCGTACCGAACAATCTCGGGCCCGATGGTGGCATCAATGCCGAGTTCTTCACGCAATTCCCGGCGCAGCGCATCACGAGGACTCTCGTACGGCTCGACCTTTCCGCCGGGGAATTCCCATTTGAGGGGGTGGCGGTCCGCGGCGCGCCTCTGTCCGATCAGAATCCGCCCGTCTTTCTCGATGACTGCGGCGACCACCATCAACCGCCTGCTCACGCCGGCATCCCTTGAAGCATCGCTTTATCGTGGCTGCGCAACCGGCTCGCATGTCCGCGGCGCGTCCTGCACTCTCGGAGCCGGCCCGGCGCTGCGGCATGCATCTGTACGCTCGCTCTACAATATTTCTACAACAGGGCCGCGGCCGGATCATGTTCAGCGAGCGCCTGCTCGATCACTTCAAGAATCCTCGCAACGTGGGTGAACTTGCGGATCCCGCGGTGCGGGTTGAAGTCTCGAATCCCGCGTGCGGGGATATCCTGCAACTTTCCGCGCGCTTTGAAAATGAGCGAGTGGCGGAGGCGCGCTACAAAGTCCGTGGCTGCACGGCCTCGATCGCGGCGGGCTCGGCGTTGACAGAGTTGATGACCGGCAAGACGAAGCAGGAGTTAAGCGCGATTCGCGCGGCCGACATTGAGAACGCTGTCGGGGGGCTCAGCGCCGAATCGAAACACGCCGCCGCGCTGTGCGCGGATGGTCTGAAGGCGCTGCTGCGGAAGTAGTCAACCGGCCAGAGCCGCGAGCACCGCACGAACCTCCCCGGGGTAAAAGCCGAACGGTCCGGGCCTGCTCTTGTAGGCCACGCGGCCGTCGGCCTTAATGACATACAGTCGGTCCGGCCAGGCAGTGTAGGCGCGCTCTGTGCGATTATCGAATGAATCCACGACGGCGGGAATCTGAATGTTCAGCTTGCGGACGCAGGACTCTGCGATCCCGCTGCGCTCCTCGTAGCTTCTCGGACTGGCGAAAATGACATTCTGGCGCACGTTGGCCTCCATCTGCCACACGTCACTCGCATGGGCCTCCTGAATGTAGACCACGTAGAATGCGGCTTTGCCGCCGTAGTCGCGCTGGAGCGCGTTGAGCGCGGGAACCTCCCGGCGAAAGGGCGGTCAAGTGTAGCTGCCGAAAATCAGGACGACCGGCCTGACGCCGCGGAAGTCCGACAGCCGCACGCGACCGGTCTTGTTGACGGTTTCGAGATTGAAATCGGGCGCCATATCGCCGACCTGGAGCGGGCCGGAACGCGCGCGCGTCCACAGCGTTTCGAAAGGCAGGACTAGAAAAGCGACGCCGGGCATTCCGGCGATGCGTCGCGCGAATTCCTCGGGCGGCCGTCTCATGATGGAATCGATATAAACGAGAAAGCCCGCATACGCGGCTGCGGCCGCAACGCCGAGCGCAATGAACACATGCCCAAGCGAGCGCATGGCTATTTAGTTTAGCGCGTCAGAAGCGCGATACAGCGGGACGCGGGCTGGGCTGTTCTGGGCGCCGGCTTCAGGGGCGCTTGCGCCGGGTCCGCGCCCGCGCGGGCTCGGGCTCAGCGAGCGAGAACTGTAGACGCTTTTCCACGGCGTCCACGCGATCGAGCCGGACGCGCACGCGGTCCCCAATCGCAAACGTCCGGCGCGTGCGTTCGCCGACAATGCGACGGGAGTTCTCCTGATAGGCGTAGCGCTCGCCGGGCAGAGCGTCTATGGGCACGAGCCCCTCGATGAAGAGCGTCTCGAGTTCGACAAAGAGGCCGAACTTTGTCGTACTGATGATCAGAGCGTCAAACTCTTCGCCGATGCGGTCGATCATGAATTTCGCCTTCTTCCACTCCACGAGTTCGCGTTCCGCTTCGGCGGCGCGCCGCTCGGCCTCCGAGGAATCGGCGGCAATCGCGCGAAGCTGGTCATCATCGAATCGCGGCGGCTTGCCCTCGAGCTGGTTGCGCAGAATACGGTGCACAATCAGATCCGGGTAACGGCGAATCGGCGAGGTGAAGTGCGTGTAGGTGGGGGCGGCGAGCGCGAAGTGGCCGAGATTTTCCTCGCTGTACCGCGCCTGCTTCAACGATCGCAGCATCAGGTAGCTGAGGATGCGCTCTTCCGGTTTGCCCTCGATCTGGCGGATCAGCTTCTGGTAATTGCGCGAAGAAATCGTAAACTGCGGGTCCGGGATGGTGATGTCGCGACGCGGCTTGGCGCCGGAGCTCCTGCGGTCGATGTTTCCGAACCGGCGTACGGGCATGGCGCCGATGCCCAGCGAATAGCCAAAGGTGACCGCGAGCTCTTCGAACTCGAGAACGCGCTTGGGGTCGGGCGGCTCATGGATACGGTAGATCGAGGGAATTTGGAGCGCCGAGAGGTGCCCGGCGACCGCCTCATTTGCGGCCAGCATGAACTCCTCGATGATGCGGTGGGCGATGTTGCGCGGGCTCCGGATGACGCCGATCATTTCGCCGAATTCGTCGAATTCAATCAGCGGTTCTGGCAGATCGAAATCGATGGATCCGCGCCGCATGCGCTTGCGGTTGAGGATGAGCGCAAGTTCCCGCATGAGCTCGAAGCGCTCCACCATGTCCGCATAGCGCGCCCGCAGGTCCTCGTCGCCCTCCAGGATGCGGAACACGTTTGTGTAGGTCATGCGGTGCGCGCTGCGGATCACGCCTTCTGCGAATTCCTGGGAGACAATGTCGCCGCGGTGATCGATTTCAAGCAGGACCGACAAGACCAGGCGGTCGGCGCCGGGCCGGAGCGAACAGATGTCGGTTGAGAGCTCCAGGGGCAGCATGGGCGTCGCGCGATCCGGAAAATAGACGCTGGTTCCGCGCAGGCGGGCCTCCTCGTCGATGGGCGTGCCGGGCCGGACATAATAACTCACGTCGGCGATATGCGCCTGCAAAACGAAATTCCCGTTCCGCAGGCGGTCCACCCAGACGGCGTCGTCGAAATCGCGGGCGGTTTCTCCGTCGATGGTCACAACGGCGAGATCGCGGAAGTCCCGGCGGCGCGCGAGTTCCCGAGAGTCAATCGCTGCCGGAATGGCGCGCGCCTGCTCGATCACATCGGGAGGGAACTCGTGGGGAATATGGTGCTTGCGGATCATGATCTCGACATCGACCCCGAAGTCGTCGGGGTAGCCGAGGATCTCAATGACGCGCCCTACTGCGTCGCCGCCGTCCTCGGGAAAATCGAGAACTTCGACGTTGACGATCATGCCGTCCAGGTCTTCCGGGACCGTCACTGGGATGGGCTGGACGCCCACCCGGTCACGGCTGACGTGCGTCTCCGGAATCTCCATTCCGTCCGGGATCATGACGCGCTGCTGGACGCGCTCATCGAAAGGCGTTACGAAGTTTCCGCGCCGGCCGAGATGAAACTCGCCGATCAGGGTCGGATGGGCGCGTTTCAGGATGCGAATGATCTCGCCATCGGCGCGTCCGTCGGCATCAACGCGGCCGATGCGGACCACCACGCGATCGCCATGCATCGCTCTTGCGGCGGATTCTCGCGGGATATAGATGTCGCCCCGGACGCCTTCGACGGGCGCATCGGAGATGAGGAACGCATATCCTTCGCGATGAACGCTGAGCCGGCCCACAGCGAACTCCTTGCTGTATTGCGGCGCGACATAGTGGCCGGATCGCGTTTCGATAAGCTGGCCGCGGCCGCACAGCCGCTGGAGCGCAGCCTCGAGGCGCCGGCGGTCCTCGCCGCGGATCCTCAGTTCGCGGACCAGTTGCTTGAAATTCGCGCGGGCGTGAGGCAGGCCGCCAATGTATTTGACCAGAGCGGCTTCGCTGAGCACGTATACATTCTGGCATCGGCAGAGAACGGGTTCGCTCCCCGCCTCCCCGCGGCGGGGCTGCCTGCGCAGCTCTTCGCCGCGCCCGGCTCGAGCGGTTAGGATTACAGTGATGGAGCTTAAGGCCATTCGCGTCGAAGTGCCCGAAAACGGCAATGTCATTATTGGACATTCGCACTTCATTAAGACTGTCGAGGACTTGTACGAGGCGATTGTGAACACCGCGCCGCAAATGAAGTTCGGCATTGCGTTTAATGAAGCATCCGGACCGTGTTTGATCCGCGTCGACGGCAACGATGAGGGGCTGAAAACGCTGGCAACGCGGAATGCGCAGGCGATCGGCGCGGGGCACACATTCGTGATCGCACTCCGGGAGGGGTATCCGATCAATATTCTTCCGCGTGTTCGCGACGTCCCCGAGGTGTGTGGAATTCACTGCGCCACGGCGAACCCGGTCGAAGTTGTGGTGATGGAAACGGAACAGGGGCGGGCCGTGTTGGGCGTAGTGGACGGATCGCCGCCGAAGGGCGTCGAGTCCGAAGAGGATGCGAAGAAGCGGCACGGGCTCTTGCGGGCGATCGGGTATAAGCGGTAGTTTCGATGCGTCATCTGGTGGCTTTCATTGCAGCTTGCGCGCTTCCGGCCTCCGCCCAGAGCGGGGTGGAAGCGCCGCTAGCCCGAGCCTTGCGGGAGGCGTCTGCGCTCAAGGCGAAGGGCGATGCGGCGGGAGCGCTCGCCGCCTATGAACGCGCCGCGCGCCTCAATCCGAAGTCGGCGGAAATCGAAGACGAAATTGGGTTTCTGTATGCGGTGATGAAACGCCATCGAGAGGCGCAGACGCATTTGGAGCGCGCCGTCGCGCTCGATCCCAAATTTGCTCCGGCGCACTATCACCTTGGCGTACTCTACTGGCTAGAAGAGGATCCGAACCGCGCCATTCCGGAACTGCAAACGGCGGTTGCGCTTTCGCCGAAGGCGTTCGACTATCAATTCCGTCTGGGCGTTGCTTTCCACGAAGTCGGGCATTACGAGGAATCCGCGGCTCATCTGCGAATCGCGACGGCGCTTGCGCCGCGCAGCGCCCCGGCCTGGAACGCGCTGGGGCTGGCGCTCCAGCACTCCGGTGATCTCGCCGGCGCGCGCGCCGCTTACCAAAAAGCCATGGAGCTTGCGCCGGGCGAACAGGAATACCGCAACAACCTCGGCTTCATCCTGGTGCAGACGCGTGAGGCCGACAAGGGCATCGCGGAATTTCGAAAGATGCTCGAGATGGATCCCAAAAACGCCATGGCGCGCGTGAATCTGGGCTTTGCCTACATACAAAAGGGCGAGTTTGAGGCGGCGATCGAAGAGTTGCGGCGCGCGATCGCGATCGACCCCGGCATTCCGACGGCCCACTACGATCTCGGTCTGGCGCTCAAGCAGAAAGATGACATTGAGGGCGCAAAAAAGGAACTGAGGGAGGCGCTGCGGCTGGATCCGAACCTGGTCGAGGCGCACTACACGCTCGGCATTGCCTGCTGGCAAAACGGCGAGTTTGAGGAGACGGCGAACCAGATGCGCGCGGCGATTGCGCTGCGACCGGACTACGCCGAAGCGCATTACATGCTTGGAACAGCTCTAAAGCAGAAGGGCGATCTGGACGGAGCGATCGCGGCGCTCCGGGAGGCGATTCGCCTTGATCCAGAAAATCCCGGACCGTACAACACCCTCGGACAGGTGCTCCGCGTGAAAGGCGATATTGAAGGGAGCAGGCAGGCGTTCGCACAGGGAGCGCGCGCGAAAGCGAAGAAGGAAGCGGCCCAGGCGGAAATGCTGAAAAAGAAGCCGTAGACTCCCGGGTTTATCCCGGCCCCAACAATCCTCGCGCTTGAGACTCAACGGCTGTCTTGAGCTGCCGCTGCGGAATGAGTGCGGACAGCATCGGGGGGAGGTCGACGTCGACAGTGATGCAACGCTCTTCAACCAGGACGAAGCCTTGAACAGGCGCGTGAAGAATACCGACCTTGGCGTTGAATGAGAAGTCCATCCGCGGTCCGTTCCAGGAGCGGTTCTCGTTGACGAACTGGACCGGACCGATGGGGAGACCGCGCATCATATCGTCAAAGCCGCGGTCGACGCTGGCCATCACTTCGCGCGGATCTTTATTGTGCGAGATGGTTACGCGCATCTACTTCTTTAGCACCGCGTTGAGCGAGCCCTGGCGGTATCCCTCGAGATCAATGGTCACGTAGTGAAATCCGAGCGGCTTGAAAATTTCTGTGAACCGCCGCGCCATGTCGATGGTGAGAGCGCGTTCCATTTCCTCCTGCGCGATTTCGATTCGCACCAACTCGCCATGAAACCGGACCCGGAACTGGCGGAAACCGAGCGCCCGGATGGCGTCTTCCCCGCGTTCAATGGTTTTGACGGTTTGGGCGGTTACGGGCGTGCCGTAGGGAATGCGAGAACTGAGACATGCCGACGCCGGACGGTCCCAGGTGCTGAGCCCGGCAATGCGCGAAAGCTCGCGGATCTCGGCCTTAGTCAGACCCGCGTCTACGAGCGGGGCATTCACCCCTCGCCGTCTGGCGGCGTTCTGTCCGGGGCGGTAGTCGCCCAGGTCATCGACGTTGACGCCGTACACGATATGGCGGAACCCCCGTTCGCGCGCCAGTTCCTCAAGCCGGGCGAAGAGTTCGTCTTTGCAGTGAAAGCAGCGGTCCGGACCGTTCTTCACGTAATCCGGATTGTCGAATTCGCGCGTAACAATGTATTCATGCGGGAAGCCGCACTCGCGGGCGAAGGCTTCGGCGTCGCGCTTGTGAGACTCAGGAATCGAGGCGGAATCAGCAGTGACGGCGAGCGCGCCGCTTCCGAGCGCCTGGTAGGCGGCCCAGGCGAGGTACGCCGAGTCTGTCCCGCCGGAGTACGCCACAAT
>Ga0070740_10002211_pt1 | contig 23625 bp, 24 predicted proteins | sample Coa_R2_FD_67286 | JGI IMG/M metagenome (GOLD analysis project Ga0070740, IMG submission 67286) | Surface soil microbial communities from Centralia Pennsylvania, which are recovering from an underground coalmine fire - Coalmine... | ecosystem: Environmental > Terrestrial > Soil > Unclassified ...
CATGTACCAAAGAAAGTATATCCATGTACAGAGAATCGCAAGTAGGATTGCAACCAGCACTGTAGTAGCAGCAATAAGAATCAGGTTCATATCAAAGCAAGCTCTACAACTTTTCTATTCAAACTAGGGTTTTTCCTTCTCCCTATTCTATTCCACCGCTTTGGCAATTCTGTCTAGGGCCTCATTTGTTCCTTCTGCGATGTGTTTTTTTACCATTCCAGTAAACATGCCAAGAAATCCTGCGAGTTTGATATCCCATACCACATTTATCTTGGTGCTGCCTCCTGATGGGTTTAACGTGATCACCTTTGTTCCTCGCATCGGGCCGTCGGTAATGTTGATCTTGACTGATTTTTCGGGGTCAAGTGTGACAGTTTCCCTGCATTTTGAATCCTTGAAAGCAATTACTACTTCTCTCTCAATGACATTGCCTTTTCTTTCCAAATTTTTTACAGATCTTGTCCCATGCCAGTATTGTGGTTCGTTGTCAAGATCTGATATAATACTCCACACTTTAGCTACAGGGGCCGCAACTTCCCTGCTAGCTTCAATAGTTACCATCCAGCGATTTAGTGAACGTGAGGGTATATTTGTTTGTTAATTAATTCTCAGCTTGTTATAGTAGCATACATCACGTCATCAAGGCCTTATGCAATGTGGTTTAGAAATTGCTCTTCTGCCACGTTTATCCTGTCAGCCTATTTTTGACCTGATAAGGTCGTACACTCTGGCTGCATCTCTATCGTTTAGAGTCAGTACCATTTCACTTGGATTAAAGAAGACACTATGGACGGGAATCTGGCTATTATAGAATATATTCGAGATGAGAGAGAGCAGCTGGTAAGGGTTTTTCTCATCTTTGCTTAGCGATATAGTGATCTTGGCTAGTCCTTCGTTTATCTTGGCATCAAATTTTTCAATGGCATCTGCCATCATGCTTTTAACCTCATCGGCGTCTTCTGCAAGAAGCGTAAAATGGTTATCCGTCTGGAAAAGGTTGTACTGACTGTCCTGCTCAAAGAACTCTTCTAGGATATTCTCAAGAATCTCTTTATCTGCCTCTTTCTGAAAATCTATGTCTATTATGCTGCCAGTCAGGGACATCTTTGCCTTTGGTCCTGATTGCTTGGGGACCGGAGGCTCTCGCTCCATTGTATCGGCAAGCCTCTTTACCGCAACCACGATTGTATTCAGATTAACTGCAGACCCTATCAGTTTTTCAATCTCAGGCTTCATTTTTTCTGCCATCGCCGTATAGTTGACAATGCCTGCTTGCAAGGCCTGAAGATACAGCTGGTTGCCTGCTAGGACCTCACGCACTGCATCCGGTACAGAAAACGCCGACCTATACATGAGAAATAAGAGACCTATTTGTAATAAATACTTTATGTAAGTCGAAAAAATTATATAATGTAATGACCATTACAAAAAGGTGGTGATATTACATGTGGGGAGATCGAGAGTTCGGTTTCGGAAGAAGGCTATTTGAAGACATTGACAGAGAATTTGCTGAAGCAGAAGAGATGCTGAACAGAATGTTCAGAACGATCAGGGAGGTAAGACCAGAGGATCTAGCCACACACTTTCCGTACTTTTATGGCTACCAGGTTACTGTAGGTCCTGACGGCAAGCCGCACGTAAGGGAATTTGGCAACATAAGGCCAAGCACAAAAGGGCTGGTTGCTCCAAGCGAGACTAGGGAGCCTCTGGTTGATACAGCCATCAATGAAAAAGACAACATGCTGACCATAACTGCAGAGATGCCGGGCGTAACAAAACAGGATATCAAAGTCAGTGTATCAGAAAGCTATGTATCCATACATGCAGAAAAGGGAGACAAGAAGTACCACACTGACATCCCGGTAGACGTTATACTGGACGACAAGTCTGCCAAAGCTACATATTCAAACGGCATACTGGAGCTGAAGATAAAGCTCAAAGAGCCACCGAAACCAAAGGGAACTGAAGTCAAGGTGGAATAACCTAGCTTGTTTTTGTTTTCCACCATTTTTATTGTGAGGTGATAGTAGGTAAATGAAAAATGACAATAAAGTTGTTTTAAAAGTAGCAGAGACAAATCCAAAATTTGTCGGCAGAGGTATGGCCCTTCTGGATCCAAAGGTCATGGATGAGATGGGCCTTACAACAGGGGACATAATAGAGCTAACCGGCAAAAAGAAAAGTTATGTCCTCCTCTGGACAGGTCAGCAAGAAGATTATGGCAAGAACCTGATCCGGATCGATGGATATACTAGAAATAATATTGGCCTTGGGATAGACGACAGTGTTGCTATACGCAAAGTTGCTGTGAAAAAAGCAGAGCAGGTCATTCTGGCCCCAACTGAGGAGCTAAATATAGTTGGCTTAGAAGAGCATCTGCCAGAGTTGCTTGAAGGCAGGGTGGTTACTAGGGGAGATATAATCCCGCTCAATATAATGGGCAGAAAAATTGGATTTGCCGTAACCGGCACATCTCCGCAGGAGACCGCTTCGCTGGTTGATATCAATACAGAGTTTATCATAGGCTCGGTGCCTAAAGCGGGCCAGAAAGGAATCACGAGGGTCTCGTACGAAGATATCGGGGGCCTCAAAAACGAGGTACAAAAAGTGCGCGAAATGATAGAGCTGCCACTGCGGCACCCGGAGATATTTGAGCGAATAGGCATCGAGGCGCCAAAAGGTGTTCTGCTCTACGGTCCTCCGGGCACAGGCAAGACCCTGCTTGCAAAGGCTGTAGCTAACGAGACAAACGCCAACTTTTACTCTATAAGCGGCCCAGAGATAATGAGCAAGTTCTACGGCGAAAGTGAGGAAAGGCTGAGGGAGATATTCAAGGAAGCTGAAGAGAACGCCCCCTCAATTATATTCATCGACGAGATGGACTCTATAGCACCTAAAAGAGAGGAAGTGTCAGGAGATGTGGAAAAGAGGGTAGTATCGCAGCTTCTCACCTTGATGGATGGCATCAAGTCAAGGGGCAAGCTTGTAGTGATAGGTGCCACCAACAGGCCAAGTGCTATAGATCCTGCGCTCAGGCGCCCCGGAAGGTTTGACAGGGAAATAGAGATAGGAATACCTGACGAGCAGGGCCGACTCGAGATACTCAATATCCATACCCGCGGCATGCCGCTGACTCCCGATGTGGACTTGGGCGCTTTAGCGCGGGTCACCCATGGCTTTGTAGGGGCAGACCTTGAAGCTCTCAGCAAAGAAGCCGCCATGCGATCGCTGAGGCGGATCCTCCCAGAGATAAATATGCAGCAGTCCAAGATCCCCGCCGAAGTTCTTAACAAGATAAAAGTCACAAAGCAGGATTTTGAGGACGCACTCAAAGAAGTTCATCCTTCTGCCATGCGAGAAGTGCTTGTGCAAAAGCCTAACGTAAGTTGGGAAGATATCGGTGGTCTTGCTGCAGTAAAGGAGGAGCTTGTCGAGGCAATAGAATGGCCCCTGAAGCATGCGGACCTCTTCTCTGAAGCGGATATCAAGCCGCCAAAAGGCATACTGCTCTACGGTCCTCCGGGCACAGGCAAGACACTCATAGCAAAGGCAGTCGCTTCCACTTCTGAGTCCAACTTTATCAGTATAAAGGGTCCGGAGTTGATAAGCAAGTGGGTAGGCGAGTCTGAGAAGGGTGTAAGGGAAGTATTCAGAAAAGCAAGGCAAGCGGCCCCTTGTGTGGTGTTCTTTGACGAGCTTGATGCCATTGCTCCGCACAGAGGGTCTGAGGGCGATGCTCATGTCACAGAGCGAGTGATAAGCCAGATGCTAACCGAGATGGATGGACTTGAAGACCTGAAAGGTGTGGTTGTTGTTGGAGCCACCAACAGGCCAGATATGATCGACGAAGCTCTGCTCCGACCTGGGAGGTTTGACAGAATACTTGAAGTCCCTGTCCCTGACAGAGAAGCAAGAAAAGAGATATTCCGCATACACACAAGAAAGAAACCTCTTGACTCAGACGTAAACTTTGACAAGCTGGTAGATGTGACAGAAGGGTACACTGGCGCGGACATTGAAGCCATTGTAAACGCCGCAGCAATGGCTGCAGTCAAGGAACAAATTAGCCGTAAAGAAGGCAAACTCAAGGTCTCTATGAAGCACTTTGAATCTGCACTTGAAAAGGTAAAGGGCCGCAAATCAGGTAGAATGGTGGGCGCCAGTCTCTCGAAGGGATCGCTGGCGTAGTATTGTATAATATAATTCTCTGACCAGCCTTCCTCTTCCTTTTTCTTGCAGTCGCGCCAGCTGCACAGACACCGTTCATGTAGCGGAATCTACTGGACTTGGCGCTGCAATATTTGTAGATGCGTTCGATTAGAACAAAATTGGACAAGCTTAATATATCAACGAGAATGTGCTTTTGCATAAGCACTTTAGCTATGCTAATTATCTTTGATGTGGAAGGTGTACTTCTCAATGCAGAATACCTTCCAGTTCTAGCTCAATTGCTGGGCCCGGAAAAAGAGAAAGAGATATGGGATATTACAAAGGCAGGGATTAGAGGAGAAATAAACTGGGAAGAAGGACTGCGCAGACGGGTCCACGCGTTAAGGGGAATAGACTACCAAGATGCCAAAAGGATAGGAGAGAACCTGCCGATCATGCCTGGTGCCAAGGAGTTATGCTCTACTTTGAAGAGCGCCGGCTGGAAGATGATCGCAGTCTCTGGTGGCTTTACGCTCATTACTGATAGGCTCAAGGAAGACTTGGGCATAGACAGGATATTCTCAAATGAACTTGTATTCAAAGATGGCAAGCTTTATGATGTAGTAATGAAGGTGACCTCTGACAAGGCTGCGGCAGTCAGGCCTGCATTAGAAGAAATGGGAGCAAAGAAAAAAAACACTGTGGTAGTAGTTGACGGCGCAAATGATCTAAAGCTATTCTCTCTGGCTGAATTTACGGTAGGCTTTTGTCCAGTGGATATAGTGAAGCAGAAGGCTGACGAGGTAATTGACGTGCGTGACCTCAGCTTGCTACTTAATCTACTTGAAAAAAAATTTGGAAACGGGCTTGCGACGAAGGCAAGGATCGAAAACTAGAACTATTCGAGCCGGCTTTTCCTCCATAATGCCTTTATGGATTGGTCTGGCTTTGTGCAGCAAAGTGAATAATAGAATGTCCAGTGAGGAAAGGATAAGGAAAGAAAAAGATGGCAGAAATAAACATTATTCCACTCAGGGTTTGTAATGAGGTAAGGCCCGGAGACAAAATTGATTCCATGATTGCTGATTCTCTCCTGCAAAGCAGACAAGCACTTGCAGACGGAGATATTGTAATAGTCACGCAGAAAATAGTGTCAAAGGCTGAAGGCAGAATAGTAGAGCTTGAGAAAGTAAAGCCATCAAGAAAAGCCGTCAGAATGGCCAACGATCATGGAAAGGACCCTAGGATTGTTGAAGTTATCTTGAGGGAATCCAAAAAGGTCTTGAGAGCGTCAGGCGGTGTTATCGTAGTTGAGACAAGGCATGGCTTTGTGTGTGCAAACGCCGGTGTAGACCAAAGCAACATTGGAGGCGACGATCTGGCCCTGCTCCTGCCACTTGATCCTGACAAATCTGCTGCAACGATAAAAAATACACTTGAAAGCAGAACAGGAAAAAAGGTTGCAGTCATAATAACAGATACCTTTGGCAGGCCCTTTAGAAATGGCCAGGTAAATGTTGCAATTGGAGTAGCAGGGATAAGCCCGATCAAAAGTTACGTTGGAACTGCTGACATGCATGGCAAAAAGTTGAGAGTAACCGAGATTGCAATCGCAGATGAGCTTGCATCAGCTGCAGAGCTTGTAATGGGAAAAATAGACAGTGTGCCTGTAGCAATAATCCGAGGATACAAATTCAAATACGTCAGAAAATGCTCGGCGATTGAGCTTGTGAGACCGGAGCAGAAGGACCTCTTCCGTTAACCTCTGCAAGCATTACATTTAATATTGCGCTTGTGTCAACTCTCATATCTTGATATGAGTTCCAGCAGCTCTCCTGTCAAGTCTATTGACGTAAGAGGCCTTTACTGTCCAGAGCCGGTGTTCCGCACAAAAATAGAAATGGAACGGCTATCAATAGGCGATACACTAAAGGTGGTTGCTGACGACCCGGAATCAGAAGAAGATATCTCGAGATGGGCAAAGAGAAATGGCCACGAGCTTTTATCAATAAACAAGAATCAAAATGACCTTGAATTTTTGATAAGAAAAGGGAAGTGAACTGGCGGAAAATGACCGCAGTTGTGAAACCTGAGATTGTCGATCGCATAGGATCAACCCCTGTCGTGGAACTTGAGTCATTTTCCACAAACGATGTCAAGTTCTATGCAAAGCTAGAATGGTTCAATCCCTTTGGTTCGGTAAAAGACAGGGCAGCGTATTGGATGATAAAAGACGCTGAAAAGAAAGGCATTCTCAAGAAGGGCAGAAGCATAATAATTGAGCCTACTTCTGGCAACACTGGAATTGCAATTGCTGGCATTGCCAGTGCACTTGGCTATAGAGTCGAGATCGTTGTGCCAGAAAAGATCAGCGATGAAACAAAAAATATCCTAAGAAATCTTGGCGCAACGCTTCACGAAACATCAGACGACCTCTGCCCGAGGGTAGGTGCGGGCACCGATCAGAGCATAGCATTGGCAAAGGCCATATCAAAACCAAGGCCTGACATTTATTACATGCCAAACCAGTACGAAAATGATGCCAATTTTCTTGCACACTATGAAAGCACAGGCCCGGAGATATGGAAGCAGACAGAAGGGAGGATAACTCACTTTTTCACAGGTTGCGGGACTGGAGGTACAATAACAGGTACTGGTACGTTTCTGAAGGAAATGAATAAGAGCATAAAGGTAATTGCTATCCAGGCGCAAAGGAACCATATGTTGCAAGGCCTGAGAAATTTTGAAGAATCTTCAATGCCTGAACTTTTTAGCCGTCGCATGGGTGTTGTCGACAGCTGGATGACTGCAACAAACGGCGACTCTTTTAGCGCCGTTAGGCTACTGGCTAAAAAGGAGAATCTCCTTGTAGGACCATCATCTGGCTCTGTCATGGCATCCATGATAGAGACTGCCAAAGGCATAGACCGGGGTGTAATGGTCGGTATATTTGCCGACGATGGCAGAAAGTTCAGAAGCCTCTATGTCAAGGAAAATATTTTCAGCGAAAATGAGTATGATGCAGTGCTAGATAACGCAAGGCACCTGCCAAAGCTGGCATATGCACTCTGACAGGAAGATTATCAATCTTTCTTTTATCTTCCCAGATATCCCGTCAGACGATACTATCTGGTGTGATCCTGATACGCAATTATCCTTCCTATGCTGTCTTTCTAACCTTTTATTGTCTCATAGTTGTATGCCCGGGTGGAAAGCATTGATTCGAAGAAAAACAAGATAAAAAAGCAGCACAACAGAAAAGTCAATGCCTGACCTTTCTTTCAGAAAGCCATCTTTCAACATCAATTGCAGCCATGCATCCAAAACCCGCTGCCGTTATGGCCTGCCTGTAGCGATGATCATGGACATCGCCGGCAGCAAACACGCCTTCTACACTTGTCCTTGTGTTGCCTTTGAGGACAAGGTACCCCTTTTCGTCAAGCTCAAGCTGTCCCTTAAAGATTGACGTATTTGGCTCATGGCCTATTGCCACAAAGACTCCACCTGCTTTTATGACTTTTTCTTTGGAATCCTTGACTCCTCTTATCACTACGCTGGATACTTTTTTGTCGCCCCTTATGTCTGCTATGACGTTATTCCACATAAACTCGATCTTGGGATTCTCAAATGCCTTTTCCTGCAGAATCTTGCTTGCCCTCAAAGAACCCTTTCTATGTACCAGCTTGACAGACTTGCCAAACTTTGTAAGAAATGTGGCCTCTTCTATTGCAGTATCGCCTCCACCTACAACCACTATATCTTCGCCTTTGAAAAATGGGCCATCGCAGGTAGCACAATAAGAGACTCCTCTGCCACTGAACTGCTGTTCAGAAGGAAGACCCAGCTTGCGCGGAGATGCGCCGGTGCATACGATAACTGATTCTGCTTCATAGGTTTCAGAGTGAGTTGTGACAATAAAGGGCCGCTTCTTAAAATCTACATTGATAACCTCGTCGTCAACTATAAGCGAGCCAAACCTCTCGGCCTGCTGCCTCATATTCATCATAAGCTCCGGGCCAAATATGCCGTTAGGAAAGCCAGGGTAGTTTTCTACCTCACTTGTAGTCATAAGCTGGCCACCTGGAAGCGTACCTGAAATAATTAGCACCTTAAGCTTTGCACGTGATGTGTAAATGCCAGCAGTATATCCTGCCGGTCCGGAACCGATTATTACAACATCGTATAGCTTTGGCTTTCCAGAGCTTGCCGATGTATCTACATCATTAGGTCCAGAAGCTGACATGAAATGAACAATCTGTCAGGAGAATCCCCTCTTAATAATTTGTTCGGAGCACAGGACTACGTGAGATTTGTGCAAAATATTAGCTTCACATGGTTTCATCTTCCATAAAATAAATTACGAATTGTACTAGTCATATTAGAATTAGTACACTGCGGCCGCAAAAATAGCAAAAATATGACCAAATTCTGTTCTGGCGGCAAAGTTATTTGTTTGCTCTAGATTGCCTGCCGAAACTTGATCTTTAGCACTGGCAAGCTATATGGCAGATTTGTTGAAATCATCGATCAGCTTTTTGTGCCTTTTGCAAATAACGGGGTTTAACACCTGGGTTCTTATCAGGTCAGATTGCCAGTGCGAGTTGTACAACCTGCAGTTCTGGAGGTTGCAGAACGGCTGACCAAAAGTTATGAAAAACATGGTTGCCTGGTAAACATAGCCAATTGCGGCATCAGTGATCCGCTTATCGTGGTAGTCGATGTACTGCCCTGCAAATTTGTCTTTATCTTCATCTGTATCTCTATCTCTTCTCGCCTCCCTCTGGCTGGACAGGTAATGTGCTTGGGCCCTGTATAAGTAAAATTCTCTGGGTTTGGCTGGAGCCTCAACGATCCCTGAAGTCGATATTATACTAGGCGTGCCGCAGACAAGAGCTCTGGCATGGTATCGCCAATCGTCTTCGCTGAACGTGCAGGCAAGCTTGCTTGTAAAAATTATATGCAAATGTTCAGTGATGCGCTCATCTTCAGGAAGCATCGAGTAAAAAACTCTCTGCATCATAAAGCCGTCATATAGCAAGTTCGTCACAAGTTCCGGGCAGGCGATAAATTGCTGTTCATTGATGACCATCTGCTCTAATTCTCCAACCTTTCTGGGCGGCTGTCTTTCAAATGGCTGCTTTACCTCGCTTATCGTGATGGATGCAAGCCTGCGTGCAATGCTTGGGTCTGCTCTGTCTATGCCGACAAAGTCAAAGAAAGGCGGTCTGATATCAACCCTGCAGCGGCTAAAGGCACTACTTGCCTGCTTGCAAACCTTGTCCATGTCAAGATAACTGCAGGAAGGATCAGTATAGAGGTGAATATACCGTGGTCTTGGCATCAAGCCTATAGTTAGATCAGCATACAAGGAAAGAAAAGAAAAATAAAAAGATTAATCGGGTTGGTCTCTTGATGGTCTAGGATATTATTGTAGCCTTGTTTGCCTCTACTTTACCTTCAACTTTGGCGGATTTGATATCTCTTTGAGCTTGCTTGCAGCCACTTCTGCTGCTTTTTTGCCCGATAGGAGCATTGCACCAAATGTCGGCCCCATCCTTGGAAGTCCATGTGTTTCGGTCACAGACATGCCTGCGGCAATTAGGCCAGGAAATACCTCGCCTGTAAAGTTGACCACGGCATCTTCACTTCCCTCTACCCACATAGGGTCCATCCCCTTCCATTTCACATACCCTCTATCCATGAGCCTCTTGACTGCGACAGAATCATGCCCTGATGCATCTATCACAATCTTGCTCTCGAGTGCAACAGGATCCACACAGGTAATATTCCTTGGAAGTGCAGAAACTGGCATCCAGTTCACCACAACGCCGCTGACCCTCTTGTTTTTGAGCACTAGGTCATCAAATTTTGTCAACTGCAGGAATCTTACGCCTGCGTCACATGCAGATGCAATCAGCTTTGAGCAGGCATGCGGGCCCCAAGTGGCATAAAGCCCATCGTTTATCTTTCTATATGGGACACCCAGCTCATCCCATATCTTTTGCGCCGGTGCCCTTACTGTAACTGGGTTCATCATGTACCCGCCAACCCAGTAGCCGCCACCGATATAGTTATTCTGTTCCACAATTAGAGTCCTTATGCCCATTTTTGCAAGATCTCTTCCAGCCGTCAGGCCAGCCGGCCCGGCACCGATAATTATCACATCAGAATCGGTATATTCGTTCATTGTTTCATTGAACATGGCTGCAATTGTTCTTGTGATCTCCTTCTCGCTTGCGTCTGAGAATATCTTTGCCATACCAGATTATGCTCGGCGATGGTTATTAATACATTCCATTGTGGCGAATATGGCAGCCAGGAAGAAAGGGAGCGGAGTATGACAGTAAGAAGAGGAAAAGATAGGCTACAGATAGATAAATAGAATGTCCTATTCTGAATCGCTTTGCCTTTCTGGCTTGTCTTCTCTTGCCTTGTTTTTATCTGTCTGTCCTATCCTGACCTACTCTTTGGACAGTTGAACAAACTCTTTAACAAAATTTGAATATGCTTCCCGGATGCGGAATTCCTTGGGCGGACTTTTGAAGCCGTATGCACTGATTATCTCTGATTTTCTTTTTAGGGTTGCTGCTGTCTGTTTCCTAGTCTTAGATGGTGAGCCTATGGCCCTCACAACATCAAGTAAGACATTTCCTGCATTAGGACCATCATTTGTCCTCAATGTTAGGTCCATTATTATTTCACTGCCAAGAAACCCTTCGCTTGACATCCAGTAATAGCTGTTCCTAGAATCACCAAGAAAATCAGTGTATTCAGTGGTGCCTGCGACTGATTCGAACTTGTACGGAGCTTCGATGCTTATCGAGTCTGTTTTCATGGCCCGCTTTTGCATTCTGATCTTTTCTACCATGGTTTTTCTAGTCTCTTCGCTTCCCCCAACATCAAGCTGGTAGCTCTTCCTTACATGGACTCCCCTCTCTACCATAAAATCAATCATGCCTTTATGAAATGCAGTCCCACCAAGCTGGCTCAAAAGGTCGTCGCCAGCAACAACGAGGTTCTTTGCGGCAAACTTGCTTGCAATAGAGCTGTTGCTTGCTACTTTTGCTGGAGTGGCATTTACAAACGCTACACCAGCGTCCAGACTTGCATATGCATACTGGGCTGATGTTTTGTCAAGACCAGAAGATATCAGATTAAGAGCAACATCTACCTTTTCTTTCCTCAGCATTTCAATAAACCCTTTTTGAGAAGCGGTAACTGGCTTGGTAACTTGTGACTCCTGTCCTGCGGCCAGAATATCAGAATCTGACAGCAACCCTGGTGAGACTTTCAGTGAAATTTTGGATTCTCCAAGGCTGCGGCCGTTCGGCCCATCCTTTGCAATGATCTGGGAAAGGCTTTTTCCTACCTTGTCTGGGTCGATGTCAAATGCGGCTACGACCTTTACCTGCGATGCTTTGAGGCCTCCTACCTGTCTGTGCCACAGGCCATCAGCATTTCTGCTCTTGCCATAATACTCTATGCCACGGATAAAAGTCCGGCCCACATTTCCTACTCCTATAACGGCAATCCTTACGTCAGATGCTGCCATTCACTTGCGCTCCAGTGATAGTGCGAGCAGCGTGAAGAATTTAAATCAATCTTTTGTAAAGTCAAATCCGAACCTGACCGTGAGGTAAAACACACTTCAATTGTTTGCTGCTCTGCATTTGCCGCAAGATGCTAAAAGTTATCACCAAAATTTCTAGTTTGCTCGTCAACATCCTGTTGTGGCGTAGCGCCTTTTGTCTTCTGTGGGTTCTTGTGCTCCCTAGCTTCTACTTTATTTCTGTGCTCCTGCCTTGTGTGGTGCAACCTGTCTTTTTCGTGTATAAACTCTTTTCCACAATCCGGGCACCTTACAATTGGGTGGTGGTGGGCAGAGACTGCATGCCTTATGAGTTCATTGTATTTTTCAAATTTCTCACCACATATATCGCAGATGTTCTTTTCTCTGTGAAGGATATCCATAGCTCACTAACTACCTGCCGATGTATTACAACAGCTACTACCTGCTAAAAGAGTTTTTCATTTGTCTAGTTTAGAATTTAACTTTCTGGTCTGTTCATATTTTATTCTCTGTCAGTTTTATCAAAAGCCAAACTGAAAAAATAGTACAGTCATCTTCGCTGCCTGATGCCCGCAGATGGACAAACTCATTGATTCTGGTTTTCTAGCAGGGTTCTCTGACCAGCGACATTGGTAGCAATTTTCACGCTACTGCTGGCACCTGTATCAATACCGTCATACTTGGCCGGGCTTTCTGCCCTGCTCTTTGTCTTTTTTTTCTCAAATGACAGCTCTTCCACTTTTCTTCTTCCTTCCTTTTCAATTGCTGCCTTGACTACCTTTAGTATGTTGTTGTCTTTAGTATCATTGATGTAAACAACATAGACCAAAGCACTGTCCTTTCCTTCAAACTTTCTTACAACTCTGCCTATCCTTTGGGCGACCTGGTTCATGTTTGAAGTGCTAGCAATGATAATTGCAATTCTAACTTGCGGCACATCATATCCAATTTCAAGGGTATGGACAGAAAGCAGCGGAAAGTATTCTGAGCCCCACGATGCAAGGATCTCTTTTCTTTCCTTCGCCTTCGTGCCATTATGCATCACCATGGCAGCTATGCCATCATCTTCAAGCATCTCCTTGAGCATCTGGATTGACTTTATTGTCTCGCTAAAAATCATGACTCTTTCTCCTCTGTGTTTTCTGACAAGCTCAACAGTCTTTGCCAGCTTGTTCTTTGCAGAGCTAAGGATCTCTTTTCTCCTTCCTACGTTGGCAAACCACTGTTTGGCAAGCGATGCGCGAGTACCTCCTCTTGCCAATATGCGGCTCATTCTCAGAGGGTCGTATGTCTGAAGCTTTCTTGATATCTCTTTGATTGCAGCAGTGGCTTCGTCGTATGCTTTTTGCTCCTCGGGGCTAAACGCTGCCTGTACGGGGATGATTTCCGGTCTGGCGAGCCGGCCATCTGTCACGGCATCTTTTATCAGATATTTCTTTACCGGAGGCGTGACCACCATTATTGTATGATATTTTGGATCTTTTTCATTGATGGTTGCAGTCAAGCCAAGCACCGCCTTGCTAGGGTCTTCGACGATTACATCAAATATCCTGTCAAAACCTGAAGCTGTCTCGCTTACCAAGTGCACTTCATCGAGCACTACCATGCTGGCATTGCGTATGAGGTCAAAATTGTGTATGGCGCTCTGATATGTGCTTATTGTAATTTCTCTGACATCCTTGCGCTCGCCGTAGTATACTCCTATGGAACTTGCCTGCAGTCCATAGCTTAAGAGACGCTTTACGTTCTGCTCAACAAGGACAATCCTGGGAACCAAAAAGAGGATCCTAAATTCTCCATTGTTTCTGAGCGCTGCAGCGCGTCTGGCACACTCAAATGCAATCTCTGTCTTGCCTGTGCCTGTGCTGTATATCACAGACCCTCTGAGGCCGTTCTCTATCCATGCCTCTACTGCGTCAAGCTGGTCCTTCTTTAATTCAAAAGGGAACCTGAGCTCAGAGATAGCATGCGCCACACCGTGGGTTGGTATCCTGTCCACTAAAAACTTTAATGAGAAAACATACGTCTTTGCCCCATGCGAGCCTTGGTCTACATGCTCTATCAGGATGACCCATTCAAGTGCACTGCGGCAAAGCTTGTTAAATTTGGGCTTGCAGAGAGGGTCGCGTCAGTTCCAAGAGGCTCCATTCTGCTTGACCCTTTCTCTGAAATTCCAATTTCAAAGGCCGATTCTGCGCTCGCCGGTTCTGTCTGCGCAATCGACTGCTCGTGGGATAAGGCTGACGAGGTGCTTGGATCTCGCAGGTACAAGAATGCAGCAAAGCGCGGCATTGGCAGACGCTTGCCTGCGATGCTGGCGGCAAACCCAGTAAATTACGCGACGCTGGCCAAGTTGTCAAGTGCAGAGGCGCTGGCTGGTGCGCTATATGTAATTGGCGACATGGCTACAGCAAAGAGTATTCTGGATAAGTTCAAGTGGGGCCACACTTTTTTTGAGCTCAATTCAAATCTGCTTGAGGACTATTCAAAAGCAGATACTATCGAGCAGATTATCCAGCTTGAAAAAGAATATTTTGCTTTGCATTCCGATTGAGTTAAATTGAATCTATGCGCCTATATTTGTAGCGAGCCGGCGCGCGGGTTACTTTTCCTTCGTGAAGAGAGGAAACTCCTCCCTCGCTGCAGGCACCTGAATTGGCGACAATTAGCCGGAGACGGCTGGCAACGGAACAGAAAAGAAATCCAGTCAGGCTGATTCGCACCGTAAACGGTGATGGAGAGTATCCTGAGTTTTCCTGATACTGGAATGAAACTGCCGCCCCGGGTGGAGCAAGGCCGAACAGAGCATAATGGTCCTGCACCTGCTCAGGTTGGCTGCTCAGCGGAATCCCGCCTAAAACAGAAGGAGGGTTACGGCCGGCACGCACTAGTTTATTATTATCAGTATCTGGTTTAGGTCGGTCGATAGCTTGTCCAAATTGCCTGCAAATCACCTGACTTTATGCTTCTGACTGCATCCAGTATAGTATGTATGGATTCTTTTCAGCGCGGGGAGCCAGTCGCATCTATTGCCGCATATTTTTCTTGAGCATATTTCTTATATGATTATCAATATTTTTCATCATACTGGGGTTGCCTTCTATGGCCTGCCGAAGCTTTGGATTTGTATATTCTACGTTTAGGTACTTGATGTCCTGCCTGAAAGGATAGTATCTGTACTTTAACACTACCTGTGCAGACTCGCCATCAACCCTGAAATCAAGCTTGGCAGTACCATAAACAAATAGAGGGGGCTTTTTCTTTCCTGACTCGAGACGGCACATCATTATCCTAGAGTGGTGGAACTCGTCTTCATGATCCTTGACATCTGAATAAAACAGGAAGTTGCGCCCGCACTCTATGCATATCCACACGGTCTTCAGGTCTTCTTCCGGTGGCACAGACTCTTCCAGAGAAAAATGGAATTTAACTATCAAGTAAAGATGTAAGCTTAGTTTTCTAGAGAATAGTTAACTGTCGATTATGTAAGATCCTCAGCTCCAGGCAGGCAGATTTGACCGTTTCTAGCCTGACGATTTGCCAGATTATATCTTCTGGGGCAGATGTATGCATCTGGGTCAACGGCCTGACCCGGGTAAACCAAAGGTCTTTGCAGGCGATCTGTAATCTGTCATGACAGTTACTCCCTCATTTGTAGTGACCTGAACGTTGGTCGTATTGGTGGTGGGTTTGGGATAAAAGTAAAAGTCATCACCGGGATCAAGAGAAGCTAGTTTTTGCACATCACCTGTTCCCAGCGTAACAGTAATCCCAGTAAGCGGATCCTTGCCGACATTGATAACTCTTATTCTATACTGGGTACCAGCAATGTCTGTAGTATCCTTTATGGCATCAACTTCAAGAGCATGAGCGGGTTTTGACTCTTGCATGTAGAGATAGATCAGTACAAGAGCTGCACCTGCCGCAACAGGTGCCAACACGTATACCTTGCTCCACTTTAGAGGCACGTTGTAAGTAAGTTGCCTCATCGGATAATAATGGTTTTTGTACAGTACTGCTCTGCTGATGAACATCTGCCTGTCAAGGGGCTGCAACTAAAGAGGCGGGAGAAAAAACAGAAAAAGAATCGGTAGCGCTGTGTTTGTTCATCCCAGACAATACAGCATAAATGGGAAGATCTGCCTACCCATTATAACAATTGAAGACCATTATCTTTCCGGCTTCTGCAGACTCTTCCAAGCTTGCCAGCAAATATGGCTATGATGAATGGCTTGTGAGCAGATTCATGCAATATGTTCCTGATGTAGAAAGATTTTTGGCAAAGATGGATGCCAGGCCGACTCACTATATCCGAGTAAATACGCTCAAAATAGAGCCGGAGAACTTGGCAGAGAGGCTTGCCTCAAAGGGCTTTGAGCTCCGTCGTACTTTTCTATCTGAGGTGTTTGCAATACTCAGGGCACCATTTTCTGTCGGCGCGACAACAGAGTACCTGCTTGGCTACTATTACGTCCAAGATCTTGGCTCCTGTGTCCCTGTCGATGCTATGGAACTGGACAGTGGTAGCGACCTTGTGGTCATGGATATGGCCGCAGCTCCTGGCGGCAAGACTACATTTATCTCCCAGAAAATGAAAAACGCTGGCGTTGTAGTCGCTTTAGAACCGCAAGAAAAGAGGCTCAGGTCACTTGTCTTCAATCTGGCCCGTTGCGGTGTTACCAATACCTGTGTATACCTGATGGATGGCGGGCGTGCCAACGACCTTAAACTCAAGTTTGACAGGGTCCTGCTAGATGCTCCATGCAGTTGCGAGGGGGTAATTCCGAAGGACATGCTGCGCAAAACAAGCCACAAGCCGGACGATATTGACTATTGTGCCAACAGACAGAAAATGCTGATTGAAGCTGCAGCAGAACTTGTCAAGCCCGGCGGGCTGCTGATATATTCGACATGCTCTTTTGCGCCAGAGGAAAATGAAATGATTGTAGACTGGCTTCTTGGAAGGATAAATAACAGAGCCGGAGGAGAAAACAAAGCAAGAAATGCAAGAATTGAGCCACTACCACATGGAAACTCCGGTCTGACTAGCTTTGGCGGCTACACGTTTGATGATAACCTAAAGAACGCAAGGCGGTTCTATCCACATATCGACAACACTCTGGGCTTTTTCGTTGCAAAGATAAGGATCCGGTGATGTAAGTGATGGAAAACCGATACATAGCAAGGGGGCAGACATAATTGGCAAAAGGCATGAATGACAACAACAATGGTGGAAAAGAAACTGCGAAGTCAAGAGAAGCAGCTGCTACCGATCTTTTCTGGAAGAAGCCAAACAGGCAGCAGATGACTATTCTAAGGAGAGCATTTGACAAGTGGTCTGTTTTTGAATTCTTTGAGCAGAACAAGATGGCAATTCTCATTAAAGATCTTGGGGGGAAAAAGGCTGTGTGTATTTCATCCAGCCAAGTTGAGCCAATTGTACTGTCAAGCGCTCCATACTCTGCGGGCATGGTAATAGGAGAGCTGAAAAAGAAAAAGTTCTCCCTGAATCTTCAAGGCGCAGAGCTTTTTGCAAGAATCAATAGAGACCAAGGCAAGGCCTTCCAGTTCTCACATGTTGTTGTAAGCGAAGATGCAGAGAAACTGGTGCTCTATGGAAGAGATATATTCGGCAGCTCTATTGTCAGAGCCACCAGCGGATTGAATGAGAATCAGGTTGTCATTATTTTGAATGCAAGGAGTGAGGCAATAGGGATAGGCCGAACCAGGTTTTCCGGAGATGCCTTGCAAAGAAATGGCGTGGCTGTGACAACTTTGATCGATGCCGGACACTATCTTCGAGGTGAAAATCAAGATCTGGACGACGTGGCATACAAAATGCAATTGCGCCCGCCGAACGAGCAGCGCAGATCAAATAGTTAGCTTAACTGAATACCGCCGACTTGGTAGACTTTTTGTTTTTCATTTACCTGTGTTTGCTACTGCTGTTACTGTAAAACAAAAACACAGCTATTACCATCATCAATCTACCGCGCCTGCTTTTGTTCTGTTTCTGCTGTGTTGAGTGTCGACATGATGTAATTTGTACTGATAGAAAGCCTCTGGGCTATTTTCTGCACCGAAGAACCCGAATCATACATTTCAAATATGGTCTGGTCGAGGTCGTATTTCGCTTCCTCTTCGGTTCTCATTATGTGGCATATTCAGCTCAGAGATAATAGGCGTTTTGCATGTATTGTCTATACCGAGTTGTAAAATAAAGTAAATCAGCCCCTAAAAACAGGGGCTCCTATCTTTCTGGACCTTTTACTTTACTTTCTTGCCTTGAAGAGAATGAATATGGCTATTGCACCCATCATGCCGCCAAAGACAAGCAGTACCTGTATTGGGAAGTTCCCTGATGACGTGGTGCCTGGAGGTGCATCAGCAGTCACAACCATGACCTCTGCATTCTGCCGCGTGTCGGGCTTTGCAAATCCTGCTATTGTTAGCTGGCCGCTTGGAGGCGGTGTGGTCGAATGTATGCTGTAGGCTGTGCCATCGATGTTTGCACTGCTATCTGTTTCCACTGCATTGTATACACCTTCTCTGAAGCTGCTCTCGCCTAGCGCGAATATGGATACTACCTTGGAAGCGTTGGCGCCTTCGTTCAGCAACCCTTGCGCTCCTGCTTGTGCTCCTGTTGCATCAAAGAGGAAGTGCCATATTGTCATAGGTGCTGCTGGAGGGCCGAACCTGTCAAATGCCAAAAGGGGGTCATGGAATATCCCTGCTGCCTGACTGTTTTCTAGTTTCTTTGCTAGATCAGGGTGAGTTACTTGGAGAAGGCCTATCGGGTAGTTTACCTCAACTTGTTGCTTGCCGTATCCGGGGATGTCTGCGTTGACAACCAGAGACTGGTTGACAACTACGCTTCTCCAGTTAACGTCAAGTACAACACCTTGCTGCGAATTGCCTGACAGCACGTATTTTTGAATTGTGGGCTCAAAGTTGACTGTATAAGCCAAAAGCACGCTATCTGGGTTGCCCCTAATCGTACCTTTGTAGTGTAGGCTGGCTTGACTTATCTGGGCAAGACTGTTCTTTTCGTTTAAAAGATCATCGTTTACCGTTTGTATCACTTTGGTCATGCCTGTGCCACCGTCGTTGTCCACAGTGCCGTTGACTGTAAACTCGACAGTTTCTTCTTTGCCGTTGAATTCATTGGCAAGGGCACTTCCTGGCGAATACTTTATCGTAATGATCTTTTCTCCAGTAAAAGTGACCTGAGCCTGATCTGTACTTGGAACCATCAGCGCAGTCATTTGTATTGCATGTGCTTGGCCCACAAGTCCGGTCAAAAGTATTATCGCTAAAACTGCAAAAAATACTGTTGCCTGAAACTTCACGAGCACAACTTTGAGTTTTCTTGTTTATAATCTTTGTTGTCTGTCCACTGCAGGCTGTCAAGACGCAGGATCTGTCTGTCAGTATCATGGTAGTCAGATGAAAGCAGACAAAAGTTTTACATCCTGCCGCCGGGTACAGCAACAGGAATACTACTTGATCACAGTTATTGCAGGCGGCACTGGGTCGGTCAAACTTGTCCGAGGGATTGCAGCTACACTTGAGGCTCAAGTTGCCGACCGATCCAAAAAAGAGATAGGACTTACCGTCATCTCAAATGTTGCGGACAATATCTGGCTACATGGCCTTTACGTCTGTCCTGACATTGATACAGTCATTTACGGGCTAGGTGGTATTCTTGACGAATCAAAAGGATGGGGAATTCAAGGCGATACGTTTGCGTTTTTGCAACAGATGGCCATGCTAGGCGAGCCAACTTGGTTTATGTTGGGTGACAGGGACCTTGCTACGCATATAGTCCGCACCTGGATGATAAGAGAAGGTAAAAGCCTCTCAGAGGTTACAGAATGGCTGGCAAAAAGACACGGGGTTACTGCCAGAGTGGTACCATCAACAGACTCGCCGCTTGTGACTAGGATTTCTGCATTGGCAAATGATAGCCGCAGCGGCAGACCAGAGCCGGTCAGCATGCACCTGCAGGAGTTCTGGGTCAAGCACAGAGGAGAGCCTCAGGTGGTTGGCATAAAGTATGACGGCCTTGAGTCAGCAAAAGATAACCCTGCTGCTGTTCAAGCCATAAAGAGTTCCAGAATGGTAATTATTGCTCCGGGCAACCCAATCACGAGTATAGGTCCTATTGTGGCGCTTGCAGAAATACGTAAGGCGCTTGTTCATGACAGGAAAAAGGTGATTGCGGTTTCGCCCATAATTGGCTCAAGCGCTATAAGCGGACCGGCAGTAAAGTACATGCAGGCGCTGGGCATACCAAATTCTCCAACCGGGGTTGCCCAATACTATTCTGACTTTGCTGGAAGCTTTGCGATTTCTCATGAAGATAAGGGTGTGGCTGAAAAGATCCGCGGCTTTGGAGTTGACGTACTGCAGACAGACATTCTGATGAGAAGCAGACAGGACGAGATAAGGCTTGCATCCTTTTTGATGCAGCATCTGAATAGATAAACCGGGAAAAAGGGTCATCTCTTCATGCATTGGGAAAGTGAAAAATAACGTATAATAGGATACCTGTCTTGATGGTAACAAGAGGCAGTACAAGCGTGCTCTTGCAGTGATTGCAATGAAGACCTTTGCAATAGTGCCGGTGAAAAAATTTGAAAACGGCAAGATGCGCCTTTCTTCGCTGCTTGCTGGGCAAGAGCGGATCAGGCTGCTTCAGATCCTCCTTGAAGGGACCATAGAGACTCTGAAAAGTGCCAGCTCGATCTCACGGATTGTTGTAGTGTCTGCAGACAGGTCTGCGGAAGCAATAGCCAAGGATTGCGGCGCTGACTTTTTGCTTGAAGAAAAAGAGGCGGGTGTAAACGCAGGGGTCTTGGTTGCGGATAGATACTGCGCACAGGCAGGGGCAGAGGCCACACTGGTGATTCCACAGGACCTTGCGTTGTTAAAACCCTCTGACTTGGATGGAATATGCAACCTTGCAAAAGAAGGTACAGGTGATGCTGCAAATAATCTACGTAGCGGATGCGTTGTAGTCTCACCGTCTCTACGTTACGATGGGACCAATGCCCTTTTGCGAAAGCCTCCACTTGTTATGGAAACCTATTACGATAACAACAGCTACCAGATGCACATCAAAAAGGCAGCAGCCCTTGGGGCGGATGTGAAGACATTTCTGTCAGACACCGTAATGTTTGACCTAGATACACCAGAAGATGCAAAGTTTCTCGTGGCAAGCTCTGAAAATACTCGTGTCGTTCTGTACCTGAGATCAGTGGTAAAGCAGGATATGCGTGGGTAGCATGCTATCTTTGCTTTGTCATGGCAGCATCATAACTGCTGCAATAAATTTAATACCGCCGTAACGACATGGCCAGTGAGAGTGATTGGTTGCCTTGCAGCCCTTTCAGCCAAGGCTTTTACACAAAGCCTTGGACGGAATATCCGGGTCTGAAATAACCTTGGAAGAGTTCCAAAGTGCATCCGGCATTGCAAGCAGGTCTGTTGCAAGAGATGTTTTGAAGTTTCTAGCATCTCAAGAAATCGGCACGACTGCCGGTGACGTGATAAGGTTTTCAGATTCAGACAGGCTAAAGGCTGCAGTTCTGGCGATAAGCCTTGGGTGCGATGTAGAGCAGGTCTCGCAAGCACTCAGCTGGAGGGACTTTGAAAGACTTGCATCAGAAATTCTTGGAGCTTTTGGCTACAGGGCGCAGACTTGTGTGCGCCTTGTAAAGCCTAGAATGGAGATCGATGTACTTGGAATACGTTCAGGCATAGCCATTGTAATTGATTGCAAGCACTGGAAGAGAAGCAACCTGTCGTTGATCTCGCTTTATTCAAAGAAACAGGTCCACAGAGCAGAAGTGTTGCTTCAGAAGACAATGCATGACCGGAACCATGCCATTACCTGTGCAGTCCCGATGGTGCTGACACTTCATCTGGAATCAGCCAGGTTTGTTGACGGTACCCCGATAGTGCCTGTCAGCCAGTTCAGAGCATTTGTCGAAAGGATTGACGAATTTCTCTTGGAGATTCGCACAGTCACGGCAGACAAAATGCACACAATCCGGGATGGCAGCAGTGAATAGTGCCGCCTTAAGCAGGGCCTGCTAAATTACCAGCATGGCGACATATACAGCAAAGGTAGCTGCTAGAAATATCTTTGTAATCCTCATAGATCGGTCAAGGGCGTGAGAATAATCGTCGAATTGTTTGCTGCCCATGACCTTTATGGTAGATTTTGATTTTAGCAGCTCAAATCTCGACGGCCTGCACTTTTCAGCTGCAGCTTGGCAGATTGTAACAAATAAAGGAGCAATTCTATCAATTCCAGTCTGCGTCCCGAATGCATAGTAGCCATCCTTGGTTCTCTTGCCTGAAGTAGAATGTGTATCGGACGTGCAAACTTCAAGCATCTGCACCTGTCCAGCAGTTCTGCCGTTTACTTCAGTAATTATGCTGTCTCTAGTGTGGTTCTCCATATTGTTAGAATCTGCCCAGCCTATTGCGTATTTTTTGCCTTCGAGATCAATAACCATAACTGCAAGACCTGCCTGCCCAAGCTCTGGCATTAAAGCAGTTCTGCCAGATGCAGATTCAGAAGAATTTGTAACTGGGATGCCATCTAGAGTAGCAAAGCCCAAGCCAAACTTGTGTTGCTCTGCTGTCTTGAGTGCCTCCAAGCACTGTCTTGCAGATAGCAGCAGGTCTGATGCATCTTGCCTTCCAAGCTCGCTCCCCATTGCATTATGACAATCAACTATTAGAACATGATAAAAGCCAAGTTCTGTCGAATACCTCTCTAGGTCCACTCTCAGATCACCGGGGATATCTTCCATCCCAAATGGCGCAAGCGAAAGCATCACAATGGCGGAGTTGCCAAATGCAATACCTGTAGCAGTAGATTTACCAATCTTTACCTGAACTGGAAGAGTGCATGTTTCAGAACTTGCCACCACAGAAGCCTTTGTCAGGCCGTCGACATACTTGGCAAGTTCTTTCTTTGAAGGTATGTTCAGAGAATGGTCAGAAACGCTATGCATAATGATTGCATTTCTAGAGTATGCAGCAAATAGCGCATAGGGTAGGTTGCTCCCGCCAATTGGATTGAACGGGCCAGGATGGATATCAGGCAGGATTACCGATATGTCTGTACCTGTACCTCTGGACTCTGGCTTGTTGCCCGCCATGGCAGAGAATCTAGAAATATAAGTCGAGACTTGCTCAGTGCGGGCCCTTGACTCTGCAATCTCTTCCATCTTGGAAGCTTCATTTTCAGTCCATGCAGCCAAGAATGCCTGTAGTAGTCCAAAAGTGCTTTTCACTTCGGGCCTGCCAGCCCTGTCTGCAATAAAGGTCCAGGCGACTCCAAGGGCTACAAGAGAGGAGCCAAACACCAAGCCTTCAGTGTTGGTCAGAATTATGTAATACTGAACCGACACAAATGCCGCAAAGAACACAAGTGGCTGCACAAACGATATAGCTACCGCTCTTCCCATTTTGGCGCCAAAAACAGATACAAATATGCCGATCCGAAGCCCTGCTGCAAGCATCAGTCCTTCTACTATGGGGCTTGGATGGTCGTGGCTGTTTCGCGCAAAGAGCAGGTCTGCAACAACGCCAAGCACAACAGTCACTGCCCAGAGCATATTGGCAAAAGCCGATACATGAAAGACTTTGGCCAGCTTGTTTGCAGGCGTGCCTCTGAGCATGATGTAATCTAGAAATTGCGCACCAGTCAAAGCAGCCAGGCCGGCAGGAAGGTAAATGTATATTCCAGTACCTAAGCTCGTGTAAAAAAAATGCGAAAAAATTATTGTAACTGCCGCAGCTGCAATCGATATGCCGTATGATGCCTTGTACGAGGAGGGGTTTATCCTTGTCAGGGACCACCTTTTGTGAATATTGGATACGCTATT
>Ga0070740_10002212_pt1 | contig 23621 bp, 21 predicted proteins | sample Coa_R2_FD_67286 | JGI IMG/M metagenome (GOLD analysis project Ga0070740, IMG submission 67286) | Surface soil microbial communities from Centralia Pennsylvania, which are recovering from an underground coalmine fire - Coalmine... | ecosystem: Environmental > Terrestrial > Soil > Unclassified ...
CTAACTTAAGCTTGGGCGAAATACGCTTCAGCTTTGCGCAGGATCTCGTTGGTCCGCCACCGCTCGCGGCTCTCCCTCTCTTTCTTCGCCTTGGGCCGCGCGCGACCCGCAGAGCCGAATTTACCGTGAACTTTGGACTGCCCGGTTCACAACGCCGCGATCACGGCTTTGGTCTCAAGGTAAAGGTCGAGCACTGCGGCGCCGCCTTCGCGACCCCAACCGGATTGCTTGTATCCACCGAACGGCAATGCGGCGTCGAACACGTTGTAGGCGTTGATCCACACCGTACCCGCCTTGAGACGGGCAGCGAGCCGGTGTGCGTGGCTGAGGTTTTTTGACCAAACCGCCGCAGCCAATCCGTAGACGGTGTCATTGGCGCGCCGGATCAGATCTTCATCGACCTCCTTGAACGGTACGGCGGCGACGACCGGACCGAAAATCTCCTCTTGGTAAACATCCATGTCTTCACGCACATCGGCCAGGACCGTGGGAGCCACGAAGAAGCCACGATCTCCGCAGCGCGCGCCGCCAGCCACCGCGCGCGCGCCTTGACGTCGGCCCGATTCGAGATAACCCATGACGCGCTGCAGCTGGCGCTCAGACACTAGCGGCCCCATTTGGGTACTGGGATCCAGGCCGGGGCCGAGCTTGATGGCCCGCGCGAATTGCGCCACGCCATCCAAGACGCGATCGTACACCCCTTGCTGGATGAACAGGCGACTGCCGGCTACGCAGCATTCGCCTTGATTGAAGAATGCCGCCGCGGCCGCCCCTGGAATGGCCTGATCGAGATCTGCATCATTGAGAATGATGTTGGGCGACTTGCCGCCGAGCTCGAGACTCACCCGCTTGAGGTTGCCGCGCGCGGCATTGACGATGAGCTTGCCGACTTCTGTAGAGCCGGTAAACGCGATTTTATCCACGCCCGGATGTGCTGCCAGCGCGGCACCGGCCGTTTCACCGTAGCCGGTGACGATGTTCACCACGCCTTCGGGCAAACCGGCCTCCTGCATCAGTTCACCCAAGCGCAGCGCGGATAGCGGGGTGTCCTCAGCGACTTTGAGCACTACCGTATTGCCAGTGGCCAAGGCCGGAGCAAGCTTAAATGCGGCCATCAGCAGTGGGAAATTCCACGGGATAATCTGGCCGCACACGCCGATGGGTTCGCGGCGCGTGTACGCATGCCAGTGCGCATCGGGCAGATAAGGCACCGAAGGTTCAAGCGTCAAGCCGTGCAGCTTGGTCGCCCAGCCCGCTTGATACTGAAAAATTTCCGCCGACAAGGGTACATCCGCCACGCGCGCCACCGTGACTGGTTTGCCGCTGTCCAGCGCTTCCAGTTCGGCAAATTCTTGGGCGTGACGGGCGATGAGGTCCCCGATGCGCCAAATCAGACGGCCGCGCTCGGCAGGCTTCATCCGAGACCAGGGGCCAGAATCGAATGCTGCGCGCGCCGCGCCAACGGCATGGTTGACATCTTCGGCACGCGCGGCCGGCACGCGCGCAATGCGCGCACCAGTCGCCGGATCGATCACATCCAAGGTCTCGCCGGAGATCGCTTCGACCCAGCGCCCTCCGATCAGCATTTTGCCGGCTCGACCGAGGAACGCCTGAACTTCGGGAGACAAGGCAACGGCTGCGGCAACATCATCCATGGCTCACTCCTGTTTTTGCCTTTGAGAACCGAAGGCCGCCGCCGCCATTTCGCGCAATTTGAATTTCTGGATCTTGCCTGTGACGGTCAGCGGGAACTCTTCAAGGAACCCGACGTAACGAGGAATCTTGTAGTGGGCGATCCGGCCCTGGCAGTAAGCGCGCACGGTCTCCGCCGTCAGTTGGGCCCCCGCAGCGGGTTTGATCCACGCCACCACTTCTTCGCCCAGTCTCGGATCGGGCACGCCCACCACGGCCACATCCGAGACTCCCGGGCAACCATAGAGAAATTCCTCGATTTCGCGGGGATAGATGTTCTCCCCCCCGCGGATGATCAAATCCTTCAAGCGACCAACGATGGTGACGTATCCCTCGTCGTCCATGGTTGCCAAGTCGCCGCTATGCATCCAACCCTTGCGGATCGCTTGTTGGGTAGCTTCGGCATTGCGCCAATAGCCGTGCATGACGTTATAGCCGCGCACGCACAACTCGCCCGGTACGCCCCGTGCAACGGGTCGATCGGTGGCTGGATCGACGATTTTGACTTCCACATGCGGATGTACGGTGCCCACCGTCGTCACGCGTTTGTCCAAAGGCGCATCGGGCAGGGTTTGAAAGCTGACGGGACTGGTTTCAGTCTGCCCATAGCAGATCGTGATCTCACGGATCCCCATGCGCTCGATGACTTGTTCCATCAGCGGCTTGGGACAAATGGATCCGCCCATCGCTCCGGTGCGCAGGGAAGACAGCTCGTAGCGCGCGAAATCGGGATGCTCGAGCTGGGCGATGAACATCGTCGGCACACCGTAAAGCGCAGTGGCCCGTTCGGCATGTACGGCTTCGAGGGTGGCCTGAGCATCGAAACTGGGGGCCGGATAGATGATCGTCGCTCCGTGAGTCACACAGGCGAGATTGCCAAGCACCATCCCAAAGCAGTGATACAAAGGAACCGGAATCACCAGTCGGTCGGCCGCGGAAAACCGCATGCGACGGGCGGTGAACCACGCGTTGTTCACCAGATTGTGGTGCGTCAGAGTGGCCCCTTTGGGTTGTCCGGTCGTGCCCGAGGTGTATTGAATGTTGATCGGATCATCGAAATCCAGGGTGGCTTCGCGTTCCCGCAACTGCTCGGGCGTCACTTGCGTGGATGCTTCGAGTAAAACCGGCCAAGACACCATACCGGGCGCAGACGCCGCGGGCTCGAGGCAGATCACGTGCTTGAGTTCTGGCAGGGACCGCAGATTCAGCGGGCCGGCTTGCGGCCTGGACAGCTCGGTGATCAGCTCACACAACATGGCGACAAAATCCGAACTCTTGTGGCGCGCCTCGGTGATCAGAACCCGGCTTCCGGACTGTTGGAGTGCGTATTCCAGTTCGCGCACCCGATAGGCAGGATTGATCGTGACCAACACGGCGCCGATCTTCGCCGTGGCGAATTGGGTCAAGGCCCACTCAGCATTGTTAGTCGACCAAATGGCGACGCGGTCGCCCGCCTCCACGCCTAACGCCATCAAGGCGCGAGCCAGTCGTTCCACTTCGCCGTGGAATGCCGCGTAGGAATAGCGGCGGGCTTGATGACGACTGACCAGCGCTTCGTTCGTCGGAAATTCACGAGCCGCGCGATCCAAGACTTGGCCGATGGTCAAGCCGAGCAGCGGTTCCGCACTCGGGCCGCTGACATAACTGGGTCTTTGCAGCTCTGGCCGCGCGTTCATTGCCTAGGAGCGTTTTTCGCCATGTCGAGGATGAACGCGGCGATCTTTTGGACGTCGTCGTCCGACAATCGATCATGGAATTCCGGCATGCCTTTGGCCATAAATGCTCCTGAACGGACCAACTCCGGCAACGCCTGAATGACCTGGGGATCGCTGTATCCGAGATTGGGCAGGGCTCCGCCGCGGTTGACTGCGGGAACTCCATGACAGAACAAACAATTGGCAACGTACAACTGCGCACCAGGGCCGACATCCTCCACTTTGTAGGGCACGCCGGAAATCAAGGTCGTTCGGCGAAAGTCGCCAAAGTTTCGCACCGGCGGCAGCGGTGCCCGTCCCCCCAGCTTGAAGGTATAGATGCGCCCCGGGCTCAGTCGGTCGGTGATTCGCTCGGCCAAGCCGAAGACGCCTCCCCATCCTACGGCAATGGAGACGTACTGCTCGCCATCCACGCGATAGGTCATGGGCGCAGCGATCACCCCGCTGCCCACTTCGGTTTGCCATAGCGTGCGACCGCTGCTCGCGTCATAGGCCATAAAGCGGCCGTCTGCACTTCCTTGAAACACCAGGTTGCCCGCGGTGGTCATCGTGCCGCCGTTCCAAGGACCGGCGTAATCCCGATGCCAGATTTCTTTTTGAGCGACCGGATCCCAGGCGATCAGGCGACCAAACGGTTTGGCCTTGGGCGAGATGGTGTTCAGGAAATAGCCCAGATTCCAACCGATGTTGCTCATCGGACGTCCGGGTTGATTCCGCTCGGGCACATAATCCGGATCGTCGGCGATTGCCAACGGCACGCCTTGGGCGGGGATGTAGACCAACCCCGTGTTGGGGTTGAAAGACATCGGCTGCCAGTTGTGCGCGCCGTAGGGACTGGGAATGATCTCCCAAGGTTTCTCCCGGGCTCGCGCGCCCTTGACCTCGATTGGGCGTCCGTGAGCATCGTAGCCTCGAGCCCAGTTCACATCGACAAAGTTGCGGGCAGAAATCAGTTTGCCGTCGGTTCGATCGAGCACGAGGAAATAGCCGTTCTTGTTCGCCTGCATGAGCACCTTGCGGGCACGACCTTGAATCGACACATCGGCCTGCACCAAGTGCTGGGCGGCGTCGTAGTCCCAGGCGTCCCCTGGCGTGACTTGGAAGTGCCACAGATAGCGCCCGTGGTCGGCATCCAAGGCCACGATGGAGGCGACGAAAAGGTTGTCTTTGGCGGCCGGACTGCGGGCCGCCTGATTCCAGGGCAAGCCGTTGCCCACCCCCACATACAGCCGGTTCAGATCCGGGTCGTAAGCGATGGCATCCCAAATCGTGCCGCCCCCTCCGACTTGGGTCCAGCGGCCCTTCGGGTCCCAAGTGCGCGCGGCCAGCCGTTGGGAGGGATCGCTATCGGACGATGCCGCTGAGGACGGCACGGAAAACCAACGCCACTGGAGTGCCCCAGTATCGACGTTGTATGCCGAAACATATCCGACCGCCGACAGCTCTGCGCCGCCGTGGCCGATCACGACATGATCGTGATAGACGCGAGGCGCACCGGTGATGGTGTGTTTGTACTTGGTGCGATCGATGTTGGTATCCACGCGCCAAAGCACTTTGCCCGTGCCGGCGTCCAATGCCACCAGATACCCATCCAGCGTGCCGACGAACACCTTGCCCTTGTAGACGGCCACGCCTCGATTGACCACGTCGCAACAGGCCCACGCACCATAAGACCTCGGCACTTCCGGATCGTAGGTCCAAAGCTCGTGCCCGCTGCGCGCGTCCAGGGCATGCACCACGCTCCAAGGTGCCGTAACGTACATCACCCCATCGACCACCACGGGCGTGGCTTCGACCCCTCGATCGGCGGCTAAGTCGTAACTCCATGCCAGCCCCAGAGTCGCGACGTTCTCCCGATTGATTTGCGCGAGAGGACTATAACGTTGCTCGTGATAACCGGAGTTGTAGCTCAACCAGTTGTCGCCATCGCGTTCGCTGGCGAGGATCAAGCGATCGTCGACGCCTCTCGTAACCCCGTTTGCGGCGGCCCCGGCCACCACCACCGCAAGCGTCCTTGATGCCACCGCCCGGATTGCTTCGATCTTCATGCTGGAGCTTCCGCTTCAGGCCATCACGAAACCGGGATATCCCGCGGCCATGACCTGGTCGCACTGTTGGCGATAAGCGGCGACGCCGCCAACGTAAGACAGCAGACGACGTTGTTTGCCTTTGACGTTGCTGCCCAAATACCAAGAATCGGTTTTAACCAACAAAGTGGCATTGGCGATCTCTTCGTGATGCTGTAGCCATTGTTCTTCTTTTTCGGCGGTAGGCTCGATCGTCTGCCGGCCTCGGTCGCGCAGATAGCAGATGGTGTCGGTAATCCAATCCACTTGCTGCTGCAGACAGGTGGTCATGTTGCAGAAAGCCGCCGATGGCGCCAGCGGCGCCCCCGTCATGAAGAAATTAGGAAACCCGTGGAGCTGCAAACCCATTGCCGTGCGGATGTCCTCGCCCCACTTCTCTTTGAGCGTGCGGCCCTCCCGCCCGCGAATGTCGATACGTGTCAGTGCCCCGGTGGCGGCATCGAAGCCGGTGGCGAAAATCAGCATGTCGAGCTCATATTCGCCAGCCGCGGTTCTCACTCCTTTTTCAGTGATCTCCCGAATGGGAGTTTGTGAAATATCGACCAGCTCGACGTTATCGCGGTTGTAGGCCTCGAGATAATGCGTTTCCAGAGGCACGCGACGCGTACCAAACCCATAGCGCGTTGGAATCAGTTTGGCGGCCAGTTCCGGGCGCTCGATGCGGGCCCTCATTTTTTCGCGAACAAAAGCCGTAACGTCAGCGTTGACGTTTTCATCGACCAGAACCTCGGGGAAGCTACCCACCCAGAAGGCCAGCGTGCCGTCATGCCACAACTCTTCCAACGCGTCCCGGCGTTGAGCAGGTGTCAGGGCGTGATAGCTGCCGCGTTCGAAGTCGAAATCGAAACCGGCGAAAGTGTTGTGGACGCGCTGCTTGAGTTCATCGAAGCGCGCATGCAACTGTTTGTGGTCCGGTTCATTCCAGCGCCAATTGTTCATTTGAATTGTGTATTGAGGCGTACGCTGGAATACTTTGAGCTGCGTGACCAGTGGCGCGATGGTCTGAATCACTTGAATCCCAGTGGCGCCGGTACCCACCACGCCGACACGCTTGCCTTCAAACACTACTGGAGTTTTCGGCCAACGGGCGGTGTGATACAGCTCGCCCCGGAAGCGCTTCTGACCGGGGAACAGATCCGTCAACGGCGCCGACAGCATGCCCGTGCAGCTCACTACGAATTGCGCAGTCACCCGGTCGCCGCGATCGGTTTCAACGTGCCAGCAACGGCCGTTGTCGTCGTAACGCAGGCCGGTCACCCGCGTGCCGAGTTGAATGTCGTCCCACAATCCACAGCGGTCGGCGATGAAATTGATGTAGCGTTCGAGCTCGGGCTGAGCGCAAAAACGCTCGCTCCAAGTCCAATCCTCATGGATTTCTTTCGAGAACCAGTATTGATAAACATGAGATTGTGAATCCACGCGCGCGCCGGGGTAGCGATTCCAGAACCAGGTTCCGCCAATCCCATCGCCCGCTTCGAAGACGAGGGCTTTCAAACCAGACCTCCGCAACCGGTACAGTTGATACAACCCGGACAGGCCTGCTCCGATCACCACGACGTCGAAATCCGCATGGGTTCGGCCGGGTGCGGGGACGTGGCTGGCGTTGTTCGTGTTCACGGGCTCCTCCTGCGCGAAACGGTGGTTATTGCCGAGTCGACTTCGATGCCGACGAATGTGGCCATCGTGGCAGCGCGCCCCATCCCCTGCGCCACTCGATCGTGTAGTTTTCGCCTGCTCTCGCCAGCACCCTGCCCTTACGGGTAGTGACGCCTCCGGTAACGGAAAGCACACTGGTTTTAGTTCGACGGCGCAAAGAAGGAGATCGCCATGAATAACCCCGTCCAGGGCGTACTCGACCCTGCTGCCCGTCAAGTGCTCGACTTGATGGCCGCTTCCGGAGCTCCCACCCTGGATCAGCTCCCCCCCGAGCAAGCGCGTCAAGCAGCACGCGCCGGCTTTGCCGCGCTCCAGTCTCCTCCAACCGCCGTCGGGCAAATCCGCAATCTGGAATATGAAGGGCCAACCGGAGGCAGAGCGCTGCGTTTGTACCGTCCGCGCGACGCGGCCGAGCAAGCGCCGTTGCCAGCTTGCCTGTACTTCCACGGCGGCGGCTTCGTGATCGGTGATTTGGATCTTTACGACAATGTCTGCCGTGAGTTATGCCGCGCTTCGGGCTGTGCGATCTTGTCCGTGGATTACCGGCTCGCGCCCGAGGCGCGCTTCCCAGCCGCAGTGGAAGACTGCTGGGCGGCCACGCGCTGGGTTGCTGCGCACGCGCACGAGCTAGGCCTGGATCCCTCACGATTGGCGGTGGCAGGCGACTCCGCCGGGGGCAATCTCGCCGCCGTGATCGCGCTCATGGCACGCGATGAGGGAGCGCCCGCGCTGCGTCATCAACTTCTGATATATCCGGTGACCGACCTGCGCGGCGACACGGAAAGTTACAAAGCGAACGGCGAAGGTTACTTCCTAACCAGCACCCTGATGCAGTGGTTCAAAAATCATTACATCGGCGAGGACTCGGCGACACTCCGTGATTGGCGCGCCTCGCCGCTGCTGGCCGCTTCCCACTCAGGCTTACCTCCAGCGACCGTGCTGGTGTGTGGCTTCGACCCCTTGCGCGACGAAGGCCTGAGCTACGCCGACAAACTGCGGTCATCCGGAGTGGCGGTCGAACTCTTATCGATCCCCGACCAGATCCACGGCTACATTTGCATGGATGCTGCAGTGCCTGCCGCACGCACGACTTTGGAGCGTTTGGGCAAGATACTCGCTGGCGCGCTGCGTTGACTTTGCGCTACCTCAGCCTGGTGCTTCGGTGGGCGCACAAGCCTTGGCCATGGACCGGCTGCCGCGGATCTGACCGGGTGTCGTCTCGCCGACCGCGAATTCCGCGAAGGTCGCGTGATTACCTTGCTCGAAGTCGCGCAAGCAACCGGGATCCATCGCGCCACGCTGTCCAAGATCGCCAACGAGCGCGGCTACGTGACCAGCAGCGAATACCTGGAACGCCTGTGCCGCTATTTCGGCTGCAGCTTCGATCAGCTGATGGAACTGGCCCCGGAAGATCCCAAACGTAAAACCGGCAAGAAGGAAAAAGGTCGCGCGCGTTGAATCTCGCCGACCCGGGCCGAGGCGACTGTCCCCAGACTGTCCCTATACCGTCCCACGGAGACTTGGCGCGCCCGACACGATTCGAACGTGCGACCTGCAGCTTCGGAGGCTGCCGCTCTATCCAACTGAGCTACGGGCGCTTTTTCGGCTGGTCGTTAGTTTAGCCGTTCCGGGATCGCGCTGCCGGGGGCTCGCTGACCCGAACATTCGGAGGCTGCCGCTCTATCCAAGCTACGGGCGCGGAGGCAAATCGCTTCACGCATTGCGCCGGCGTTCTCGCCGAGAACGCCCGCTCAGCGCACCGCCGCAGGAGCGGGCCGCGCGGCGACTCCCCACTCCGCGGGCCGGATACCGCGCACGGCGTTGGTGAGCAGCAAGGCCTCGGCGCGCAGCACGTCCGCGCGCAGGAGTCTGCGCTCGCGCGCGCCGTAGACCGGATCGGCGAGCAGCCGCGCGCGGGTCACGCCCGGCAGCAAGCCGCAGGACAGCGGCGGCGTGTACCAGTTCCCGTCCAGTTTCACGAAGACGTTGCTGCGCCCGCCTTCGCACAACTCGCCGCGGCGGTTGAACAGCAGGGCGTCGAAGGCCCCTTGGCGCTCCGCCCAGCGCCAGGCGGCGTCGTAGAGCCCGCGGCGCGTGGTTTTGTGGCGCAGCAGCGGGTCGTCGGGCTCCAGCGTCAGGCTGTCCGGCGCGAGCAGCACGGGCAACGCGGCGGCGCGCCACCGGTCATCGACCGCTTCCACGCCGAGCTCCAGCCGGCCGTCGGCGGACAGGCAGATGCGCGTGCGGTAGCTCCACGGCCAGCCGGCCGCCGCGGGAAGCGCACGGTGCGCCTCGGCGAGCCGCGCCGGCAGCGCGCGCAGGTCGCCGGCGAAGCCCAGCGCGCGTGCCGAACGCGCGAGCCGCTTGAGGTGCGGTTCGATGAAGGCGCGCTGCTCGGGCCAGCGCGCGGCGAAGGTCTCGATCAAGGCGAAACCGGGATCGAGCGCCGTGGCGAAGCGCGCCTTGAGCTGGCATTCCACCCATTCGGTGTCGGCGTTCGAGTCGGCGACGATCCCGCTGCCCACGCCCAGGCGCGCGCCCCGCGTCCCGCGCCGCGGCGGGTCTTCGAGCTCCAGGGTGCGGATCGCCACGCTGAACCAGGCGCGCGCGGCCTGCGGGCTGCCGGGGCGCGCGTCGGTGCCGGGCGCCGGCGCGATCCAGCCGATGGCGCCGGTGTACAGCCCGCGCGCGTGCGGCTCCAGCTCGCGGATGATCTCCAGGCTGCGGTGCTTGGGCGCGCCGACCACCGAACCGCAGGGAAACAGCGCGGCCCACAACTCGCGCCAGCCGAGCTCGGGGCGCAGCCGCGCCTGCACGGTCGAGGTCATCTGCCAGACGCGCGGATAAGCTTCCGCCGTGAAGACCTGCGGCACGTGCACGCTGCCGGGGATCGCGATGCGCCCCAGGTCGTTGCGCAGCAGGTCCAGGATCATGAGATTCTCGGCGCGGTTCTTGGGATCGCCGACGAGCGCGGCGGCGGTCAGCGCGTCGCGCAGGGGATCGGAGGCGCGCGGGGCGGTGCCTTTCATCGGCCGCGCGGTGATGCGGCCGCCCGGCTCCAGGGCGAAGAACAGTTCCGGCGACAGGCTCAGCACCCAGCGTCCCGCCAGGCGCGCCAGGCAGCGATAGGCGGTGGGCTGGCGCGCGCGCAGGCGCGCATAGAGCGCCGGGACCGCGCCGAACGCGCGGCCGCGCAGCGCGAAGGTGTAGTCGATCTGGTAACTGTCGCCGGCGCGCAGATACTCGGCGATGCGCGCCAGCGCGTCCCGGTAGCGCGCGCGGGAAAGACTCGCGCGCCAGCGCAGAAAGCCGGCCGGCTGGTCCGCACCCGGCGCGGCGGCGAGGAGCCGCTGCACGTCCTCGTCGCTCAAGGCTTGAGCGCGCGCGAAGCTCAGCGCCTCGAGCAGCGGCGTGATCGGGGCGTGCAGCGGCGGCAGTTCGGCGAGCGCTTGCGCCGCCTCGAAGGCCACGAACAGCGCGAGCTCGCGCCCGGCGGCGAGCTCCTCGGCGATCCAGGCCACGAGCGCGCGGGCTTGCTGCGCATCGTGCGCCAGGCGGTGCGCATGGGGCTGCGCGTACAGGCGCGCCGCGCCTTGCGCCGGATCGAACAGCACGAACGGCGCTTCGGGCAGGGTCGGTGAGGTCGGCGGTCGTGAGGCGTCCATCGCAGATTCGGCTGGCGTGCGCGTGCTTGAGAACGCGCACGGGCGAGTATCATAGCCCTGTGCCTTCCGATCACGCGCCAGCGCCGCTTCGCCATCCCATGTTCGAGTTTCCGCGCCGCTGCGCACGCCGCCACCGCCGGCGCGCGGCGGTGAACGTCCGGCCGTGAACGCCGCCTCCGAACCGCGCCTGGCCTGGGGCCTGACCGGTTCCGGCCACTGGCTGCGCGAAACCCTGGATTACGCGCTGACGCTGCCCAACGTGGACTTCTTCTTGAGCCGCGCGGCGGCGGAGGTGCTGCCCAACTACGGCTTCCGGCTCGAAGCGCTGCGCGACCGCGCGCGGCTGTTCCTGGACCGCACCGCGAGCGCGCTGCCGGTGGGTTTTCTCTACGAAGGGCATTACCACACCCTGGTGATCGGCCCGGCCACGTCCAACACCGTGGCCAAATGCGTGGCCGGCATTTCCGACACCTTGATCACCAACCTCTACGCCCAGGCGGGCAAGTGCCGCATTCCCTCGATCATTTTCGCCTGCGACACCCGGCCCGTGGTCGTCACCGAGGCGCCGCACCGCACCGTGACGCTTTATCCTCGCCCGGTGGACCTCGACAACACCGCGCGGCTGGCGCGCTTGCCGCTGACCGAAGTGGTGGAGGATCTCGCCGCGCTGCGCGCGGCCGTGGAGCGGCGCCGCTCATGCCCGAGCACATCCTGTTCCTGACCGGCCATCTCGCCGAGCCGCTGCTGCGCCGGGTGCTCGCCGAGATGGGCGAGACCGGTTTTCGCTGGACGGTGCGCAACCTCGGCTTGCAGGTCGCCGGTTTGATGACCGCGGACATGATCCTGCGCCGGCTGGACGACACCGCGGGCGCCGATCGTATCCTGGTGCCCGGCCGCTGCCGGGGCGATCTGGCCGCCGTCACGCAGCGGCTCGGCGTGCCGGTCGAACGCGGACCGGAGGATTTGATGGATTTGCCGGAATACTTCGGACGCAGCGCGCGGCGCGTGGATCTCTCGCGCCATGCGATCACGATCTTCGCCGAGCTGACCGAGGCGCCACACCTGAGCGTGGCCGCCATCGTGGACTCCGCCGAACGCCTGCGCCGCGACGGAGCCGACGTGATCGACTTGGGCGCGCTGCCGCAGACGCCGTTCCCGCACCTGGAAGAAGCGGTGCAGGCGCTCAAGCAGGCCGGCCATCGCGTGAGCGTGGATTCGCTGGACCCCGAGGAGCTGCGCCGCGGCGCGCGCGCCGGCGCGGATTACCTGTTGTCCCTGACGCGCAAGACGCTGGCGCTGGCCGAAGAAGTCGCGGCCACGCCGGTGCTGATCCCCAGCACGCCGGGGGATCTCGACGACCTGCTCGCGGCGATGGAATGGCTGGAGCGTCGCGGCAAGCCCTATCTCGCCGATCCGGTCCTGGAGCCGCTGCCGTTCGGTTTCACCGCCTCGCTGCTGCGCTATCACGAGCTGCGCCGGCGCGCGCCGCAGGCGCAGATGCTCATGGGCACCGGCAATCTCAGCGAGCTGACCGACGCCGACACGGCGGGGTTGCACGCCTTGCTGGTGGGCGCGATGACCGAGCTCGGCATCGGCGCCCTGCTCACCACGCAAGTCAGTCCGCACTGCCGCAGCGCGGTGCGCGAACTCGACGCCGCACGGCGGCTGATGTACGCCGCGCGCGCGGCGGGCAGCCTGCCCAAGGGCCTGTCCGACGCCCTGCTGGCCGTGCACGAACGCAAGCCTTTCCCCTTGAGCCCCGAGCAGATCGCCGCGCTGGCCGCGGCGGTGCGCGATCCGAGCTATCGCATCCAGGTGAGCGCGGCGGGCATCCACCTCTACAATCGCGAGGGCATGCACACCGCCACCGACCCTTTCGAACTTTGGCCGCGGCTGCGCGTGGAACACGATGCCGCGCACGCGTTCTACCTGGGCGTGGAACTGGCGCGCGCGCAGATCGCCTGGCAGCTCGGCAAGCGCTACGTCCAGGACGAGCCGCTGCGCTGGGGCTGCGCGGTGACTCCGCCGGCCGAGGATTTGGGCCGGCATCGCGCGCCGGGCACCACGTTGCGCGATCGCCGCTCCTCATGAGCCTGATCCGCGAGGCGATCGTGAGCACCCCCGCGCCGGACGGCGGGGTGCATTTCGCGCCGCTCGGCTTCCGCCGCGAGGGACCGTACGTGGTGCTCGCGCCCTATGCGCCCTCGCGCACCCTCGACAATCTGCGCGCCGCCTCGGTAGCCGCGATCAGCCACACCGACGACGTGCGCGTGTTCGCCGGCTGTCTCACCGGCCGGCGCGACTGGCCGAGCGCGCCCTGCGCGCACATCCCTTGCGGACGGCTGGCCGAAGCGCTTGCGCATCACGAACTCGCCGTGGTGCGCGTGGACACGACGCAAGCCGAGCGGCCGCGGTTTTTCTGCCGCGAACTCGCCGTGCAGATGCATCGCCCCTGTCCCGGTTTCAATCGCGCCCAGGCGGCGGTTTTGGAAGCCTGCATCCTGGTCAGCCGCCTGGATCGGCTGCCGTTGTCCGACATCGAGCGCGCCATCGAGTTTCTACAACCGCTGGTGGACAAGACCGCGGGCAGCCGCGAGCGCGAAGCCTGGAACTGGCTGCTCGAGCGCATCGCCGCGCACCGCGCGGCCGCGCGCGCCTCATGAACCGCGCGCTCGCCCTGCTCGCCAGCGTCAAGGACGCCCACGAGGCCCGGCTCGCGCTCGGCGCCGGCGCGCGCATCATCGATGCCAAGGATCCCGCCGCCGGCGCGCTGGGCGCGCTGCCGGCCGCAACCGTGCGTGACATCGTGACCGCGGTGGCCGGACGCGCGCCGGTGAGCGCCACCGCCGGCGACCACCCGGACATGGCGGCGCAGACGATAGAGCCGGCCATCGCCAGGCTCGCCGCCTGTGGCGTGGATTTTGTCAAACTGGGCTTGTTCCCCGCGCCCGCGCTGCAAGCCTGTCTCGCCGCGCTCGCGCCGCTGGCGCGCGCGCATGCTCTGGTGGGCGTGTTCTTCGCCGATCGCTGGACGGATTACGAAGCGCTGGGCGGCGTGCCGGCCCTGGTGGGCCGGCTCGCGGCGGCGGGATTCCGCGGGGCCCTGCTAGACACCGCGGACAAGCATTCCGGCTCGCTGCTGGCCCACGGCGATGCGGCGCGCCTTGGCGCTTTCATCGCGGCGGCGCGCGCGGCCGGATTGCGCTGCGGCCTGGCCGGCTCGCTGCGCGCGCAGGACGTGCCGCGCCTGCTGCCGCTCGCACCCGACCTGCTCGGGTTCCGCGGCGCGCTGTGCGCGGGCCACGCGCGCGGCGGCGCGCTCGACCCCGCGCGCGTCCGCGGCCTGGTGCGGATGCTCGCAACCGCCGGCGCGGAGGCGCCCGCGGGGAGCGTGGTCTAGTCGTACTTGATGTACTTGAAGCGCGGATCGTCCGGCGTGCCTTCGAGCGGACTGTCCGGATCCTGACCCGGCTGCCAGCCGATCACCTCCTCGATCTTGCGCGCCAGCGCGAAGTCCTTGTCGGTGACGCCCTTGGCGGCGTGGTTGACGAGCTTGACGATCACGAAGGCATAGGACACGGTCAGATCGGGATGGTGGAAAGCCGCCTCGGCGAGATGGCCGATGGCGTTGACCACCATCAGCGTCGCCTTCCAGCCGCTGGTCTTGTACTTGCGACGGATCCAGCCGTCCTCGTAATACCAGTGCGGCAGTTCGGCCTTCAGCCGCGCCTCGATCTCCTCGGGCGTATAGACCTTTTCCTCTTTGCGCTCTCTCCAAGCCATGATCGCCTCCTCAGGTAACGGCGGTGAGGCCGCCATTGTGCGCCGCCGCGCGCTGGCCGGCGCCGTGCGGATCGGCCAGCGCGGCCAGACGGTCGAGGAGGGCGGGCAAGGCCGCCTCGTGTTCGGGTTTCATCAAGCACGCGCGCAGGCCGATCAGCGCCGGTTCGTCCCAGCTCGTGACCGGCGCGGCCTCGGCGAACAGGGTGCGCGGCAGGCGCGCCAGGCTCAAGTGCAGACCCTGCGCGCGCGCCTGTGCGTGGAAGCGCCGCGCCGCGGCGCTCGCCGCGCTCGCGCAGGGCGCGCGCAGCGCCCAGACCACGACGTCCAGCTCGGGCGGCGCGGGCGCGCAAAACGCGGGGATGTCCCGCAGACCGCGCCACAAACCCAGCGCCGCGCGATGCCCCGCTTCCAGACCGCGCGCGAACTCCCCGCCGGGGACCAGCGGCAGCAAGCGCAGCGTGGCCCACAGCGCCGCCGCCGCCGCTCCCGGGCGCGAGCATTCCAGCGCCGCGCGGCCCAGGTGCGGCCCCTCGTCGGCGTGATAGGCGTAGTCCGCAGCGTGGGCGTAGAACCGCTGCTCGCCGGGATCGCGCAGCAGGATCGCGCCGCAGCCGTAGGGTTGCAGTCCGTGTTTGTGCGGATCCACGACCAGGGAATCGGCGCGGGGCAGCGCCGCCAGCGCGGCGCGCGTGTCGGGCGCAAGGTTTCCGGCCAGGGGGAAATAGCCGCCGTAGGCGGCGTCGGCGTGCAGCCGCAAGCCGCGCGCGGCGCACTGCTCGGCGAGCGCGTCCAGCGGATCCACCGCGCCGTTGAGCGGCGTGCCCAGCGTGGCCACGACGATGGCGATCGGTTCGCGCGCCAGCAGCGCCTCGAGCGCGGCCAGCGACAGGCGTCCGCGCGCGTCGGTGGGCACGGCGTGGAAAGGCAGATCCAGGAGCGCGGCGGCGCGCGCGTGGCAATAGTGCGCTTGCGCCGAGGCGGCGATGGCCGGCCGCGCGATGCCGCGGGCGCGCAGCGCCTGGCGCGCGATCCACAGCGCCTCCAGATTGGCCACCGTGCCGCCGCTGCACAGATGACCCGCCGCGTCGCGCCAGCCGTACAGCCGCGCCAAGGCGCGCAGCGCTTCGAGCTCCATGCGCGAGGTCGCGGCCCCGGCGTCGGAAGCGTGATTGTTGGGATTGAGCCACAGCGTCAGCGCATAGGCGAGCCGCGCGACGGGATGCGGCGGTTTGAGCATGTGCCCGAGATAGAACGGATCGCCGTAGGGCGGTTCGGCGGCGAGCCGCCGCGCCACCTCCTGCAGCACCGGTTCGAGCTCCGCCGCCGTGGGCGACGACGGCGCGAGGCGCCAGCCGGCGCGCAAGGTGCGCAAGGCCGCGGCCAGGGCGGTGAGCTCAGTGACGACGCGCGCCATCGCCGATCAGGGTGGACAACATGGGCCAGGCGCCGGCGTGCACGATGCGCACCGCCGGCAGGCGCGCGGCGAAGCTCGGGAATGCCGCATCCACCACGCCGGCGGCGGCCAGCGCCGCGAAATCGCCGCTGCCCGCCTCGATGCGCTTGACCAGGATCAACAGGCGCGCGGCGAGCCGTGCCGCGAGCCAGGCGGCGAGGCTGTCGGAAGTCGCGCTCCAGTCCTGCGGAATGCCGGGATCGGCAAGCACCATGACGCGCGGCAGCCACACCGGCACGCCGCCTTCGGCCAGGACCTGGCGGATGGCATCGCGGCTGGCGGCGGTGACCAGGCGCGGCTCCATCGCGCACAGTTGCTGCGCGTAGAGCTCCATCGCGCTCAGGGCCATGGCGTGCGCCTGCGCGTCGGAAAACTCCCACAGCGCCTGCACGCCGCGCACCGCGTCGGCGTATGGTCCGCCGCCGGGCACGATCACCAGCCGGCCGCCGAGATCGGCACAGCTCGACAACCAGTTCGGCAGCTCGGCGGCGCGCGCCAGGCTGCCGCCGAGCTTGAGCACGCACAAGGGCGCGCGCTCCGGCGCGTTCACGGTCCCGCCTCCCGCAACAGCACCGCGACCGCCGCCGCCGGCGCGTGCCAGGACGCCGCGCGCGCCGCACGGGTTCCCCAGCCGAGCGCGCAAGCGAAATCCACCGCGGGCCGACCCAGGCGGCGCGCCAGCTGCGCGACGAGAAATCCGCCCACGCCCGCGGCGACCAGCGGCGCGTCCGCAGGCAGGCGCGCCGCGCGCAACACGCGCCGCGCCGCGCGCTCGAGCGCCGCCAGTTGCGCCTCGGCAAACTCGCGCGCCAGCGCATCCCAGACCACCGCGGGCCGCTCGCGCGCGTCGCAGCCCACCATGCGCGCCAGGCGGCGCCGGCTGGCGGCGCGCGTCTTGGGCGCGCCGTCGGCGCTGGGCTGCTGATCGGCCCCCGGCGGCAGCCCGCCCAGGATGCGGTAAACGTCCGCGGTGACGGCGAAGCGCTCCGCCATGAGCGGGACGCGGCGGCCGGCGAGCGCCACGTCGGCGGCGAGCGCCATCAAGGGCGTGCGCACCACGCCGGAATACACCAGCTCGCCGCACACCAGCCGTTCGTGATCGTTCGTGCCCTGGGCGCGCACGCGGCCGCCGCGCCAGGGCACCAGATCGCTCGTGGTGCTGCCGATGTCCACCAGCAGGCCGGTGGGCCGGCGCCGCGCCAGCGCCTCGGCGCTGGCGCGCCAGTTCTGCGAGGCGACCGCCGCCGGCGATCGTGCCGCCGCTTCTGGCGTCAGCCAGCCGTGCGCACCGGCGTACACCCACAGCGGCGCTCCGTCGCGGTGCGCCTCGAAGGCGGCGAGCAGGCGGCGCACGCCCTGGCCGCGATCGGCAAAACAATCCGCCATCTCGCCGGTCATGGTCAGCGCATGACGCTGCCCCGCGAAGCGCCCGCGCGGCGCGCCGCGCACCAGCGCCTGGTGCAGACTGCCGAGGCCCTGCCACAGCGGGCAAGGGATTTGCGTCGTCTGGCGCAGCCGGCCCGCGCCGTCGAGCACGGCGCGCTTGAGATGCGCCCCGCCCAAGTCCCAGCCCAGAATCCAGTCACGCGACATGAGCCAGTTCCTCATGCGCCAGGCGCAGTTCCACCGCCGCGCTGCCGCGCGCGGGCGGCGGCAGGTCCGGCAGGGCCAGCAGATCGGCCAGCGGATTGCGGCCCAGCGCGCGATGCAAGCCGGCATAGGACACGGTGGGCCGCGGGTTGACCTCCAGCACCACGGGCCCGTGGCGCGTGTCCACGAAATCCACGCCCACGTGGCCCCACAGCCCCGGCAACGCGGCGGCGATGCGCGCCGCGAGTTCCTGGTACCCGCCGTCTTGGTCGGCGTAGGCGTTCACCGTCACGCCTTCGAAGCGCACCAGGCCATCGCGCAGCGCGACGTGCTGGCGATTCACGGCGAGCAGCCGCGCGCGGCCTTCGGCGCACAACAACGAAAGCGAGCGCGGCTCGCCTGCCAGCCACGGCTGGAACACCGCGCGCGCGCCGAGGTGGCGCCGTGCCCAGCGCCGCGCCGCGCCGCGCGTGGCGCAGCGGCGCGTGTCCTGGCCGCCGGCGCCGTCGTCCGGCTTGACCACCAGCGGCTGCGCATCCAGCGCTTCGACGCGGGTGACGGTCGGCACCACCGGCACGCCGGCGCGCTCAAGGCACCGTGCGGTCGCGCGCTTGCTCCCCGCCACGCGCACCGCCTCGGGCGCGCAGCCGAGCAGGCGCCGCCCCGCCGCCCGCACGCGCTCGCTCAAGCGCTCCAGCACGCCGTCGCTTTCCGGCGCCGTAAGCCACACGGCGTCCGCCCAGTCCAGCGCGGCGGCGAAGGCCGCCGCGAAACCGCCCGCTTGCACCCGCTGCACCTCGACGGCCGGCGGCACATTCAGGTTCAGCCGCGCGTCGAGCAGGCTGCGCACCCGCAGGCCGGGCAAGGCGCAGGCATCGGCGAGCTGGGCCTGCAGCATCCACACCGCGTCCGCTAGAATCGGCGGCAACGGCGCGGCGGCGAGCCCGCCGCCGCAGACGTACTCAAACACCAACAGCCGCATGCCGCCCTCCCTGGAGCCGATCCCGGTGCTCGATCTCAAGGGCGGGATCGTGGTGCGCGCCGCCGGCGGCGACCGCCGCCGCTATCCGCCGCTGGCCAGCCCGCTCGCCGGCGGACGCAGCGATCCGGCGAGCGTGGCCAGCGCGCTGCTCGCGCTGGCGCCGTTCCGCCGCTTTTACCTCGCCGACCTCGACGCCATCGCCGGAACCGGCGACCACGACGAGGCGGTGCGCGCGCTCGTGCGCGCGCACCCCGGCGTCGAGTGGTGGCTCGATCGCGGCGCGCGCGATCCTGCCGCGTGCGCGCATCTGCCGGTCGTGCCGGTGATCGGCAGCGAGAACCTCGCCGCGGACTGCCCGCCCCCGGCCGGCGCGGACTGGATCCTGTCGCTGGACTTCCGCGCGGACCGGCGACTGGGCGCGGCGGCCTGGCTCGAGGACGCGCGCCGCTGGCCGGAGCGGGTCATCGTCATGAGCCTGGACCGCGTCGGCGCGCGCCGCGGCCCGGATCTGGCACGGCTCGCGCGGCTGCGCGCGCAAGCGCCCGAGCGCCGCTGGTACGCGGCGGGCGGCGTGCGCGACGCCGCCGATCTCGAACGCCTGGCCGCCGCCGGTGCGAGCGGCGTACTGCTCGCCTCGGCCTTGCACGATGGCCATCTCGGGCCCGCGACGCTGCGCCCGTACCTGTCGGGGCCGGCTTGAACCCTCGCCCGCGCGCCGCCTATTTGTGGGCGGCGAAAGGATGAGCGACGGTGCCTTTCTTGGCCACCACCTCGGAAGCCTTGGGCTCGCCCGCGACGGCGCGCTGGATCGCCAGCTTGGTCGCCTGGTAGTTGTAGTCCTGGATCTTGTTGTCGTCGGAAGCTTCCCAGTGGATGAACACGCCGACGCAGATGAACACGTCGTCGGCCTCGTTGCCCGGGATGGTGCCGTCCTGCACGCTGTCGGCCACCGCCATGGCCACGGCGCGCTGCGCGGGACCGAACATCTGCACGGCCTGCTTGGCGCCCTTGATGGTGACCTTGTTGAACATCATGGTGTTCGGCTTGCACGGCAGATTGGGCGCGACCACGGCCAGCAGACTGGTGAAACCGTCCTTGTTGTTCACCAGCCCCTGGCAGAAGGCGGCCTCCGCCGCGCTGCCGCGCGGGCCCATGATCAAGTCGATGTGGGCGACCTCGTTGCCTTCGCCCACCAGGGCCTCGCCCACCAGGACGCGATTGATTTTTGCCATTGTCTTCTCCTTGGTTGGAATCGACCCGGTTACCACGCCGCGAGCGGCGGACGCCGAGTCGTCCGTACGCCGCTCGTCGCGCGGCCCGAAACCGAGCCAGCGCATGATTCTTTCCAGCGCGCTCATCGCGGCTGCGCTCCCCTGGCGCGCGCGGCGGGAACGTTCTCCAGGTACGCCGCCAGCGCCGTGGCCACCGCGAGATCGGCGCTCGTGCCGGGATTGATCCCGCCGCGTTTCAAGCGCCGGTCGAAGGTTTCGAGCGCGGCGCGCGCCGAGCGTTCGTCGGCCTGCGCCAGCCGCGCGCGCAGCGCGCCGGCCGCACGGCGCAGGGCCGCCGCGCGCCGCGCGCCGTGCTTGCGCCGCACGTGACTGTCCGGGTCGGCGGCGAGAAACGCGAGATAGACTTCGACCAGCGCCGCGTCCGGGCGCGCACCGCGGGCGCGCGCCGCGTGCCAGGTCGGCAGGCCCAAGTCCCACACCGAGGCGTAGTCGCTGACGTACTGGCGCGCGACGAGATCCTCGCGCGCCGCCTCGGCCATGGCTTGCCGCAAGCCGATCTGCGGCGCTTCGCGCACGTCGTGGCGCGCACGGCGTCCCAGGCCGGCGGGATTGGCCAGCACGATCGCGCGGTAGGCCAGCGCCGCGTCCTCGCGATCGAGCGCGGCGAGCACGCGGGACAGCGCCGCGCGCAGCGGTTCGCCGCGCCGTCGGCGCTCGGCCGCCGCCAGCAAGGGCGCGGCCAGCAGCACGATGCCGAGATTGGTGTTGCAGCCCACCGCGGCGCGCGTGGCGCGCACCGCAGCGAGGATGCGCGCGCCCACCCCGGCGCCGATGGCGCACAGGGGCTGCGCGGCGGCTCGGGCACTGTTCAGAAAATCCTCGGCGCGCATGCCGTGGCCGGGCGAGGCGAGACTCACGTTGCCGGGCTTGAAACTCTCCACGTCCAGGCGGCAGGCCGCGAGGAACGCACGCTCGAGTCGCTCGCGCATCGCGGGCGGCTCGTGCGCCACGGCGACCGGCGCGCCGCTCACGGTCGCACCTCGCGATTGATGGGGCGGTACCAGCATCGCCGTGAGCGGACGCGCGCCTCCCGCTGTAGGCTCGGCATCCTGCCTCGCCAACAGCCCGGCCTCGGGCTCCTGCCCTCGGCGCGGACCTGCGGTCCGCCCCATTGCGCTGCGCGCAAACACCGTGTCGGCGCGCTCACGGGCGCACCTCGCGATTGATGGGGCGGTACCAGCATCGCCGTGAGCGGACGCGCGCCTCCCGCACCCATTGCGCTGCGCGCAAACACCGTGTCGGCGCGCTCACGCGCAACGCCTCGTCGGCGGCAGATGGCGCGCGAGCAGGTCGTCCGCCAGCATCTGCGCGATGTCCTGCGCAGTCTGGCTTTGCAGACCGCGCCAGGCGGGAATGCCGTTGACCTCGAGCACGGTGAGCCGGCCGTCGCGATCGCGGATGAGATCGACGCCGGCGTAGTCCAGACCCAGCGCCGCCGCCGCGCGCTCGGCGTACTCGTGCAGGAGGGGATCGTCCGGCGCCGGTCGGCAGCGCGCGCCTTGCGCCACGTTGTGGATCCAGCCGCGCCCGCGCCGCGTCATGGCGGCGCGCGCCGCGCCGTTCACGACCAGCACCCGATAGTCCTCGCCGCCGCCGGCGCCCGGCCCCACGTAGCGCTGCAGGTGATAGACGCCGCCCACGGCCTGGGGCGGCGGCAGTTCGTGCGGCGCGGCGATGCGCCGCAGACCCGCGCCCTGGGCGCCGAACACCGGCTTGAGCACCAGCTCGTGCCCGCGCGCGCATTCGGCGATCGCACACCGGCGCGCCGCGGCCGGCTCGGCCACCGTCCAGGCCGGCGGCGTGGGCACGCCGGCGCGCGCGAGCACAAAGGCCGTCATGCCCTTGTTGACCGCCAGCTCCAGCGCTCGCGGCGGGTTGTAGACCGGCACGCCCAGGCTCTTGAGCGCGTGCAGCACTTCCAGGCGCAGCACGATTTCCTCCAGGCTGCCGGCCGAGATGCCGCGCACGAAGGCGGCCCGCGGCAAGCGGCGCGCGAAGCCGGGGATGCGCAGGCCGTGCGGCGCCGTGGCGTCGAAGCCGCAGTCGCGCAGCGGCACGCGCCGCGCCGCCACGCCGCGCGCGGCGAACGCGCGCCGTAGGCGCCGGCTGTGCCAGCCCGGCGTGTCGGCGAAGATCACCACCGGCGCGTTCATGCGAAGGAGCGCTCCAAAAGTTCGGGGGCCAGACGTCCGGCGCGGAACGTGCGCCCGTCCTCCAGCGCGGTCACCGCCACCTGGGCCGGCGCGAACAGCAGCGGATCGATCTTGTAGAAATCGCCGCCGGCGGCGCGGAACACCTCGCGGAACGGCGCGCCGTAATCCTTGGAAGCCGAGCTGGGCAGTTTTTGCGCGAGCGCTTCGGCCTGCGCCGCCGCGCCGGTCACGTACAGATGGACGCGGCCGCCGAAGAGGATGGCGTCGTTGGTGCGACCCATGGCCGCCAGAGTGTCGGGCGCCGGTGGCGGCAGCGGCGCGCTGCCCAGCCCGTCCGTCACGCGCTTGAGATCGAAACCCAGATAATGCGCCTTGTGCAGCGCCACTTCGAGCACGCGCGCCGCGATCTGGGTGACGCCGGCGAGGCTGCGCGTGGGCGTGAGGATCACGGTGAGCCGCTCGAGCGGGACCTCGCACTGGGCGGCCACGCGCTCGAGCAGGGCATCGGGCGGAACGCGATCGGTTTCCAGCACCAGGCAGGCGGATGCGGCGCGGTCGCGGTAGCCGAGTTCGGCGAACAGCGCCTCGCGCGCCGCCAACGCCCGCGCCGGGCCCGAGCCCATGGCGAAGTATTTGTCCTTGCCTTCGCCGTGGCTGAGACTCCAGCCCGCGTACTGGCTGCCCAGGCAGGCCAGCACTGGCTGGGCGCCGTGCACCAGCAACTCGAAGGGCCAATCCGGATGGGCACCGCCGGCAACCACCGCCACGCGCCCCAAGCCGCCCATGCAGATCTCGGCGATGCGCCGTCCCGCCTCGATCCCGCCGACCGCCTCGATGCCGGCATCGATCAGCCGGGCGCCGCCGGCGCTGCGCCGCACCGCGATGCGCAAGGCGTCCGCCTGGGCGGCCAGCGCTTCCACCAAGGGCGCGGCCAGCGCGTTGACGCTCACCGTCGGCAGCGGCGATTCCGCCCGAGCATTCATGCCGGCACTCTCGCCACCGCGCCCGCGCGCAGGCGCGGCCGCGGCTCGTGCCCAAGGCGCGCGAGCGCGGCGAGCAGTCGCAGCCGTGCACGGCGCGCCCGTGCCACGGCGCCTGGCGCCGTGCGCGCCGTCGCGTGCACCGTGCACAAGGGCCGCCGCGCGCCCACCCGCGTGCCGGCGCTCGGCACGTCGCGCGCCTGTCGCGGCCAGGCAAAGTCGCGAGGCACGCGCAGCGCGCGCTCGGCATAGACCACGGCCAGCGCCCGCACGCCGGACGGCTCGGACCAGGCGGGCGGCAGGCGGCCCGCGCACGCCTGGAGATGGGCGCGCAAGAGCGGCGGCGCCGGCGGGCGATCCCACAGTTCCAGCGTGGCGGTGGGCCGCGGGTTGAGCTCCAAGAGCCGGAAACCCGCGGCGGCGGCGATGAAGTCCAAACCGTTGAGTCCGCGCAAGCCCAGACGCGCCGTGAGCGCCTCCGCCGCCGCCTGGGCCTGCGCGCGCGCGGCGGGCGGCGGCAGGGCCTGCACCGCGCCGGACCAGGCCCACGGGCCGGGCGCGGCGCGCGGCGCG
>Ga0070740_10002215_pt1 | contig 23605 bp, 13 predicted proteins | sample Coa_R2_FD_67286 | JGI IMG/M metagenome (GOLD analysis project Ga0070740, IMG submission 67286) | Surface soil microbial communities from Centralia Pennsylvania, which are recovering from an underground coalmine fire - Coalmine... | ecosystem: Environmental > Terrestrial > Soil > Unclassified ...
TCGCCTCCCATGTTATGGTCGGCCACAATGCCCGTGTCCATCGCGGCCGCATCCAGCATGTAGCGGTAATAGTCCTCGAGAGAACCGTCGCCCGCGCCGTCGTTCGAAATGTCCGTGTGCCGATGAAAATCTCCGCGCAGGATACGGTATTCCGTCCCTCCCACCGTGGTTCGATATGCCCGGATGCGGCGCACGTCATCGCGCTCGTTCGGGTGCATGATCTGCGGGCGGGAGGCTGGCTCGCTATACGCGGCGAGCGCGGGAGAGCCCGATGGCGCGGGCGCCGAAGCCTGCGCCGCGAAAACATCGTAGTGCACCACCGTGGGGGCCTGATAATTGCCGGTCGAGTTTTGAATCCCGCGGCCGTCGGTCGCCCATATCATCCACGCTCGCCCGTTTGAAGCGGTGATTTGGAACGCCGCCTCGTTGCGCCCGGTCGAGTGCGGTACAAATGCGGCAGGCTGCCAGACGCCCCGGTCAATGCTGGTCAAATACAAGTCCCACAAACCGCCCGCAGCCCAGTAATCGATGCGCTGGATCGCCACGCTGGTCCTGATCTGAAACAGAGCCCAAATCCTGCCAGACGCATCGGCGGCAAGATGCGGCAATTCCACGTAGCGCTGGATGCGATCGGGCGCCGCCGCCCCGAAGTCCGGCCCCTGCTTCCATACGCCGCTGTCCTTCACCGCCACGCGGATGCTGCGATCTTTGTACAGCACCGTCGAGCGGTCCTGATCCTGGTGGTTCCAGTCCTTCCCCCAATTCGCGCCGGATTGGTCCCAGGCCACCCACGGCCGGCCGGCGCCGTCAATCGCGAGGGAGGGATGAGCGTCAAACAGCGGCGATTTCGTAATCTGCTCCACCGGAGCGAGGGCCCCGTCAGCGCCGATCCGCCGATAGTAAATGTCGTAGTTGCCCGCCGCGTATCCGTCCCAAGCCACGTGCAAGTTGCCGTCGCGATCGAACGCGGCGTCCGGGCTCCAGACGCTGGGACCCCCGATCTGGCGCGGTTCCGACCACCGTCCGGATGAATACCAAGCTGCATACAGATACGACTCGCCGTTCTCGTATCCGATCCAAACCAGGCTCAGCGCGCCCGGGCCTGCAACCAGTTTGTGGAATATGTTCGCCGTATTTGCGCGCGTAATCTGCGCGCGTGAAGACCAGTCCCGGCCGTCAAAAATCCGCTCGTACAGGTTCCAGTCCGCGCCGCGCCTCTCCGACCAGGCGACATGGATCCGGCCCTCAGCATCCTCACCCACCGATGTACGGAAAACATCGCCTCTTTCAGCCGTCAAACGCATGACGTCGCCGCCCAGCCGCCGCGCATAGACGTGATCGCCACGATCCTGGTAAGCCTGCCAGGCGGTCCAGACCTCTCCGCTCCGTGTCACGGCAATGGAAGGGTAATCGTGTTCTTCGCGGTTTTGCGGAGATACGCGATCCGGCGTGGGCACGCGCTCCACTTCAACATCCCTGTCGAGGAACTCCAGAATGCGCCCGTATGCGAGCTCGCGAACGGGCGCAACGAAGTCGCCCTGCGTGGTGTGGAACTGCGCCGATACAGCAGACGCATCCACCGTCACAACCAGCCCCGCCGGCACGATGTTCTGCGGCGCTGGTCCGCCGCCGGCCAGCGGTTGAGGCGCGTCCGGCTGATTTTCAAAGACGGCGCGCCGGATCTGCAACTTCCAGGAGTTCGGTCCTGTGATCGCGTCGTCTTGAAAGAAGCGCCAGGGCGCCAGCCTTCTCAGCGCCCCTCCCGTCACTGATACGCTTCCGTCATACCTCTTGGGCGCCGCACGCTGGTTCCCGAACACGACGCGAAACGAGATCAAATCGGCCGGCGGCGCCGCCACGGTCTGAGGAGGCGCGGCGCGCTGGGGAAACGCTATGGCGAAGAGAACGGCCAAGCCGCAGCCGCCGAGAATCAGAAACGCAGCTCGCATGTCTGCCTCACCAAATCAGCTTCAAGCCAAGCTGCTGGTTTCGCGGCGTGTCCGCGCTCGTAATCTGTCCGAAGTTGGCTGTGCCCAGGGTGGCGCCCGGAGTCCCGAATCTCGGCGTGTTCGTGAAGTGGAACGACTCGTAGCGGAACTGGATGCGCAGCCGTTCGCGGACCGCAAACTCTTTGTGTGCGGAAAAGTCCCAGTTAAAGAAGCCGCGCTGGCGCATGATGTTGCGCCCTGCATTGCCTGTGGTAAAGGGCGGATGCGTTACAAACGCGGCTGTGTTGAAATCCTGCTGGAGCGTGCGTGTAATCGCGTAAGGATCGCCAACAACATTCGGGCGGTCCACGATGCTGAAGGTACCCGAATTCGCAGGATTGCCCGCGACGACCACGCTGTAGGGCGGCCCACTCGCTACCGTGACGATGCTCCCGATCGACCAGCCGCCCAATACCGCTTCGGCAAGCGCCGGCATGTTCGCGCCAACGCGCCGCCCTTTGCCGAACGGCAGGTCATACATCCCGCTGGCGACGAAACGGTGGGGGATGTCGCTGTTGTCCACCGACCGCTCCGCGCGAAGATTCCGAACGTCCTGATAGCCGCAATTGGTGGTATTGCCCGCCGCCGCTGCGCCGCACGCATCGCCCATCGCCTTCGAAAATGTGTATGACGTCAGCAGCGTCAAACCGTCGGAAAAGCGTTTTTCCAGTCTCGTGACCAGCGCGTTGTAGAAACTGTTGCCGTTGAAATGATATCCGTAGATGGGGCCCAGCGCGGCGTTAATCGACGTTCCCGGAATCAGCACTGTTTGATATGGCCGTTTGGCGTTGATGTTGCCTGGACCTGGAGGAGAAAAGTTCTCATCGTACACCTCCTCGAGGTGCGTCCCCTTGCTGCCCGCATACCCGACCTCGAACATCCAGTCCCGGCCAAGTTCCCTCTGAATATTGAAATTCCACTGTTGCGCATAGGGGCTGATCCCCTGTCGCTCGATTGCGGCTAACTGAATTCCTGTGGCGTGCGCCAAGTCCAGCGCTCCAGGCGCAAGTCCCTGCGCCAGGATCAACGCGGGCGTTGTGGGGCTGGAAGTCAACGTTACGCCATAAGCGAACGGAGGATTCCCGATGAGCCATTCGGCGTCCCCCAAAGGTTCCATGTAGGCGTAGAAAACTCCGTAGCCCGCGCGAATGACCGTACGCGCTCCCAGTTTGTAGGCGAAGCCCACGCGCGGCATGAAGTTGTTCTTGTCGGTTGCGATCATGGCCCGGTGGTAGCGGTCCGTTCCGCCCTGGCCGGCCACAACCAGCGTCGGATTCGCGGGGTTGGTCCAGTCATCGAAGTCCCCCATGCGATTGCGCTTGTCCACAAACGGCAACACGATCTCATAGCGCAGCCCGAGGTTGAGCGTCAGATTGGGCGTGACCTTCCAATCATCTTGGATGAAAGCTGCGTTGTTCCAACTGCGCAGGTTCACCTGCAATCTCGTGTTCCAGGTGAACTGGCTCGCCATGCCCAAGACAAAATCGGCCATGCCGTCGCCCGTATAGCGGCCGTTAAATTGATATGGCCCGCCAATCTCGTTGCGGATATTGAAGATATTGTTCTGGGACTTGATCAGGCTGCCGCCGAATTTCACCGTATGCGCGCCCCGCGTCCAAGTGACGTCGCCAGCCAGTTGGCGGTTTTGCGAATCCCGGAATACGGGATTGTTTGGCCCCAGTCCAAGCGACGCATATCCGGTGATGTTGAAGTTCGAGAACGAGCCGGGAATCGAGTCGTTGCCGCCCTTGATGCCGTATTTGCGGTTAAAAAATTCGCTCTTCGTCGACGCTGGATTATCGCGCGCGAAGTAGCCGTAATTCCACGCGCCGCGGATCGACATGATCAACCCTGGCGTGAAAATGTGGTTCCAGGTCGCGCCGGTATTGATGCCCGTGATCTGGGAATCAAAGGGACCGCCGCCATACGCCGGCGCGGGCAGACTGAACACGGCTGGCGTGGTCGCGTCCTGTTTGCTGATGCGCCAGAATACGTTGTCCTTGGCGCCCAGGTTGGCATCCGTCCGGATGTCGAATTTGGGAGCGTCCTGCGGCGCCGGCGCCTGGTATGTGAAGTTCGATGCGACGCCGGACGTCATGGGCGCCGGATAGAGGTTCACCAGCGTTACAGCGACCGGGTCCAGGCGGCCGGCGGGGATAACGTTGCCCGGAAAGGGTTGCCCCGTAGTCGGGTCGGTGATGGCGAGTTTCCGCTGAGTCAGCAGCTCACTGAAGTTGCCGGTCCGCATCAGGGGGGTGGGAATCGTGCTGACCGTTGTTGAGCTCTGGCGGATCTTGGTGCCTTCGAAATCGGCGAAAAAGAACAGTTTGTTTCGACCATCGAACAGTCTCGGCAGATAAACCGGTCCGCCGACCGAAAAGCCGTACTGATTGCGCTTGAACGGCGCCTTGGGACCCGGAGGCGCAAAAAAGTTCTTTGCATCCAGCGCTTCATTGCGAACGAACTCAAACGCGGTTCCGTGCAGCGAGTTTGTCCCGGATTTTGTGGTTACATTGACCACGCTGCCCAGGGCGCGACCGTATTCGGCGGCGTACACATTGGTCTGGACTTTGAATTCCTGAATGCCATCGATGGAGGGCTGCACCATCTCCGAGCGCCGTTGCGCGCCGGCAAGCTCCACCGGATTGTTATCAACGCCGTCAAGGATGAAATTGTTCTGCGTGTCACGCATGCCGCCAGAGGAAAAGCCCCCGAAACGAGCGCTGCCGAGAGGTTGAGCAGTACCCGCGGACAGCAGCGCCAGATCGTCGTAAGTCCGCCCATTCAGCGGCAACTCTACGATCCGGCGGTTTTCGATCACCTGACCCTGGCTGGCGTCGGCAGTGTTTAACTGAGACGCCGCCGCTTGCACTTCGATGCGCTCGGCCAAGCTGCCGATTTCAAGGCTGAAATCGAGTTCGGCCCGCTGGTCGACCGCCAGTTCGACGCCGGATCGGATCACCGGCTTGAAGCCCTGACGTTGAACAGCAATCTTGTACTCGCCCGGAAGCAGCAACGGGACCGTGTAATAGCCGTCCGAACTGGTCGTCGCCAGGCGCTCAGCACCAGTGGCGACATTGGTCACCGTCACTGCTGCGCCGGGGACGACGGCGCCCGTTGCGTCGGTAATGCGCCCTGTAATCTCAGCGGTTTGAGCGTGTCCAGGTAAGGCCGCGGCGACAGCGATGGCCGCGAGAATTATCGCATTTACAAACTCAAATGTCGTCCGCATAACCCCTTCTTGCGAACTCCAATATACGCCAGCCCGGGCGCTTTTGGGATGCCGCTGCGCCGAGTCTCAACGTGACGACCGTGCGGATGGCAATCGAGTTTTCGGCAATCCGGTGAATTGAACGCCGTTCACGGTTGTACTTGGTTGTAACGGGCGGTAGGATATTTTGCACAAATTTCCCAGGAGGGGCCGTGTCTTTCATTGGTTTCGGCTTGAGACGGCTGCGCCTGCCGGCTCTCCTGATCATTCTGTTTTTGATTCCATCCGCGCTGTTTTATTTCCGTGCGAGGGCCCGCGAGAGCTATTTCAGCGAGCGTGAATTCCGCCTCCTCGCGCTGATTTCCAAGCAATTCACCGAGATGGTGGACAATTTTGACGACGTTCTGAAAAATACCACAGCGCATATACGCCGCGCCGGAGAATCGCCCGCGGATTTGTGCCACGACATCGAAGCGAACGTTGCACTGTTGCGTCCGCTGCATTGCAGCGCATCGAGCCAGATGGGGGAAGGGGCCACGGTGCTCGAGGTGGCTACAGCTCAAAGCGAGCCGATTCGCCTGAAGCTGGAGCAGTACGGGCTGGCGATCGAAGCCGCAATTCGGCTGGCCCGGATCGACCGTCTGCTCGACCGCCCGGAAGTTTTCGATGACGTGATTCTGGCCGAGACCGACGGCCGTGTGGTGGCGCAGCGGGCCTCATCGGGGATTCGCGTCGTGAATATCCGCGATCTGATGAACCGGCTTTCTCCCGCCGCCGAGGCCGCCGCAGATGCGACCAAGGGCGGCCCAGTCGCCGGGAGCGGGCAGCATTTCGCTGAATACGGACGGGTGGCGGACGCGTCGCTCGGCCGCCGGGACTACAAAATCTTTTCGCAGCCGGTGCGCTTTTCGTTGCGGCGCGACGGGACCCAACAAGCCGCCGAATTCGTGCTCTGCGGCTTGATTGATTCTACGCGGTTTTACGCCCAGACCACCGCCATTCCGCACATGGCCATCATTGTCGCGGTGGTTGCGCTCTCGATCGCCTTTCTGTCGTTGCCGCTGTTGAAGCTGTTATTGATGACATCGCGCGAGCGGTTCCGCCTGCGAGAGGCGTGCGCCGCGGCCGTGTGCGCAGTGGCGGCCAGCTCGTTGCTGGCCCTCTTGTTCATGGACCTGTATTGTGCGCGCAGGCTGGAGCGCGAAATGGATCAAGGTCTGACTTCGGTCGCCGCCCAGCTGGATGAAAAAATCGGCCGCGAGTTGAAGCTGATGCATGAGCAGCTTGACTACATGATTCCGGAGGACTCTGAGATCAAAGAGCGCGTTGCGCTAACCGATTATCTGGCGAAGTTTCCGGCGGCGCCGTATCCGTTTTTCAACATGGCCTTCTGGACCGATGGGGAAGGGAACCAGCGCATCAAGTGGACGGTGAAGCCGCACGAGACGCCGTTCATAAACATTGCCGCGAGGACTGAGTTTCAGGCCCTAAAAACAGGAAGAGTGTGGCGAGCGTCGGCGCCTGACGGCGCATTTGATTTTTGGTTCGGACCGTCATTTTCGCCGAACACCGGAGAGAACCTTGCGGTGATTACAGAGCCGCTGCCGCGCGGGCGGGCGCTGTTTGCGAGGACCCTGGTTTCGCAGCCGCTGTCCTTGTTCCGGCCAGTGCTTCCGGCGGGTTATGGATTCGCACTGCTAAACGCCGACGGCCAGGTAGCGTTTCACGTCGATCCCGTGCGGAATGAGCGCGAGAACTTCATCGAAGAGTGCGACAACAATCGGCAACTGGCGTCGGCTGTATTCGGACAGGGAGAGCGTATTCTGAACGCGGCGTATGAGGGACGGGACGAGCGCGTGCTCATCACGCGATTGCACCGCGCGGACAGCCTCCCCTGGTTGGTGGCGGTCTACCGGGACAAGACGCTGGCGAGCTCGGCCAATCTGCAGGCTGCGGGTGCGGCGGGATTGATGTTGCTGGCGTATATCGCGCTCGCAGCAGCGGTTGTCGCTGCATTGTTCCTGTTCTGGCGCCCGCGCTATCCCGCCGAGTGGCTGTGGCCGCGCTTTGAGCGCGCGGCCGATTACCGTCAGCTCTCGATCGCCTTCGCCACGCTGGCGGCGGCCTTCAGCGCCTGGGTGTGCACAGGAGGTCCGCGCGCCGCGCTTGCCGGAGTCGTCGCGGCGCCCGCATTCGCACTGTCGCTCGGGATCTGGCGACTGAAATTTTATGGATCGAGCGGCCGCGGTTCGGCTAAGCTGACGCAGCGGGCGCGCGCGGCGGGTTCAGCTGCGGCATGCATTGTGGCCATTGTGGCGATTCCTCTGCCGCGGGCGACCGGCATCCGGATTGCAACGGCCGCCTGCTGCGCCGCCCTGACGTGCTATCTGGCCGCGTCACGAAGCGTGCTGCGGTGGTGCCAGCATCGGACCTGGCCGTCGTGGCGAGCTGGTTACACGCTGGCAAGCTGCCTGTTCGCTGTAATCGCCGGAATCATTCCCTGTCTCGCATGTTTCAAAGTCGCGTGGGAACGGGAAATGACGCTGTGGGCGGCGCATAACCAGCGGAAGCTGGTTGATGCGCTGGAAGCGCGCCGGATCTCCACTCTGGGGGCCTACTCCGGCATCAATGCCGGGACCGGTCGTGACGCCCTGTTGGCGAAACGAATGAATATTGATATGAGCGCCATGGATCTAAGCTTCTTCGGATTCATGCAAACGGAGGCTCATCCTGGCGGCGAGTGTCGGCATCATTTCAAGTCGGAATCCGCGACGAGCGCGGAGGGCTGGACCCGCTATTTCGGTTGGCTCATGATACCTGCCAATCGCACAGCAATTGAGTTGCGCGGACTCAACGAACGGCTGGGGAATGGACGCTGGGATTGGAGCCCCGAGGGCGACGTGCTGCGGCTGCGCCGCCATTTGTTCGCGGATGCGCTCGACCTCGATGTGAGTTCGGCGATTGTCGCCAAACATGCCCCTACAGACGGTTGGATCTGGGCGGCGATGATGGCGTGCTCCGCTCTGCTTTTCGGGATGGCGGCGCTGATCGAACGAAAGGTGTTCTTTCTGGACGTGCATGCCCCCACCAGCTCGCATTGCAATCAACTGCCCGACCGGATCACCGCGAACCTGCTCGCGCTGGGCCGCACCGGCGCGGGCAAAAGCATGCTTCTGGCCCGCAGGCCGGATATTCATGTGATCGATCTAACCGCATTCGCGGGCGAAGACCACTGGGCCCGCGACTTCCGCTATGAAGCTTTGCCGCCGGGCAAAACGATCGCGATCGACAACTTCGAGTTCAATATCCAGACGCCGGCGGCGAACCGGGAGAAGCTGCACCTGCTGGAGCAGCTGGTGTACAGGTTCCGCAGAACTGTGCTCATCGTGTCCACGGTGAATCCGCTGTATTACTTTACGGCCGGCGCGTCGGGACTGGGCGAGCCGATGAAGGCCGAAGAGCTGGAGCGATGGGCGGGCATGCTGAATACCTTCCAGAAAGCAGTCTTCGAAGGCGAGCCGGAGCCAAGAATCGAGGCGTGGCAAACGCAGTTTGAGGCCCAGTTGCGGAGCGCAACGCAGCTGAGCGAAGACCGCGTTGCCGAACTCGTCGAATGGTTTGGCCGCGAGATCCGATGGTCAGAGCAGTTGCAGCGGCTGGGCGTCGAGATCACGGCGCAGATCGCGCAAATTGGCGCGAAACTGCCGCGCGGGGTTGAAATTACAGAAGCGGTGTTGACGCGCGAGTTTCTTGACCGCGCAAACGCCTATTATCGCGTGTTGTGGGTGAACTGCTCGCGGGAAGAAAAGCTGGCGCTTTCGCACTTGGCCGAAAATGGCCTGGTAAGCCCGCAAAATCAGGCCGGCGTGGAGGAGCTGCTGCGCAAACGGCTGATGGTTCGCGATCCGGCGTTCCGCATTATGAACGACAGCTTCCGACAGTTTCTGCTGACGGAAGTGGACCGCGGACAGATTCGAAATTGGGAGCGGGAGGAGAGGCGCGCTGGATGGGGCGCCCGGAGCTGGCTGGTCCTGGCGCTGCTGGTCGGCATCGCCGCGCCGATTCTGATTGCGCAGCGGGACACGTTGGATGAATGGGCGCCGTCGATTGCGCCGCTGGCTGGCGCGCTGACCGGGGTTTACAAGTTCCTGAGTGGTTTCGTGGACGCGCGCAGCGCCAAGGCGGCGAACTGAACCCGCCAGCCCGCGTGTAGAAGCAAATAGGAACCAGGGGCGCCTGCTACATTGGTCTTTATGGCGCTTCAGAATTACCGTCGCTTTCAGGCAGGGCCCGATCCGTTCGGTCGTACCTGGGAAGTGGAGTTTCGCTGGCTTCAAACCGGTATTTCCATCCGCCATGCCGATACCGTGGATGTGAAGTTTCACATCTGGACGACGGATGAGCCGAAGCAGGAGAAAGTCATCGCGCTGCGTCATCCGGAGCTGCTGCGGCTGAGCGCAGAGACCGGCGAACCGCTCACCGATCCCTGGTGCATGAAGCTGGCAGCGCTCCACCTCAAGCGCATGATCGAGACGGATGAAGACATGGAGAAAACCGTAATCACGGTCCCATATGAGGATCTCCAGCGATATGCCGAGATGATCCGGCCCGCGGCGGCGGCGCGGTAGGATGTCCGGAGCGATGCGCCTTGTTCTTGCAGTCATGGCTGGCGTCTGTGTGTTTGCGCAGACGCAGCGCTGGGGGGAGGCAAAGGCAGCCGAATGGTACGCCCGGCAGCCCTGGCTGGTTGGCAGCAATTACATTCCGGCGACCGCGATCAATCAGCTCGAGATGTGGCAGGAAGACGCCTTCGATGCCGGGCGAATTGACCTGGAGCTGGGCTGGGCGGAGAGTCTCGGCATGAATACCATGAGGGTGTTCCTGCACGACTTGTTGTGGCGGCAGGATGCCGCGGGATTTAAACGGCGCATCGATGCCTTTCTGCGCATCGCCTCGAAGCATGGAATCAGGCCGATGTTCGTGCTGTTTGATTCCTGCTGGGACCCGGCGCCCAAGCTAGGGAAACAGCGTGCGCCGAAACCGGGCGTGCATAACTCCGGATGGGTGCAGAGTCCCGGGGCGGAAGCGTTGCGCGACCGCGCGCAGTATCCGCGGCTTGAAGCGTACGTCAAAGGCGTGCTGGGCGCGTTCGGGCGCGATCCGCGGGTGCTCGCATGGGATTTGTGGAACGAACCGGACAACACGAACGCATCGAGCTACGGCAAGCTGGAGCCGGGCAATAAGGTCGAGCTGGTTGTGAACTTGCTGCCCAAAGTGTTCGAGTGGGCGCGCGCGGCGGGCGCCGATCAGCCGCTCACAAGCGGCCTGTGGCGGGGGGATTGGTCCCGTCCCGAAAAGCTTTCGCCGGTGGAGAAGATCCAGTTAGAAAACTCGGACGTAATCTCCTTTCATAACTACGGCCCTCCGGCGGAGTTCGAACAGCGCATTTTGTGGCTGAAGGCCTACCGGCGGCCAATTCTGTGCACTGAATATATGGCGCGCGCAAACGGGAGCACATTTGAGGGCAGCTTGCCGGTCGCCAAAAAATATAAAGTGGGCGCTTATAACTGGGGACTGGTGGCCGGCAAGACGCAAACCTATCTTCCTTGGGACTCCTGGCAGCGGCCGTATACCGATCGCGAACCGGCGGTGTGGTTTCATGAAGTGTTCCGGCAAGATGGAACCCCGTATCGCCAACCGGAGGTCGACCTGATCCGCCGTTTGACAGGCGCGAGCGCCAAGCGCAAGGCCGCATAGAGTGTGATCGAGAGAACACTCGCACTGGCTTTGTCTGCCGCCACGCTGGCTTCGGCGGGGGACTGGGCCGAATTGCCGGACTGGTTGAAGCTGGGCGGAGAGCTGAGGGGCCGGCTGGAAACCATGACGGGCCTCAATTACGCGCCGGGGGACGACGACACCTACTACCTCCACCGCCTGCGGCTGGATATCGGAATCGAGCCCGTTGGGTGGCTGCGCTTGTTCGTGCAAGGGCAGGATGCGAGGGTTGGGGCCTATAATCACAAACCGGTTCCGTCGAATTTTGCGGATTCGTTCGACCTGCGCCAAGGATATGTGGAAATCAGACCCTGGCGCGCCTGGACAGTGCGGCTCGGGCGTCAGGAGCTGAGTTTCGGCGAAGAGCGTCTTGTCGGCGCAAGCAACTGGAGCAATACCGGACGGAGTTTCGACGTCGTCCGGGTGACGTATGCCAAGCCGCGCGCACGGGTGGACTTCTTTAGCGGCGCCGTCGTGGCGACCGTGGACTCGCAGTTTGACCGGCCGCATTTCAACAACAAGTTTCACGGCATCTATGCGTCCCTGGACCAACTGCCTGGAAAATCGACCGTGCAGCCGTACGTCTTATGGAAAAGCAGCGCAACGGCGGTGGATAAGGAGGGACATAGCGGCGATCTGGGCGTATACACCTATGGAGTGAGAGCTGTGGGGAGTCTGTCGTCGCGCATCGATTACGGACTGGAGGCGGCAGCGCAGACAGGGCATCTTTCCGGCGACTCCATTCGTGCGTGGGCCGGACACTGGACCCTGGGACGGCGCTTGGCGAGGTCCGATCGCGCGCCGCGGCTGGTAGCTGAATACAACTACGCCTCCGGCGATGATTCGCGCCCCGGGCGCCGCGGCACGTTCGACCAGCTCTATCCGACAAATCACAACAAGTACGGCACGGCGGACAGGATCGCATGGCGCAACATTCACGACGCCATGCTCGGGCTGGACTGGAAAGCGAACGCGCGAATGCGGTTACAGCTCGATTATCACAGTTTCTGGCTGGCGGATCTTCGCGACGCGCTGTATACAGAGTCAGGAACGCCGCTGATTCGAAATCCGAATGCGCCCAGCAAGCGCATTGGCGCGGAGATTGATTTGCAGGCGTCCTACAAAGTCAACGAGCGGCTCCAATTCGGCGGCGGCTGCGCGCACCTGTTTCCAGGTCCGTATTTGCGGGCGAGCACGAAGCACAGCGGCGCGACGGCGCCCTATGTGATGTGGACCTACTCGTTCTGATCAGGTGATCGAGCAGACTCCCGGCGCGAAACGGTGCACATGAGCGCGCTGTCTCTATTTGCGCTGTGCATTGCTGTACCTGTCCAACAAGATCTGCGCTGCGCGAAACGGGCTGAGGCGGCCTTCGAGCACATGGCGCTCGCAGTCAGGCAACGCGGCGCGGACTACCGGATCGTTGCGAAAGCGCTCGCCTAAATCCGACTCGATGGTCTCATACATCCAACTGCGGAGCTGTTCGCGGCGCAGCCGGTCGAACGATCCGTTGGCCTTTGTCAAGGCGCGGTAATCAAGTACGGCGTCCCACAACTCCCGGATGCCCTCGCCCGTCAGGGCTGAGCAGGTGACCGCGCGAGGCGTCCAGCCGCTTGGTGGGGCGGCGAACAGGCGGAGCGCGTTCGCGTACTCGCGGCAAACCTGCCGGGCGCGGCAGGCATTCGGGCCGTCCGCCTTATTGATGGCGATGAGATCGGCGGCTTCCACGATGCCGCGCTTGACGCCCTGCAATTCGTCGCCTGCCCCGGGCATGAGCAGCAGCAGGAAGAAATCGACCATGGAGCGGACAGCGGTTTCCGATTGACCGACGCCGACGGTTTCGACGATGATGTTGCGATAACCTGCCGCCTCGCAAAGCAGCATCGCCTCGCGGGTGCGCCGTGCGACCCCCCCGAGCGAGCGCCCGGAAGGGGAAGGCCGGATAAACGCGCGCTCATCGCCGGCAAGCTGTGGCATGCGGGTTTTATCGCCGAGAATGCTGCCCCTGGAAATCCGGCTGGTGGGATCGATTGCCAGCACGGCGACCTTTTCGCAGCGCTCGCGGGTAAGATGGCGCCCCAGCGCTTCAATTACGCTGCTTTTGCCGACGCCGGGCGCTCCAGTGACGCCGATGCGAAGGGAATCGCCGGAGCGCGGCAGACAGGCTTCAAGCACGTCCTGCGCCAGTTCGGCGTCATCGGGCCGCGAGCTTTCGATGAGCGTGATCGCGCGCGCAAGCACGGTGCGATCGCCGCGCAGAACGCCGTCAACATACTCATCGCGGGAGAGGCGCCGGCGGCGTTCGATCACTGGGGCTGGCCGGCGACGCTGCCGGCGAGGATATGCAGGATCTGTCGGGCTGCGGCGGGGATGACGGTTCCGGGGCCGAATACTGCGGCGGCGCCAGCCTGTCGCAGCACATCGTAATCCTGTGGTGGAACGACGCCGCCTACGATAACCAGGATGTCATCGCGGCCGAGCCGCTTCAGCTCCTCGATCAACTGCGGCACGAGCGTGCGGTGGGCGCCGGCGAGCGACGATACTCCAATGACGTGCACATCGTTTTCGACGGCGTGACGCGCCACCTCACGCGGAGTTTGAAACAGCGGACCGATGTCGACGTCGAATCCGAGATCGGCGAAAGCGGCAGCAATCACCTTGGCGCCGCGATCGTGTCCGTCCTGGCCCATCTTGGCGACCAGCAGCCGCGGCCGGCGGCCTTCGGAGTTCGCGAACTCGTCGGCCAAGCGGCGCGCCTCTTCGAAGTCAGCGCTGGACGCGGTTTCGGCCATGTATGCGCCGGCTAGGGTCCGGATGGGCGCCTGATAGCGGCCCCAAACCTTCTCGAGCGCCGATGAGATCTCTCCCAGCGTCGCATGTTGCCGGGCGGCGTCCACGGCGAGCTCCAGAAGATTGCCTTGTCCGGTGCGGGCGCTTTCGGCAAGACGATCCAGCGCGGCTTGGACCGCCGCAGGGTCTCGGTTTCGCTTCACAGCTTCCAGACGGCGAAGTTGCGCATTTCGCACCGCGGCGTTGTCGATTTCAAGCAGAGGGACGCTCGCGTCTTCCTCGATCCGGTAGGCATTCACGCCCACGATGATATCCTTGCCGGCGTCGATGCGCGCCTGTTTGCGGGCGGCTGCCTCCTCGATCCGCATTTTCGGCAGTCCGCTTTCAATCGCCTTCGTCATGCCGCCGAGCTCTTCCACTTCTTCGATCAGCCGCCAGGCGCGATGCATCAGCTCGTGGGTGAGACTCTCGACGTAGTAGGATCCAGCCCAGGGGTCGATGACCCGCGTGATATCGGTCTCTTCCTGTAAATAGAGCTGCGTATTGCGCGCGATTCGCGCCGAGAAATCGGTAGGCAACGCCAGCGCTTCATCGAGCGCGTTGGTATGCAGCGACTGGGTGTGGCCGAGCGCTGCCGCCAGGGCCTCAACGCAAGTGCGGACCACATTGTTGAACGGATCCTGAGCCGCAAGACTCCAGCCGGAAGTCTGTGAATGCGCGCGCAGACACATGGATTTTGGATTTTCGGGATGGAATTGTTTCACGATTTTCGCCCAAAGCGCGCGCGCGGCCCGCAACTTCGCGATTTCCATGAAATGATTCATGCCGATATCCCAGAAGAACGAAATGCGCGGGGCGAAGTCGTCGATCGCCAGACCCGCCTTGAGGCCAGCGCGCAGATATTCAAGGCCATCGGCCAGCGTGTATGCCAATTCGAGGTCGAGCGTGGCGCCCGCCTCCTGCATGTGGTAGCCGCTGACGCTGATGCAGTTGAATTTCGGCATGTTCTTTGCGCAGTAGCGGAAAATATCGCCGATAATGCGCATGGAGGGCTCGGGCGGATAGATGTATGTGTTGCGGACCATGAACTCTTTCAGAATGTCGTTCTGAATGGTTCCGGTCAGCTTCCAGGGCGGGACGCCCTGCTGCTCGGCAGCCACGATGTAGAAGGCCATGATGGGGAGCACGGCGCCGTTCATGGTCATTGACACTGATATCTCATCGAGCGGAATGCCGTCGAATAGAATATTCATGTCGAGAACAGAATCGACGGCGACGCCGGCCTTGCCGACGTCGCCGGCGACGCGCTCATGGTCGGAGTCGTAGCCGCGGTGCGTGGCAAGATCAAACGCCACCGAAAGGCCTTTTTGTCCGGCCGCCAGATTCCGGCGATAGAACGAGTTTGATTCCTCAGCGGTGGAAAATCCGGCGTACTGGCGGACGGTCCATGGCTGCGTCACATACATGGTCGGGTACGGGCCGCGGAGGAAGGGAGGTATGCCGGCGGCGTAATCGAGGTGCTCCATCCCATCCAAGTCTGCCGGCATGTAATAACTCTTCACCGGAATGCGCTCGGAAGCGAGCGTTTCGACCCGCGGTTGCGGCGAGCCCTTCGAAGCCGAAGGTCTGTAATCGATATTTGAGAAATCGGGACGCATTTTAACCTCTGACGCCCAGGCGATCCTGCCAGGCGGCCAGCGTCTCGGCGGCGTTGGAGCGGCTGTGAATAAACCCGGCGACGCCGTATTCACGCAACTGTTCGATGGCGTCTTCAGGAAATCCCGCGATTACAAGCGGCGTCCCCTTGAGCGCTTGGATCGCGGCATTGGCCAGAAAAGCATACTCGCTGTCCGAGCTGCACAGCACCACTGCGTCCGCTCCGATGGCGGAGGCCGCGGAGGCGAGAGCGGCCGCGTCGGCGAAGTACTCCCTGTAGATGCGGAAGCCGGCGCAGCCGAAAAAATCGGCGGCAAAACTGGAGCGCGCTTTCCGCATCTTGAGGTCTCCCATTTCGGCCAGCAGAAACACGGGCGTCTTTCCGCCGGCGGCGGCGTGCCGCTCCGTGCGCAGTCGAATCTCCTCGAAAATCTCCGGGCCGCGGAAGAAATGGCGCTCAATCTGTTCCCTGCGGTCAAGCGCCCGTTCCTCGAGATTGGGATAGCGATTGACCCCGACAAAAATCTTCCGGAGCGCCGCGATTTCCGCTTCTTTGTGCGCGCGGGATTCAGCGAGTTGCTTGTGGATGGCGCCGGACTCCTCGGCCCGCGCGAATCCTCCCGAGGACTCGATGCGCTGCATGAGCTTCCAGGCTTCGCTGGCGAGCGCGTCGGTAAGCCATTCGATAAAGTACGAACCGCCGGCCGGATCGGCGACGCGGTCGAGGCCCGCCTCGTGCTTCAGGATTAACTGAGTGTTTCGCGCCAGACGGCGGCTGAAATCCCCCGACGGGCGATATGCCTCGTCGAATGCGCCGACAATCAGCGACGCGCACCCGCCGATGGCGGCCGACATCGCTTCAGTGGCGGCGCGCAGGATGTTTACGTGCGGGTCGTAGATGGACTTGTCCCAGCGCGCTGTGCGGACCGCAAGGTGAGCCGCCGCGACCTCTGGGGGACCGCCGAACGCTTCGACAACGCGCGCCCACAGCGTGCGAAACGCGCGCAGCTTGGCGATCTGATGAAAATAGCCGGTTCCGATCGCAAAGGAAAATGAAACGGCGGCGCAAGCACTGTTCAAATTGATGCCGCGCTCAAGCATCGCATCAAGATAGGCGATGCCGGCAGATAGCGTGAAGCCGAGCTCCTGAACGGTGGTGCCCCCGGACTCGTGGAATCCGGCCCCGTCAATGACCGCCGGGCGCGTCCCGGGCAATGCGTCTTGAACCAGCAAGGCCGCGTCATCGTAGCTCCAGGCGGGATTGAGGCGGACGGCTGCAGGCGCGCCCGCGGCGCGAAGAATGCGCGCCAGAGCGGGGGCGTCCGGCGTCTCGAAATATGCCTTCGATGGATCGATGCCTGAAAAAAGCGTTTCAGCCTCCGCCGCGGTTTTCGGGATCGCGCTGCGGAACCAGATCTCATCCGCGCCCCCGGAGAGCGCGCTCCTCGCTGCCCGATTGGCGCTACCGAGATCAGTTGCGTCGATCTCCTGGCAGATTGTCCAGGAGTTCGAGGCTGTGGCGCCGCGCGTGAACGGAAATTCACCAGGCGCAAGTTGCAGGCCGCTGACATTCTCGAGATCTTCGCGGCGGTAATAAGGCCGCACCGTGAGCCCGTCTTCGGTGCGCCACAGCAGCCGTCTGGAATCGCTCTCGCCTTTCAGATCGTTGTGAATCACTCGCTCCCACTGTTCACGCGGAACGGGAGGAAATTCATCAAGAAGCGGGCGGCGCGTCTGGTCCATACTGGCCTCAGCGTTGGGTTGGCGAACTCTCGACGATTTCAATCAAGTATCCAAACGGCGCGTCGGCGCGCGACTTGGGATGGACGAAGAATACGGTGGTTCCACGCGATCCTTTCCGCGGCGCCGGATCGATGATGTGAAACCCGTTCTCCTTCATATACTCAAATGCAGCTTGGGCGCTGCGGACGCGGAAGGCGATGTGCGCGAAGCCGCCGCGGCCGCCGTTTCTGTCGATGAGTTTCTGGATCGGCGATTCTGGGGCGAGCGGCTCGAGCAGTTGGATGAGATTCGGGCCGTCGCCGACCTGAAGGAGCGCCTCCCGGACCTGGTCGGAACCGCATATTTCCTCGCGGTGTATCTCGCGGAAGCCGAGCAATTCGTAAGCGCCCACCTGCGCATCGAGTTCGCCGCGCGGGACGGCGATGCCGACATGATCGAAGAAAAGAAAGCCGGGGACGCGTGCCAGATCGTCGTGCGCCATCTTGCTCCGCAATTCAGATGCGGAAGTATCAATATCAGTTTAGATGGATCGCAGGGCGGCGACGCTGGGGCGCATCGGCATTGGCGGCCGGGCGGCAAAACCACTGCAAGCATGCTTCGCAGGGCATGTTTCGGAGCGCGGTAAACCCTGAAGTTGGCCGGACGCGACGTCACCAAATGGGCTAAGGGAAAAAGCGGAGCCCGGGTTAGGCGAGTGAGGTCTATCGGGGGTTGACCCGGGCTCGGAACGGGGTTTGCGGTTTCTCCAGAGGCCTCGCCTGCCTCTTCACCTTCTGTCCAAAACCAGCTTAAAGGCTTTACCGGGCTTGGTCCCATCCCGCCGGGGCAGTATTTTCAATCATCAGGACCGCCGTTTCAGAGTCGGCCGGTCGTCCTGATCGCCGCCGCCGTCATCGGAGTCGCCCGGCGTCGGGGAGGTCCGCCGGCGCAAGGTCGGGCGCTCGTCCTTTTTCTGCGAATCATCGATTCGGCGCCGATTTTCCAGCATCGCCAGGCGCGCCTTCACTTGCTCGAATTCAGACGTCGTGACGACGTACTCGGGCCTGGCCTTCAAAATTTCCTGGATATTTTTCTGCGCCGCCCGAATGCGGTCGTCTGTGGGCGGATGCGTCGAAAAAACTTTTGCGACCAGACCGGGCTTGGTCTTTTCCAGCGACTGGATTTTTTCAAAAAAGTCTACAAAGGCCGTGGGATCATATCCGGTCTTATACATATACTCCAGACCAAGCATATCGGCTTCCGATTCGAAGCCCCGCGAGAACTTGAGAAATCCCATGGGGATCGCCAGTCCCGCCGCCTGCTGGATCGCATATCCGGTCCATCCGCCCATAAACCACAGCGGTATGGTCGCCAGATTTACCAACTCCCCGCGAGTCGCCTGACGGGTCCCGTGGCGCGCCGCTACATGCGCGATTTCGTGCGCCATCACGCCGGCCAGCTCGGCCTCATTGTCCGCCTTCAGGATGAGACCTGTATTCACAAAGAAGAAGCCGCCGGGAAGCGCAAAGGCGTTAACTTCGTCGGAGTCCAACACCTTGATCGTGAACGGAACCTTTGCGTCCGAATTGCGCACCAGGTTCTGACCGATCCGGTTCACATATTCCGAGATTACGGGGTCATCGACGACCTTCGCGCTGCGTTCGACTTCCGTGGCCATCTGCTTGCCCAGCGCGATCTCCTTTTCAAGCGAGTAGAAGTTCACGCCGCGGCCGACATCGCGATCGCCGATCTCATCGGGATCCTTTTTCTTATCTTTCGCATGGCTGAGAGGCGCGAAAAGTAACGCACCGCCCAGGATCAGGGAAGAGACCAGACGGATCATATTGCCACCTCGTGCCGTCCTGGCGGGCAGGGCATTGCGACTGCGGCGTCGAACGGCCTGCTAATTCCAGGCTAAGACGGCGGCGGAAAGTCTCAAATACCGCTCGGACTGTATTACAGGTCACCCGCCGTAGAGGTTGATCGCCCCGACGCCGCCTTTTACGTCAAGCCGGATTCTGACTTTGGCGTGTTCGTAGGCGTCGTTGACGTAGTGCGAACCCTCTCGATGCAGCCCCTGTACATTGATGCCGCCCAGTCCGCCTGCGACATCTGCGTAAATGCCCGCGCCGCTTGGGAGATAGATGTTGGCCTCTCCCACGCCGCCGCGCACGCGCACATCGTAGTCGCGCGTCGGGGTTCCGCGAAGGTCCAGGTTGAGTTGTCCGACGCCCATGTGCACGTCAACGCTGTGCAGCGATAACGCTCCCAGATTCAGGCGCGCTTCGCCCGCGCCGAAATGAACTGTGAAATCCAGCGGGACGCTCTGGTTCATTCGGATATTCCACCGGTGCTGCGCCTTGCCGGCAGGGCCGTGAGAGTGGCCGCCTTGTTCGATCAGCAGACGTCCGCGCACTCCCGTATTCGTGTAGTGGACCTGTGGCCGCCAGGCGGGAACGCTGTAGGTGAAATCGGCGTCCATGAGCTTCGCTGAGCCCGCGTCGACGAGCAGGTCCCCCGCAGCCATATTCAGGTCCACGCTAACCAGCTCGCAGTTGTCGAGTTCGATAGATTTCGATTCGTGCCGCGCCGGACCAGCCGGCGCTGCGTCGTAGGCGCACCCGATAAGCGTCAGCGCCGCCAAGAACAGGATCGCCTCCGTCGGTGGATCGAGCCGCATTTTTAAACATCATACGCAGGCGATCCCGTGTTTGTTCCGGCCGCCGGCGGTTCACCATTGAATTCTGTATATCGGGCCTAACGATGCGAGCCGTCATCCTGAAATTTTCTAACAACGCAAGCCCTATTTTCGTGTTTTTATGGTTTAACCTGAAGTTTTGGAAGCGGATTTCAGCTCCGCATAATTCTTCCGATTTCACGCCGCATGCCTGTACAGAGCCGGTTCACCGCTGCCGTCGCCCCGGAGCTCGCGGGTTGTGACATTCTTCACGGGTTCCGCTTCGATGCCGAAAGCGCTGTGTTTGTCCCGGCTTGCGGCCTGCCGGACTTTGAATATTCCGACGGCGAGGAAATCGAAACCCGCCTAGCCTCAGCGATCGACAATGCCGTGGATGTCTCGCTCGGGTCGCTGGAGCTCAGCCGCTCGATTATTGATTTTCCGTCCCAATATCACTTGAGTCCGGAACGCGCCAACTTGCTGCGCCCTGTTGCGGATTTCCTGCGCGGTAGGGTTTTCGAGATCGGCGCGGGCTGCGGAGCAGTCACCCGCTTTTTGGGAGAAAACGGCGGGGATATCTACGCGCTCGAAGGAAGCTTGCGGAGAGCGCGGATCTGCCGCCGTCGGTGCCGCGATTTGAGCAATGTCACGGTACTGGCCGGGAACATGCGCGAGCTCGCGCCCATCCGTCCAAGTTTTGATGCTGTTGTTCTGATCGGCGTGCTGGAGTACAGCCGCATGTATTTGGGCGGTCCGGAAGGACCCGCAAATATGCTAAGAAGATGTCGCGCGCTGTTGCGACCCGGCGGCGTGCTCTTGCTGGCCATTGAAAACCAGCTCGGGTTGAAGTATTTTTGCGGAGCTCCCGAAGACCATCTCGCGATCCCATACGCCGGCGTGCAGGATCAGTACGGACCGCGGACGCAAGTCACTTTCGGCCGGAATGAATTGAAGCGGCTGCTTCATGAGTCGGGCTTTGAGCATTTCGAATTCTTATACCCGTTTCCCGATTACAAATTTGCGCGCGCTATTTTTCCGGAAGCCGCGTTTAAGAAATACGATGTCAATGTCGCCAGCGTGTTGCGCATGATGGGAGCGCCCGGGCAGGGCGCCGAACACTGGCGCAGCTTCTCGGAAGAGATGGCATGGCCCGTTATTCTGCGGAACGGTCTTGCGGAAGACCTGGCGAATTCGTTTTTGATCCTCGCTTCAGCAAGAAAAATCGACGCCATTGGCGTGAGACGCCCCGTCTTGATGTATGCGACGTCGCGGCGCCGCTGCTTTGCAAAGTGCATCTCCTTCGATCCGCTTGGGGAAGATGCCGAGGTGAAACGCACACCGCTCTATCTGGAGCAACCACAGCCGGATCCCCAATACGAATACCGGCTGGAGACGGAACCGTTATATCGCGGGCGGCTGCTCGGCGAAAGCTTCCTTGAGGTTTTGAACAGGCCGGGATGGACCGCCGAAGACCTGGCCGCTTGTTGCGGTCCCTGGCTCGATTATCTGCGGCGGCGCGTCATAGCAACTGAGAGGCTGCGCGGCGAGTGGCTTCCGGGCGACTTTGTGGACTGCACGCCCTTCAACCTTGTCGTCGACGCCTCCGGCGACCTGCACCGCTTCGACCAGGAATGGGTCTCGAAGGAAATCATCCCAGTCTCCTTCGTGCTGTTCCGCGGAGTTCTGGATGTGCTGCTGAGGCCGCGCAGCTTCGCTTCGCCCGGACGGCTGCCATCGACGCGTTTACTGGATATCGTTGAACGCGTTCTGACCTGTGTTGGCGCGATCGAAGACCGTCGCGATATTGCCGACGCCCTCGACCGGGAGGCCCGGCTCCACGACTTCGTCTACGGGTCCGGAGCGATCATTCGCGCCGCGTATCCGGCGCTGCTCCTTCCGGCGCCGAGAGCAGGCGACGCCGCCCGGGAAGGCCAGCTCTACAAAGGGCTGGCGGTTGACGGCGAGCGCCGGGCAGCCGAAGCGGCGCGAGTTCTTGAAGAGGAAACATCAAGACAGCGCGAGGCGATCCGCATCCTGGAGGAAGCCAATCAGCGCTATGCGGCCGAACGAGGCGAGGCGCTCGCGCGCGTTGATGTTCTTGAGAGAGAACTGGCGGCTGTACGTCTTCATACCCGCCACGTTGAGCGGCGCCTGGAGGAAGTCTTAAAGTCCCGGACATGGCGCTGGGGCAGCCGCATCGCTCGATGGATGGCGCTGCTGCGGCCTGCAATGTGAGCGCGCCGCCTCCGCGAATGGCCTCCCTTTCGCCGCCTTCGGCGGGCATACGGTTGCGGTATAAGAGGCCTCATGCCCTTTGTCGTCCGGGCGCAATTTCGATTCGCTTCGATTCGATTCAGTTGCGCATCTGCTGGTCATCCTGTTCGCTCCGGGCAGGCTGCCAGAGCGCCGAGATGATCGCGAGCGCCGCAACTGCCGCAGTTTCCGTGCGCAGGATCGTCGGCCCGAGCGATGCCGCGATCCATCCGTTCTGAACGAAACCAACGCGCTCGCTTTCCGTCCACCCGCCCTCTGGCCCGACCAGCAGCGCGACGGCATCATCCCTGTTTCTGACAGCCGGGGCCACGCTCAGCAGCGGCGGCGCCGACTCCCGTTCATCCAGCGCGAACCGCCGCAGCGCCGGGTGTTTCAGCGCAGCGGCGAAACGCGCGGGAACTTCAATTTCGGGCAGCCGGTCGCGCCGGCTCTGCTGGCTGGATTCGAACGCGATGCGCCGCCAGCGCTCGATGCGCCTTTCGGCTGCGCGGTCGAGGCCGCGTTCGGACCGCTCCGTCGCCACCGGCACAATCGCTTCCACGCCCAACTCCGTCGCTTTTTCAATGAGCCACTCGAAACGATCGAACTTGATGAGCGCGGCAAAAAGATGGATGCGCACCGGCGCTGGATTCGGGGGAAGCTGCTCGAGAACGCGAAATCTCACACGCTCCTTGCGAGCTTCCTCGATCTCAGCCAGCCAGACCGTGCGATTGTCGGAGATCTCGTAGCGCTGCCCCGGCTCCACCCGCAGCACACGCGTCAAATGCTTCGCATCGCCGCCCGCAAGTTCGGCGGCGCCGTTCCGGACCGCTTCAACGAAAAATCGCCTTCGCGCCATGCGTCCTGCTCAAAATCACCACGCGGACTCGCTTGCTCCGGCGCGTCCGCCGGCTCCGGGCGTCCGTGTGACGGTTCTCTGTGCCTTTATCCTTCCGCCTCCGGTATCCTGAAGCTTCACCTTTATGATCTCGTTTCTGCGCGGGACCTTGCTCGAGAAGCATCCCAATCAGATCATCGTGGATGTGCATGGCGTCGGGTATGAGTTGACGATCCCGGTCTCAACCTTTTCCGCGCTGCCGGAGACCGGCCAGGAAGTGCGCCTGCGCGTACACACGCATGTGCGTGAAGACGCGCTGGCGCTGTTCGGTTTCAGCAGCGCCGAAGAGAAATTGCTGTTCGAAAAGCTGATATCTGTAAGCGGCATCGGGCCGCGGCTTGCGGTGACTGTACTCTCCGGCCTTGCCGCCGCGGAACTGATCGAGGCCATCCGCAGCGGAGACGTGCAGCAGTTAGTGCGAATCCCGGGGGTCGGCAAAAAGACAGCGGAGCGAATCATCCTAGAACTGAAGGAAAAACTGGTTGCGGGCGCGCCGGCGGTCGCGGCAGCGGGAACGCCTCGCTCAGCGTTTTCCACCGCTGAGGAGGATGTGATTTCCGCGCTCATGAACATCGGCGCCAACCGCGCATCCGCCGAAGCCGCTGTACTCAAGGCAAAGCAGGAGGGCGCGGGCG
>Ga0070740_10002217_pt1 | contig 23589 bp, 18 predicted proteins | sample Coa_R2_FD_67286 | JGI IMG/M metagenome (GOLD analysis project Ga0070740, IMG submission 67286) | Surface soil microbial communities from Centralia Pennsylvania, which are recovering from an underground coalmine fire - Coalmine... | ecosystem: Environmental > Terrestrial > Soil > Unclassified ...
TTTTGCGACCGCACCGAAGTAGTGCTTCCCGGACAAGGGATCGCTGTCGTTGTCGGGCCCAACGGATGCGGTAAGTCCAACATTCTGGATGGAGTTACCTGGGTACTGGGCGAGCAGAGCGCGAAAAGCCTGCGCGGCGGCAAAATGGAAGACGTCATCTTTGCCGGAACGCGCGACCGCAAGCCGCTGGGAATGGCCGAGGTCTCGATAACTCTCATTGATCCTGATGCTTACGCCGGCGGACCGCTTCTCGATGAACCGGAAATCGTAGTTGAAAATGAACTGGATGCGGACTGGGACGAAGAAAAACTTCGGGAGCAGCGCGCCGCAGAAGTCGAGGAAATCATCGCCGAATCGCAGCCCGGACAGGTCATCGAGGGTGAAGCTCCGGTACCAGCTGAGAGCCAGCCGGCAGAAGGAGAAGCCGCGAATAATGTGGTCCTCAAGATTCGTCGGCGCAAATTTCGCAAGACGCCGCAGCAGGGTGAAATCATCGTCACTCGCCGTCTTTTCCGCACCGGAGACAGCGAGTATCTGCTTAACGGCAAGCTCTGCCGGCTACGTGATATTCAGGACATCTTTATGGGCACCGGCCTCGGACCGGAGTCCTACGCCATCATCGGACAGGAGCGCATTGGCCAGCTGCTCAGCTCCAAGCCGCACGATCGCCGCGCCATTATCGAAGAAGCTGCCGGAATTACCCGCTTTAAAACCAAAAAGCGTCTCGCTGAGTTGCGTCTGGAGCAATCCAAGCAAAATCTTGCGCGCGTGAACGACATTTTTGAGGAAGTCACCCGGCAGATGGCCTCGCTGAAGCGGCAAGCAGCAAAGGCAGAGCGTTATGCCGCGCTGCGCGATGAGATGCGTGCCCGTCTGCGCATCGTGCTCGCCAGCAAGATCGCGCAAATGGATGCCGAGCACGCAAAATTCGAAGAAGAAATTGCCTCGTTCAGCCATAAGATCGATGAGCACATCGCTCAGATCGAAGCGCTGGACACAGAGCATACCGCAGGCATGCAACGTGGATATGAGCTGGACGCTGCTGCTAAAGAATCCCAAACACGGGCCAGCCAGAGCGCTGTGGAACTGGAGCGCGCTACTTCACGCCAGAATGCGAACAGCGAACGCATTACTGAACTGCAGTCACGCTCCGCTGCTTTCACTACGGAACTGGAACAGGCAAAGCAGCAGTTCGAAGGACTGAAAACTGAGCGTGAAACGAACCGCGCCTTCCTGGAAACTGTCGCTGCAGAAGCGCAAAGTTTCCGTGAGCAGGCACAGGCAAAACAGCAACAGGCGCGGGAAGCCGCGCAGGCAGTTACCGGGGCCGAGCAACGGGTTGAGAGCGCCCGCCGCCAGGCGATGCAGTTGCTTCAGCAGGTTGGGCAGACGCGCAACCAGATGACCCAGGCCGAAGAATCGCTTGCTGCGCTGGATCGCGATGCGCAACGTCTCAGCTCTGAAATGGAATCTGTGAAGCGCGATCTCGAATCGCTGGGCGCAGAGCGCGGACAGGTCTCGATCAAGTTCGAGTCCGTTACCGAAACTCTGAAGCGCCTTGAATTGGAAATCGGCGATCTCCGTAACGAGATCACCGCCAAACGTACGGCTGAGGTTGAAGCGAAGAAACGCGGTGATCAGCTCCGCGCCGAGCACGCAACCCTCACCGGCCAGCGCAATTCTCTTGACGCGCTGATCCGCGAGCACAGTTATTCTACCGATACGGTCCGCAAGCTCTTCCGCTCCAATTCTCTCGGTGGTGGCCTGGCCCCGGTTGGCACACTGGCTGATTTTCTCGAAGTTACCGGTCAACACGAAAACGTCGTCGACGAATTTCTGCGCGATGAGCTGAATTACATCGTGGTCAAGAGCTGGGATGCAGCTCATGAAGGTATGCGGCTGCTCAAAACAGACGTGAATGGCCGCGCCACTTTCCTCGTCCATCCGGAAGACGCGCAGGCGAAATTCTCTTTTGCCGGCGATGGGAACACCGGCAATCACTACGAGCAGCAGCACGGTGTGGTACCGCTGAAAAGCTGCATCCGCGTGCTCGATGGTTTCGGCAAATCGCTTGAAGTCATTCTGCCCAAGCTGCGCGATGGCTATGTTACTCCGGACAGCGAGACAGCGCGTGGACTCGCACTCGAAAATCCGAATGCCTTCTTCCTCGCGCCATCGGGCGAATGCTTCCACAATGTAACGGTGACCGGAGGCAAGCCCAGCGCTGCCGGTCCGCTGGCTTTGAAGCGCGAACTGCGTGAAACGCAGCAGAAGCTGGAAGTTGTCGAAAAAGAGCTGGGGCAAGCTGATATTACCGCCGCTTCTCTTTCCCGCGAGCTTGCCGAACTGACGCGCCAACTCGACATCAAAACCGAAGAGCGCCGCAATGCCGAACGCGAGAGCGCCAACCAGAGCGCTGCCCTCCGTCAGATGGACTCTGAGGTGCAGCGCCTGGAACGCCGGTTGCAGGAATGGAACCTGCAGAATGAGCGCAATAAAGACCAGCGTAATGCAAAGCAAGGCTTCATCGAGCGGAAGCGCGAAGAGATTTCGCGTTTGGAAAACGAGCATGCCGCTGCTGAAAAGTCTCTCGAAGAAGTTCAGCAGCAGGTCGAAGTATTGCGCGGCGCGCGTGAAGCAGCGCAACAGGAAGCAGCGCAGATGTCTGCCGAGCTGGCGGGGCTTGAAGAACGCCGCCGTGGCGCTGAAGCCGCTTTTGCCCGCATCGACAGCATGTTCAGAGATTTGGAACGCCGCGTTATTCAGCTCGAACAGCAGCTTTCTGCCGCTGCTTCCGAGCAGCAGCAGCGCGCACAGGAAAATGAACAACTTGCTTTACAGCGCGAAGAGCTGACGCACGTCCGCGAGCAGGCGCAGCAGGAAGTAGCTCGCCTGAGTGAAGAAGCAAAGACACTGCGAGCCGGTCTTGCTGAGACAGAACATAAGCTGAAAGTTTTACGCGCAGAAACCGACGCTCTGCGTGAAAGCCGCAGTCAGCACAGTTCGAGCGACGCAACCCTTACAGCTGATCTGAAGCATCTGGAAGAGACCTGCCTTAGCGATCTCGGCGTTGAAGCCTCAGCACTCCGCGAAGACAATGAGATTGCCCGGATTGAAGGCGAAGCACTCGCAGCAGAAGACGAGGCGTGCCGTGGGCTGAAGCAGAAGCTCGAAAATATGGGTCCGGTAAACATGATGGCACTCGAAGAATATAAGGAGACGGAGCAGCGGCATCAGTTTTTGGAAACGCAGCGCAAAGACCTGCTCGACTCGATCGAGAACACGCAGGCCACAATTAAAGAAATCGACGAAATCTCGCGCACGAAATTCGATGAGGCTTTCGTCCGCATCAACGAAAACTTCAGCGCGACCTTCGCAAGACTGTTCGGTGGCGGACAGGCCTTTATGCGTCTCACTGATGAAGAGAACGCTGCGGACAGCGGCGTAGATATCGTTGCCCAGCCGCCGGGGAAAAAGCTGCAGAATGTTTTCCTGCTCTCCGGTGGAGAAAAAGCGCTCACCGCCCTTTCGTTGCTCATGGGCATCTTCCAATATCAGCCAAGTCCGTTCTGTGTGCTTGACGAAGTGGATGCGCCTCTCGATGAAACTAACGTGGGCCGCCTCGCTGATATGCTGCGCAGCATGTCGAGCAATACGCAGTTCGTGATGGTCACACACTCGAAGCGCATGATGACGGCCGCTGATCTGATTTACGGCGTGACGATGCAGGAGCAGGGCGTGTCAAAGATTGTGAGTGTGCGTATGGGCGGACAGGAAAAGGGATTCGAAGCACGCCGTGCCACTGCATAATTAAACCAACGTGCTGTCATCCTGGGCGAAGGGAAGGACCTGCTTCTCCTTCCCTTATCAAAAAGCTAGTGCGCCTTTTTGCAATTACATCGTAGCTTGAGGCAAAAAAGCAGGCCCTTCCGCTTCACTCGGTTCAGCGTCAGGATGACATCCACAGGTAATTCTCCAGGAGAATAACCATAAATAATTTGTTGTTTATTTCTCTTCTATTCTTCTATTTTTCTCTCTTGACAGACTGAGATTGTCCGTGACAGGACGTTACATCGTTACATTTCATGCGCATTTACGATGCGTTGACAAACTTTCTCGACAGAAGCAGAATCAACTTTCAGCCTCTCTGCGAAAGGTACGACCCCCTTGCCAGCTCTTCTCGAAACCGAAATCGGCGATCTTGTTTTGCACGCGCGCGGCAAGGTGCGCGACTTGTATTCGGTAGGCGAGTTTCTACTCTTAGTGGCGACCGACCGCATCTCGGCATTTGATCACGTGCTGGCTACAGGAATCCCCGGCAAAGGAAAGGTCCTGACGCAGATTTCTCTTTTCTGGTTCGACTTCCTGAAGGAGATCGTTCCCAACCATCTCATCACAGCAGAAGTGAGCAAATATCCGGAAGAGTTGCGCGGCTATGAAAATGAGCTGCGCGACCGATCCATGCTGGTGAAGCGCGCGCAGATGTTTCCCGTCGAATGTGTCGTGCGTGGTTATCTTTCCGGTTCGGGGTGGAAAGATTATCAGGCCACCGGCGCGGTATGCGGGATTCCGCTGCCGAAAGGTTTGCGCGAATCGGACAAGCTGCCTGAGCCGATCTTTACGCCTGCCACCAAGAACCTGCATGGCAAGCACGACGAAAATATTTCATTTGAGGAGATGGTCGCGCTTATCGGGGCACAATCCGCAGCATCTCTGCGCGACCTGAGCCTTGCCATTTATCAGAAGGCATCGAGTCACGCTGAGAGCCGCGGCCTGATTCTCGCGGACACCAAGTTTGAATTTGGAACAACAGCCGAAGGCATCATACTCGCAGACGAAGTTCTGACACCGGACTCATCGCGCTTCTGGCCGCGAGACCGATACGCGCCGGGCGGCGCGCAGCCTTCGTTTGATAAGCAATTTGTACGTGACTATCTTGAGAGCATTCACTGGAACAAACAGGCGCCTGCCCCCGGTCTGCCGGATGATGTAGTGAAAAAAACACAGGAAAAATATTTCCAGGCATATGAACTTCTTACTGGAAATTCGCTGTCGCTGTAGAAGCAAGAGGTAGATGACCGGGTATGGCACTGATCGATTGGGCGATTGTAATTATCCTGATCGTCTCAGTATTGAGCGCGGCCAAACATGGTTTTTTTGTAGAAGCGTTCTCGCTGGCGGGTGTGGTGCTTGGATTGCTCCTTGCCAGTTGGAATTATCAAAAAGTTCTCCCGTGGATCACCGAATGGGTGCACTCTCCGGGAGCAGCAGAGGCAATCGCATTTATCGTAATTGCGATTGCAGTAATGGTGATTGCAGGACTTGCGGGCCGGTTGATTCGCTGGTCTGTTCGCTCCATCGGGCTGGGATGGGCTGACCGTTTTGTCGGGGCCGTCTTCGGCCTGCTGAAGGGTTGCGTGCTGGTGACGCTGGGAGTCATGGCAATTTCAGCTTTCCTGCCGCATGTTACCTGGATGGAGCAGTCGAAATTTGCGCCGTATTTTTTGTCTGCGGCACATGAGGCATCTGTAGTAACTCCCGCTCAGCTTGGTGAGCGCATACGGGAGGGTGTTAAAGTGATTCGCGATGCGCAACCAGACTGGTTAAAGCCGCATGCGGCGATCACCTCCGGGCCCTTGCAACGGAATCAAATACAACCGGGAACATACCTGGTATGAGAAAGAGGTTTTTGTGAAACGCGAACTGGAAGCCCTTGTGTCAGCGATGCATGCCGGCGGTATTACCTATGCTGAAGCTGTGCGTGAATTTAAGCGCCGATACCTGCTCGAGGTACTTGCGAGCAACAGGGGCAACCAGTGTAAAGCCGCAAAGGAGCTGGGCATGCATCGCAACACGCTCAGCCGTACCATCGCTGAATTGAATATTGACCCAGCACAAGTCCGCAATGGACTCAAGCGCCCGCCGCGCAGCGAGCGTCCTGTATTTGAGGTGAAGCAGGTCGTGCGCTGAAAAGCCGTGGTCTCTGCTTTACTCTATAAAGAGACCACGGAGAGGTGAACGATCCGGTGAGTTCCACCACAATCGACTCATTATTGGCGCAGGCTGAGAGCAGCCCGCGAACTTATATTCAGGATGGCTTCTTCTGGGACCAGCAGGATGCCTATCTATTCGATATTGACGGCACAATCCTGCGCAGCCGCGACCGCATTCACTATCAATCCTTCTTTGAGGGCGTTCGCAGCGTTATGGGTCGCGAGCTCGTGCTGGATGGCGTTACGCTCAGCGGCAATACCGATCCCGGCATTCTTTATGATGCATTTCGTCTCGCTGAGCTTGATCCACACCATTGGGAACACAAGCTTGGAGACGTGCTGGAGCACATGCGAACCACGGTCGCAGCACAGCGCGACCAGATGGATCTGATAAAGATGCCTGGTGTCGATGAGATTCTGGCTTATCTGCACGGCAAAGGCGCGGCGCTGGGCATCGGTACAGGAAATCTCGAATCTATCGGCTGGCTGAAGCTGGAAGTGCTGGGTGTACGCCACTGGTTCACTTTTGGCGGATTCGCTGATAACTTCCCTGTCCGCTCTGACATGATTACCGATGCAGCAAAGCAGGCGTGCGGTATCAAAGGCGCTGAGGCAAAAGTCTGTGTTGTAGGCGACACACCCTTCGACATTGCAGCGGCGAAGGCGAATCACTTGCCAACCATTGCCGTCGCCACGGGTCATTATTCGTTCGATGAATTGATGGAGCACCGGCCCGAAGTGTGCGTCAGTACATTATCAGCACTGCTTTCCAAAACGGACTCTGCCAGGGCATGATTCTACGCGTCAGACTGCTGTTTTTCTGCGCGATCTTTACCTGCGCCAGTGCCAGTGCGCTCGCGCAGTCCGCGCCGGATTCTGCCCAGAAACCCGTGTCAGAACACGAAAGAATTGAAGCGTCCAAAGCGTATCTGGACGGGGCAAAGGCCCTCCAGAAGAATGACCTGCGGGAGGCCGAAAAGCAGTTCGAACGCGCCAAGACGCTCGATCCCGACAATACGCAGTATTCCGCTGCATTGACCATTGCAAAAGAGCACCTGCTCACACAACTGGTGCAGGATGCCGGCAAAGAGCGATTGATGGGGCACGACAACGCTGCGCGCGCTTTTCTAGCCCAGGCTTACCTGATTGATCCGAACAATCCGATCGTGCAGCAGCACATCGACGATCTGGCGAGCGGTGATGAATCTCGCGAAGCGGTTCTTCTTCCCGCAGCCGAGCAGGCCGGCCCGCCAGTTGAGCTGTCTCCAAGAGAAGGCACGCAAAGTTTTCATATCCGCAGCGCTGCCACAGATGTATTGCGGCAAGTACTTACGGCTTTTAACATCTCTCCGGTGTTTGACGCTTCCATCAGAAACCAGATTGTCCGCTTTGACGCCGACGATGTGAATTTCAGGCAAGCTGCTGCGATGCTTAAGCTCTCCACGAATACGTTTTTTGTTCCGCTGGACGAAAAACGCGTCCTTATCGCGCAGGATACGAAGGAAAATCGCGCAAAATTTCAGCGCGAAGTGATGGAAACCGTCTATTTGCCTGGACTTACTGCGACAGAGATGAGCGATATGGGCAATATCGCGCGTAACGTGTTTGAAGCACAACAGGCGACCATTCAGGCTGAAGCGCACACGCTTACCATCCGCGCGCCGCAGGACCGCATCTCTGCTTTAAATCACACTTTTGTCGATCTGCTTGATGGTCGGAGCCAGGTCCTACTGGAGCTTCGTCTTTATCAGGTCGCGCGCACGCGCATGACCAACATCGGAGCGCAGCTTCCGCAATCCACTTCCATTTTCAATGTTCCGACGGAAGTGAATAAGATCATTCAGGCAAATCAGAGCGCCGTGCAGCAGATCATTTCGTCAGGCCTGGCGTCTGCCGGCGATGATGTGGCCATCGTTGCTATTCTCATTGCTACGGGGGTTGTCTCCGGCACTGTTTTCAATCAGCCATTTGCTCTCTTTGGTGGCGGAATTACAGAAAGCGGTCTGACGCTGAACCAGGGGGCAACGCTGAATATCGCGCTTAATTCATCCGACACGCGGGTCCTCGATCAGATCCAGCTGCGCATACAGGACCAGGAAGATGCCACTATTCGCAGCGGCACTCGCTACCCGATCATTACATCTACCTATTCGGGATTGACCGGGACTTCGCTGGGCATACCCGGTGTATCGCAAGCGGGCTTATCCAGCGCGCTGCAGAATCTCGGGATCAATCCTTCCGCGCTGCAAAGCACTACGAACCAGACCATTCCGCAGGTGCAATATGAAGACCTTGGTTTGACGCTGAAAGCTACGCCGCATATCCAACAGAACAAAGACGTCGCTCTCAAACTCGATCTGAAGATCGAATCGCTGACCGGACAGACGCTGAACGGCAATCCCATTCTCAACAATCAGCAATACACAGGAAATGTAACGCTGGCACAGGGTGAGAGCGCGCTGGTCGTTAGTAATCTGAACCGCCAGCAGAGCGCGGCTGTCAGCGGTATTCCGGGACTCAGCGAGCTGCCCGGCTTTCAGTCCACCACAAACAAAGAAAGCACTGTGGACGTCTCAAAGCTGGTGATTCTCATCACGCCACACCTTGTTCGTCTGAGTCATACCAAGCCTGCCAGCCAGCTGGTGATGCTGCCGGTCCATCCGTAACGCTATTTATCTTCCTTCGCCTGGAACTCCACAATCTTCTTCAGCGTTTCATACGGAGCCGCTCCCATGGGAATGCCGCGGCCATTCACAAACAACGTCGGGGTCTCATTCACATTCAGCGTTTGCGCCAGCTTCATAGAAGCTTCAACCGTAGCTTTTGCCTCAGGAGTGAGCGCGCATGATCCGACCTTAGCAGCATCAGCTCCGGCTTTGGTCGCAGCATCATTCAATGTGCTGTCAGAAGTCTGCGGCGTCAGGGCTGTCTGGTTCTCAAATACAAGATCGGCAAATTTAAAGAATGCGTCATTGCCGTTCAGTTTGGCTACGCAGACGCTGTAAAGCGCAGCCTTCATCGCCTCGGTATGGATGGAGGTGAGTGGAAGGTTTTCAAAGACATAGCGCGCATTGGGAAAGTCCTGCAATAGCCGCTGGACGGTCGGTTGCGCAGCTTTGCAGTGGGGACATTCAAAATCAGCAAATTCCACCAGCAATAAGTCTTTGGATGTTGCTCCGCGCGAAGGGCCGTTCGCCTCTGCCTGAAGAATTTTGCGTGGGGCGTCAAATGGGCGCGCCCCGAAAGGCATTACTTCGTTCGAGATCAAGTGCTGCCCGTCTGGAGTGGTGAAAAACTGAAGTGTTCCAATTTGCGGATTGGTTTTCTGTGCCGCCAGCACCGTCACCTTGCTCACTCCGGGAGCCGCTGTCTTCTGAATCGCCTGTATTTGCCAGATGCGGTCCGGATCGTATCCCCAGAACTGATGCAGAAATGCATTCACTGTGTCTTTGCTAGGCGTATCCGTCGTGAAATTCGCCGGGTCCACAGGAGGAAACTGCGGCGGCCCGGATGGTTTCGGCGCAGCCTGAGCGGTTGCACTCGGCGCGGTGGGCACTTCTTCCGTAGTCGAGGTTTGCGCGCGCAGCGCTGTCGAGGCTATACCTACAATGACAATCGCAAAAAGAGTATTGCGAAATGAAGCAGACAGTTGCATGAAATTCCTTTCTGCCGAAGCAGCGGGGTTCTAAAACAGAGTCTATACCTGAACTTTGACGGCGATGGGAAACCGCCGTCCCGGCCCGAAAGCCTTACTCGTTACCTTGAGCACAGGTGCAGCCTGCTGGCGTTTGTACTCACTGCGCTCTACCAGTTTGACGACCTTCTTCACAAGTTGGAGATCAACCTGCTGTTTCGTCGCAATCTCCTCCGGCGTCTCATACCTTTCCACATACGCCTCCAGGATTGGATCCAGCACCTCATAGGGCGGGAGCGAATCCGTGTCCTTCTGGCCGGGCCGCAGTTCCGCGGATGGAGGCTTGTCAATCGTAGCCTGTGGAATGCGCTCTCCATTTCGATTCGCGAACCGGCTCAGATCATAAACGCGCGTCTTCGCCAGATCGCCAATGACCGCCAGCGCGCCCGCCATATCGCCGTACAAGGTGCAGTAGCCAACCGACATCTCCGATTTGTTTCCCGTCGTCAGCACCAGCGCATTAAATTTGTTCGAGAGCGCCATCATCAGATTGGCACGAATGCGCGACTGAATGTTCTCTTCCGTGATATCCGGCTTAAGCCCTGTAAACAACGGATCAAGCACCTTTCCGTATTCCGAAAACAGATCGCTGATCGGAATTAATTCAAACCGAATGCCCAGGTTGTCCGCCAGTCTTCTGCTGTCTTCCACCGAACCTGCTGAAGAGTACTGACTCGGCATTCCGATGCCCGTCACATTCTCCTTGCCCAGCGCGTCCACCGCAATCGTCGCCACCAGTGCGGAGTCTATTCCACCGCTTAGAGCAACCAGTACTTTAGAGAATCCGCATTTTCGCACGTAATCGCGTGTGCCCAGTACCAGCGCGCTATAGACAGCTTCATCGATGTTGTCCGTCTGATAATGAATATCGCCGGTATGCGCAGCCGGGTCACAGAAGACCAGATCTTCTTCAAATGACTTCGCCTGCGCTATGACCGCACCATCAGCATCCAATACAAGGCTTGATCCATCGAAGATCAGGCTGTCATTGCCGCCCACCTGGTTCACCATCGCTACCGGCGTGCGATGATGCCGCGCAATCGCCGCCAGCATTTCTCTGCGCGTCTTGCGCTTCCCTCTCCAGTAAGGCGAGGCTGAAATATTGAGGATGAGATCCCCGCCGCCGCGCATCAGCTCTTCAATAGGATCAATGCCATACAGCCGCTTATGCCAGAAGTTCTTATCGTTCCAGGCGTCTTCACAGATCGTCAGCGCGGCGCGTCTCCCGCAGAAATGCACCAGATGCTGCTTCTCCGCCGGAGCAAAATATCGCTGTTCATCGAACACGTCATAGAACGGCAGCAGCATCTTCGACTGCACGAAGGCCACTTCCCCGCCGCGCACCAGCGCCGCCGAATTCATCACCCGCTTCCCTGTTCCCGGCGGAGCAGGCGTAACATAGCCCACAATGCCGGCAATATTCAATTCAGCTGTTGCCTGGGCAATTTCCGCAACCGCCTCTTCAGAGCGCGCAACAAACGAGGGCTTTTCAAGAAAATCTGCCGGTGGATATCCGCAGACCGCGAGTTCAGGAAAGAGAACAAGATCAGCACGACCTTCGGCTGCCTTGCGCGTGAAATCGAGAATCTTCTCTATATTTCCGGTGAAATCGCCGATAGTGGGATTGATCTGAGCGAGCGCAATCTTCACTCTTCTAGTGTAGCAATCTTACTTTGTTACCTTTTCCCACGTCAGTTGCACTGCAACCACACCATCACCCGACGGAATTGGAGGAGTACGCAGAATAAGCCGGTTGCCTTCGCGCTTGTGGTAGCGCAGCTGCGCTGTCCCGAGCCAATTGGGAAAGAGACTTACCTCGACATGATGAGTAACCGTATCGCCTTCGACTGTATAAGGCCCGGCGTAGGCGATGTAGTCGCGCTTGCGGCCGGCGCTCTCTGTCTTATGCCTGCGTCCCGCCGGGCTCAGGTTTCCGCTCATGTATCCTTCAGTCGAATAAAGCAGATAGCCGACAACGTGATTGCCCCACGGCTTCTCTACTGTTCCGTCTTCATGCAGAAATGAGTAATCGAGCAGTTTCCATGTGCCGATAAAATCCTCGGCAGTTGTATGGGCCTTTGTGCCAGTCATGTTCACGCTTCCGGCAGCACCAGCGCATCCAGTTCCAGGAACTGGCGTACGACTTCATCGTCGCTCTTTTCCATCTCTTCCATCGTGCCGAAGAAATGCGCTTTCGCCTGATGCAGAAAGAGCACGCGGTCCGCGAGCTTCTTGGCAAAACGCATATCGTGCGTAACGACAATGCTTGTCAGGTGCAGCTGATGCTTCAGTTTTTGAATCAGGTCGCCGAGGAGACGCGCAATCAGCGGATCGACCATCGTCGTCGGCTCATCGTAAAGAATCGCCTCCGGCTGCGCTGAAAGAGCGCGCGCAATCGCAACTGACCGCTTCATCCCAGTCGAAAGATCAGATGGGAGCAAATCCTTCATGCCGGCAACGCCCACCATCTCCAGCAAACCGTTTACGATTTGCTGAATCTGGTCTTCCATCAGCTCGCCGCGTTCACGCAAAGGGAACGCCACATTCTCGCCAACCGTAAGGGAATCAAACAGAGCGCCATTCTGAAAGACCATCGTTACCTTGCGGCGAATCACCTGCATCTGCTCTTCGGTGAATCCGCAAATATCTTCGCCGGCCACCATAATGCGGCCCGAATCCGGCTTAAGAAAGCCCATGATCTGCTGCAGAGAAACCGATTTGCCCACGCCGCTGCGCCCCAGAATGCAGAGGGTTTCGCCAGGCAATACAAAGAAGCTCACATTATCGAGCACTACCAGATCGCCAAATGATTTCGAGACATTATCGAAGGCGATATACGGCTGTGACTCTGTAGCTGAGCGTTTCTCTTCTACGATTTCGATGGGAATGCTGCTCAAGCGGACATCTCCTACTCATCAGCTTATCAGCGCCAGATCGGATGGAGTATTCAGGTTCTGGAACCAACGGCGCAAAGGTGGGTCGGCAGTCCAATCATTTCGCGTTGCGGCAACAGCCTCTACGCTGAACAAGTCCAGTTCCGCAGGCCGTACGGCATTTTCGATGCCGTTCATCACCTTGAACTTCCCTGCTTGCAGTGACTCACGAATACCTGTTAACAGATCGCGACGATATACCGCGCACAGCGGCTCCGGCCTGCCTTGATACTTCGGAATCGTTGCAGAGGCTCCCGTAAGACCTGCACGCTCGACCAGATACCGCACAAATATCGAAGGCTGCAGAGGCAAATCCACAGGCAGAAAAACGTTCCATTCACTGTTGCTCCAGGCCAAAGCAGCTTCAATTCCCCCAAGCGGCCCACATCCCGGATGCAGATCTTTAATTATTGGAGCATACGCAGAAAGATCAGAACGTGAGCTCACAATATGCGGCTTCACTTCGGCGCTTTTCAGCAAATCAACTGCATGCTCAATCAGAGGACAACCGCCATACTGCAGAAACACCTTGTCCTTCCCCATGCGTGTGCTGCGTCCACCAGCCAGAACAAACCCGTTCACTTCCCCAGCTCTTCAAAGAAGGTAATGATCGATTCAATTCCGCGATAGAAATTCGCCAGATGAAACTTTTCATTCGGCGCATGGAGATTGTCATCCGGCAGACCAAAGCCCATCATGACCGTAGGGATTTTCAGATGCCGTTCAAAATCGCCGACAATCGGAATAGACCCGCCTGACCTGATAAACACCGCGTCCTTATTCCAAACCTGTTTCAACGCCTTCGTCGCGGCTTTGATGTATGGGTTGTCCGTGCCGATTACAATCGCATCGCCGGAGTGAATTAACCGCACATCCACTTCAACGCCCGGGGGTTTGATTGACTCCACATAAGTCTTGAATTGCCCGAACGTCTCCTGAGGCGTCATGTCCGGCACCAGCCGCATTGACACCTTTGCAACCGCCTTTGCCGGAATCACCGTCTTCGCGCCTGCTCCGGTAAAACCGCCAGGCATTCCGTGCACATCGAGCGTAGGCCGCGCCCAGGTGCGCTCCAGCACCGAATATCCCGGCTCGCCTGTGAGCTGCGTCGAGCCCACTTCTGTCAGCCTGTAATGCTCTTCATCAAAGGGGAGATTCTTCCAGGCATTCAACTCGTCATGGCTCGGAGCCTGCACCTTGTCGTAGAAGCCGGGAATCAGAATGCGCCCGTCTTTGTCCTTAAGCTGAGCAATAATCTGCGCCAGCGCGACAAATGGATTTGGCGCCGCTCCTCCATACATGCCCGAATGGAGATCGGTCTTCGCGCCACGCGCTTCGATCTCCGTATAGATCATGCCGCGCAAACCAACACACAGCGTCGGAAGCTCCGGCGCAAACAGCTCTGTGTCGGAAACAAGTGCAAAATCAGCCTTTAGTTGCTCCGGATGTTCGCGCACAAATTTCGCAATCGATTCTCCGCCAACTTCTTCTTCTCCCTCAAGAATCACGCGGATATTGAGCGGCAGCTTCCCGCCATGTGCCGCAAACAGCGATTCCAGCGCCTTTAGGTGCATGTACATCTGGCCTTTGTCGTCCACTGCTCCGCGGGCATAGAGATTGCCGTTGCGCTCAGCCGGTTCAAACGGCGGAGACAACCATTCCTCCAGCGGATCCGGAGGCTGCACATCGTAATGTCCATAGCAGAGGCAGGCCGGCTTGCCCGGCGCATGCAGCCAGTCGGCATAGACCAGCGGATGCCCAGCGCCCTCAATCAGACGCACGTTCTCCATGCCGATTCGCTTCAGTTCCGCAACCAGCGTTTCTGCAGCGCGGCGCACATCTCCTTTGTGCTCAGGTAAAGTAGAAACAGACGGAATGCGCAATAAATCTTTCAGTTCATTCAGAAAGCGCGGATACTGCCCGCGCGCATATTCCACAGCAGTCGGCATTATTTCTCCTCAATCAGGAACCTCTAAGTGTAGCCTTTGCGCCTGAATCTTTCACGACCGTACCAGCATCAGTCATCCACAGGCACAGTCATGGAATCACGTTTTGCTTTTCTCGCCAGCCCATTCTCAGACAGCTCCACAAATACAACGGATCCTACGCAGGCAGACGACGCTTCCCTTCTCGACGCATATTCCACCGCAGTCACGCACGCCGTCGAGCGAGTCAGCCCCTCTGTCGTCAAGATCGACGTCAAATCTGCCTCTTCGCGCCGAGGAGGCTCGGGCTCCGGATTCGTCTTTACGCCCGATGGATTGGTCCTCACCAACAGCCACGTTGTGCGTGGAGGCTCGCGTTATCAACTCACCTTCCATGACGGTCAGCAGGCCCCGGCAACCCTCATCGGCGAAGATGCCGACACTGACACAGCAGTCCTGCGCACCGACGCATCTATTCTTCAGCCAGCCGTTCTCGGCAGCTCACGCACGCTTCGCGTCGGCCAGCTGGCCGTCGCTGTCGGCAATCCCTTTGGATTTCAGTTCACCGTCACCGCAGGCGTCATCAGTGCGCTCGGGCGCAGCATGCGCTCAACAACAGGCCGCATGATGGAAGAAGTCATCCAGACTGACGCAGCGCTTAATCCCGGCAACTCCGGTGGACCACTGGTGAATTCACGTGGCGAAGTCATTGGCATCAACACCGCCACTATCATCTCTGCGCAAGGGCTTTGCTTCGCCATCGGCATTGACACAGCAAAGTTCGTCGCGTCCCAGCTTTTGCAATTTGGTCGCGTCCGCCGTTCGTGGATCGGCATCGCCGGACAGAACGTGCCTTTGCCCCGCCGCCTCGCCTACGAATATCAGCTCGCGGAGGCAACCGGCATTCTCGTCGTATCTGTTCAGGAAAACAGCCCGGCAAGCCGCGCTTCTCTGCGCGAAGGAGACATCATCACCGCCCTTGACGGCCAGCCTATTGCAGGAATCGACGCCCTGCATCATCTGCTCACGGCCGAAAGCGCCGGGAAAACATTGCCGCTTGAAGTGCTCCGCGGCGTTGAGCGCCTTCAGTTGAATATCAAACCTGAGACGAAACCTGATGAGTAGAAGTTCTGGCGCGTGCTGCCCGTACACGCCACATAATCACCAGGACCACCAGCAGCAAAAGATGCGCAACAACGGCGCCCGAGAAGTCAATTCCGACATCGCCAACAGCGCTCGTGCGACCCGGCAGAAACGACTGGTGCCATTCGTCCCACGATGCCAGCGCGAGGGTGGAGACAAGAGCTAGCGGCGCAGCCAGAGCAAATATCCATCCGTGGCTTCGCGCTTTTCTGGAAAATGTAGCGCGCCAGCCCTCAAAGAAGCCGAGGCTCACGAGGCCATAACCAACGAAATGCCCAGTCTTGCGAATATAGTGATGCACGACCGCCCATCGCTCGGGCGTAATGGGTCCAAAGAGCTTTTCCCAAATCGGCAACAGCCAGCGGCTTGTGTTATCTGCCGACATGGTGCCGGTTGATTCAATCACGATGACTAAGATTCCGATCATCGCCGGAATCCAATGCAGCAGCAGATAAAATCGCCTTCTCGACATGCAATCAATACCGTGCCACTGTCGGGTCTATCAACGTTGACCATGCATCGATTCCGCCGCGCAGTGACTGCGTCTTTTCAAAGCCCTGGTTTCGCAGCCACACCGCCACATTCATCGAGCGCACTCCGTGATGGCAGATGGTTATGATGTGTGCGTCCGGATCAAGTTCCTGATTGGCGCGACTGGGCACGTCTCCCATCGGCATCAGAAGGCTGCCTTCAATGCGGGCAATGGCATATTCGCCGGGCTCGCGAACATCCAGCAACACAACTCCCTCCTGATCCTTTTCGGAAAGGATTTCCTTCAGTTGTAAGGGAGTAATTTCGTAATCGAGCATGTATCAAGAATACATGCGATACGACTGGGCCAATCCGCGATACATGAAGTTGCAGATACCGGAGAAAGCGAAATTACCGCTGAGGCGCAGATCCACCCGCAATATACTGCTGCGGAGCTGTCCCAACCGGCTGTGATGCAGGAGGAGAAGATGGCTTCTGTTGGCCGGAATCAGCACCTGAATCAGTTCCCTTGGGAAACTGAACAGGTCCCATCGTCGGATGGTCTTTATCGTTGTCCGTGGGCAAGGTCTCACCCGGAAGGCGCAAAGAAGGAGGAGCCTTCGGCGCAGTCTGCCTGGCCGTATCCTCAGGGGCTGCGTCCCCCATTTTCACCTCATGCACATTTGGCGCCTGATTTGTGCTCCAATAGTCACCCAATTCGTTCTCTGCGCGAATCACAGGGGGCTTGCCTACCTCCGCCACTTCCACGCGAATCACACGATTGCCATTAATCCGAACAAACTCCACCGGTTTTGGGGCTTCGCCGTAAATCCATTCTTCAAACGGCATCTGTCCTTCGCGCTCGCGGATCTTCTGCTGCGGTTGACCCATCGCGTAGATCACCATTTCGGTGCTCATGCCCACCAGTACATGATGATCGAGGATAGCTTTCTTGAGCGCTGGCGGCAAAGTATCGGTATATGCCTCGACAGGCGACTTTACGCCGAATCCCAGTAGAGGGGCCAACAACGCTTCCACCTGCTGGCCTGAAATTTCCGGCACATCATGCGGAAAAACCAGGGTGATGCGCGATCCGACCGGCTCCTGCCCCTGATCCTGCACAACCGGCGTCGTGTAATTTGGATCGGTGCCAATCGAGATATGGCGCAGCCATTTATGCTTACGGTCTGGCCCACCATTCAGCAGAAAAACAATTTTGTTGTCTTTAATCTGAACGTCCGTTATGACGCATCGGTCGCCCGGCTTTGCCGATGTCCCTTTTTCATTGATCTCATTCACATAGTCAGCGCCGCTTGGCTGCATATCGCCATTTGCATGGAGAACCAGCCCCTTGCTGGCCAGCGGCAAAGGCCGCATAGCAAATCCCTGCTCCGCGGTGAGGAAACGGATCAGTTCCTGCCTGCCGCGCGTGGTCAGCCGCTCTGTTGAAAGTGGCACATTTGTAGGATGAAATTCGAGATAATGACCTTCAATCTTTTCCGGGCTTACGGTCAGCACCTGAGAATTTGCCGTGCTGGCTGCCAGAAGCGCCAGCGCCGCGCCGCATACAGCTAATCGCAGCAGATGCCCTGCTGCTACTCGCAACAGGCGCAGGTCCTTCGTGCCGTGAGTTGCGAACCCCTGCATCGTGAGGCCCTCAAACCTTTCGGACTATAGAATGGCTCCGGTTAGCGTTATTTGGCAAGACCCTGACGCTGGTTCGTGCTTAGATTGTTTTGAAATGGGCGAAACAAACCCGCTCAGGGCTCATCTGAGGCCGATTTCGGTGCATCTGATAGGGGTCTATCTTCCATTTTTGCTTCCGGAGCCTGCACAGCCGTTCCGTTCGTCGACCCTGATGCAGGCTGGATCTGCACCAGCGATGGCTCATTGGACGCGGCTATGGTGCCCATTGCCGCCTCATGCTGCCGACGCGCCACGGCATCAATATCCACCGGAATGCCTCCCGGCACGATCATCGGCTGCGCATATCTGTGGGCGTAATCACGTGTAACTTTGACCAGAATGATCATCAGAACAGGCAGCACAATCACTGCGATGGCACTGCCTTCCGGGCCGTATCCTCCGCCGGTCAGCCAGACAGGCCCAACAGCATTTGTCGTGATCACCGGATTAAAAATCGTCAGCCCGCTCACCGGAAGCCCGAAGAGCAGTCCCATGCTCGCGTTCCAGGCAAAATGCAACCCCCATGGCAGCCACAATGCCCGCGTCCGCAGATAGGCAATCGAAAACAACCATCCGGCAAGGATGGTCACCAGGGTGCTGGCCGCACTCGCATTCGTGTTCAGCAGGTGCATCAGGGCAAAGAGCACCGACATGCCCAGAGTTGCCAGCGTAGGTCCAACAGCATCGATCAGCCGTTGAAACGCATATCCCCGAAATGCAACTTCCTCTGCTAATGCCCCCACGATCAACGTCAGCAGGTTCACCAACAGGAGAAAGAATTGATGCTCATTTGTCCAGAAACGGACTACGAGGCTTCCGAAGATAGTCATCGGCAACACACAGGCCACCACGCCGCCCCATCCTAATGCTGAACCCAGTGCGAACTCACGCTTCCAGCCCTCGCGCCGGATCAGGCCCATCTCGCGCAATGGCTCGCGCTGGCTTTGCCCCGCATATCCCATGGCCGCGTATCCGACCAGCAGCAGGAACAACAGGATGAGGCTCTGCACCAGCAGAAACCAGTCACCAGAGCTAAGCCCATTGGCAGCACGCAAAGAAACTTGTTGCGCGAAGACAAAATAAAGCGCAGCAATGGCAAACCATCCGAAGGCGCGGAGACGTCCTCCAGATTTCATATCCTTGCTGTATCTCCACTTAGATTGTTAAAGCTTTTGAATGCTTTTTCATTGGGCGCGGACAACCACTCTGGAGCAAGCGTGTTTGAAACAGCTGCCGCAAATTTGCTATCCAATAAGGGCATCTTGGTTGCGCCGATTGTGTTATGCGCTTCGCGAGCTTTTTTTTCAGAAAACAGCCTGCTTTTGGCTTTATTCTTAACCTTTTTCATATCGCTTCCACTGAGCGGTAGTAGGCACCCGGCTTCTCGGTGAATGTGCATACTGAGCGCAAGGCTTCAACCCAGGTTCCCTTTACGCTACGTCGCACTTAAATAACAGAACCGGCTCATGTCGTATAAAACTGCGCGATACTACGGAACTTCTCATAGCGCCGCTTCAGCAACTCATCCAGCGACAGCACTTTGATTTCATGGAAGTGCCATGCGAGTTTCTCATCCAGCAACCGCGCGGCTTCTTCGGCATTCGCATGCGCCCCGCCTTCAGGCTCAGGAACAATATCATCGACGCAGCCGAGAGACTTCACATCTTGTGCCGTCAGTTTCAGAGCTTCCGCCGCCTGGGCGCGCTTGCCGGCGTCACGCCACATGATCGAAGCACATCCCTCCGGAGATATGACCGAATAGATCGCGTTCTCCAGAATCAACACCCGATCCGCCACTGCCAGAGCCAGAGCCCCGCCCGAACCGCCTTCGCCCGTTATCGTGGCGATCACCGGAACGCGCAGCCGCGACATCTCAAACAGATTCCGCGCAATCGCCTCTGCCTGTCCGCGCTCTTCCGCGCCAATGCCCGGGTTCGCACCGGCAAGATCAATCAGCGTGAACACCGGACGCCCCCACTTTTCGGCAATTTTCATTGCCCGAAGCGCCTTGCGATAGCCCTCCGGATCAGGCGAGCCAAACTTGCGCTGAATGCGCTCCTTCACCGTGCGGCCTTTGAGATTGCCGATGACCATGACCTCTTCGCCACGGAAGCGCGCCATCCCGCACGACATCGCCGCATCGTCGCCAAAGGCGCGGTCACCATGGATCTCGCTGAAGTCAGTGAATATGCTCTCGATAAAGTCCATCGGATACGGCCGCTGCGGATGCCGTGCCAGCTCCGTTTTTACCCATGCCGCAGGCGTGGCCTCAGCCACCGCCTGAATCTGCTCAACACTACCAGCCTGCTCAGTCATAGACGCTGCAAGTCTTACTTTTCGATTGTACAGGGTGCTGCCCGCACGGGGCCACGCGCCTTCGGCGCCAAAACACAGAGTTGTCATCCTGAGCCAAGCGCGCAGTCAAAGAGCCTGCCCTGAGCTTGCCGAAGGGACCCTCTTTCGCATCGGTCAGCGATAAAGAATCACTCTAACGTTGAGAAGAGGGGCCAGCATGGGTGCCCCACATCTTGAAAAGATGTGGGATCACACCGTATGCCGACTAGCTGATTCTTGTGAGCTTTCCGTTGCGCGTGGAATAAGGATAGGAGGAAGTGAGAACGCCTGATTGATCATCAAGATTGCACACATGAAATTAAGAATTGCCCAAGTATTTCTGTGCAAATGTATCGGGATAATCGGATTAAATATCAATGCAGCGATAAGGAGACTGTAAATTTCTAAATCGGCAAGTCTGACCTAATCTTAAGTAGAGCGAATATCGCTGTTCCAAATACAAGGACTCTCAACAAGATATAGAAATCGTATGGGACACTTGCACCGATGGCAAAAATCAAAAGCAAGGAATTGATGGCGAATAGAAATCGACAAAGCCTCCATTCCGGCGATGGGTTCGTCGTAACCCTCGATAGAGCATTGGATACTATTTTCGCAAGCCATTCTGCAAGAGTTCTGTCAGCATGCTGAAAAACTCTTACTAAACGACTTCTGTGACGTATCACAATGAAAGCAACCAAAATGACTGTCAGAAGTCCAAGAACGTGCCAAAAATACCAAGTTATAAGCTGCCGAGTTCCTCCGGTAGCTGTTGCCACCAAACTGAACGAGCTTTGCAAAAATCAGCTTTAGCAGAAGGCTGAATTCTTCTCCCATAGCCAAGCCTTACCTTAATTCTTTGAAGGCAAGCGTACCATGATGAAGGCTTTAGCCGTAGGTTTTATTAATCCAGCGCCTGCACCATCCCGCGTCCCAGCAACTCCTCTGCGCGATCCACAAAGGCTCGATCCGCTGCAACCGTAACTCCGACGGGCTCCATCATCACGCAGAACTCATCTTTCTTTTCCAGGTTCAGCATTAACTTCCCCGGGCCAGGCGAGTCAGCAATCATCTGCCGCAATTCAACCAGCGTCGCTTCGCTCGTACGCTCCAGCGGCACACGAATGCGCACATTCTGCGGTAGCCGCACCTTCACATCTTCAAGCGCCTGGATATAAGAAACGCACAGCTTCGGGGCAGCCTCTTCTTCCGCGCGAAGCTGTCCGCGAACCAGCACCGGCACCTCGATCTTCAGCGTCTCTTTCAGCCGCTCATAGTCTTTTGGAAAGCAGATCAGATCAATCTTGCCTGTCGCATCTTCCAGAGAAGCCTGCGCATACAGCTCGCCCGACCGCTTCGATTTCGCAACCTTCAATCCGGCAATTACACCCGCCACTGCAATTTCGTTCTCCGGTGCCTGCCCACGCCGCCCATTGCTTGGCGCCGGCTTCATTTCAAGAGCTGTTGCCGTGTCGACAACCCCCGGCAAATTCCGCAGCTTCTCCGCGTATTTGTCCAGCGGATGTCCCGATACAAAGAACCCCAGCACTTCTTTTTCAGCCTGCAGGCGCTGATATTCATCCCAGTCGGGAATATTCGGCAGATCATCGGCCTTTGCAGTCGCCGGATGATCATCAAAAATCCCGAAAAGCCCGTGCTGCCCGGCCTCGCGATCGCGCTGAGTCTTCTGCGCGCGCTCCATTGCCTTGTCTACTGAGGCCATCAGTGCAGCGCGACGCCCGAAAGAATCCAGAGCGCCCGACTTGATCAGCGATTCAACGACGCGCTTGTTCATCAGCCGCAGATCGACCTTTTCGCAGAACTCCCAGAATGATGCGAAGGTCTTTTTCTGTTCTGCCAGCTCATTTCGCGCTGTCAGGATTGAATCAATCGCATTGCGCCCGACGTTCTTGATTGCCGTCAGCCCGAAGCGGATCGCCTTGCCATGCGGCGTAAAGTCTGCATCACTGAAGATCACATCCGGCGGCTCAACCGGAATCTCCATCTCGCGACATTCCTTGATGTACTTGACCACATTCTCCGGCTTCGAAATTTCCGACGTCAGCAGCGCCGCCATGAACTCCACCGGATAGTGCGTTTTCAGGTAAGCGGTGTGATACGCCAGCAGTGCATACGCCGCCGAATGCGACTTGTTAAAGCCGTATCCGGCAAACTGCTCCATCAGATCGAAGATGCGAACGACCTTGTCCTTCGGAAATCCCTTCTCTAACGCGCCGGAAACAAAGCGGTCACGCTGCTCCGCCATCTCTTCCGGATTCTTCTTGCCCATTGCACGACGCAACAGATCCGCTTCACCCAGCGAATAGCCTGCAAGCACGTTGGCAATCTGCATCACCTGTTCCTGGTAAACGATGACGCCGAGTGTTTCTTTCAGGATTGCTTCCAGCGGCGGTAGCTCATACTCAACTTTGCGCCGTCCCCATTTGCGCTCGATGAAGTCATCGATCATGCCGCCCTGAATCGGTCCCGGACGATAGAGCGCATTCAAAGCTGTCAGGTCTTCGACAGTTGTCGGCTTATAGCGTCGCAGCACATCGCGCATGCCGCCCGATTCAAACTGAAAGACGCCCGAAGTCAGCGCCCGATGGAAGACCTTTTCATATGTCGTATGATCATCCAGCGGAACCTTCGCCATATCCAGTTCTTCACCCTGGTTGCGCTTGATCAGCTTCAGGCAGTCGTCGATGACAGTCAGTGTGGTCAGCCCCAGGAAATCCATTTTGAGCAGACCCATCTTTTCGACTGCCTTCATGTCGTAGGCGGTCACAATTTCGTCGTTCTTGCTGCGCGACACTGGAACAAGATCGGTCAACGGACGCGGCGCGATTACAACGCCGGCTGCATGCACGCCCGCGCCACGCACCAGCCCTTCGAGCTTCTTCGCCGTATCGATCAGCTCCTTGACCTGCGGATTCGATTCATAAGCTTCCTGCAGCGGCGGCGAATCTTCTAATGCCTGTTCAATTGTCACGCCGATGGTCGTCGGCACCAGCTTGGCGATACGGTCCACATCACCATACGGCATGTCGAGCGCGCGGCCTACGTCCTTGATCGCCGCCTTCGCCGCCATCGTGTTGAAAGTGATGATTTGCGCCACCTGTTCGCGACCGTACTTGCGCGTAACGTACTCGATCACCTCGCCGCGACGGTTCATGTCGAAGTCAATATCGATATCCGGCATCGATACTCGCTCCGGATTTAAAAAGCGCTCAAAGAGCAGCGCATTCTGCAGCGGATCGATATCGGTAATTTCCATGCAGTAGGTAGCCAGCGACCCCGCTGCCGAGCCGCGCCCCGGACCAACTGGAATTCCATGTTCACGCGCATAGCGAATGAAGTCCCATACGATGAGGAAGTAGCCGGGAAACTTCATCTGCTTGATGATCGAA
>Ga0070740_10002218_pt1 | contig 23571 bp, 39 predicted proteins | sample Coa_R2_FD_67286 | JGI IMG/M metagenome (GOLD analysis project Ga0070740, IMG submission 67286) | Surface soil microbial communities from Centralia Pennsylvania, which are recovering from an underground coalmine fire - Coalmine... | ecosystem: Environmental > Terrestrial > Soil > Unclassified ...
CTGAGTGGGAGACGTGGCGGTACGTGGGGGTCCAGAAAGTCCCTCCGGATTACGGCATCCCTGACCTGGAGCTGAGAAACTGCCCGAACTGTGGCTCGACGCAGGCTCTGGCCGTCCCGAACGACTTCGTTTGAGTGCAAGAACCATCCACCCTGTGGTACACTGTAACCATGGCACGAACGGTCATCGACATCCTCGAAGAGCTCGAGAGCACCTCCGGGAAGCTCGCCAAGATCGACATCATGGAGGCGGCTCGTAAGAACGAGCTGCTGAAGCGGGTCTTCGTCGCGGCGCAGGACCCGTACACGGTCTACTACGTCAACAAGTTCAAGATGCCGAAGCCCGTCAAGGACTCGGACTCGGAGGACGTGACGGTGTCGACCTTCCTCGACATCATCGCTGAGCGCCTCGCCACTCGCCAGGTCACCGGCAACGCCGCGAAGGACCTGGTCAACCACATGTTCGGCAAGATGACCGAACGTGAACAGAAGTGGTGCCAGCGCATCCTCCTGAAGAACATGCGCTGCGGCGTCCAGGAGAGCGTCAACAAGGTGTGGCCGGGGCTCATCAAGAGCTTCGAGGTCGCCCTGGCCAAGACGCTGAACAGCGAGTTCACCCGGGGCGAGGGCATCAAGATCCTCGACAAGGTCAACTACCCGGTCCGTGTCGAGCCGAAGCTCGACGGGCTGCGGTGCATCGCCGTCAAGAAGAACGGCGAGGTGACCTTCTACACTCGCAACGGGACGGTGCTCGAGTCGATGCCGAAGATCAAGGCGGCGCTCGAGGCGGGGGACTACGACAACGTCGTCCTCGACGGCGAAGGCATGGCGGCCGACTGGAACGAGAGCGCCAGCGTCATGATGTCCAAGACGCAGAAGGACGACTCGAACCTGTTCTACAACGTCTTCGACGCGATGCCGCTCAAGGACTGGGTCGCCCAGGAGAGCTCGATGCCCTACTCCGACCGCGTCGACCTCGTCGCCAAGGTCGTCAGGGCGTGCAAGAGCGACCGCGTCCGGCAGGTGCCCCACATCAACGCCAAGAATGAGGACGAGCTCAAGGCGTACTTCGCCAAGTGCATGAACGAGGGCTACGAGGGCGTCATGCTGAAGACGCTTCACACGCCCTACGAGTGGGACCGCTCCAAGAACATCCTGAAGCTGAAGCCCTGTGTCACCTACGAGGGCGTCATCGTCGGCTCGTACGAGGGCCGCAAGAATACCAAGCGCGAGGGGCAGTTCGGCGGCTTCTACGTCCTGCTCCCGAACCAGGTCATCACCCGCGTCGGTGGGGGTTTCAACGATGCCCTCCGCGGCCAGATCCAGACCGAGGGTCCCGAGACGTGGAACGGTCGCATCGCCGAGTGCGAAGCGCAGCCGGACCCCTTGACGAAGGACGGCCTGACGGTCGACGGCAAGATGCGGTTCCCGGTCTACACCCGGATCCGCAACGCCAACGACGTCGCCAAGGAGGTCACCGCCACGTGGAAGTGGTGGAAGGGCCTCAGCGCCGACGAGCAGGCGACCCGCATCGCCGCGGTCACCCGAGACAAGAGCGAGGACTGAAATGAAGGACTGCTTCGGACGCGAGATCAAGCCGGGCGACGTCGTCGCCTACTCTTCGAATTGCAACGGCGCCTGCCTGGGCATCGCGCGGGTCATCGGCCCGTGCAAGGGAGCCTCGCAGAGGATCCGCGTCCAGGTCTTCCAGTCGAACAGCTACCGTTTCCGCCAAGGCAAGAAGAACTGGCGGACAGGCGAGCAGATCGTCGCGCCGCGTACGCCCTACACGACGACGATCGGCAAACCTAACCGGGTCGTCATCATCGACAACACCGTGGCCGAGCGAGCGCCGTGACCCCCGAAGAGAGCCTCGCCAAGTGGAAGTGCTGCGCCTCGTTGGAGGAGCACAAGGAGCACCTCGCCCACCTGGAGAAGACGACCAAGGAGGCGTACGAGGCGCGCAAGAAGAACCTCGCTGGGCTGCCTGACCTGATCAGAGCGTTGGGAGGAGATCCCGATGCACCTCCCAAGACCCCGGAGCAGCACGCCATTGCCATGGCTGGTTTCCGCGTCGCGCCCGACCAGTTCGGTCGTCCCACGCTGTGGTGCAAGGAGTGCGGACGTGACAGCGGTTTCCACTGGGACAACTGTTCCAAACACAGGGGGACGTGATGGCCGTACCGCAAGTGACCTTCCCGCTCGAGCAGAAGGACGTCAAAGCAGTCTATGAGATGCTGACCAAGCACCTCAAGGGATTGCAGGCTGACACCCACATCGTCCAGGAGCTGCTCCGGACGGTCCGTACGTTCTGCTCTCATCCGAACAAGAACAAGTACAGCTGCCCGGACTGCGGGCAGAGCTGGGACTACGACTGAAGGAACACACCATGATGTTCAAGATCTACGGCCACAGCGACGACATCGTCGAGATCGAACATCTCGACGATGCTGGCGAACGGGTCAAGGAAGACAACCGGGGCGACGAGGTCAACTGCTGGAACGGCGGCGTCAACATCGTCATCGGCAACGCGGAGGCCAAGGAGGGCAAGAACGCCGAGGGCATCCGGATCGCGATGCGTTACGTCAAGGGCGGATGCTGGGAAGCCCGGCTCGCTCCCATCGACGAGGACGTCCCGTGCCCCTTCGTCACCACGGTCCTCATCGAGCGGTACACTGCCGTCGTCATGGTGGTCTGCCCCGAGAACACGCCGATTTCCTGGAAGCGCGTCCGCAGCACGAGCCGGTGAACTGAACCTTCTGCACGTGTAAGGATAGGACCTACCAGCAACAGGGGTCCTACACATGCAGAGGCAGTTTGCGGCGTCGGTGTTCTCGTTCGCCGTGGTTCTCGTCTCGTGTTCCAGCGTCAAACCAATCGACAACGCGCCCGCAACGGAGGTGGGCGTACCAGCATTCGGCATCCCGTCAGAGGTCACGACCTGGTCTCGCTGTCCAGCTGGCATGGTCGAGATCGACGGGGAGTACTGTCCCAACGCCCAGGAGACCTGCCTCCACTGGGTCGATGCCAAGGGCGTGGAGTCGCCCGAGGCGAAGCCCAGCGCCAAGTTCCCGACGGGACGGTGCGGCGAGTGGGCGTACCCGACGCGGTGCCTGGGACCTAAGGTCCACAAGCACTACTGCATCGACACCTACGAGTACCCCAACGTCGAGGGCCAGCGTCCCCAGTCGTGGATGACGTGGTACGACGTCAAGGCCGCGTGTGAGTCGCAGGGCAAGCGCCTGTGCACCAAGCCGGAGTGGGAGTTCGCTTGTGAGGGGCCCAACATGCAGCCGTACCCGTACAAGGGACACGGCGAGCACCCGGGCTACACCCGTGACAAGACAGCGTGCAACTTCGACAACGAGGTGCCGATGGACCCTCTGCGTCCGGGTCACAAGGTCGACGTCTTCGACTCCAAGCACCCGCACGATCGGGTCAGCAACATCCTGGACGACATGCTGAAGCCCTCTGGCTCGATGCCCGAGTGTGTAAGCCCGTGGGGAGTCCATGATATGGTTGGCAACATCGACGAGTTCGTTGAGGGCCCGGTCAAGCACCACTGGGTGCCCCCGAGCCAGAACAACGGCAAGGTCGATCGTGGTCCTTTCATCAGCGGGTTGATGAGCGGCCACGTCTTCGGAGTTCGCAACCAGTGCCGCGCGATCACCGACGGTCACAACGAGGCGTTCGGGTGGTACGAAACCGGTGGGCGCTGCTGCAGCGACCCCCACGAGGACAAGTGACATGACCACGTTCTTTGCGTTCCTGTTCAACATCGCGTTCGGCATCGTCCGCAACCTGGTCGCCGGCTGGTGCCTGGCCTGCTACTGGAGCTGGTTCATCGTGACGGCGTTCAACGCGCCGCAGCTGGACTACCTCCACGCGGTGGGCGTGACGATGACGGTGGGCTTCGCAGCCATGGCGGCGGGCATCGCGACCAAGGCCGACACGACCGAGGCCCGAAGCGTCAACGAAGCGTTCGCCAAGGCGATCGGCAGCCACCTCGGGCACATCATCATCTTCCCGATCGTCACCGGCATCGCCTACGTCTGGCACCTCTTCATCGGGTGAGCGATGCGATTCATCACCAGCAAAACCAGCCTCGCCTTGGTCCTCGGTCCGATTCGCAACAAATCGCTCGAGCTCGAGGCGGGTGTGGGACCCGACGGAGGAGTGAGCGTAGGAGCCAAGTTCGACAGCCGGGGTGATCACGCGGGAGTTCGGTGTTGGCTGGACGTCTGGCGAGTCTACTTCGGAGCAACGCTGCACGACACCCGGCACTGGAACTACGAGAAGAACCGTTTCTACGAGCCCGGCGAGGAGCAGCAGTTCACGGGCTACCCGCACGAATAGGTACAAGACATGATGTGGAGGGATGCGATGCTCTAGGTTGAAAGGACCTAGAGCAACATGATCGCAACACTACCTGCAGTCCAGGGTGGCTGCAGCCATCTCCACCGCTACGTCCGCCTTGGCGCCAAGACGCTTCGCTACGAAAAGCGAAACGCGAACCGGCGCCATCGCCGTTACCTGAACCGCGTCACCCGCCGGATGCAGCACGATCCCGAATTGTGGTACGGCGAGTGCTTCAACGCACCTTCGCTGTCGACTTGGGACCTGTGGTGATGATTGCACTCCCCCACACGGGAGTGTAGGATGGCCGCATGTCGGACAACGTCAAGACGGTCAAGATGGCGCTCATTGATCCCGGTCAGACGAACAACGAAGGCGAGTTCACCTTCTCGTTGCAACCGAGATTCAACCCAGCAAGGATGGTCGTCTTCGACCTCCAACCGACAGACGCCGAGCAACTGCACACCGCCCTGACGAAGTACCTCAAGGCGGCACGCAAAACCAAGGAGTGAGGCGGGGAGCGTCCCAACCGGGGCACCCCGGAACGGGATGTACTTCAGCCGATCACTGACCAAGTCGCAGCTCCGCCGGGCAAAGCCCGAGGCGCTGGTCCGTTTTGCGCGCTGGCTGAAGCTGCGAAACATCGACGAGATGAGCCATCGCCAGCTTGCTAGCTTGGTACACTGGCTGATCACGCGCAGAGACAAGAGGGAGAGGGGTTTCATCCCCTGAACGATCATGGGTTACCTGCACATTCAGAACCTGTACAAGGATCAAACCATTCTTCTTTTCCGTGAGTGCTACGCTCTCGAGAAGATCCACGGGACGTCTGCGCACATCTCGTTCAAAGAGGGCAAGCTGCACTTCTTCTCCGGCGGTGAGAAGCACGATAACTTCGTCAAGCTGTTCGACCAGGAAGCCCTGGCGAAGGGCATGGTCGAGCTCGGAGCGACGGAGGTCGTTGTCTTCGGCGAGGCTTACGGCGGCAAGCAGCAGGGCCAGTCCTGGCGCTACGGCAAGGAGCTGAAGTTCGTCGCGTTCGACGTCAAGATCGGCGACTGTTGGCTCGACGTACCGAACGCCGAGCAGGTGGCCCGCCGGTTGGGGCTCGACTTCGTCTACTGGAAGAAGGTCTCCACCGACGTCGCTGCCCTGGACGCGGAACGCGATGCTCCGTCCGAACAGGCACGGAGGAACGGCGTCGAGGGCGACCAGCCCCGTGAGGGCGTCGTCCTCCGGCCGCTGGTCGAGTTCCGGATGAACAACAGCGACCGCGTCATCTCCAAGCACAAGCGCGCTGAGGAGCGAGAGACGGCGACGGCACGGAAGGTCGATGACCCGGCGAAGCTGGAAGTCCTCCAGGGTGCCGAGGCCATTGCGCTCGAGTGGGTCACTGAGACCCGCCTCGAACACGTGCTCGACAAGCTGCCCCAGGGCATCGGCATGGAGGCGACGGGTCAGGTCATCGCCGCGATGATCGAAGACGTCACCCGTGAAGCCGCGGGTGAGATCGTCGACACCAAGGAGGCACGCAAGGCGATCGGTGCTCGGGCAGCAAAGCTGTTCAAGCAGCGGTTCACCAAAGCGTTGCAGAGCGCATGATCAAGGAGAAGCATCTGGTTCCAGGCCGGGTGCTTCTCCGCGCATTTGACCACCCGACGAAGAAGGATGCGTACGGCGATCCACTTCCCGAGTGGATCCCGTGCATGGTCATCGCTGTCATTAAGGACACCGCACGCCGACACTCCAAGAAGACTGCGCCCGCTGAGGGTTGGGAAGTGTTGGTCATCTGGTACGGTGAACACGCTTGGAAACCGTTTGAACAGGTTCGCATCTGGCCACACCAGACTTGCTGGAAGTTGGCACCCTGGTGAAAACGAGGGCCCACAGGTTGTAGGTTGGTGCCATGGACCTGTTGATGTTGCTCGCGCTCCTGGGCGGAGTCTTCGTGCTCCTGGCGTTTTGGCACTTCCCGGCTGACTGGCTCTTCCAGTCGCAGAAGGAAGCACTGGCGAAAGCCAAGGACCACCTGGTCCGAGCCCGGCACTGTACTGTCTACACGTTGCTGTTCGTGCCGTTGCTCCTCCTGCTCCGGGTCCGCATCCACGGCGACATCTTCGGCAATGGCGATGACATCGAGCTCGTCCTCGGCTGGCAGTTCTGGACGTGCTTGGCCATCCTGTGGGTCAGCCACTTCATCATCGACACCTACTGGCCCGTGATGATGTGGGCCAAGTACCTGCGCCGCGCGCCCGAGTTCAAACGTGTCAAGGCTTTCGGTCGACGTGCCGATGGAACGGTCGTGATTCCAGCAAACCAGAGCATCCAATTCGTGGCGGGCGCGCCGGTCACTCCTCGTAAGGGCTGGTCTGACTACGAGATCGACGAGATCACGTATGCCAATGACGTCGAAGCGTTCAAAGCTTTCTTCGGGACCCACACCGGCGCGATCCTCTGCATCACCATGGACCAGCTCTTCCACCTCTGGTGCCTGTGGCCAGTCGCGTGGCTCATCGCGAACTGAGTAGTATCAGGGCATGGCCGACAACACCCAGCAACCCCCGCCGTTCACGGGTTTCAACGATCTGTTCTCAAAGCTGACGCCCTTCCTCGACCAGATCAAGAACGCAAAGCCCGGTCCCCCGGTCACCACGCAACCCTCACCACAAGCAGCGAAGCTGGGCATCGGTCCCACGACAACGACGCCCGATCTGAAGTCAGCACGGGCCACGGCGTACGGCCAGGCAGGCAACGGCGTCATCAAGTACGGTGACAAGCCCGATCCGACAACGGGTCAACCCGTGGTTCTGTCCCAGACCGACGGTGCCAAGCAGGTCATCCAGAAGTACGTCCAGACGTTGGATGACACGACGATCGGCTACCTGTCGGGCATCGGCTTCTCCAACGGTGCGCCTCCCGCTGCTCCACCCACGCTGACGTCTGACCAGAACGACGTGGTCAACGACATCTACTCGACGTGGGACAAGTCAGCAGGCAAGTACATGAACGGCGACGTTTCCGGGGGCGACTCCGCCAAAGACGCACTGTACGCTCGTCTCCAGGCGTATGACACCGCTGTCCAGACCCAGGGGCAGACTCCCGTGCCCGCTCCCTCCTGAGACAATCCGGTCTAGAGCCAAGGGGTAACCCCATCCTGACCGCACGGGCCATCCTGAGGGCGGCTCGTGGGCCGTCGAGGGGGCTCAAAAACGTCCCCGATGGGCCCTCGAGGGTCCCGTGCCCCGGAGCTGTTGTACAACCCACTTCGGTGCAAGCCGGGGAAGGCTGTGGTACACTGTAACCATGGCAATCCTGTTCATCGCCTGTGTCATCCTGGGCCTGGTCTTCACGCGGAGCTTCCGCCTGCTGACGGCGCTCCTCATCGTGTTCGTCTTCGGCGGCTTCATCATGGGATGGTGCATGGCGATGCACTCCCACCCGTTCGTCGCCCTGGGCGGCGCGCTCGGGGTCGGGTACCTGGGCATCCGGGTCATCAAGCACATCTACACCTGAGGGTCACATGGGCGAGGTCATCAGCATCCACGCGAAGAGCAGCGCCGTCGTCACCCGACCCGAGAGGGCCAAACCGCCCGAGGACATCAAGCTGTCGCTCGCCAACTGGCGTCTAGCGGGCTGCTGGCAGCCCATCCCGGCCGACTACCTCGAGTGGCACTTCAACCTGGCCGGCGAGGAGTTGGACAGGATCGCTGACAAGTACCGGCTCGAGATCTTGAACGACCCCCGGTTCGTCAGCAGCGATCACGCGCGAGCCTTCATCGTCAACGTGCTGACCTTCCGCCAGCACACCCTCAACCTCCAGTGGGACGACACCCGGCAGGCGTTCATGAAGCGAGTCCCGCTCGACGGACACATCATCTACGAACCGCTGCGAGAGTGCGACCTGGCCTGATGTGAACGTGCCAGCCTACCTAAGGTAGGATTGGGCACATGAGAACCCACCAGCGGGTCAGTCGTCACATCAGTGGTCCGCGCGGCGGTCATGTCTTCATCCCGCAGTGGCGCATGCGCCAGATCCGCTGGGAAGAGGCGGTGGTCAATGCCCGAGCCAACCGCGAGGGGCGCGACAAGGCCAACGTCCAGCACATGGACTGCCACTGCGGCAGCATCGGCTGTCTGCGCACTCCCATCGATGTTGGGAAGCGTGACTACTACCGGATGACGGCGTGATGCCCGCCCTGGTCGTCTTCCCGCTGGCACTCCTTGGTCCAGTGGGTTGGTACATCGCTCTCGCGTTTTGCGCGCGGTCCGCTCACTACGAGCGGTGAACCCTTCAACGGTCGGGAGGTAGGATACGTCTATGCTGTGGACGCCGCAGACAAGCCTGTGGATGGCAGAGGCCCAACCCAAGGAAGAGGAGAAGGGCCCGCGTGTGATGGGCGAACAGAACACGGGGAAGCGACGCCACGGGCTTCGTACCTGTGACAGCGACTTCAACCTCGGCCGCCACCTGATCCCCTACCTCCAGGACGTACCGTTCTACGCCGAGATCTCGCGCTACGTCAAGAAGCGCTACACGCACGACATCCCGACAGCGGCAGTCAGCTACGATCCGACCGACGACCAGGTCGTCATGTGGGTCAACCCCGAGTTCATGGGCGGGGGCACCTACTACAGCGAAGCTCGTGGCAAGGAGGTCACCTGTGAGCCGCTGACCAACTGGGAGATTCGTGGAGTCCTCAACCACGAGTTCGACCACCTGTGGAGCGGTCACCTCAACGCTCGACGGAGGACACCCGCCGACGATTGGAACGTTGGCACCGACCTGGCCATCAACTCCCTCATCGTCAAGCACGCAGTCCAGCCCCGTGACCTGGAGCCCGGACAGGTTGCCCGGCCGCTCCCCAAGATGGGGCTGATCCCCGGCGTCAAGCCCTGGATCGACCCCGAGCGTTTCGCCGAGCTCGATGACAGGTCGAAAGCAGCGACGTTGCGTCGCTGCGAGCTCATCGCCTCCTTCCCTCCCTTGAAGGCCAGCGAGTGGTACTTCGACCGCCTCATGGAGGACCGGAAGAAGAACGGGGAAGACGACGGAGGCGTCGAGTACGCCATCGGTCCGATGGACGACCACGACGGGTGGGACGACATCCCCGAAGAGCTCCGCGAGTACGTCGAAGGCAAGGTCAAGGGCATCGTCGAGAAAGCTGTCCGTCACGCCGACTCGCAGTCGGAGGGCTGGGGCAACATCCCCGAAGAGATCCGGGCCGAGATCCGGAAGTACATCAGCACCGTCGTCAACTGGCGCGCGGTGCTCCGCCAGTTCATCGGCAGCATCATCCGCGGCGCGCGGACGACATCGATCAAGCGCATCAACCGACGCTACCCGTACATCCACCCGGGCGTCAAGCGGGGCTACACCGCCAAGCTGTTCATCGCCATCGACGAGTCGGGGTCAGTCAGCGACGAGATGGTCGCCATGTTCTTCAACGAGCTGGACCAGCTGACGCGCAAGGTGGACATCACCCTGTGCCACTTCGACTGCCACGCTGGACCGAAAGACCTGTACGAGTGGCGGAAGGGCATGCGGCCCAAGCTGCACCGGACCAAGATGGGTGGCACCGACTTCTCGGCGCCCACTCGCATCGTCAACGACCCGAAGAACCGTGGCAGGTGGGACGGCATGCTGATCATGACTGACGGCCAGGCGCCGAAGCCCATCCCCAGCCGCGTCAAGCGCGGGTGGGTCCTCGGACAGGGCTGCAAGCTGTTGTTCGAGAACGAGTGTGACGAGATGCAGATCTTCCTGACGAAAGAACAGACGATCAAGGGAGCTTGGCGGTGAACGATTCCATCAAGACGTGGGTCGCTGAAGTCGAAGAAGCGTACGCTGACAAACGCGACATGACCGACCTGATCGCTCGGTTCACAGCCGAACCTGATGAGACCAAGATCGCGATCTGGGCAGTCCTGACGACACCCGGCATCGCCAACATCGAGTTCGCCAAGTTCGTCTACAGGCACTTCTCAAGACCCGTCCTTGCGATCTTCGGAACGGTCATCTGATGGCACTCATCCGGCCCACCTCACCGAGGCTCTTTCGCCACTACGGCAGCCCTGAACAACGTGCCCAACGAGAGGTACGGTACGGCATGGGAACCGTTCTCTGGACCTTGTTCAAGCGTTGGACGTTCACCGTCGCGCTCGGGTGGATCGTCACCCTGGTCGTTGCGTTGGTCGCTTCACCCTTTGCGTGGTGGAGCTGGAACCACGGGATCGTCCGGGCCTTCAACGCGCCCGTGATCGATTGGGGGACTGCATACTGGCTGACGCTGATGCTCGCGATGGTCACCGGCATGCTGAAGTCATCGCTGGTCGTCAACACGAGGGAGGACTGATGGACCCCAAGCAACCGGAGCCGTCGGAGCTCCAGAAGTTCGCGGGCCGGTACCCCCTCTACGTCAGGATCGGCTTCGCGCTCGTTGTCCTCTTTGGCATGGTCGGCAACTGCGCTGGCCGCCGTGAGGGCTCCCTCGTCGTCTTCATCATGGTGACGATCCTCTGGGCATGCACTCGCATCGTCCAGGAAGGGATCGACGCCTACCGGATCCTGACGCTGGCCAAGAAGCACGACAAGCAGAAGAAAGACGACGACAAAGACGAGGGCGGGTTCCCGCCCGGTCCACCCGCAGCGCCGTGAAGCCCTGGCAACACGCCAAGAACTCGGCCAAGAAGTGGGGCGGCAAGCCGGAGGACTACATCGCCCTCCACGACTGGTTCGACCAGACGAAGGCTGCATTGCCCGACATGCGGCACCGGGCGATCCTCCACTCGTCCTTCGGCATCTTCTTGTTGGAACAGCAGTTCGGCCACAACATCACCAACAGCGACGGCAAGCGCGTCAGCGTCCGTGACGTGGGTGAAGACCACGTCGTCGAAGACCTCGGCTTCATCCCGACCCTGGAGCGCTGGCTGCAGCACCTCCCCATCGAGGAGTGGATGTTGGGCAGCCTGCGGGGTACAGTACGACATGAGCGGGATCTTCAAACCGGGGCAGCTGGTTCGGGTGTGCCCGTGGATGGACGAGAAGATCGACCTGTTCAACGCCCCTGGTGGAGCCGCACCGACCGCAAACCAGCCCGAAGCAAGGCGCATCAGCTGGCTCGAAAGTGACGACGTCGCGCTGGTCATCGCCATCGAAAGACGGGATGCTGGCAGCGTCTACGTGCTGGGCCCCCACGGCGGGGGTTGGACATTCGGTGCGTACTTGCAAGTTGTCTGAGGGCGGCTGAAGGGTGTAGCGTGCAGCTCGCGGGTGGTACGGTCAGTGCATGAACCCTCCCATCCAGAAGGGCGAGCGTGTCGTCGTCAACGGCAACCCGTTGCCCTACGCGCGAGCATTCGTCGCCGATTGCGTCTACGTCCCGCACGAAGCTCGGTGGGCGATCACCCTCGAGTGGCCCAACCTGCCCCCGGAGCTGGGGACATCGCCCCAGTACAGCCGCGTCTGGGACACCGACGAGGGCAAGACCTGGTACCGCTACACCGTGACGAACTGATACGTACTGATCATGATGCACGGTGGTTTTGCTGAGCTGGATCTGGACGACTTGATCGACGAGGACCTGCCTCCCTCGACGGTGCGGACACCCGGGAGCGCGACCTTCCACGTCGAAGACAAGATGACAGCGCTGTTTGTCAGCGCCACGTGGCAGCTGGTCGCGACGGTCACCGACAACCGCGGCACCGTCACCACCATCGCTCAGTCGACTGAGCAGCCGTCGGCTCACTCTGTCGCCTTCATGCAGCGCTGGGCGCGCGCGACGATCCGTAACAACAAGAAGCAGCTACGGAAGATGGGAGTCGACGTCGAAGCCACCTACCTGAAGTGGGGCGGCATCCTCGAAGACCTCGAAGAGACCGGCTGAAAAAAGCGCAAAAAGTGTGAAACAAGTAACCGGACCGACCTAGAGTATGGTTCACGGCCCCTTCGTCTAGCGGCAAGGACGTTAGGTTCTCATCCTAAAAACACGGGTTCGAGTCCCGTAGGGGTCACCGGCGAAAGCCGAACAACAACGAAACGAGATCAGTCGTCATGATGTCGAGCATGCTACCAGTGAGGACAGTGGGCGGAGGTTGCGAAAGCACCCTCGGCGGCCGCACGTCGTCCCTCCGGAGCGTGCTGCCGTTTCGTTTGCCGACCCCCCATCGGGGTTGAAATCGGCAAGCCGGTAGAGACGCCCGGCAGAAGAGAAGATGAATCGGAGAGTCGCCTAGCGGCTATGGCGCGTGCTTTGGGTGCACGTTACCGAGGGTTCGAGTCCCTCCTCTCCGACTGGGTCACAAGGAGGTCCACTCTTCGAAGCATAGTTCAGCGGCAAGAACAACTCCTCCACACGGAGAAGATCGTGGGTTCGAGTCCCACTGCTTCGACTACAGATAACAGACTCTGCGTTCCTCAGGTTTGACGATGTCCTAACGGAATACCGGATGGCGCGTCTTGTGCGGCCCCTCTTCGGAGTGTCGGCTGACGCCAACTGAGGTGGAGACTGTGGAAAATTTGAGAATGGACTGAGTGTACAGCGTAGATGTAGTAGAGTAGAAACAGAACACAACATCGGGGCATAGCGAAGCCTGGTTTATCGCGTCTGGCTGGGGGCCAGAAGATCGCAGGTTCGAATCCTGCTGTCCCGACCATCGACCCTCCACCCGTCACGTGGCTGAAAGCAAGTCCCTGGCTCGGGGAAAGGCACTGGCACCGGAGATTGGTCAGGTCCGATGCGTGTGGAAGCGTAACGTCACTAGCGCGCCGATCAGGCAATCTCCTATTCGGAAGCGGGGTGGTGCACCGACCTACTAACGGTCAGAGCTTGGGTGCATGCGGGTAAAAGCCCGCCGCGGTGTTGAGAGCGTCTAGCTAACGCTTGAGCCGTGTGACAGAACGACGCGACTGACACGAGGTAGGTGTGAGGAGTGACATCCTCGCCGAGGCGGTTGGAGGGTCGATACTGATGCTTCGCGGGGTATTTACCCCCATGGATTCCCTCTACGAGCGAGTGGTGTTGAGGCTCCTGGCTGAGTCCAGGGTCGACACGTTTGCTCGGACAATCACGAGGAAGATCGTCCAGCTCATCATCCAACGGATCGAGAAGCTGAACGACAAGAAACGGATCACGATCGTCATCAAGAACTTGGACCCCGCATACGAGGGGTTCAACCTCAAACTGACGGCCACGCTCAAACAACGTGGTGACAACCGCGTCAACGTTGCCGGCAGCTGGACACCAGCGTTGGACGAGCTCGACGTCAACGTCTTCTTCGAGACCCGCGACGGTCTCTTCGACAAGACGCTGCTGTCGGGGCTACAACAGAAGCTGTACGACACTGTCCGACACGAGGTCGAGCACAGCACGCAGGAGAAACCTGCGAACATGTACAGCGATGAGGAAGAGGATGAAGACGAGGGAGCGCTGTGGCGTGACCTCCCAAGGCTGCAGGACTACTTCTTGTCTGACCGTGAGATTCCGGCCTTCGTTGCCGGGCTTTACCATCAGGCGAAACGCACTCGTCGACCGTTCATCAACGTCTTGGACGACAAGCTCAAGGCGTACGAACGAGTCGCGGTGCACTACAACGCAAAGAACGGACGGAAAGTGCGGCGTCTTTTCCAGACGATCCGAGACAAGTGGGTCGCATATGCGACGCAACGTTTTCCAAATGCAATCGTGAACTGATCCGCGGCGGGTGCGCTGGCGCATGAGCCCCGTCTGAAGTTGCTGGCCTGTTCGACTCAGGCGTGGGATGGCATCCCGGCATGCAAGGGGAGGCAAGGTTCGAGTCCTTGGCCGCGGTCCAATATCGGTGTGTAGCGCAGCCTGGTTTAGCGCGTCTGCTTCGGGAGCAGAAGGTCGGAGGTTCAAATCCTCTCACACCGACTATGCTAACGTCGCCCAACGGTCGGGCACCTGCATCGTAAGCAGGCCTGTGAGGGTTCGAATCCCTTCGTTAGCTCCAGGGAGTAAGTCAGCGGCAGACGGCGTGGTTCGGATCCACGAGGTCGGAGGTTCGAGTCCTCTCTCCCTGACTGTGACCGCCAACGGCTGGTCGTCTGGTTGTGACCCAGACAAGCGCGGGTTCGACTCCCGTCGGTCACCCCAATGGTGAAGTAGCTCAGCTGGTAGAGCACTGGCCTGAAAAGCCGGGTGTCGTCGGTTCGATCCCGACCTTCACCGCCCCCTCGCAGCTCGATGGTCGAGCGCCTGGCTGAAGCCCAGGAGGTGCCGGTTCGAGTCCGGCCGTGGGGACCCGGATACTTACGAACGTGAGGATCCGACTCGGTGAGCTGCGTGAGGCGATCCGTGAGGCCGCGAAGGCGGTCTACGGTTGGCCGACAGATGAGGTCGAGCACGTCTACGATGTGCCTGACAAGATGGCTGACACCCACCCCACCGACCTGGGCAACCTACGCCTCCCCAAGGGACCCAACTCTCGGGATGATGCGGAGGACAAGCCCCTCGAGGACGACCTCGATGACAGCAAACCCCCGGTGCCGAGCTACGGCAAGGAACGTGGGGTGACCTACAACAACAAGAGCAACAACGACAACGGCCGCCATGGAATGGGCGGCGGCATGTGATGTCGACGTACCCAAGAGGCCCAAGGGGCGGAGCTGCAACCTCCGTATTCGCTGGTTCGAATCCAGCCGTCGACTCCCGTCTTTCTGACGGAGTAACCGAAATGACCCCGGGCGTTTCCCGGGTGGCGGAAAGGCATACGCACCTGGCTTAAAGGCTGGGGACTGAAGTTGGGTACACAAGACGGGGCAATGCGCTTGCGAGTCTTCCAATCGGTCTGTGGGTTCGAGTCCCAGTAGGTGAAACACAAGAAGAGACGATGCTGACATGGTGTAAGTGGCATCACACCTCCTTGGTACGGAGGAATCCCGAGTCCGATTCTCGGTGTCAGCTCCAGTGTAGTATCGATTCATGTCATCACGCACCAAACAGGTGGGCGGTTCTGGCGAATTTGCTGTGATCCATCACCTGCTTCAGGAGAAGTGGGATGTGTACCGCGACGTCACTGATTCCTGCGAAGCCGATCTGATCGTCAAACGAGGCAGTCAACTTGTGACTGTTCAAGTCAAAACGGTGAGTGCGACGAAAGCAGGTTCCATCGCTATCAAGCTCTGGAAACGCCAACGTGGCAGGGGCGACATCCCGTATGTTGGTAATGAGTTCGATGTGATGGCTGTCTATGTGGTTGACAGAAGCGTCGCGATGTTCTTCGGGTTGAAAGAGTTGCTTTCTATGGGAAGCAAAGCTCACTTGATGATTCGCATGGACGAAATCACAAGAAGTGATCAACGTTCGTATCGTGACTTCACGTCATTCGAACGTTGCGTAAGACCAGTCGAGTAACAAGCCCCTGTGGCAACTCTGTGGTGAAAGCGGCAGACACACCCGGCAGAAAACCGGCGGCCTACCAAGGCGTGTGGGTTCGAATCCCGCCAGACAGGAAGTGAAAGACTATGCGGATGTAGCTCAACGGTAGAGCGCCTCGGTGCCATCGAGGAGGTTGCGGGTTCGATGCCCGTCTTCCGCTCCAAATGCGGGTGTGACAGAGAGGCACATGTGCCAGGTCGCCAGCCTGGAAACGCGGGTTCAAATCCCGCCGCCCGCTCCCAAGTAACCATCCAGCAGCTCACAGGTAGAGCACCACCCTAACCGGTGGGGGTCCGGTTCGAGTCCGGAGCAGCAGGTGAACGGCACGCTGACGTAGCTCAATGGCAGAGCACCCGCCTTGTAAGCGGAAGGTTGCGGGTTCAAGTCCCGCAGTCAGCTCCTTGCACTTCTAGCATAGGGGTTGTACGATATGCACATGAAGAACAAGCTCAAGATCGCCGCCATCGTGGTCGCAGTCGTTGTGGGTATGGTCCTGTACAAGAACCACCACGACAAGCACGCGAAGGACGACGACAAGGACACGAAACGGTCGGCCAAGTCGCGAGGCAAGGACCTTCCGAACTGAAGATGCACCCACCATGTGAGTGCGCATGGTGGGTGTAGCTCAACGGTTAGAGCGCCAGGTTGTGGCCCTGGACACGGGGGTTCGACTCCCCTCACTCACCCTGACGGTCCCATCGTCTAGAGGCCTAGGACGCCTGACTTTCAATCAGAGAACGCGGGTCCGAATCCCGCTGGGATCACCATGAACAAGCAATGGTTGTTCGCAACGTTGTTCCTCGTCGGATGCTCGTCTCCCGACAACGGACCGCCTCCCGTCATCACTGACTCTGGCGCCGATGTCCAGGACGCAGCACCCATACAAGACGCGGGACCGGATACTGTCGATGCGAACGTGTACAGGTGCGTTCCTGAGAAGCCAGACAACGTCTGCGCTAACCTCTCGAACTCATACGGCGTCGCAAACGACTGGTTGCAGTACTCGTTGAGCTGCACCGACCCGAACGTCGCAAACAACCCCGACTGGTGCATGATGTGGTCGATCGACCCCACCGTGTACTCTCCCCAGACCTGGGCCTACTGCTGCTGGAACGGCCCGGTTCCCGACTACTGAAAACTACGCCGATGTGGTGGATTTGGCAGACACGCTAGACTCAGAATCTAGTGCCCGAAAGGGCGGGCAGGTTCGACTCCTGTCATCGGCACCGTGGAGGACCAGGCGATTCGCTGCATCCATGCAGAGGAAAGTCCGGGCTGCACAGAGCAGGATTCTGGCTAACGGCCAGGCGTGGCAACACGACGGAACAGTGCAACAGAAAACAGACCGCCGATGGCTTGGGGGTACGCCCCCTTGATCAGGTAAGGGCGAAACCGAGGTGTAAGAGACCCCGACAGGGCTGGTGACAGTCCCTTGTGGCAAACCCAATCCGTAGCAAGGCAAACAGAGGACGCTTGAGGTCTGCTCGGCCGATGTTCTCGGGTTGCTGCTAGAGGTGCGTGGTAACACGCATCCCAGAGGAATGATCGCCCAACGACAGAACCCGGCTTACCGGTCCTCCGCCTCGACGGGGACCCGGGGGTAATTCCCTCGGGTCCCCACCCGTTTTTCAGCTGCCACGCTTGCGATAGTGAGCGAACGCCGGCTTGATGAGCAACCCTTCTCCCACCAGCTGCCCCAGCGCCAGGTACACTGTCGACTTCTGCTTCTTGGCCTTGAGGGCCTTGATGATGGCTTCGGCCTTCCTCTCGCGCCCATCGCCCATCAGGGCCATGATGCGGTCCTTGAAGTCGTCGGTCAACGTCGGTTCTTTCGGGAACGAAGGCGGCGCCGGTGGGACGATGGTCCGCGCAGTGTCCAGCACGGGCAACGTAGCGAGTGACGACGACGCGAGGTTCGGCTGCTTGATCATGGTGAGCAGCAACCGGGTGGTGTCTGACTCGTCCATGTGGACGACGAGCTCGCGGAGCTCAGTCATCGCTTCGTCTCGTTTGGTCTCGTAGTTGATGACATCGGAGGCCAGCTTGTAGATGCGTTCGATGTTGGGCCGAGCAGGAGCGACTTCGACCGGTGCCGGGACCAAGCTGGTCCGTGACACCGTCAAAGCCTTCCCGTTGGTCCCATTGGTGTGGTTTTCCATGGCTAGCACCTTACCACAAGTCGTCTCGAAATGGAAACCGGTCCCATGAGGCACACAAGCCTTCTCGCGAAGGCATTTTGCCCCTGTAGCTCAGCGGAATCAGAGCAAGCGCCTTCGAAGCGCAAGGTCACAGGTTCGAATCCTGTCAGGGGTACTTCAGTAGGGGGTCCGTACATCGGACAGAGATAGCGCTGTTGCCCGCCGAGCGTCCCCGATAGCGAGCCCAATGCACGCCTGGTGGAACAGGCAGACACAGCAGCTTTAGAAGCTGCCGCGCAAGCGTGAGGGTTCGATTCCCTCGGCGTGCACCCAGCGATCAGTAACTACGCTGCCAAGGCTCGGCAGTGGGTCGCTCCAGCGCCAGGAGAGCGGGGAGCGGGAGGTGAAGCTTCGTTGGGTACGCCGGGATGGCTCAGCGGCAACAGCACCTGTTTCATAAGCAGGCAACCGTGGGTTCGAGTCCCACTCCCGGTACTGAGAGTGCACCCGATTTTGCACGGGTGGTAAGGTTGGTTCCATGGCAGACGGAACACTGACACATGTCCAGGCCCTCAAGGAGGGCAAGACGGTCAAATTCAGGCCGCAGGGCGGCAGCATGGTGCCCATCATCCAGAGTGGCCAACTGGTCACTGTCGAACCTCTCAACGGGCGGACACCTGAGGTGGGGGACGCAGTGCTGTGCAAGGTCAACGGTCGCCGGTACCTGCACAAGGTCACTGCCATCGGCAGCGATGGGCGTTACCAGATCAGCAGCAACCATGGCCACGTCAACGGTTGGACGACGTTGGCCAACATCTACGGCATCCTGACTCAGGTCGAACCATGAAAGAGATCTTCGTCTATAGCCGCTACGCTGCCGAGGCAATGCAGCCGCACGAGGAACCTCACATCATCGTGTCGATCAACTGTCCAGGTGATCCGCCAGCTCGCATCAAGCAGACTCGCGCGCAGCTGGGCCGCGTCAACCTCTTCGTCTGGGACATCGACCAGAAGGTCCCCGGCGTGGAGTTCCTGTGGGAGGGCAAGCTCCACAAGATGGAAGAGATCCCAGAGGAGGAGCTGTTCCAGCCGGCTCACGCGAAAGCAATCATCGACCTGGTCGAAGCTCACCCCGAAGCAGAACACATCATCGTGCACTGCACCGCCGGCAAAAGCCGGTCGGCTGGAGTCGCGGCGGCGCTTCACAAGGTCCTCAACGGCAGCGACGAGCCGATCTTCGGCAACGCTCGTTACCGTCCCAACATGCGTGTCTACCGCATGGTCCTGGAGGAATGGTACAGCAGACACCCAATGGAGTGAACATGGAAACGGTCATCATCGAGATCAGGGCCGCTGAGGGCGGCGACGACGCAAAGCTCCTCGTCAAGGAGCAGCTCCGTGCGTATGCCAATGTGGCAGCGCGGAGGGGTCTTTGACACCGAACTGATCGACGAGCGACCGGGCATGGTCACCGTCGCCTTCAGCGGTGACGGGGCCAAACGAACATTCCAGAACGAGAGCGGCGGTCACCGCTGGCAACGGATCCCTCCCACCGAGAAGCGTGGGCGCGTCCAGACCAGCACGGTGACCGTTGCTGTCTTCGATCCTGACATCCCCGTCGGCAAGCCGCTGACGTACCAGGACGTCGACATCGCCACTGCGCGTGGCTCGGGTCCAGGCGGCCAGAACCGCAACAAGACCGAGTCCTGCGTCATCGTCACCCACAAGGCGACGGGCTTGCAGGTCCGCATCGACAACGAGCGGTCCCAAAGCCAGAACAAGGCGATGGCCATGAAGGTGCTCGCTGCCAGGCTGTACGAAGCCGAACGCGAGAAGGCCCGCCAGACCAAGGAAACCGAACGAAAACAGCAGGTTGGGACCGGCCAACGGGGTGACAAGGTCCGCACCTACCGGACCCAGGACGACCAGGTGACTGACCACCGTACGGGAGTGAAAGTCCGGCTGCAATCGTGGTACAATGGAGACTGGGACTGATGGCACAAGCACGAAGGACAGGCGGCATCCGGCGGGCGAAACCCGAACGTCGTTACCACGACCGGCGGGACTCCAGCGAGCGGCGTCAGCTGCCCGCTGAGAAGTACGTCCACAAGATCCTGGTCACGGGTGACCGTGAGTGGGATGATATCCCGCGTGTCGTCGCTGAGCTGAAGGGCTACAGGCCCGGGACCATCCTCGTGCACGGAGCGTGTCGCGGTGCGGACATCATCTGCGCCGCGGTCGCCGAGGCGCTGAGGTTCGAGGTCCGGGCCTACCCGGCCGACTGGGAAAAGCACGGGCGCGCAGCGGGTCCTATTCGCAACCGCCAGATGCTGACCGAAGAGAACAAGCCGGAAGAGCCCATCGACCTGGTGCTGGCGTTCCACAACAACATCGAGAAGTCGAAGGGGACGGCTGACATGCTCGACTGCGTTGACGCAGCTGGGCTGGCTTGGAAGCTGTGCACCTCCAGCGACCAGCAAAAAGATCCCGTGAAACCGCCCACCGAGCCGGCGAGCGGCTGAGACGCGCGGTGTACACCGCTAAATGCGTGTACACGCCATCACAAGTGTCCTAGAGTCCGGACCATCATGGACCTAGCCACAGCCGCTCTGATTTTCGCGACGCAACTGATGGACAAGACCACCAACCCCGGGTTGGAGTACGATCGCTTGACGATGGCAGCAACTGTCGCCGGGATCGTCAAGGTCACGTCAGACCCGCAGCAGGTGGAGACGCTGATCAAGATCGCCCGGTGGGAAAGCGGGGGCTTCCGGAAAGACGTCGCCTCCTGCAAGGTCAAGGGCGACCACGGCATGGCCTTGGGCCTCTTCCAGGTCCACCCGATCAGCCACCAGGAAGCGTTGGACCTGTGCTCCGACGACTACTCCAAGCAGGCCGCCGTTGCATTGGCTCACGTCAACGACAGCGTTCGCTATTGCAAGATGGCTGGCTACTCCGGCAGCAACCTGCTGACGATCTACACGCACGGTCACTGTCACCGTTCGAAGGACAACGTGGCCTGGCTGCGGTGGGGCGACGGCAAAGCGATCCAGAAGATCCTCGACGCTGCGCCCCAGGAAGAAGTGGTGATGGAATGAGCGACGACAAGCAGCAACCGCAGGTGCCCAGCGAGGTGCCTGCCGTCATCGATTCGTTCAGGGGAGACTTCGGCTTCCTCAGCAACTTCCATGAGGCATCGATCTGGATCGACGGCGAGCGGTACCCCTCGGTCGAGCACGCGTACCAGGCAGCCAAGACGCTGGACCCGATGACGAGGAAGCTGATCCGAGAAGCTGCGCGCCCCGGCGATGCCAAGAAGCTGGGCAAGGCTGTCCAGCTGCGCCCCGATTGGGAGCAGGTCAAGATCGACCTGATGCGCAAGTTCGTCAGAGAGAAGTTCAAGAACCCGTTGCTCCGAGCGATGCTCGTCGCGACGGAAGACGCGGTGCTGGTCGAGGGCAACACCTGGAACGACACGTTCTGGGGCGTCTGCCGCGGCCGGGGACAGAACTGGCTCGGCCGGATCCTCATGGAAGTCCGCGAGGAATGCAAAAAGCAAGACGGGTGAGTACAGTCTGAACGTGTTCAAGTTCAGCCGTCTTCGCGAGGGGGTCTACGAGCTCCGGTTCAACAGCCAGTACGACATGTGCATGACCTTCATGCGCTACCAGGAGTTCTACGAGAGCCCCCGGTACCATGACCGCAAGTTCACATGGGCCGAGTTCATGGCCTGGTACACGCGGGAACAGAGCAAGGACGGCACCTTCTCGTACATGTCCGACTGGGGCGGCTTCAACATCCCAGTCGAGGTCGTCGGCCAGGTCATCAGCATGGGCATCGACGACCCGAACCACTACGACATGCTGATGATGTCGATCTACAAGATCATCACCGCAGAGTGTGACCGGGCCTACCTGATCGGCGTCGTCGACGGCGGCGGCCTCGACAGGCACGAGATGACACACGCCATGTACTACCTCGATGACGAGTATGCACGCAAGTGTCAGGTCGTCATGATCGAGACCGACCCCGACCTCATCCAGGGGCTCCGTGAGGTGCTGTTTGCCAAGGGCTACACCGAGAAGACGCTCTACGACGAGATCCAGGCCTACCTGACGGACGACAGCAAGCTGTTCAAGGACACCGATCGAGCGGCCGAGTTCGAAGAGCGCTACAACAAGCTGCAGGACCGGCTGAAGGCCATCCACGACCAGCACTACCCCAATTTCATCAAAGACATTTCTCCCCATAGCTCAATGGACAGAGCGTCCGTCTCCTAAGCGGAAGGTTGTCGGTTCAAGTCCGACTGGGGAGGCTTTCTCACCGTAGCTCAATGGATAGAGCGCACGCCTCCGAAGCGTGAGGTTGCGGGTTCGAGTCCCGCCGGTGAGGCCGCCCCTGTGGCTGAACGGACATAGGCGTCCGCCTTCTAAGCGGAACAACGCGGGTTCGAATCCCGCCAGGGGTACAAGGTGATCGACTGAGGGTAGGGTTGCACCATGGCAACCAAGAAGACACACCCGGTCGTGCTGCAGGAGTGGGAAGAGAGCGAACGAGGCTGGGGCTGCAGGCCCGACGGAGGTTCGCTTCACATCAATTCCGCCGCTCTCGAAGCATTCACCAAAGCATATTGGGACAAGATGCCCAAAGAGGTCCCGGATGAGTACAGCCGGCCCTGCGGCTCTCCCCAGATCGTTGACGTCGACACCAAGACGTACAACCGCGTGAAGAAGAGCGGCAACGGCACCTGGATCAGCAACGAGGAAGTCAGAACGCTCCTGAAGAAGGGCCGTTGAAATCTGCGCCTCAGCATGGTACGATGCCTCCACACCCAAAGAGGGTAAGGAGAAACACTGCATGCGAAGAACTCTTGTGACATCCGTCCTCGCCATGGGGGTGCTGCTCGCATCCTCCCCGGCGTTTGCTGACGGCCCCGACCTCACGCTCCGGCTCGAACCCGGCGTCGCGATCCCGCTCACGCAGCCCCAGTCGGACCGGTTCAACCCCGGTGGCGCTCTCGCCCTGAAGCCGACCTTGGGCTTGCTCCCCTGGCTCGACGCGAACCTGACGGTGTCAGGCGTCGTCCTGCCGTCACGTCTTTCGGGCGTCAATGCCGGCGGTGCTTACGGCGGCGGTCTCGGCCTCCGCGTCAAGCGGCCGCACGATGACTCTAACACCGGCAGCGGTTTCACCGCAGTCAGCCCGTGGATCGATGGAGACGTGCAGCTCATCGGCACGGGCCCGCTGGCTCGCATGGCGACGTCTGTCGGCGTCGGTGCCAGCGTACCGACCAGCGATGATCGCAACGTCTGGCTCGGGCCGTTCGTCCGGTACCAGCAGTACGTCGAGAGCACGACCAGCATCGACAACTACGACACTCGTGACGCTCGGGTCCTGATCGTCGGCCTCGAGATCGAGCTCGGCCCCCGACACACCAAGCCCGTCGCGGAGCCCCCGCCGCCCGCTCCTCCTCCCGTCGTGGAAGAGAAGAAGGTGACGCCTCCTCCCCCGCCTCCCCCGCCGCCTCCGGCGGTCGTCGCGGAACCTGCGGAGATCACCGTGGTCATTCCGTTCAACTTCGACTCGGCGGTGCCGCTCGTCACTGACGACGGCCTTGCGGCAATCGCTCGCAAGATGCTCGATCACCCGGGATGGTCGGTCGAGGTCGATGGCCACGCGTCC
>Ga0070740_10002221_pt1 | contig 23561 bp, 18 predicted proteins | sample Coa_R2_FD_67286 | JGI IMG/M metagenome (GOLD analysis project Ga0070740, IMG submission 67286) | Surface soil microbial communities from Centralia Pennsylvania, which are recovering from an underground coalmine fire - Coalmine... | ecosystem: Environmental > Terrestrial > Soil > Unclassified ...
GCAGGTGTCACAGGTTCGATCCTAAGTCGCGCCCACCATTCTCGACTAGCGAACTGCGCACAGCAGCGACCCTTCACACGGCGGGTGTCGCAAGTTCGATCCCCGTCGTCCCCTGCTCAAGCTCGAGCGTCATCGCTCGCGGAACGGACTCCGTCGCTCAATACCGTCGCGCGGAGGACGATCAAGGCGGTGCCGCATCGCAGGCGGCGTTCGCCGCCAGAGTTTCAACGGTAATCCGGCCCGAGGCGTCGATCCGCACGTATTTGCCGGGCACACGGTCGGTGCTCACACCCAACGCGTCGCTGGGTTTGTCCTTGGCGCAGACCACGACGGTGGTAATGGCGCCATTCGCGCCTATTACCATTCCACGTTGATCGAAAGCCACCATGTCATTGACGGCGTTGGCCGGGAACAGCCGGATACTGACATTGGTCTGCGCTTGCGTTACCCGCAACAATTCATCCGGTGGCGGTCCCACGGGATCGTAAGAAGGCACCCCTGTCAGCGTATTGTCGCGCCAGATCATCCAGCCGTTCTCCAGAACATCGCCACCATTGCAGGCGGTCCCGGCCGTGCTGCCGCACAGGGCCGTGGGATAACGGCGGCTTACCGCATCGTTGCGAGCATACTGCAGCGATGCCAACACCTGGTTCGCTTGTGCCGTCACCGTGTTTCGATGCATGAAGTCGCGGAAATTCGGCCATGCGATTGCGGTCAAGATCGCCACGATCAAGATCGTGATCATCAACTCGACCAGACTGAATCCTCGCTTGCGGCTAATCGTCATCGGCGGACCTATGGCTTGAGACAAAAGCGCGCTGTTTGCGCGCGCGCCTGCCGCAGCGCCTGCTCTCTTTCGGCAGGAGTCAGGGTGCGCATGTCGGTGGAATCACCTCGCAGCAGTTTCTTGCCGCTCTCCAGACCGGCGATGTTCTTGCGCGCGGCGATGCAGTTGTCCTTTGCCGCTTGGACGTCGGTGCCATGCAAGGTGTTCTGGTCTGCGCGTGGCGCACCGGTTCGGGATGGAACTCCAGCACCGAGCAATGGTGGCGAGGGCGCCGCATCATCGACATATATTCTTGTGGCCGATTGACCCACAGGCTGTGTCTGCGAGTAATGCATGGCGCCGTCGGCGCCTTTCCATTTGTAGTACTCGCCGGCATCCGCGAGCCCGCCAAATGACACGGAGCACAGTGCGACTGACGCCACAGCCATTGCGCTGACGTTGTTCAATCGCCACCCCAGCAATGCTGGCCTGGTATTTGCGGATTCCTGACTCCGGCACGATCCAGCGACAAGGTGCCACAAACGGTGTCATCGGTTGCCTGGGTCGCCTGAGGAACCGCAATCAGCTTGAAATACGGAGGATTGGTGGTGAAGGTCGCGGCATCAACGCTGACCAGGTAATAGCGGCTGGGCGAGCCATTTCCGCTTACCGTACTGTGCGGATCGTCGGGATAACCCAGATCGGTCATCTTGCTGGTGTACTGGTTGTGCTCGTAGAAATACCGCTCTTCGCGCGCCGCCGCGTCGGTCAACGCGTCGGTCGCCTGGCTGCGCGCCGCCCGTTTGATGTAGGCCTGGTAGGAGGGGATCGCAATCGCAGCTAGGATCCCGATCACCAGGACCACGATCATCAACTCGATCAAGGTGAAGCCACGTACAAGAGATCTGCTCACGGATTCCCCCTTATTGATCGAGCGGCTCGCGCCAAGAAACTTCGCCGCTCAGCACACCGTTCAAGGTGGAGATCTTCTGGCAAATGATAGCTCCCGTGGAAGTCTGGGTGCAGGCGGTCAGTTCGCGGTTGCCGGTACCGGTGCCGACATGGAGGCTCGGCGAAGCCGGCAATCCTTGGCCCAGCGATACGGTTGTGTTGACATTGCCGTTCTTGTCGAGCCCGAAGCCACCGGTCACATCGGAAGAAAACGCCGGATCGCCGGTGCCGCTTTGGTAGTTCAGGGCAAACTCTTCGGCCGTGCCGACGTTGTTGCACACACCTACGCCCGGCGTAAACGCGTTGGTGATCAGGATGCCGCCCAGCAGAGCCTGGGCACTGACCACGCGTTCGGCAGGTGATGTGCCCGTTGCGTTGAGATTGAGATAGAACCCGGCTTTGCCGGCGGGAGGCGCTTCGTTGAACAGCGCCTGCAAATCGGCAAATGTCGTTGCACCGCTGGGGTCGCCCGTGACAGCTCCGTAGGTACACAGCTTGTTGGTGCTGTCGCCGCAGACCTGGACATTGGTGACGTTCTCCAGGTCGGCCGTTTTCAGCGGCAATGTGAACCCTGACTGCACATCCCCCGCGGGCAGCAGTTCGGGATCGATCATGCCGGCGATCTGCTGCTGACCGACGGTGGTGAGATCATCCTTGGCGAGCAATCTTCCCGTGCCGACATACACCAGAGGAGCATCGCGATTGTTCAGCGCCAAGGTAGGACGCGCCGTGATCGGCCGGGCCGTGTCGTACATCAGCTCCGGTTTCCACGTGGTTGGATCCGTGTTCTCGTTCAACGCCAGTTTCCACAACGAGCCTTGGAACTCGATTGGCGATGCTCCGGTCTGTGGATCGCGCACGCTGCCGAAGTAAACTGCTTCGGCCTGATCGTTGAGATTGAAATCGCTGGCGATCAGATCGCCGGCGAAGCTGTTCTTGGCCCCCCCGACCGCACCGCCATTGCTGAAATCGAAACTCCGGATCGGCGAGGTGTTGTTGGCGCCGCAACCGGCCTTGCTCTCTCCGGTAACGCAACCCAGGTCGTACGCATACACCCGCAACGGGGCGGTGGACGTCACCGGGGTCCCCTTCAATCCGTCATCGGCAGGCGCAGTCGGGCCGGAACCGATGAACATGAAGAACTTGTCGGGATTGCCGGAAGTCGGATTGCGCATCACCGCGAAAGCGGGCACGGACGAAGTGAAGCTCTGGCCATTGCCGTCGTCGGAAGCGGGATGCAATTCGGCCAAAAGCTGCGGCGGCTGCTCGGGATCGGTTACATCCAGCACCGCATAGGCGGAATAGGAAGTCTGCTGCACGCAATTGCTGCTGTCGCACGCAGCCGGATCGTAGGCGTCACCGTCGTTCAAGGCCGTGGGCACCTGGATCATGCCGCCACCGAGCCGGAACGGCACCACCAGGATCGTGCCCCAGCCGCCCGGGTGACAGATCGTGCCCGATGGAACACCGGCGCAATCTCCGTTGGGTCCGCCGTTGTCGGCAAACACCTTGGCGTCGGTAGCGACCGGATTTCCATCCACGTAAAAGACATGTTGAGCCTTGTAATCGGTGCTGGTCAGCCAGCGCAGATGCGGCAAGAGGTCTCCCGGCACATAGGCCCAGAGCTCACCGCCCAACGGATCCGCGGCCCCACTGCCGCTGATCGGGGTCGTATCCAGTTCGTGCAAGGATGCGTTGTAGAAACCGCCGTTGAACGCATGCAACATGCCGTCGTTGGCGCCCACGTATGCAACCTGACGGCGGTCGCGGTAGTGCGCGCGGAAGGTCGCATAAGTCGTGTCGCCGTACAGCAGATCGTAGGCTTCCGCGGGGCGTCCAACCACCAGCGGCGTGGAATCGATGATGTCGCCCAGTCGCGCGGTCACGTCTCCGCCGGTCCAATTCGCATCCAGGTTGGAAGAAACCGGATCGATGGTCCGCGAGCGCAAACCGGCGATATCTTCACCACGAATCCAGTTGACGATGTTCTGCGCTTCGGCCGGATCGTTGCTGTTGAGAAAACCGAAGTCGCCCTGCAGCGTACCGTCGGCGTTCTTCTGGCCGTAGAAACCGGGGCCGCTTCCGGCTGCGTTCCAGACGAAATCGGTCTGCTCGCCCGCATCGACTACACCGTTATGATTCTTGTCGATCCAGGTGAAGATGTAACGTCCGGTATCCGAAGTGTCGGTGTAATTGCGCTGCTTGGCGATGTTGGTGACGAAGGCCCCGGAGCTGGCCCACAGTTGCTGTTGCGCATCCCAGATGGTCTTTGCCTGATCCAGCGCCTCGCCCTTGCCACCCGAGTTGCCCGGGCAGGTCGTGTCCAGTTGCGTTTGCGAAAACATTCCCGTCGCCGGATCGATCGCCGTGAACTTGGAGGGAACAAAAGTCGGATCGCTCGTCTCGCACTCGCTGAATTTTGCGGTGCTGTCGGTGGGATCGGTGTAGAACACTATGATGGGATCGACATCGTAGCCATCGAGCTTGGCGTTGGCATTGCCGTCTTCACGCAGGTAGCCATAGCTGTCGGTCCACAGGGCATTCAGCGTGCCGGTCCAGTAGACGGTGCGCGGCGAGGCGCTCGTATCCTGGCTTTGCGGCTGATACAGCGCGCGATAAACCACACCGTCGCCGTTCACGCTGTTGGACACCACCGCAGCAGCAGTGCCGGAACCGGTCTTCTTGATGATCGCGTTCAAGGCGTTGCCCAGTTGCTGCCCCAGCAGCGCGGGGTTGTGCACGGGGAAAAAGTTGTCGGGCAGACCATCGGCACCAGGCGCGCCAGTCTCATTGTTCTGTCCGTCCCACACCACGCCGGGTGTCTGCGGCGTATTGGGCTTGCCGGTGGTCGGATCGAAAGCCGGGTGGAAGCCGCCGTACTTGGCTGCATAGAAGAGGGGATTTTCCAGACGCCCTGCTCCGGAGCCGCCGGCGGTGAAACTGAGCACCTTGGGCTTGTACCACGCGCCAGGTGGATCGGTTTGACCCGTGAGAATGCTGTTGAAGGATCCGGGCGCCAACTCGACACGCTGCACCCCGTCAGCGGTGGATCCGGCGACATTGAACCCGGTCAGCATGGCGTAGCCGCCGGCCGTGGACATCGTTTCGATGCGGATCAGAACCTGGCCCGCGGCGACCACGGGTTTACCGCCGCTCGCGGTGCAGATTGGCGAATCCGAACGCCAGCAGATGTCGTAACCGTTGTACGGATTGCCGCTCAAGTCTTTGCGGATGCCCACCTGGGTGGTGTAGCTGCACGCAACCGGGCCGACGCACCATGTGATCATGTCGGTCGCATCGAGGTCGTGGTCGGAGCCGAAAGTGGAGTCTTCCCATACGAACGCGAAGCTGCCAGCGCTATTGTCACTTAGCACGGGCCGTCCATAGACATAGTTCGGGCTGACGATGGAAGTCTTGGTGCCGACTTCGACCGCACCGAGCGCGCAGCTGCTCCAGTTTGCGTCGGTGATCTGGGCGCTGCCGTTGGTGTTGGACTGACACATCGGCGAGAAACTGATGGTGCTGCCGCCTGCATTGATGGCGAAGCTCGGCAAGCTCTCGGCCAACGCTACCGTGTAGGTCTGCACGTCGTTGATGTAATTGCTCGGTTTGCTCTGGGTGGTGGTGAGATCGGGCCTCAGATCGGTGGTCCACGCCTTGAAGGCCAGACCCGCGATGTAGTAGCTGCCCTCCAGCGAAGGAACGTCCGGACAGACACCGATGGCATTGCTCAGCTTGTCAATGGTCTTGCTGGTGCAAAGATCTGCGTTGGTGTCGATGCTGGCCCCCAGCGTCAGCGAGGTGGGCGAGATCGTGCCGTTGTCGGTGAGCTTGCCCAGCACTCGGCCGATCAGGTAATTCTTGCCTGTGATACCCTCGTCGTCGCCGAGCTCATCGACCGCGGAAAGCACGTTCGGCGGACTGACGATGCCACTGGCGTCGTTCGGGATCTCGTCTGTATCGAACGAGTTCAGACCGGTCGACAAGACCAGGATGCTGCACGAAGCGCAATAAGGATTGCCGCCATTCGCCGGATCGCGGTAGGGATCCTGCCACGCGACATGGTCGGGAATGCCATTGATGTAGCTGCCGTCGTCGCTGGCGTCGAATGTGGGATCGGCCTGGTTACCCTGGCCTTCGATGTAGCGCACGGCTTCGGCATAGATTTCCGACAGTGGATTGCCGTATGCGCTGCAATGGCGATTGCCGCCGCCCGGGTTGTCCATGACCCAGGTGCCGCCATTGCCATTGCGCGCGCGGCCGCCCCATGCATAGCAATTATCGCCCGCGGCATCGCCCATCCAGCCGCTGCCGCTGCCGTTGGTATGGCTTTGCCATCCGACCAATTCGAAGCGATTGAGCGTATTGACGATGCCTTCGGTCCCCGCTGTCTGGTTGCAGAAAGTGCCGTCGGAAAGCTTGACCTCGTCGCCCGCTACGCAAGTGGTCGGATCGGCACCATTACCGGCGAACTTGCCGATGTTGCGCCGCAGACGTCCGCCGCTGCGCGGATCCGCGTAACTGCCGGTCATCAAACCGAACCGCATCTTCCCCGACTCGCCATATTGCTGCAGCAGGCCTGCCGGCTTCCAGTGATCTACCGGTGCTGCGCCAGAATTGTCGGTGTACTTGCGGCAGAAAGGCTCACGCGTCATGTTGCCGTTCGGATCTATCAGCGAGGCGGCTGTTTCGTCGCAGACATCCACGCGCACGACATAGTCCTTGGCGCCCAGCCCGGAGGCTTGCGGAGCGTTGTTGGCATCGCCGTCGGTGTCATGCCAGTTGCACTGCGAATCCTGGGTCGCAGACCATTCCGACCAGTTGCCCTGCGCCACTCGCATCAACGGTCCGGTCGCCGGCACGCCACTGCCGTTGTAGATGCTGGCATTGCAGAACGAAACCGGCTGGACGGAACTGTCGAAAGGCGTGTAATTGCTGATATCCGGAGCGCTGTATACCTTCACCCATGCATGCAGGTCGTTCGGGACCGCCGCGCGTTCCAGCACGGTTTGCGAGGGCGCATCGGTGGAACGCAAGCCGCCGTACAGTACGCTGCGCACGATATCCAGCCGGCTCATGCTCAGCCAGTTGAGGAAGTTGCCGCTCCATTCGCCGCTGCAGAAATGGTTGTTCGCACCCGTGCCCGGATTGTCGGCCATGAAAACCCCGCCGGTATAGCTGTAGCAGAGGTTCGAGCCGAAGTAGCCGGCGTAGGTGAAAGCGTCGTCGTAAGTGGCATCGATTACGCCGTCGCCGTCCAGATCGGTGTAGTCGGTATATGCCTTGTTGTACAACTGCTCGTCGCGCGACATCACCAGCATCACCAACGGCGGGACCTGATCGGAATTGATCACCGGCTGCAAGTCGTAAGTGGGCTCCGCATTGGCATTGGAAGTGGCGGCTGCGTGTACATACAGGCCGAAGATCACGGGCGCGGTGAGCAAGCCCCAGATGAGCCCGAGCGTTACGGTTCTGGCTTTGAAGAGTCGCTCGAACATGGTCTGCCTCGTCTTCACTGTCAACGCGTTCATTGCACGACCGCCCGATACTGGGCAATGGTTACAGCGCGGCCATTCGCCGGCGAAGTACCCACGCTCTGGATCTGGAAAAAGAGTCCCGCACCACCGCCCGCCAGGCCCACACCGAGGCCGCGATACCCTGCCGCCTGCGCCGCACCCGCACCCGCATTGGCGCCGCTGCCGTCGGGGACTACGGACAGCGCGGCCGTCAAGGTGTCGGAAGCGTTCTGCGGGTCGGGCCAATTGATCGTTGCATCGGTGACCCACGTGGACGGTTTGGCCGGATCCTCCGAAGGATCGAGCGCGCCATACAGAAGTTTTGGTCTGCCGTCCGGCCCGGCGATCAGAGAATTTTCGAAAGTCGTCACCAGCTGGCAAGGCGCCGGCAATGGTTTGCAGATCTCGGTGAAGTCGAAGTCCGCATCCGGCACTTCACCACCCCAACTCACCGGCCAACCCGCATTTTCGATGTTCTGTGCGAACAGACCGGCAGCCGGCGGCGCGGTGAGTATCGAGCGTCCGGACTCCGACATCTGGAATGCCTCTGCCTGTCGAGCGACGTTGGTTACCATTCGCATCTCGAGCAACGTGCTCTGCATGGCGATCACCGCTACCAGAGAGAGCACGATCAAGAACACCAGCCCGACGAAAAGCGCGATACCGCGCTGGTGCGCGATGCGCGACGGGGCAGAGGCCGGGCGGATTCTCGTCATGGCGTCATGCTCCTCACTGGCGGATCCGGTTGCGCAGTTGCGCCACCGACGTCATCAGGGTGCGCGTGAATTGCTGCGCCTGCCCGTCGAGTGCGGTGGTCTTGCTGAAATTGGGACAATTGGAAACATCAACCGATCCGTTTGCACTCACGACGTACTGGCAGTCGGCGCTCAGCCGCATGGGGAAGGAGGCGTTGGCCGGGTCGGTACTGTTGGTATCGAATGTGTGCGGGATGCCGACGTCCCGGGTCTGCGCACGCACCACATAACCGATACGCACCGAAATCACATCTCCCCAGCGTCCCGCTGCCGTGACGCCGGCAGCATCCATGTACTGGACTGGTGCAGTGTTGTTGGGGTCGGTGCGCAAGCCGTACTCGAACTGCAACTGCTCCACGCCTTCCACGACCGGCTCGTTGATCAATGCGCCGGTGTCATCAAGCCGCAGGCGCATCAAGGTCGGAATGGGCTGGCCGTCATCCGAAGCGGCGCTGCAGGTGGCCGCGCCCGCGAGATCACTGCACGGACGCAGGTAATACATTTCCACCACATACGGATAGGTGGAAACGCCGGCGATGGAATTGGGCAGGTCGGCGGGACGCGTATCGGCAAACAGAATGCCGCGGCCACCGGTCTGCGCCTGCAGGTAGATCTTGCCCGGCGCCAGCGCCGCGGCGGGGTCGACCGCGTCGGTATCGGCGTAGCGCAGAACCAGCACGTCGCTGCCGTTGACATAGTTCGCATCGTTGACGCAATTTTTCAGCGCAGCCGGGAACCCGTTGCTGCCGTCGTAGCCTTGGATGCTGTCCGCCACATCGAGTATCCAGTTTGCGTCGCAATTGCCGACCCCGGTGACCTTGGGCGTGCCGCTGATGTTTGTGGCCAGCACACCGCCCCAGAACTGCGTCATGCGCAACGACCAGCCGATGCGGTCCATGGCGAAACGCATGTTCTGCTGGTTGTAATTGTTGGCCTCCTGCAAGTGATACGCCTGCCGGTTGGTGATCAGAACATTGATCAGCCCAGCCACAACCAGTGCGCCGAGCACGATGGCGATCATCAACTCGATGAGCGAGAAGCCCCCCGTTGCCCGCGCTCGCCGGCAGATATTTCGGCGCGCGGTCATGATCCGGCTCCATTCTTGCCGGGGATGAATACGACACTTTCGGATACGTCCGAATTGCCGCCACCGGTGAGGTCGATCAAGCCATTCCAGGAAACGGTGATGGTCCAGGTACCGTCCTTGTTGTCGGTCACGCTGCCGAAGTTGGTAGCGGTGGCCGATGCCGGCGCTGAGGCCTTGATGCGCAGCAGCCATTCCGCCAGGTCGTTGAGCGCGACGTCGTCCGCCGAGCAGACGCTGCTCGAGCAGTCCTTGTACGGCGGAATGCCCGGCTTGTTCCAGTCGTAGGCACCATCGGCCACCCCGACGGGATTGGCCTCCATGCGATCGGCCAGACTGCGCGCCTGCAGCACGGCCATGGTTCGTGCGCCGGATTCCTTGGTAAACGTCGCGCCTTTCAATTCCATCAAGGCCAAGCCGATCAGGCCCAGGCTGAAGATCACGATGGCGACCAGCACCTCGATCAGCGAGACGCCGCGCACCGCGCGCATTGGAGCGGAACGGAACATTCGCGATTTCCCCTACCCTGAAGCCCCTGTTTGACGGGCGCAGGATCGCCCCATTGCGACGCAAGTCTCAAGCGTCAGGCGACGAAAGGGCAGGAGGAGCCGACAAGCGGCTTGATGACGTGGCGCCGTACCGAGCCGTATCCGGGGTGAGCTGTTGTTGAAAGTGCGACTATGGATGGCCGCTTTTGGTGTGAGGCACGCAAGAAGTGCAGAACTTGCGCGTGGCGGATACGAGCAGCAATCAGGGAAGATTGCAAAAACAACGATGCCGGAAGAGGGAATCGAACCCCCGACCCACGCATTACGAATGCGTTGCTCTACCAGCTGAGCTATTCCGGCACGGAACCCGAAAGTTTAGAGGCCGCTCGGCCCGCGCGCAACGCGCGGCGGACTTTAGGCATGCGTTCATCCATGAACGCGAGATCAAAAAGCGGTCATCCATGACCGCACTTTTCAATTGCGCAACTCTTTCGGCAATGCGAACGTGATGTCTTCCGGCTCGGCGTGCAATTGACGCACACTCGTCGCACCAAGCGATTGCAGATGCGCGATGACTTCACGCACCAGTTGTTCGGGTGCGGAAGCGCCAGCGGTCAGACCGATTTTCCCGACGCCTTGCAACCAAGCTGCGTCGATTTCATCCGGATCGTCGATCAGGTGCGCGCGCATGCCTTCGCGCTCGGCCAGCTCGCGCAAGCGGTTGGAATTGGAACTGTTGCGCGAACCGATCACCAGTACGATGCCGCACTGATTCGCCAGTTCGCGCACGGCATCCTGCCGATTCTGCGTGGCATAGCAGATGTCGTCCTTGCGCGGACCTTCGATCTGCGGAAATTTTTCGCGCAGCGCGGCGATGATCGCTTTCGTGTCATCGACGGAAAGCGTGGTCTGCGTGACATAGGCCAAACGATCCGGCTGCGCAACTTGCAGCGCGGCGACATCATCGAGGCTCTGCACCAGATGGATCGCGCCTGCATAACGCGCGTCCCACTGTCCCAGCGTGCCCTCCACTTCGGGGTGGCCGGCGTGGCCGATCAGGATCACCTCATAGCCGGCACGCCCGCGGCGCGCGACTTCCATGTGCACCTTGGTCACCAGCGGACAGGTCGCGTCGAACACCTTGAGATTTCGGCGCGCGGCTTCGTCGCGCACTGCCTGTGAAACGCCGTGCGCGCTGAAGATCACGGTCGCGCCATCGGGCACTTCGGCTAGTTCCTCGACGAACACCGCGCCCTTGCGTTTCAGATCTTCGACCACCCGGCGGTTGTGCACGACTTCGTGCCGCACGTGGATCGGCGCGCCGTAACTTTCCAGCGCGCGTTCGACAATCGCGATGGCGCGATCGACGCCGGCACAGAAGCCGCGCGGATTGGCGAGGAGGATTTCCATCAGACCATTATCCGCCGCTGCGCTCGCTTTCGCGATTTCGGCCGAACGCACCGAACAGGATCAGCACGAGCGCGCCGACGCAGATTGCCGAATCCGCCACGTTGAAAGCCGGCCAGGACCATTGTCGCCAATAGACCTGGATGAAGTCGGTGACTTGTCCATGCATGACGCGGTCGATCAGGTTGCCGAGCGCGCCGCCGATGATCAATGCGACCGGCAATGCCGTGCGCCAATCATTGCGCGGCGTGCGCACCAGCCACAAGATCAGCACGAGGCAGACGATCACCGCGAGAATGCCAAACAGCCACACCTGCCAACCCGAACCCCCGGCCAGAAACGAGAACGCCGCGCCGGTGTTGAACGCCAGCGTCCAGTTCAGCACGTACGGAATCACCGGCTGCGGGTTGTATGGCGTCAGCTCGCGCAGCACCAGCCACTTGGTCCATTGATCCAACGCGATCACCAGGATCGAAACGATCAGCCAGGAAAGTGCATTACGTTTCACCATCATCAGAACCAGCGCCGGTTCTCGCCGGCGCCTTTGCCTTCCAGCGCTTCGACGTTTTCAATGCAGCGCCCGCAAAGCTCGGGATGATCGGCGCGTGTGCCGACGTCAGGACGGTGGTGCCAGCAACGTACGCACTTTGGCGCATCGCTGACATTCGCCGACACGTATACATCCGCGCCTTCCAGTTCGGTCAGCACGGCGTGTTCCGGTTGTGCGCCGCGATCCAGCCGCAATTCGGAAACGATGAAAAAGAAATGCAGCTCGTCGGCGACTTCCTTGTAACGCTCGACGATGGATTCGTCCGCATGGATCACGACTGTCGCATCCAGGGACGATCCGATATTTCCGTCCCTGCGCATGCCTTCCAGCACGCGCGCGCCTGTTTCGCGGATGCGCAGCAGGTCGCTCCACCAGCGGCGTTGCTCGGGCGAGCCTTGTGGCGCCGCCAGCCCGCCGTACCAAGTGTGGAACAGTACCGAATCGTCGCGCTCGACCGGCTTGCCATCGACGACCATCATGCGCGGCATGTGCTGCCAGATTTCTTCAGATGTAAAACTCAGCAACGGCGCCAGCCAGCGCACCATCGCTTCCAGGATGCGGTACATCGCGCTCTGAGCGCTGCGTCGGCCTTTGCTATCGACCGGCATCGTGTAAAGCCGATCCTTGGTGATGTCGAGATACAACGCGCCCATTTCGTTGGTGCAGAAGTTCTGCACGCGTTGCACGATTTCGGGAAAGTCATAGCGCGCGTATGCGGCGATCACGGCCTGCTGCACGTCGTACGCGCACTGCACCGCCCACTGATCCAGCAACAAGCATTCTTCGACTGGCAACAAATCGCGCGCCGGATCGAAACCATCCAGGTTGCCAAGCAGAAAGCGCGCGGTGTTGCGGATGCGGCGATAGGCATCCGCGACGCGCTTCAGGATCTCGTCCGACAGCGCCATCTCGTTGCGGTAATCGGCCGAAGCGATCCACAGACGGAGGATGTCCGCGCCGTAGTGCTTCATCACATCTTGCGGCTCGATACCGTTGCCGAGCGACTTCGACATCTTGCGGCCTTGCGCATCGACCGTGAAACCGTGCGTCAGCACTTCATCGAACGGCGCGCTGTCGTGCATCGCGCAACTGGTGAGCAGCGACGACTGGAACCAACCCCGATGCTGGTCCGAGCCTTCCAGATAGATCACCTTGTCTCCGGGATTGCGGTGCAATTCGGGGCGCTGATCCAGCACGCAGTAGTGCGACGTGCCGGAATCGAACCAGACATCGAGAATGTCGCCCACTTTCTCGTAATCCCTTGCTTCTTCTTCGAGCAGTTCGGAAGGTTCCAGCGCATACCACGCATCGACGCCCTCGCGTTCGACGCGCTGCGCGACCTGCTCGAGCAATTCCACGCTGCGCGGATGCGGCTCGTGCGTCAACTTGTGCACGAACAACGCGATGGGCACACCCCAGGTGCGCTGACGCGAGATGCACCAGTCGGGCCGTCCTTCCACCATGCCGGCGATGCGTTCCTCGCCCCACGACGGATAAAACGTCACGTCGTTGCGGATCGCGCGCATTGCGCTGTCGCGCAGACCCGCGCGTTCCATGCCGATGAACCACTGCGGCGTGGTGCGGAACGCGATGGGTGTGCGATGCCGCCAGCAATGCGGATAGCTGTGCGTGATCTTGGTGGCGTGCAGCAGCACGCCGCGCTCGCGCAGCAATTCGATGATCGCGTCATTGGCCTTCCAGATGTGCTGGCCTGCGAAGATCGGCGTGCTGGGCAGGTACACTCCGTTCGCGCCGACCGGATTCAGTACATTGGCCGGCGTGTTTTCCACCAGTCCGTATTTCTGCCCGACCGCGAAGTCGTCCGCGCCGTGTCCGGGCGCGGTGTGCACCGCGCCGGTGCCCTCTTCCGCCGAAACATGTTCGCCGAGGATCAGCGGGATTTCGCGATCGTAGAAGGGATGCTTCAACATTGAAGCCCTCCCCTTCAGGGGGAGGGTTTGGGTGGGGGTGGTTTTGCTCGACTCGCCAGCACCATCCCCACCCGGGTTGCTAGGCTCGGCCATCCGGGCCTCGCCAAGCAACCCCGCCCTTCGCTCCTGCTCCGGGCGCTCATCGGCGCGCGAACCTGCGGTTCGCAATCGCGCCGATTCGCCCCCTTGAAGGGGAGGGAGAAAAGCCATATCGGCACCTTTCGCACGCCCGAGTACTTTCAGTTCTTCGATGCCGTAGCGCGCCAGCGCCTTTTCGGCCAGCGTTTCGGCCAGCACCAGCAACACGCGTTTGCCATCGCGTCGCGGTCCTTCGACCAGCACGTAATCGAGCTGCGGACCGAGCGTCACAGCAAGACTGGCCGGCAGCGTCCACGGGGTGGTGGTCCAGATCGGCACCGCGACGATATCGTGGTCGTCGGTCGTCACGCCGAATTTCGCGGCCAGTGCTTTCGGATCGAGCGCGTCATAGGCGACATCGATCGCAGGCGATTGCTTGTCCGCGTATTCGATTTCCGCTTCGGCCAGCGCGGAGCCGCAATCGAAGCACCAGTGCACGGGTTTGAAACCGCGCGTGACGTGACCGTTGGCATATACTTTTGCGAGCGCGCGCAGGATGTCGGCCTCGTACTTCCAATCCATCGTGCGATAGGGATGCTCCCAATCGCCCAGCACTCCCAGCCGCTTGAAATCCTTGCGCTGCAAGTCGATCTGCGAAGCGGCGTACTCGCGGCACAGCTTGCGGAACTGCGCGGCGTTCACCTTGTGTCCGACGTTGCCGACCTTCTTTTCGACCGCGATTTCGATCGGCAGGCCGTGGCAATCCCAGCCCGGAATGTAGGGCGAACGAAATCCCGCCATCAGCTTCGAGCGCACCACCACGTCTTTCAGGATCTTGTTGACCGCATGCCCCAGATGGATCGCGCCGTTCGCATACGGTGGACCGTCGTGCAGGATGAATGCGTGCTCGCGTTGCGCGGTGTGCTGCTGCAATTGGATGTAGCGATTCGCGGCTTCCCATTCGGCCAGCATCTTCGGCTCGCGCTGCGCCAGATCGGCCTTCATCGCGAAGCCGGTCTTGGGCAGGTTGATGGTGGACTTGTAGTCAGCGGCCATTGAAATGATCGGTTTTGAGGCAGCGGCAAAGCCTAGCAAATAACTTCGACGCCATTCCGGACGCCGCGCAGCGGCGATCCGGACTGCGGAGGCAGGATGCCGGAGCGAACATCGGCGAAGCCGATGGCCCGGAGGGCGAACGTCATGGACGACGTGAGTAATCCATTTTGATTCTTCCGAAAGACAAATTTGGATTCCGGCTTGCGCCGGAATGACGGCTCAGTATTTCACGCGCTTTTGCCGCGTCCCGATGCATCTGCGCTTTCAGCGCATCCAGATCGGCGAATTTTTTCTCATCGCGCAATTTGGCGACAAATTCCACTTCGATCCGATGTCCGTAAAGATCGCCATCGAAATCGAAAAGGTGCGCTTCGAGCAATGGCTCGCGTCCATCGAACATCGGCCGCACACCGAGGCTGGCCACGCCGGGCCAAAATTGCGCATCGACGTCGTGGACGCGCACCGCAAAAATGCCTTGCACCGGCGGCACGCGTCCGCGCAGGCGGATGTTCGCGGTCGGATAACCGAGCTCATGACCGATGCGATTGCCGCGTGTCACGCGTCCGCCGATCGAAAACGGATGCCCGAGCAGGCGCGCCGCGCGCGCGAACTCGCCTGCTGCGAGCAATTCACGAATGCGTGTGGCCGAAACGCGTTCGCCATCGTCCGCATGGACTACTTCCAGCACGCGCACTTCGAAACCGGATTGCGCGCCCAGCGTTCGCAGCAACGCCACATCGCCCGCACGCCGATGGCCGAAACGGAAATCCGCGCCGACCCACACCTCGCGCGCGTTCATCCGCTGCACGATGATTCTCCACACGAACTCTTCCGCCTGCATGTTCGCCAGCGCCGCGTTGAAGCGCAGCAGCAACAGCAGTTCGATGCCGGCATCGCGCAAACCGCAAAGTTTTTCGCGCAGCGAAGACAAACGCGGCAGCGGTTCACTTGAAAAATAAGCGCGCGGCAGCGGTTCGAAACTGACCACGGCGGCAGTCAATCCGAGCGCAGCCGCGCGCTCGTGCACGCGCGTCAACAACGCAGCGTGACCGCGATGCAGCCCGTCGAACGCGCCGATGGCGAGCACGCTGCCGCCCGGAGCCAGACACGGCCCCGCGGCATCCCGGAAGACCTTGAACATCGCGAAAGTATAGTGGGTGAATCCGCAAGCTCGGTCGTCTGCACGAACTTCCTACGCGAGCGGCGTGGTAGGAGCCTGCGTGCAGGCGATCGGCAGGCGGCAGAAGCACTCCACGGTCGCCGGCACGCCGGCTCCTACACATTCTGCAAATCCCTCATCCGGAATCCCGCCGCAAACAGTCCGGCGAGAAATGCCGCGCCACCGGCGACCACCAGTACCGCGAGATGCCACGCGCGCACAAGGATGCGCACTTCGGTCCAATGCGGCCACGGCCACAGCCATAATCCCGCCGCCAACACCGCCGTCATCACCGCGCAGGCAAAACCCAGACGCAGCCAGTGCCGCAACCAGCCGGCCTCGCGCTGATATACGCCGGCTTTCTTCAAGTAATGCCACAACTGCAGGCAGTTGAGCCAGTTAGACAGCGAACTGGCGAACGCAAGGCCGACATGCAGGCCCGGTTGCCGCGCGATGCCCTGCAGCCATGGCAGGCTCTTCAACGCCGGCGGCGCCCAGAGCTCGAACAACAGCGCGATCAGGGCGAAATTGAACACCATGTTGCTGATCAGCGCGACCACGCCCGCGCGCACCGGTGTCTTCGTATCCTGCCGCGAATAGAAGGCGGGCAGCAGCGTGCGTTGCATCGCGATCGCCGGCACGCCGAAACCGAGTCCCACGATGGCCATCGCGGTCATGTGCGTATCGAAGGCGGTGTATTCGCCGTTCTGGAAAAACGTCGCGACGATGGGTTCGGCCAGCAGCATCAGAGCCAGCATCGCCGGCAATGCGATCAGCAACGTGGTGCGCAGCGCCCAGTCGAGTGCTTTTGAAAATCCCTCGCGGTCAGCGGTGACGTAGTGACGCGACAGCGCCGGCAGGATTACCGTGCCGAGCGCCACGCCGAACACGCCCAACGGCAGTTCCAGAAAGCGCGTGGCCTGATAGATCCAGGTCTGCGATTTGGTGATCAACAACGACAACACGATTGTGTCGAGCAGCAGATTGAGCTGCGAGATCGACGAGCTGAACAAGGTCGGCAGCATCAGCCGCAGAATCCGGCGCACGCCGGGGTGGTGCCAGCCCCAGCGCGGCAACGACAGCAGATCCAGGTTCCGTACCGCAGGCAACAGAAACAGCAACTGCACCACCCCGGCGATCAGCACGGCCCAGCCCAGCGACAGGATCGGCACACGCAGATGCGGCGAGAGCCACAGTGCGCCCGCGATCATGAAGATGTTGAGGATCACGGGCGTCAGCGCCGGCAGCGCGAAGCGGTGGAAACTGTTCAAGATGCCGCCGGCCAGCGCGGTCAACGAGACGAACAGCAGGAACGGAAAGGTCAGCCGCAGCAGATCGACGGTGAGCGCGTGTTTCTCCGGCTCGTCCAGCGCGCCGGGCGCGAACATGGTCGCGACTTGCGGCGCGAAGAACAGACCCAGTGCGGTGATCACCAGCAGCACGCCCCCCAGCGTGCCAGCCACGCGTGAAGCCAGCTCCTTCAGTTCCTCGTGGCTGCGTTTCTCCTTGACCTCGGTGAACACCGGCACGAAGGCGATGCTGAAAGAACCTTCCGCGAACAACCGGCGCATGAAGTTGGGGATGCGGAAGGCGATCACGAACGCATCGGTGGCCGCGTTGGCGCCGAACACGTGGCTCATCGCGATATCGCGCCCCAGCCCCAGCACGCGCGAAACCATCGTCATCGAGCTGAAGGACAGCAGCCCGCGCAGCAGACTGGGCCGCTTCACGAGTTGACTCTCCAAGCCAGCGCACGCATACTTGCCAGTCTTTTTTCGACCCTTTTGCGGAGTTTCACCCCGTGGCCAACATCAAGTCCGCCAAGAAGCGCGCCCGCCAATCCGAAATGCGCCGCATGCGCAACGCCAGCCAGCGCTCGATGCTGCGCAGCTCGATCCGCAAGGTGCTGAAGGCGATCGAAGCCAAGGACAAGGCCGGCGCCGAAGCCGCCTACCAGGCTGCCGAGCCGGTGATGGACCGCTACGCACACCATGGCTTGATCCACAAGAACAAGGCCGCACGGCACAAGAGCCGTCTGGCGGCGAAGATCAAGGCGCTGGGGTAAGTTTTTGCGATCATCTCTGATCGCGAAGATCAAAAAGCGGATTTTCTGTGCGCACTTCTCAGATACAGCATCAATCTTTGTAGCAGCTCGAAAGCCGGCCTTGGCCGGCTTTCTTGTTTCCGGAATGGTCGCGCTCATGGAGCGGAATCTCCCGCGAGATTCCGCTCCGCCGCCTCGTTAGCAAGCGCCTTCTGCTCATCGAAGAATCGCTGAGCCGCCAGCACGACCTCGCGTGTGCCGATGCGCTCGACCGCGGAAATCGCGAACCACTGCGCATGCCAGTCGAGCGCGGCAACCGTCTCGCGCACGCGAACATCGCGTTCGTCCGGCGCGATCAGATCGATCTTGTTCAGCACCAGCCAGCGCGGGCGCTCCAGCAATTGCGGATCGAAACGCCGCAATTCGTTCTCGATCGCGCGCACCTGCGTCACTGGATCGCTGCCATCGATAGGCGCGATGTCCACCAGGTGCAGCAGCAGGCTGGTGCGCGAAAGGTGCTTCAGGAACTGCACGCCCAAACCCGCGCCTTCCGCCGCGCCCTCGATCAGACCAGGAATGTCCGCGATCACAAAACTGCGATCGGCTTCCACGCGCACCACACCGAGATGCGGTTGCAAAGTCGTAAACGGGTAGTCGGCGACGCGCGGTGTCGCGGCGGAAACCGCGCGGATGAAAGTGCTCTTGCCGGCGTTGGGAAATCCCAATAGCCCGACATCCGCCAGCACCTTCAATTCCAGTTTCAGTTCGCGCGCCTCACCGGCCGCACCCGGCGTGGATTTTCGCGGTGCGCGATTGGTGGAACTCTTGAAATGGATGTTGCCGAGGCCGCCCTTGCCACCGCGCGCGACCAGCAGCCTCTGCCCGTGTGCGGTCAGATCGCCGATTAATTCGTCGGTGTCGAGATTGATCACGCTGGTGCCGACCGGTACGCGGATCTCCTTGTCCTCGCCGCCGCGGCCGTACATGTCGGACCCCATACCGTTCTCACCGCGCTGCGCCTTGAAGCTGCGCTGATGGCGGAAATCCACCAGCGTGTTCAGCCCTTCGTCCGCGACCAGCCAGACGTTGCCGCCATCGCCGCCGTCGCCGCCGTTGGGACCGCCGAAGGGAATGAATTTCTCGCGGCGGAAGCTGGCGCAGCCGTTGCCGCCGTCGCCTGCCTGCACCTTGATGATTGCTTCGTCGACGAATTTCATTGCACGGGAATGGGGAATGGAGAATCGGAAATTGGCAACGCGTCACATGGTACGGGAATTGTTCGCTTCAACAATTCCCCATTCCCGATTCTCGATTCCGCAACGAAAAGCCCCGCACATGGCGGGGCTCTGTCACATTTCTAGCGGAAAATATTTCCGGCGTTTTGAAGTGCGGCCATGGATGGCCGCTTCTGGAGTCTCCGATCGCGAGAAGCTGCGCGATCCGGGAGCGTAGTCGGAGCAGCGATCAGGGATGATCGCAATCAACCACTGATCACACTGACCGTGCGACGGCTCTTCGGTCCGTGCGTCTTGAACTCGACCTTGCCGTCGATCAATGCGTACAGCGTGTGATCGCGGCCCAAGCCCACACCCGCGCCGGGATGGAACTGCGTGCCGCGCTGGCGCACGATGATGTTGCCGGCCTCGACAGCCTGGCCGCCGTAGAGCTTGACGCCCAGGTATTTCGGATTCGAATCGCGGCCGTTGCGCGAGGAACCTACGCCTTTCTTGTGTGCCATGACGGCTTACTCCTTCGCGGCCTTGTCGCCTTTGGGGGCGATGGCCGTGATCTCGATTTCGGTGTAGTGCTGCCGATGCCCCATCTGCTTGCGATGGTGCTTGCGGCGACGGAATTTCACGATGCGCACCTTGTCGTGCCGGCCGTGGCCGCGCACCTTGGCGGCGACGTGGGTGCCTTCGATGTGCGGCGCGCCCAGGGTGATGTTCTCGCCGTCGCCGATCATCAGCACCTGTTCGAACTTGACGGCGCTGTCCGGTTCCGCGTCGAGCTTCTCGACGCGCAGGACATCGCCCTGCATCACGCGGAACTGACGTCCGCCGGTAAGAATGACTGCGTACATTTTCGTTTCCCGGTTCTGTCGTTATTCTGGTGGAGCCCGCCCGGGAAGCCCGAACGGAACGCGAAAGTATAGCTTGGCCGGCCGTGGCGGGCAATCTTCCCGGCGGTTTGGAATCGGTCGCCCGAGGCCACATATCGGACCGGTTGCTATAGTAGCCGCCTTTCCGGCGCGCTCTCACAGTTTTCGGGACCCATGGACACGATCCGCATCCGCGGCGCGCGCACGCACAATCTGAAAAATCTGGACCTGGAACTGCCGCGCGACCGGCTGATCGTGATCACCGGTCTGTCGGGCTCCGGCAAGTCCTCGCTCGCCTTCGACACGATCTATGCCGAAGGCCAGCGGCGCTACGTGGAATCGCTGTCCTCCTACGCGCGGCAATTCCTGTCGATGATGGAGAAGCCCGATGTGGATCACATCGAGGGGCTGAGCCCCGCGATTTCCATCGAGCAGAAATCGACCTCGCACAACCCGCGCTCGACGGTCGGCACCATCACCGAGATCTACGACTACCTGCGCCTGCTCTATGCACGCGTGGGCACACCGCGCTGTCCGAACCACGGCACGTCGCTGGAAGCGCAGACCGTCAGCCAGATGGTGGACGCCACGCTGGCGCTGAATCCGGACAAGCGCTACATGTTGCTGGCGCCGGTGATCCGCGAACGCAAGGGCGAACACGTGCAGGTTTTCGAACAATTGCGCGCACAGGGCTTCGTGCGTGCGCGGGTCGATGGCCAGGTGTACGACCTCGACGCCGTGCCGCCGTTGGGCTTGCGCATCAAGCACACCATCGAAGTGGTGATCGACCGCTTCCGTCCGCGCGCGGATTTGAGGCAGCGGCTCGCCGAATCCTTCGAAACCGCGCTGCGTCTGGGCGAAGGGCTGGCGATCATCGTGGACATGGACGACGCGAACGCGCCGGAGCAGTTGTTCTCCTCGCGCTATTCCTGTCCGCTGTGCGATTACTCGCTGCCGGTACTGGAACCACGGCTGTTCTCGTTCAACTCGCCGGTGGGCGCGTGTCCCGCGTGCGACGGCTTGGGTGTGACGCAATTCTTCGATCCGGCTCGCGTGGTGGCGCATCCGGAACGCAGCTTCGGTGAAGGCGCGGTGCGCGGCTGGGACCGGCGCAATCCGCATTTCTTCCAGATGATCAAGTCGCTGGCCAGGCACTACCGCTTCGATGTGGAAACGCCGTGGCGCGAACTGCCGAAGGCGACGCGCGAGGCGATCCTGTTCGGCTCCGGCGAAGAGAAAATCGAATTTCGTTACCTCGGCGAAGGCCGCTCCGGCTTCGTGCGCAAACACAAATTCGAAGGCGTGATCCCGAATCTCGAGCGTCGCTGGAAGGAAACCGAATCGCAGATGGTGCGCGAGGAGCTCGGACGTTTCATTTCCGAACGGCCCTGCCCGGAATGCAATGGCGAACGGTTGAATCTCTCCGCGCGCAACGTGTTCGTGGGCGAAAAGAATTTGCCGCACCTGACCGCGTTGGCGATCAACGACACGCAAGCGTTCTTCGATGATCTGACATTGCCCGGCTGGCGCGGCGAGATCGCAGCCAAAATCGTCAAGGAAATCCGCGAGCGGCTGCGCTTCCTGATCGATGTGGGTCTGGATTATCTAACGCTCGACCGCAAGGCCGATTCGCTGTCCGGTGGCGAAGCGCAGCGCATCCGTCTCGCCTCGCAGATCGGCGCGGGCCTGGTCGGCGTGATGTACGTGCTGGACGAGCCGTCGATCGGCCTGCATCAGCGCGACAACGAACGCCTGCTGGGCACCCTCGTCCGTCTGCGCGATCTGGGCAACACGGTCTTGGTGGTCGAACACGACGAAGACGCCATCCGCGCCGCGGATCACGTTCTCGACATCGGCCCCGGCGCCGGTGTCCATGGCGGCGAAATCGTGGCGCAGGGTTCATTGAAGAACGTATTGAGCGCACCGCGCTCGCTGACCGGGAAATATCTTTCCGGCGAACTCTCGATCGAAGTGCCGAAACTACGCCGTCAGCCCGATCCGAAGAAGGTAATGACGTTGCACGGCGCGCGCGGCAACAATCTGCAGAACGTCGATCTCGAAATTCCAGCAGGTCTGTTCACCTGCATCACCGGCGTGTCGGGTTCGGGCAAGTCCACGCTGATCAATGACACGCTGTTTCGGCATGCGGCGGTGGAATTGAACGGCGCTTCGGCGCAACCGGCGCCGTTCGACAAGATCGAGAAGCTCGACCTGTTCGACAAGGTCGTGGACATCGATCAGTCGCCGATCGGCCGCACGCCGCGTTCGAATCCGGCGACGTACACCGGTCTGTTCACGCCGTTGCGCGAACTGTTCGCGCAGGTGCCGGAAGCACGCGCGCGCGGCTACCAAGCCGGGCGTTTCAGCTTCAACGTCAAGGGCGGACGTTGCGAGGCTTGCGAAGGCGACGGGCTGATCAAGGTCGAGATGCATTTTTTGCCCGATGTGTACGTGCCCTGCGACGTCTGCCACGGCAAAAGGTACAACCGGGAAACTTTGGAGATCCTCTACAAGGGCCACAACATCGCCGATGTGCTAGACATGACCGTCGAAGACGCGCACAAGGTTTTCGAGAACATCCCGGCGATCGCGCGCAAGCTAGACACGCTGATGGATGTCGGACTCGGCTATATCAAGCTGGGCCAGAGCGCGACCACGCTATCCGGCGGCGAGGCGCAGCGCGTGAAGTTGTCGAAGGAACTCTCCCGGCGCGACACCGGCAGCACGCTCTATATCCTCGACGAGCCGACCACCGGCTTGCACTTCCACGACATCGAACAACTGTTGCGCGTGCTGCATCGCCTGGTGGACCAAGGCAACACCGTCGTCGTGATCGAACACAATCTGGACGTGATCAAGACTGCCGACTGGATCGTGGATCTCGGCCCGGAAGGCGGCGCAGGCGGCGGCCGCATCATCGCGTCCGGCACGCCGGAAGACGTCGCCGCGACACCGCATTCCTACACCGGGCAATTTCTGGCGCGCGTGCTGGATGTGTCGAACGCGAAAGCGCAGCGGAAGAAGAAGCGAGCGTGAGATCAATGCCGGTTTCCAACTGTCGTGGAAAACGGCGCTCATGCTCCTCCCCCTTCAAGGGGGAGGCTGGGAGGGGGATGGTGTGCGCTTGCGGTCTTGATCGTGTTTGCAACACTATCCCCACCCAACCCTCCCCTTGAAGGGGAGGGCTTGTCCCTGGTACACAAACCTTTCATGGTCGACAAGAACAAATCCAAATCGCCGCGACCGCGCCGCAAGCGCACCGCTCCAAAATCCGCGACCACTTCGGCTGCTCCGCTTCAAGCCGGCCCACAATATTCCTCACCGAAGCCGCAGGAACCACGAACCTCCCCCCGCGCCTTGTTTTCCGCGCCCATCGCCGTGCGCTGGCGCGATCTGGATGCGTTCAACCACGTCAACAATTCCTCTTATTTCACCTTCCTGGAGGAAGCGCGCCTGCAATGGCTGCGCACCATCGAAGGCGAATGGTTCAACGAACACGCGATGCCGGTGATCGCCTCCATCGTCGTGAATTACCGCGCACCGATCGAGTGGCCGGCGGCGATCAGGGTGGAACTGTTCTGTGACCGCATCGGCAACTCCTCGCTCACGATCGGCCATCGCATCGTGGATGTGGGCGACGCAGGCAAACTGTATTGCGACGGCCATGCCGTGCTGGTG
>Ga0070740_10002223_pt1 | contig 23535 bp, 18 predicted proteins | sample Coa_R2_FD_67286 | JGI IMG/M metagenome (GOLD analysis project Ga0070740, IMG submission 67286) | Surface soil microbial communities from Centralia Pennsylvania, which are recovering from an underground coalmine fire - Coalmine... | ecosystem: Environmental > Terrestrial > Soil > Unclassified ...
TGTGATAGCGCGGCAAGGCAGAAATCACGGTTCTGCCGCAACCGCGCCACCATCTCCCGCAGGGCGGCCTCGCCCCAGAGAAGCGCTGTTTCAGCCGCACGCTGCGCAAAGCTCGGCGCATGGGAAACGATAAATTCGTTCAGCCGGGCGGCGCGCGCCGCAAGGTCCTTGCGCGCCACCAGCCATCCCACCCGCCAACCCGTCATGCAGTACGCCTTGGAAAAGGATTGAATCACAACCACGGCGTCATCGCGGCCGGCTTTCCTCAGGATCGAGGGCGCACTCAGATGCTCCGGCGGATTCGCGTTCGCAGGCAGGTCCGGATAATATAGGCGCTCGTAGACCTCGTCCGCCATCAGCCACAATTCATGCCGGCGGGCGAACTCCAGCAGTCGCTCCTGGTCGCGTTCGGACGCTACCCAGCCGAGGGGATTCGACGGCGAAGTGTACAGCAACATTCTGGTTCGGGGCGTTACCGCAGCCTCGAGCGCGTCAAAGTCGATTTCATAGCGGCCGCCGGCGAGCGCGTGCGGAATCTGGTGGACCAGGCCGCTGGCCATCATGACGTTGGCCGGACCGTTGGGCCACGCCGGCGTCAGTACGATCGCGCTGTCTCCCGGGTCGATGATGCATCGGATCGCGACATTCAGAGCCTGCACTCCCGAGGCCGTAATCACGATTTCGGTTTCCGGATCGAGCTCCACGCCGTGCAGCTCGCGGTAGTATCTGGCGAGCGCTCGCCGGGTCGAGGGCAGCCCGGCGTTTTCCGTGTAATACGTAAAACCGTCCGCCATCGCCTTCTGAGCCGCGTGTTTGATGTACTCCGGCGTGGGCAGATTCGATTCGCCAAAATACAGCCTGAGCACGCCGTCCATCGACATCGCGATCTCGGCAAGCTCTCGGATTCGTGAAGGGGGCACGCTCATCGCCGAAGGCGCAACCTGGGCCGGCATAGTGACACGACCAGTGTAACCCCGGCGGCGCGCGCCGCCCGCGGGTGCGCTCGCTCGCCAACCCAAGCCGTCGCCATGGGCCCAGCTTGTTGAGCTCGCTAAGGCAACCGGCCACGCCCGTCGATAAGCCTCACAGATGCGCAGAGATCTTCGGCGTTGCGAACGCCGCCCGCATTCGATCTCGGTCCGGCTGAGCTGGCAGGATGCGCTCGGGGGCTTCAAGTTTGCCGCCGCCAGAAGCATCGACATCTCAGCGACGGGCATCCGTCTTGAAGCTCCCGAAGGTCTTGCGCCTCGCAGCTACGTCCTCTTGCAGGCTGATGCCGCCGGACTCGCCGGTTCGGCTTCGGTTCGCCATTGCATCCGTTGCGGCGGTAAGTTCATCGTCGGTCTGGAATTCAGCACACCGTTGCCCCAGGCGCATCCTGCTCTGGGCAATGGTACGCCGGGCTGCGGCCGTTAGTTGAGGCCCACCGGCGCCCCCTGCCGCGCTATAATTGAGGTCCCCTCATAATTCCACGTCGAAACCTAAGGAACCTGTACTTCGTCGGCGGGTATCCATACAATTTCGCAGGGAGGCTGCGTACACGTGAAAAAAATCGAGGCCATTATCCAGCCGCACAAGCTTGAGGATGTCAAGAACGCTCTCAAGAACATCGGCATTGATGGTATGACCGTCACCGAGGTCCGCGGGCACGGGCGGCAAAAGGGGCATAAAGAGATCTATCGCGGAATGGAGTACCAGGTCGACCTGCTCCCCAAAGTGAAGCTCGAAGTGGTGGTTCCCTCCGAGCGAAGCGAGGAGGTCATCAATGCGTTGCTGTCTTCGGCGCGCACCGGAAAGATTGGCGATGGCAAAATCTTTGTCTTCGACGTGGCTGACGCGATCCGAATCCGCAACGACGATCGGGGCGACGCAGCGCTCTAGCCATGGCTGATCCCGCGACATGGATGCTTGATCCGCGGGTCCCCACCAGCGACGAGACCGCGCGCGCACTGGCCGAGCGCGCCGCCCAGGTAGATGGAATCGCTGTTGAGGCGTTCGACAGGACCATCGGCGCTGAACTCGGCGATCGTTTGGCAGCGATTGCCGTCGGCGGGTATGGCCGGCGCGAGTTGTTCCCCCACTCCGATATTGACGTTTTGATTCTGGTTCGTGAGGACCTCCGTACCGAGGTCCTGCGCGAGCCGGTCGGGCGTTTTGTCCAGGCGCTCTGGGACGCGCGCCTGCGCCTGAGCCACTCCGTCCGCACCGTTGCGGAATGCTGTGAACTTTACGAGCAGAACGTCGAGTTGAGCATCAGTCTGCTCGACGCCCGGCCGCTTTGCGGCAGCGTCGCGCTCAGTGAGGAGCTGACGGCCAGCTTGCCCCGCTTCTATCGCGTTCAGGGCGATTCCGTAGCCCGCCACTTGGCCCGCCTCACTCGCATCCGGCACGCCAAATTTCAAAACACCATCCACCACCTCGAACCGGATGTTAAAGATGGTCCGGGCGGCATCCGCGACCTTCAGGTTGTGCGCTGGCTTACAAAGTTGCGCGGCGACGCGGGTGCAGCGGCCGTGCTCGAGAACGCGCGGGCGTTTTTGTTCCCCTTGCGGTGGTTTCTGCACGCCGAATCGCGCCGCGACAACAACGTGCTCAGCTTTGACGCCCAAGAGGCGCTCAGCTCGCAGCCCGACGCGGTGATGCAACAGTTCTACCGCCATGCTCGCGACGTGCATCGCGCCGCGGTTGACCTGCTCGAGGCGGTGGAGGAGCGCGACCGGTCGCTGCTTGCGCAGTTCCGCGAATGGCGTTCCCGGGTGTCGAACGCAGATTTCACAATCCAGCGCGAACGCGTTCTGCTGCGATCCCCGCATCAGTTGAGCGTCGATCCCTCGCTGATGTTCCGGCTGTTTGAGTTCTCAGCTCGGCACGCCGTTGCGCTGGCGCCCGATACCGAGCGCCGCGTCACGGATGCCGCCCGGGCGCTCGCTCCAAGATTGCAGCTCGGCGGATGGTGGCGCCATTTCCGCGCCGTGCTGTCGCAACCCAGGACCTCGCTAGCCTTGCGGGCCATGGTCGATTCCGGCGCGCTGGAGGCGCTGATGCCCGAATGGCGCAACATTGATTGCCTGGTGGTGCGCGATTATTACCACCGCTACACGGTCGACGAACATACTCTGGTGGCCCTCGAAAAACTGGAAGATATCGGCGAGCCCGCCTTTCGCGATCTCATGTCGGAGATCGATGATCCCGCTCTGCTGAAATTCGCGATCCTGATGCATGACATCGGAAAGGGTCGTGGAAATCACGTTCAGGAGTCATGCGCGCTCGCGCGCCGCATCGCCGAGCGCTCCGGAATGAGCGCCGGCGAGCGCGATACCGCGCTGTTTCTGGTGGAGAAGCATCTGGAGCTGTCGTCAGCGATGAACTCACGGGATCTCAGCGACCCGGATACGGGTCGCGTTCTCGCCGACGCAGTCGGCACAGTCGAACGTCTGAAGATGCTGGCGATGCTGACCTACGCAGATATTTCCGCCGTCAATCCCACAGCCATGACGCCCTGGAGGCGCGAGCAGCTTTGGCGCGCGTATCTGGCCGCTTATGCCGAACTGACGCGAGAGCTCGATACGGATCGGATCCGCAACGCGACGGCTTCTCTGGCGCCGGATCTGGCCGCATTTGTCGAGGGTTTTCCAACGCGCTATTTGCGAACGCACGAGGAAAGCGAAGTCCGCCGGCATCGGGAGCTCGCGATGACAGCCGAGCAGAAGGGCGCCGCCGTTTCCCTGGAGCGCAGAAATGGCGTGTATCAGGTTTGCGTCGCCGCCCCGGACCGCCCCTTTCTGTTCGCCTCCATCTGCGGCGCCCTCGCCTCTTTCGGTTTGAACATCGTCAAGGCCGAAGCGTTTTCCAACGCAGCCGGCATGGTCCTCGACACCTTCACCTTCGCCGATCCCAACCGGACGCTTGAATTGAACCCGACCGAGCGCGACCGCCTTGAGGACATGGTCTGCCGCGCCGCGATGGGACGAGTCGATGTGAAGCGCATGCTGGCGAATCGCAGGCCGCCAGCGCGCATCCAGCGGGTGCCGCCGCGCGTCGTCTTTAACAACGACGCGTCTCAGCATGCGACCTTGGTGGAAATTGTCGCCGAGGACCGCACCGGCCTGTTGTACGACCTTGCGACCGCCATGTCACAGGCTGGCTGCGATATCAGCGTTGTGCTTATCGATACCGAGGCGCAGCGAGCCTTGGATGTGTTCTATGTCACAGTCGGCGGCCTAAAGCTCAGCGCCGAGTTCCAAGCGCGCCTGCGCCCCGTTCTGCTCGCCGCGTGCGGAGCAGCGTAGTCGCTGGTGCGCGGGCGCGTCGTGCGTCCCGGCAAATTCTTCATCATTGCTTCTGTCTGAACTGCGGATAAGCTTTGTTAAGCCTTTGAATTATATAGCCGTGCGCCTTGGCATCGCGCTTGCACTGGGCTCCGTGTCTAAACGGAGGATGAAGGGCTTATATTTCCGCTCGCTTTGAAGCGGAATCGTGGGGGGAAGCAATGCTTAATTTTTGGACCGGGTTTGGATGCGGAGTCGCAGTTGGGATGCTGTTTGCGCCCAAGTCTGGCGAACACACGCGTGAGTACCTGGCCTCGATGGCGTCCGGGGGCGTCGGCTACATCAAACGGCAGGCTGAGGAGATTCGTGAAACGGCGCTCGATGCAGTCGAACGGGGGCGTGATGTGGTGAACCGTCAAATGGAACGGTTGGCCGCCGCCAGCCAGAATTCCGCCGCCGAGATCTACCACCGATAACGCTCAACGACAATTGAGAACGCCACTGTGCGGCGCTCCTCGTGTTGGGATCACGGTCCGGGGAAGAGCTCTTTAAAATGTTACGCTGCGCGGTCCAACGCTCGCGCCAGCGGCGCAGGTTCGACGCGCGCCAAGCCCAGACTCTCCAACAGGCGAATCACCGGCCACGCCGGATCGACTTCGCCTCTGCGCAGCGACAAGCGAGCCGAGGTCGGAAATTCGTGATGATTGTTATGAAGCCCCTCGCCGGCGGTCAACCACGCGACGGACTGTAAGTTCGTGGCGCCATTCTCGTAATTTCTGTAACCACTGTGGTGGCAGAGTGCGTTGATCATCGAGTTCAGCAACACATAGGCGACAAGATGAAACGCCCAGGCCGCCATTCCCCATGCCCAGCCGAACAGTCCGATAAAAACCGCTAGACCCGCCAGTACGCCGTACTCGATGAAGGGTATGCGGTCGATGAGATCGGGCTTATAGTCGGGCGTGTATTTGTAAACTGTCGCTCTGTTTTTCGTTTCGCGCTTGTAATAAAAATAGTTGCCCAGCAGAACCCGCCACAATCCGTAAACCTTCGGACTGTGCGGGTCGCCCTCGCGATCCGAGAAGTGGTGATGCTTGCGGTGCACGGCAGCCCATTCACGCGGTACAACGCCCGTGAAGACGGAAAGATGCAGATGCATCAGGTTCGCGATCACAGGATGAAGATGCAATCCGCGATGCGTGATCGAGCGGTGCAGGTAAATTGTAGTCAGGAAAACAGAAATCTGCAATATGATGAATGTAACTGTAAAAATCGAGAGTAGATGCATCCTTATCCTTTATTGGCGATGTGGACTTCGAACAGGTAGGATCGCAGCTCCCCACGAATGGGACGGGACGAAAAGATCTACCCAGACAGCCGTTTCCAGTCTAACAGAAACAGTAGAAGAACGAAGCCAATACTCGCAATAAAATGATTGCCCCTCTCAAAAAACGTTTCGCCAACAACGATCATGCCGTTGTGAAATAATCTCTGAGTGAGTAAACTCTCCAACGCATGAAGCGCCCGCCGGCGCCGGCGCAGCCAGCAAGCGGACAGACGGACGGATGCGGGAGGGCGGCGTTGTGCGCAACTTAGTGGAGAGCGCACAAGCCGCGGCGCGCGTCGCGCAACAACTTGGCGAAGCGGGAAGCGCGCAGCGGGGCTGTCAAAATGCGAGTTATTGAGGAGCAGAATTATGAAATTGGCGACGTTCCGGCGCTCCGGCAAGGCGCCTGAGGCCGGGGTTATCGCCGGCGATCGCGTAATCAGCCTGTCGGGCGCCGGCTACCCTGACATGCTGAGCGTGCTCGCGCTGGGCGAGGAGGCGCTGGCCAGGATTGAAAACTGGGTGTACAACCCCCCGCCTGACGCCGTGGCGGATCTCGAGTCGGTTACGCTGATGGCGCCAGTCCCGCGCCCCCCAAAACTGATTTGCGTCGGCTTGAACTACCGCGATCACGCCCTCGAATCCAATATGGAGATCCCCAGAACGCCGACGATCTTCAACAAGTTTCCAAACACCGTGATCGGGCCGGGCGACCCCATCGTGCTGCCCCGGAACTCGGAAAAGCCGGATTATGAAGCGGAATTTGCGTTTGTGATCGGCCGCGGAGGGCGGAACATCCCGGCCGCGCGCTGGCGGGACCATGTCTTCGGCTACACGATCGTCAACGACGTCAGCGCGCGCGATTATCAGATGGCCACTACGCAATGGCTCATGGGCAAAACCTTCGACACGTTTGCTCCAATGGGACCGTGGATTGTGACCGCGGACGAGATCGCTGATCCTCATGCGCTTGATATCAGCCTGGAAATCGGCGGTGAAGTTTTGCAGCGTTCGAACACCCGGGAGTTGATCTTCGATGTTCCCAAGCTGGTGGAGTATGTCTCAAGCGTCGTCACGCTCGAGCCTGGCGATGTTTTTTCCACCGGCACGCCCTCCGGCGTGGGATTCGCGCGCAAGCCGCCCCGCTGGCTGAAGCCTGGCGACGAGGTCATTATTCGCGTGCAAGGCATCGGCGAACTGCGAAATCCTGTTACCGCAGAAGCGGAGCGGGCTACAGCGTAGCGCGCGATCTCACGCGCGCCGAGCGCGCCCGGAAGACGTAGTAAATCGGGATGCCGGTCAGCACGATGACGAGGCCGGGCCACGTCGTGGCGGTGCGGTAAATAAACAGGACCGCCAGCACCACGCCTGCGCCCGCGATGTACAGCGCCGGAATCAGGGGGTATCCGAACGCCCGGTAGGGTCGCTCTGCGTCCGGACGCGTCGCGCGCAGGCGGAAAATGCCGGCAATCGTCAGAATGTAGAAAATCAACGCGGCGGAGATGACGTAATCGAGAAGATTACTGTACAGGTTTCCGTATGTGTGGCTGCTGACGTCATACGTGCGCGGCAACACGAGCAGCGCCGCCCAGATCCCCTGCAACAGGAGCGCGACGCCCGGCGTCCGGGCGCCATTCAGCCGGCCCGCGCTGGCGAAGAACACATCATCGCGGGCCATCGCGTACAGAGCGCGCGCCCCCGCCAGAATCAGACCATTGCTGCACCCAAATGTCGAAATCATGATGGCGATCGCCATCATGACCGGGCCCAAGCCTGGAAACATTGCGTTCACCATGGCGGTCGCAACTCGATCGGACGGCGCGCGCTGGATTGCGCCGAGCGGCAGCGTCACCAGGTAAGCTACATTCGCGAGCAGATAAATGGCCGTTACCAGGCTGGTTCCAAAAGCCAGCGACAGCGCAATGTCCCGCTTCGGATTCTTCACCTCGCCTGCGGTGAACGTGATGTTGTTCCAGGCGTCGGAAGAAAACAGCGAGCCGGTCTGCGAAACGCACATCGCGATGAACAACCCAAAAGCCGTCGCGGCAGTAACCCCGGGACTGATCGGATCATAGCCCCGGGCGGTCCAGAGATCGCCGAAATTTTCCGAGACCGCAGCGCTGTTTTTGCCAACCGTAAGTCCCAGCGCGATCAGAACCAGCAGCGCCCCGAGTTTGGCGATGGTGAAGGTGTTCTGCACGAGCTTGCCATATTCAAGCCCGCGCATGTTGGTATAGGTCAGCAGCGCGATCAGGGCGATCCCCGTCAACTGCGCCGTCGAAAGAGAAACGGCATAGCCTGAAGAGAGATGCAACGGCGGCACGAGATACCGCGTCTCGGAAATCGACGGCCAGACAACGCCGAAGAAACGCGCAAACGCCACGACCACAGCGGCAATCGTTCCCGTTTGAATTACAGTAAACAACGTCCAGCCATACAGAAAACCCCAAAGCGGCGAGAAGGCTTCGCGCAGATAAACGTACTGCCCGCCGGCGCGCGGCATCATCGAAGCCAGCTCTCCATAGGACAGCGCGCCGGTGATGGTCAGGAATCCCGTGATGAGCCACGCCGCCAGCAGCCACCCCGGACTGCCGATCTGCCGGGACATTTCGGCTGAGACGATGAAAATGCCGGACCCGATCATCGAGCCCGCAACAACCATGGTGGAATCGAACAGGCCGAGCCCACGCTTGAATTCAGTATCGAGACTCGTGGCCGCGTTTGGCGCGGCAGCGCGGGCCCTCTGCATCGAATCCAGTATAGTCAGCCGCGCAGCGGAGCGGACCTGCGCAAAAACGCCCCTTCCCCTTCCATCGGCTCCGCCCGACGTCTCAAGGCTCTACGATCCCGTTCCGCACCGCAAACCGCACCAGCTCGCCGATGGATCGCAGCCCCAGCTTGGCCATGATGCGGCTGCGGTGCGTCTCAGCGGTCTTGACGCTGATGTTCAGCGCGTTCGCGACTTCTTTGTTCGATTTGCCTTCCGCAAGCAGTTGTACGATCTCGCGCTCCCGCGCAGTCAAGGGCAGCCGCTGACCGTCGTCGCCGTTTTCAGCGCGGGGTCCGCCCCGGAGATATCCGGTAAGCACCATCTCAGAAACGCGCGTGGTGAAGTACGGCTTATGATGCCGCATCGCTTCCAGGGCTGCCACCAGATCCCGTCCTGCGTCCGATTTCAGCATGTAGCCGCGGGCGCCAACGTTCAGAACCTCGCGCGCCATCTGCTCCGATTCGTTCATGGTCAGGATGAGAATCTCAATCGACGGAAGTTCCTTCAGAATCTGACGCGTCGCGTCCAGCCCGTTCAGCTCCGGCATGCTGATGTCCATGATCACGAGGTCAGGCTTCAGCCGCCGCGCCTCCTCCACCGCCTGGCGGCCCGTCAACGCTTCCGATACGACTTCCCAATCGGGATGCGCGCTGACAATGGCGCGAAGGCCCCGCCGTACGATCTCATGGTCGTCTGCGATTAAAATTCGAAAAGGCAAGTCATGCTCCAGGGATAACGACTCGCACCATTACTCCCGGGCGGGCGCAATCAATTTCAACCCACCCGCCCAAATACCGCGCCCGCTCGGCCATCAAGGAAAGGCCCATGCCGCCGGCTGCCGCGCGCTCCACATCGAGTCCCCGTCCGTAGTCGCGAATGATCAGCTCCCGCCGGTCGCCGGCGATCTGAAGAGTAAGCTCGGCTTTGGAACTGCCCGAGTGCCGGCGAATATTCTCGAGAGCCTCCTGGGCAATGCGAAACAGAGCGGATTCCACCGGGGCCTCCAGCCTGCGTACGCCTGCCGGAAAATTCAGGAAAACCTGGATGTTCGATCGGCGCGTGAATATGTCCGAATAGGCGCGCAACGCAGCCTCCAGTCCGAGCTCATCGAGCAGCGGAGGATGCAGCTCGTAGGAAAGCCCGCGCACTTCCCGCAGACACTGCTCCGTCAGCGACGCGCATTCGTCGATCATTTCGAGCGCGCGGGTGTGCATCCCGGCCGCCTGGCGCAGCATGGTGAGGTTCATCGCCAGCGCCGCCAGATTTTGAGCGGTGGTATCGTGCAGCTCGCGCGCGATCTTGCGCCGTTCTTCGTCGTGCAGCACCAGAATTTGTCCGGGAAGCGCGGCGAGCCGCCTCCCCGCATCCTCACCCGAGAGATCCACGGCAAATCCGACAATGCCTCCCGCATGCGGGTCAGCCGCGGCGCACGATAGCGCCGGCGTCCGGCGTCCGTCTCGGGAAATGTAATCCTGCCTCCACAGCGGCGACCTGCCCTTCGTGTACGCCTCCCTGAGCCGCGCCGCGATCTCCCGGCGGGTTTCCGGCCCGGTTACGTCGCCGAGCGCTGGATACCCGTCGCGCGCGATTTGTTCGGGGGAATATCCGATCATTTCTAAAAATTTTTGGTTTGCTTCCAGGATATTACCTTTTTTATCGCAAATAAAAATGCCGATTGAGCCGGCGTTGGGCAGAGCCCCGCCGCGCTGGCGGCGCGGTTTCCAAATTACTGCGCCGAAACAGGCGGCTGCAAGGGGCGTAATCTGCCGCAGAAATACACCGCCGACGGACACGGTATCCATTGTAATTGCTGGCCTCCTGTGGGAGATTTTGAGCGCCGCGGCGCGCCTGGAGAGGCCGCACCAGCACGCGGAGTCGGAGCGGGAAGGAGCTTGCGCATCGCCTCACCTATCGGCGCCGACACTCGCGGAACCCTGATCGCGCGAAATATAGGAGGCGCGCGCAACCACCCACGGGCGGGGCCGCCGCGCAGACGCCGGGCTCTGACACGGTATTCGGTTATTATGATCTGAAAATATCGCTTGGGCCCGCAGCTCGAAGTCGTTCCTCGGGGCGCGGCGACGTAATCCAATCCCGGTTGCCAACCGGGCGCGCGCTGCCGGGCTGCATTGTGCGGGCGCGCTGCGCCGGAAGGTTGCAACGCCCGCCGGCGCGGGGCGGAGCGCTGGTCACGATAGCGGGTATCCGGCAGGATGCAGACTGAAGTAAAGAGCTCGCGCTTTGATTCGCGCACCCTCAACGCAGCGGGCGCTCAGCTTCAGCGCAGCGGCGATTTGCGCGTCGCTGTGGCGGAGCAGATACGCGCGAAGCACGATCTGCCGCTCTACCGGGCGCAGCCGGGTAAACACCGCGTTCAGCAACTCTCCCTTGCGCCGCAGAGTGATTTCCGGCAGCGGAATCGCCTGGGCAGTCTGGTCGCGGATGATCAAAGCTTGATCTCTGGCTAAATCATCGATCGCCTGCTCGAACTCGGCGCGCGTCTTCAAATCGCAGCAGCGGACGCGCCGTATGGCGGCAATCAGAACGTCAAGAACCGCGTCGGCGATGTGATCCGATCCTGTCCGCCGCCGGAGAGTGTCTGCAATCACATGATGATACTCTGCATACAGGCTTTCAGCCACTTCGGAGTCGCCGGCATAGATTCGGCGCAGGATGCGCCGCCATTCGGCATCGCAAGCCTCCGATCCCGTGTTTGCCGATCCAGGCGCAAACGCTGCGTGTGTGAATGCTGCGGTCATGGATGCCTTACTGCTCAAATATGCCGCTGCCCTGAGATCGTCACAATGCTCCCGAATCGGTACTTCTGGCGGGAGAATTCCGTAGGGAGCCCTAGGTAAGATTCCTCGGTGGTGGTAGGGACGGGCAGATTCGAACTGCCGGCCTGTCGCTTAGGAGGCGACCGCTCTATCCATCTGAGCTACGTCCCCGGTCAGTTTCATCTTACCAGCGCTTCAGTCCTTTCCGTCCGATATCGGTCCGGTATTGCATGCCCTCGAAGTGGATCCGGCTGACGGCCGTGTAGGCGTTGTGGATAGCCGAACCGAGATCCGGGCCGCGCGCGGTGACTCCAAGAACACGTCCCCCCGCGGTCTCCAGGCCGCGCGCGCCGAGCCGCGTGCCGGCATGAAAGACTTCCGCTTCCACCTCGTCGATGCCCGAGATCGGATCCCCTGTTCGCACGCTACCCGGGTAACCGTGCGCCGCCAGGACAACGCACACGCTCGGTTCCGGCCGCCATTCGAGGCGGCAGCCGGAAAGAGAACCGGAAGCCGCGGCAGCCAGAGCTTCCCCAAAGCCGCCGCTCATGCGATGCATCAACGCCTGCGTTTCCGGGTCGCCCAGCCGCACGTTAAACTCGAGAACTTTGGGTCCGTCTTGCGTCATCATCAGGCCTGCATAGAGGAAGCCGGCGAATGCAGTCCGTCCCACCAGCGGTTCGATAATACGATTCATAATCAGCCGTGCGGTCTCCTGGTCCAGGATCCTGCCGTCGCAGTATGCGCCCATTCCGCCGGTATTCGGCCCGCGGTCGCCGTCGTACAAGCGCTTATGGTCCTGCGTGGCCTCGAGCGGCAATACGGTTCGGCCGTCGCTTAGCGCGATAAAGCTTATCTCCTCGCCCTCCAGGAACTGTTCAATAACGAATCGCTCCCCAAGCCTGTGGATTGCCGATGCGGCTTCCGCGCGGTCCTGGGCGATCACGACGCCCTTGCCCCCGGCAAGGCCGTCGGCTTTCACAACCACCGGATACTCGAACCGTTGCAAGGCGCGCAGGGCGGCTTGCGCCGACTCCGCTTCTACGGCCTGAGCCGTGGGAATGCCGGCTTCGGCCATAAACCGCTTGGCGTAGATTTTGCTTCCTTCAAGACGCGCCTGCTCGCGGACCGGACCCACAATGGGCAAACCCTTCCCACGAAATTCGTCCACAACTCCGGCGACCAGCGGCGCCTCGGGCCCGACAACGGTTACATCCGGCTGGAATTCACGCGCCGCCTGCAAAAAATCGGTGGTATTTAACACTGCTCCGATCCGGCCGATGCCGGGATTTCCCGGCGCCGCTGCCACTTCATGGCCTTCGTTCACCAGCCGCCATGCGATCGCATGCTCCCGTCCGCCACCGCCAATGATAAGGAATTTCATCAGATAATAAGGGTAACGCAGAGCGGGCGCCCGTTCGTTATCAAACATCATAAGGATGAAATGTTTTATGACCGGACCGCGTTCATCGAAATTCGATGTCATCGTGATCGGGGCCGGACACGCTGGCTGCGAAGCGGCGCGAGCGTGTGCGCGCCTGGGCAGACGCACAGCGCTCATCACCATGAATCTTGACCTCGTTGCGCAAATGTCGTGCAATCCCGCAATCGGCGGAATCGCCAAAGGACACCTTGTGAGGGAGATCGATGCGCTGGGCGGCGTGATGGGCCTGGTGACGGACCAAGTTGGAATTCAATTCCGGCTCCTCAACACAAGCCGCGGCCCTGCTGTGTGGTCCCCTCGCGCGCAGTGCGATAAAAAACAGTATCGTATCCGGATGCGCGAAGCGCTCGAGAGCGAACCAAACATTCGGATATTGCAGGCGGAGGTCGCCGCTCTGTTGTTCGCTGAAAATCCGCGCCGCGTGGTAGGCGTGGCGTTGCGCGATGGTCGCGAGCTCAGCAGCGATTCCGTGGTCATCACGACCGGCACCTTTCTGAACGGTTTAGCCCATGTCGGCGAGCATACATATAGTTGTGGCCGGAATGGCGAGGCGCCGTCCAATCTGCTCGGGGCCCAGTTGCGCAGCTTGGGGTTGCAATGGACACGTTTGAAGACGGGAACTCCGCCGCGTTTGGATGGAAGAACCATCGACTGGTCGCGTTTTGAACCGCAGGACGGAGACCCTGAGCCGACTCCGTTCTCGTTTCTTACCGGCGCCATCCACCGACCTCAGATCAAGTGTTATGCGGCGTACACTACGGAGGAAACGCATCGGATTTTGCGTGAAAATATCTCGCGATCGCCGCTCTATAGCGGGCAGATAGAAGGCATCGGTCCGCGGTACTGTCCCTCTATAGAAGACAAAATCGTCAAGTTCCCGGATAAACAGCGGCACCAGATTTTTCTCGAACCCGAAGGTGTGGACACATACGAGATCTATGTGAATGGCATGTCCACCAGCATGCCGATTGATGTTCAGGAGGCGGTGGTCGCCTCGATTCCCGGACTTGAGACGGCGGAGATGATCCGCCCCGGTTATGCGATCGAGTATGATGCAATCGACCCGCGGGAGCTCAGGCATTCACTCGAGGTGAAATCGATCGATGGGCTATTCTTGGCGGGCCAGATTAATGGTACCTCCGGATACGAGGAGGCTGCCTGCCAGGGTCTCTTGGCTGGTATCAATGCGGCGCTGAGGGTGGGCGGGCGCGACCGTGTGATTCTCTCGCGTACCGACGGATATACCGGCATTCTGATTGATGATCTGGTGAGCAAGGGGGCCGACGAGCCATACCGAATGTTCACTTCCCGCGCTGAGTTTCGGCTTCATCTTCGCATCGACAACGCCGACGAGCGGTTGACGCCAATCGGACGGCGGGTAGGACTTGTGGACGACCATCGCTGGCGTCTGTTTCAAGATAAGCAACGTCTCAAAGCGCGGATCTGCTCCCTGCTGACCCAGTCCCGGATTTGTCCGGAGATGGAGCTTCCGACATCTGAGCGCCCACTGCTCGCCGAATGGCTGAGGCGTCCCGAGGCGGACATCCGCCGGGTTCTGCCCTGGCTCGAACGCACGTTAGGTGAGCCCATTCCTTTCACAGTGGCTGCCGCTATTGAAACTGAAACCAAATACGCCGGCTATATCGCCCAGCAGCAGCGCCAAATCGAGCGTCTCAGAAGCTGCGACGGGCGCACAATTCCTGAAGACTTCGCCTATTCCGACATACCCGGCTTGTCAACTGAGGTGCGGCAGAAACTCATGCGCGTTCGTCCGACCACACTAGGTCAAGCCGCGCGCATCCCGGGTGTAACGCCGGCTGCCATCGCGGTGCTCGATGTCTATCTCAGCATGGTTCGCTGAGATTCTGCGGACCGAGCTCTCAGGGATCATCGAGATTTCGGATTCGCAAATCGAGCGTCTGTTTGCACATTACGAGCTGCTCCGACTATGGAATCGAAGGTTGAATCTCACGACAGTGATTGATATGCCTTTGGCGGTCTACCGGCACTACTGTGAGTCGCTGTTTGTGGCGGCACACATTACCGGCAGAACAGTCGTGGACATTGGCAGTGGTGCGGGATTTCCCGGGATTCCTCTCGGCATTGTCCGACCTGAGTGGGCCGTAACCCTTGTCGAAGCGCATCAAAGAAAGGCAGTGTTTCTGCGCGAGGCAACGCGCGACCTGCCCAACGTAGACGTTATCGCGGGGCGCGCTGAGGGCTTGCCGTCAAGATACGATTGGAAGGTCTCCAGGGCTGTTCATCCAGGGGTGGTGTCTAAACTTTCCTGCGCGCCGCGATTCGCTATTCTGATGAGCTCTGCGGATTTAACTGTGGCGCACTACGCCAAACTCCTTCCTCTCCCGTGGGGTAGGCGGAGAATTCTGGCAATTGGCCCAACGCACCGGGCTGGCGGTTGTTTCACGTGGAACGAAATCTGATGGGCAGCAAAACCCGCATCGTCATGTTACCATCCATAAAAAGTGTCAAAGACGATCGCCATCGCCAACCAAAAGGGCGGAGTTGGCAAGACTACAACCGCAATCAATCTCTCAGCCTCACTCGCCGCAAACGATCTTCGCGTCCTGCTGATCGACTCCGATCCCCAAGGAAACTCGACCACAGGCCTCGGCATCAACAAGGACGGCGCTCCAACGCTCTACGATGCCCTGCTCGATAAGACCGACATCCATGGCATCGTACGAGCAACAGCATGTGAAGGCCTTGAACTGATTCCAGCCGATCGCAATCTCGTCGCGGTCAATATTGAACTTCTAGACCAACCGAGGCGCGAGTTTAGATTGCGCGAGAGACTGGAGCCCCTCAAACCCACCTACGATTACATCGTGGTCGACTGCCCGCCTGCTCTTGACCTGCTTACCGTGAATGCCTTGGTGGCCGCAGACTCCGTCCTCATCCCTATTCAGTGTGAGTTCTTCGCTCTGGAAGGAGTCTCTCAGCTCATGGACACCATTGACCGCATCCGCGATGGGCTGGGGCATCCACTCAAAATTGAAGGCGTGCTTCTGACGATGTACGACGACCGGACCAATTTGACTCGCCAGGTGGCCGATGACTTGCGCGAGTTCTTTGCTGACGAGGTCATGCAGACTGTGATCCCTCGTAGCATTCGTCTGGCCGAAGCCCCGAGCCATGGCAAGCCGATTCTTCTATACGACGTTCGATCCAGGGGCGCTGAAAGCTACATTAAGCTCGCAAAGGAGATTCTTGCAAATGAGCAACGCACCCGACGGGCGCCGCAGAGCGCTGGGTAAGGGGCTTTCCGCCCTCCTGCCAACAAAGCAATCTGCCGTTCTTGATCCTTCCGTCCGGACTCCGGCGTCCGGGGGGTCCGAGCCGCAGTCGGGCGCCGTCGAAATTTCCATTGACCTGATCGACCCAAACCCGCACCAGCCCCGTAGTGTGTTTCAGCCCGAACGAATGGAGGAACTGGCTCAATCGATCCGTGTAAATGGCATTATTCAGCCGCTCATCGTTCGACGCAACGGGGAGCGCTATGAGCTCGTCGCTGGCGAACGACGGTGGCGCGCCTCGAAACTCGCCGGTCTTGAGCGAGTGCCTGTCGTCATTCAGGACTTTGCTCGGGACCGATTGCTCGAGCTGGCGCTCATCGAAAATATTCAGCGCGAAGATCTGAATCCGCTTGAAGCCGCGCACGCGTTTGATCGCCTCTCTCGGGAAATGGGACTGAGCCACGAAGAAATTGGGCGCAGAACCGGCAAAGATCGGTCTTCGATCGCCAATTTTATTCGCCTTTTGAAGCTGCCGCCCGAGGTCCAGAAGCTCGTGGCGGAAGGCCGATTGGCCATGGGGCAGGCCCGCGCTCTTCTGGGCTTGCCGGACCCGGAAAGTCAGGTTCGCCTCGGCGAAAAAGCCGCGGCTCAGGGTTTGTCAACGCGTCAAGTCGAGGCCCTGGTCAGGGCGGCCACGGAGAAAAGACAGCACTCTGCCGAGTCCAGGGCGAAACCTGTTCAGGATCCTAATGTCCGCGCCGCAGTCGAGCAGCTAGAACGCACCTTAGGGACGAGGGTGCGCATAGTTGAGCACAACGCTGAGCGAGGCCGGATCGAAATCGAGTATTACTCGCAAGATGAGCTGAACCGCATCTACTTGGCCATCGTCGGAACAAATTAAATGGTGCCGGCGGCAGGAGTCGAACCTGCGACCTACGGATTATGAGACCGTCGCTCTAACCACCTGAGCTACACCGGCGTGCACGGAGGAACACTTTCAGGGTAGTCACCGCCACAGCCCCTGTCAAGGTCGCACCATGCTGATGACCTCAAATGACGCGCTGTGTCGTTCGTCAAAATTCTAAACAAAAGATTGCGTCCATTAATCCGGCCAATCCGGCCACTGGACCGACCATACCGGGGCCGCTCTACCGCCAGAACTCCACGCATCCTCCGGAGTGTGTCGCTTCCAGGCATCCGCCGCGAGACGTGACCGCTAGCTTCTTGACATCTTCTCACGCTGGAGCGCATATTAATAATCGGAGGATGGCCCATAAGCCAGTTCCTCAATCTGCAACATCAGGAGGAAGTCAATAGAGAACGACCACAACCTTGGGCGGCTACCGGCTTCCTGGCTAGGGCTTCTGCGCTAAGCAGGTTACGCAAATTGCAGCTTTAGTCTGCAATTGGCCACGCGGCGCCTAACCGCGATTACGTGCAGATGTGACAGCAGGGGTCGGGGGCCGCCCTTTCATGTAGCTCCAAGGGATGGCGATACGAAAATGTCGCCTCGTACAGCGAAAATCCGCTCCGCTCCTTCCCCTCGGGCCAGTTTGATACATTTTCTTTAGTGCAGCCGGTCGAGTTCAGCGCCGTTTCAAAAAGTTATTCGATCTATGCGTCTCCGAGCGACCGCCTCAAAGAATTGCTGACCCTGAACCGGCGCACGTATCATCGGGACTTCTGGGCTCTCCGCGATGTATCTTTTGATGTCCGGCGCGGTGAGACTTTCTGCATCGTCGGCGAGAACGGCTCTGGAAAAAGTACGCTCCTGCAACTTGTCGCCGGTATTCTTCAACCCACGTCGGGCGCCCTCCACGTCGGCGGGCGCGTTTCTGCGCTGCTGGAACTGGGGTCTGGTTTTAATCCCGAATTCTCCGGACGTGACAACGTCTATCTGAACGGCGCCATCCTGGGCTTCTCCACCCGGGAAATGGATCGGAAATACCGAGACATCATCGACTTTGCGGAGATCGGCGATTTCATTCATCAACCGGTGAAAACCTACTCAAGCGGAATGGCCGTGCGCTTGGCCTTCGCCGTGGCCATTCATGTCGATCCGGAAATCCTGCTGGTCGATGAGGCTCTGGCAGTAGGTGATATCTACTTCCGTCAGCGCTGCATGCGCAAGATACATGAACTGCGAGCGCGGGGCGTTACGATCCTGTTCGTTTCGCACGCCACGGGCGATGTCAAGGCGCTCGGCGACCGGGCGCTGTGGCTGGATCATGGCTGTGTGCGCGAGATTGGCGCAACGGAAAGGGTGGTCTCTAAATACCTCGCAGCCATGGCGCAAAAGGATTCAGCCTACTTGGCGGGCCGCAGCGTACTTGGCTCAGTAGGCCCCAACGAAGCGGCTCTGCCGAGAAGTTCCCCTCGCATTCCCAACATCGATCATCGCTTCGGTGATGGTCGCGCCGAGATCGTAGGCATCGAGGTGCTCAATGAGGAGTGCGAGCCGATTGCCACGCTTGAGCCCGATTCCACAATTGTAGTCCGAATCTCTGCCCAAGCGAAGGACGAGCTTCTCCGTCCGATCATCGGGTTCATGTTTCGCAACCATTTGGGCATGGACTTTGCGGGAACAAATACCGCCCGCGAAGGTTGTGACTTGGCGCCACTGCTCCCGGGCGACGAAATCACAGTCGATTTCCGCGTCGAAATACCTGCACTATACGCTTCGACATTCTCATTCTCGCCTGCAATCGCGGACGGGACGCTCGATGAGTATTCCATCTGCGACTGGATCGACAACGCCGTGGCGCTGCCGATGATGCGCACGGAGGCGCCCATTTACGGCCATATGCACCTCCGCTGCAAGGTGGAGGTGAACCGGCGGGCTCAAGCCCCGCGGCACTCGGTGGTGGCGAGTGAATGAATTCACCGGCGAGCGAGTCATACCGGGCAAGGTCGAAGTCGATCTGTGGAATGAGCACTTTTCACGCTACGCCTTCGCGGCGAAGCACGCTGGCGGACGGCGTGCGCTCGATGTCGGGTGCGGCGTCGGATACGGCGCGGCGGAACTGTCCTTCACAGCCGCGACGGTATTAGGGATCGACTGTTCGGAGGAGGCCATAAACTACGCCCGGCAGCATTACAGAGCGGAGAATTTGCGGTTCCTGGTTGCGTCCGCTTCGCAGGTTCCCTGCCGCGCCAGCGAGTTCGATTTAATTACCGCCTTCGAACTGATCGAGCATCTGGAAGATTGGCGCGCATTCTTGTGTGAAATGCGCCGTTTGCTCCGGCCGGGCGGCCTGTTCATTGTATCAACGCCCAATCGCAGCTACTACGCCGAAAGCAGAGCTGGGCGCGGCCCCAACCCCTTTCATCGGCACGAATTCGAAGCGCAGGAATTTGCCGACGAACTTCGCGCAATTTTTCCCCAGGTTCGCATCTTCCTTCAGAACCGCGGCGAAGCGTTGACGTTCTATCCAGCCCGAGGGTTCGCCCCGGTCGATGCTCGGATCGATGCGGGAGCGGGTGATGCCTTTACAACCCACTTCTTAGTGGGTCTTTGTAGCGATTCCGACCCGGGCATGCTTCGTTCCTTCGTGTTTGTACCCAAAGCGGCAAACGTGCTCCGGGAACGCGAGCATCACATCGCATCGCTCGAGCAGCAATTGGCCGCTGCCATCGATCAGCGCGACGCCTTACACAGGGCCCTGGAACAACAGAAGCTCCATCTTGAGGAGCAAAATCGATGGGCGCTCGACTTGGAACAGCAATGGCGGTCTGCGCAGGAGCGCATTGTCGAGTTGCAGAATGAGGTTCAGCAACTCACAACGGCTTATGACCGTCGCATACGTGAGCTCGAGACGGAGGTCGCGAGCCGGACGCAATGGGCTATTGACACAGAACAGCGGCTCACCGCAGAGGTCGGCGAACTCAAAGCGCAGGCTGCTCGCCTCGCTTCCGAACTTGAGCGTTCTGAACACGCTCTGGAAGAACGAACGCGCTGGGCGCTCGATCTCGAATCGCGCGCAACGCAGCTCGAAGCCCAGCTCAATTTGGTGCGGGCCTCGCGGTGGATTCGTCTGGGGCGCCAGTTTGGCCTTGGTCCTTCGGTATAATTCGTTTCGTAACCGAACAGTGTGTCGCGATTTTCTCTGTGAACGAAGATCTCCGACACAGAAAACAAATGAGTTTTCGCGGTCGATGGATTGCAACCGAAAATAGCCCAAGCGAGGGGCGGATGTATTCGATCAGAGTGGTCCTTTTCGCATTTCTCGGTTCGTGCGTTCTGCTTGCAACCACGGATTCAATAGGAGTCAAGGATAGGGCCCGAGTGGTGGACACCGAGCAGATGGTGTTCGCCTCGGGTGGAACCCTTGAGCTTCAGGATTCGTTTGGCCGGGTTTCCGTTGAGGGATGGGACCGCTCCGAAGTAGAGCTCACTGTAATCAAAACCACTCACAAAACATATTCTGGCGGCGAGATGGCGCGCGCTATTGCTGAGCTGGACCGCGTCCTGGTTGGGACGGAACGGCCGAGCGAAAATCACCTGATTATTTCGACCGTATTTCCGGACCGCAGCATAGGCCGGCTGCTGCGCGGGAAGTCGAACGTGCAGCTGGAGTATCACATCCGGGCGCCACGCCGGATCCGCCTGATCATTCGCCATGATATGGGGGAGGTGGACGTATCCGGCATCCTCGGCGATATTCGCGTCACGGCTCGAGTCGGGGATATTTCGCTGCGCCTTCCGGCGGAGGCTCGCTATGCCGTCGATGCCAAGGCGAGGATCGGGGATGTGTGCTCGGAGTGGGGGGCCTCGGAACGCGAACACGTGATCGGCTCCAGGGCGGCTCAACCCTCCGATCTTCCTGCTTACGAGCTCTATCTGAGGGTTGGCGTCGGCGATATCACTGTTTGCAAGCTGGCTGAGGAAGCCGAAACGATGGTTGACTGAACCCGTTCAAACGGTCCGCGTACACTAAGGATTGGGCTGAATTCCAGCCTGCATTCCTCATGCGGATCCCGTGTTAATGGCGGTCGTATTCCGGCTTCTCAGGGCGCTGCCGATCATTGTCTTTGCGCCGCTGATCACTCTGGCTGCTGCGGCCGCGCTGGCCGTTGCCGATCTCGTGTTCGTCGTCGCCTGCAGGCGGCGGCGTCCAATCAACTCGGCGCCGCACAGAAGCGCGGCATCGGTCGTGATTCCGAACTGGAACGGCCGCGATCTTCTTGAGAAATATTTGCCGTCGGTGGTCGGCGCGCTTGCCGGCAATCCAGCCAATGAAATCATTGTGGTTGACAATGGATCCACCGACGGCAGCGCAGACTTTGTCCGCGAGCGGTTCCCAGGCGTCCGCGTGCTGGCGCTCGAAACAAATCGCGGCTTTGGCGGCGGGTCGAACGCCGGATTCGAGGCCGCCCGGAACGACATCGTCGTACTGCTCAACAGCGATATGCGGGTGGCGCCGGATTTTCTCCAGCCGCTGCTCGACGGTTTTACGGACGAGAACGTCTTTGCCGTATCCTGCCAAATCTTCTTCTCCAATCCGAAGAAGCTCCGCGAGGAAACGGGACTGACGCAGGGCTGGTGGGAAAACGGCGGTCTGCGCGTGCGGCACCGCGATGATCCCGCGATTACCGGACTCTACCCGTGCTTTTACGGCGGCGGCGGATCGTGCGCCTTCGACCGGCGCAAGTTTCTCGAGCTCGGCGGCTTCGATGAACTGCTTGCGCCGTTTTACCTCGAGGATACGGACCTTGGCTACCTGGCCTGGAAGCGCGGTTGGAAAGTGCTCTATCAGCCGAACAGCGTCGTCTTTCATGAGCACCGCGGCACGATTGGCAAACGCTACGGCGAGGACTACATCCAGGCGGTTCTGCGGAAGAATTACATTCTGTTTTCGTGGAAGAACATTCACGAGTGGGGGCGTTTGGGGACGCATCTCGCTGCCGTTTGCGGCGGAGCTCTGTTCAGCGCCGTATTTGGCGAGGTTCCGGGCCGTGCCACTTTCTCCGGACTCTGGCGAGCGTTCCGCCAACTGCCGCGCGCCCTACGGTCCCGCCTCCTGGCGCGAAGCCTTGCTGTAGTCGACGATTCTGAAGCTTTCCGCCGTCCGCTCGGCGGGTACTACAGGGATCGGTTTTTACCGATGGCTGCGCGGCCCGGCCGCCTGAGCGTGCTTTTCGTTTCTCCCTACCCCATCTATCCCCCCGTTCATGGCGGCGCGGTATTCATGTATCAGACAGTTTGCGAACTCTCGCGCTTATGCGATCTTCACTTGATCGTCTTGCTCGATTACCCTCATGAGCTCGAAGCGCATCAGAAGATTCGCGAGATCTGTCGCTCCGTTGAATTCATTGTGCGGATGGAGGGCCGCGAGAAGGTCCTGGGCGCCATTGAGCCTCACGCGGTCCGTGAATTTCGCAATCCTGAGCTCGAATGGCTGATCCACCGGCAAATTCTGACCCAGGGCGTCGACGTGCTTCAGCTCGAGTACGCCGTCCTGGCGCAGTACGCCGGGGGCTTTCGCCGCATTCCCAGCATCGTATTCGAACACGACGTGTACTTCCAGTCGATCGCCCGCGGACTGCCGTTCATGAAAGTTGCGCTGCAACGGCTCCAGGCGCGGTGGGAATATCTGCGCGCGCTCCGATACGAGTTGAAACAGTTGCCAAAGGCCGATCGCATCCAGGTATGCAGCGCCGAAAACCGTCAGCTCCTCGAATCATTTCTGCCGGAGCTCACAGGACGCATCGACGACAATCTCCGCGCGGGCGTCGACGCGTCGAGCTACGAATTCAAGCCGGCCGGCCGGGAGCCGGATACGATGCTGTTTCTCGGCAGCTTCCGGCATGTTCCCAACCAGGAAGCGCTCGACTGGCTGCTGCGGCGCGTGCTCCCGCGCGTACACTCCGCGCGGCCCCAGGCGCGCCTGGTGGTCGTCGGCTCCGATCCGCCGCCTCGCCATTTCCTGCCCTCCGCGGCGGCGAACGTCGAGCTGATCGGATTTGTTCCGGACGTGCGCGAGCCGCTGTCGCGATATGCCTTGTTTCTGTGCCCGATCCTGAGCGGGTCGGGCGTCAGGGTGAAATTGCTTGAAGCGTTCGCGTCTGGAATTCCCGCAGTCTCGACGCGGCTCGGCGCCGAAGGCCTGGCGACCGCCGATGGCGAAATCTGCGCGCTTGCAGACGATCCGGAGAGTTTCGCCGGCCGGATCCTGGAATTGCTCGAAAATCCCGAGAAGCGCGAGGAGATGGCGATTCGCGCGCGGCGCTATGTTGTCGAGCAGCGCGATGTGCGAACCATGACCCGCCGCCTGGTGGAGAGCTATCGCGAGTGCGTCTTCCGGATGAGGATGTCTGCAAACAACAGCGATGAAACGGCGCAGGCGCAAGAGCAGAGTGCGGCGGAATTGCCGGCGCGCCGGTAAAGACGCGCTATTTCTCCTTACGATCTTTTTGCAGATCCTTCTGGAGCTTCCGCGCAATCTCCGAGGCGCGGCGATCGACATCGTCCGGGCGGGTCCGGCCGACCGGCGAATAGATTGACCAGATCACGTTGCGGCTTTGGCGATCCACCAGGAACACCGTACCGCGGGCCTTTGAAACCGAGCTGAGTTTCTGGATCGGCTCTCCCCAGGGATCCTTTTCGCCGCCGTTCTCTTCCGATTTGGGCGGCGCCGGCGGCGGATACAGCTCCTCCATCTTCTCCTCGAAGGATTGTCCGATCTTGTCGGTGAA
>Ga0070740_10002226_pt1 | contig 23528 bp, 20 predicted proteins | sample Coa_R2_FD_67286 | JGI IMG/M metagenome (GOLD analysis project Ga0070740, IMG submission 67286) | Surface soil microbial communities from Centralia Pennsylvania, which are recovering from an underground coalmine fire - Coalmine... | ecosystem: Environmental > Terrestrial > Soil > Unclassified ...
GTGCCAGCTTGAGCTTATACTGCTCCAGCGGCCAGTACTCAACAGCGTAGCTCTCGGCAACATCCAGCGAGAGGAAACCGCCGCACGCCTCAGATCCGCGCATGACCGCGATAGCGCGATGATAAAGCTGAGCAGAGACATCTGCCATCGCGGCGTCTTTGCCGGTCGTGAACATGCCCACGCCGGGGATGAGAATCACACGTGGATGCGGATCGCTGGCCGCGTCTGCCTCCCGGTACACAGGTATGGCGGCGTCGGGATCGAGATTCTGATTCGCGTTCTCTTCCAGGTAGCGGCGATAGCGGGCCACATAGGCTTCAATCCCGGTGCGTATCCGTTCGGCCAGAGTTTCGCGGCCCTGCTCAGGCGTCCACTCGACCAGCAACGGCCAGGGTTTGGTGTGAACCAGGTGATCCGGGCAGGCGGCGCCAATCGTGGTGAGACGCGGCGCATCCCGACTGGAGACGAAGTTCAGCACGTCTTCGCCGTCTTCAAAACGCAGGATCTGGCGCTGCTGCGCTGAAACCAGTCCGCGCAAGACGGGAGCGACCTGCGCCGCAATAGCATGCCGTTCTTGCGATGGGAGCGGAGAGATGCGGGGTCCGCCAAAGACTGCACGCCCGGAGCGGGCAATGCGCGCCTCGACAAACTCACGCGCCCGGGAGATGGTCGCCAGGGTCGAGGCATAGCAGGCAGCGTCGGTCTCACCCCAGGTGATCAGCCCGTGCCGGGCCAGGATGACGAGCTTTGCCTCCGGGTGCGCGCGCACCGCCAGGGCCACTTCGCGCGCCAGCCCAAAGCCGGGACGGCGATAGGGAATCCAGACCAGGCTATCCCCGAAGCACTCAGAGGCCAGTTGCCGACCATCGATGGCACAGGCAAAATAATTGGTCGCGTCGGCGTGCGTGTGGTCAATGTGGGCAAATGGAAGAAAGGCATGCAGGAGCGTCTCGATGGAGGGACGCGGGTGGCCCGGCGCGAAAAAACAATGCGCCAGGTACTCCACCATCTCACTGTCGCTCATGCGCTCCCGCTCAAGCAGCGGCAGCAGATCATCCAGGAACAAGCCTGTAAACGAGGAATCGGTGCAGGTCGCCAGGTCCGAGCCGGAGCCTTTTACCCACAACACGCGCGCAGGTCGGCCACGAAAGTCGATCTCATCGGCCTTCGCGGAGGTATTGCCGCCGCCCCAGTTGCAAATCGAACGATCCGCGCCGAGCCTGCGCGAGCGCTCAACCAGTTGCGTCAGCGTCTTCGAGGAAATTTGAGATGTCATGCCGATCAATCCTTCTAAAGCTGGAAAAATTCGTGTGCTGCCCGATCTGCTCCGTTGTTGGTTTAACAGAAGAACAGTTCCTTATGCTCCCGGATAGCCGCTGCTGGCCGAAGCGATTCCGCGTTCTTGCGCGACCTTCTCGGCGTACCCACTGGCCCGGAAGGCAGCGATCGGGTCTGGCTCCAGGCCCATCTCAAGGCGAGCACGTTCCAGCAGCGGGCGCACATCGGTTTCAAAGGCATCACGCAAGATCCGATAGGCTCCTAAGGTATCGCCGGCCACCTGCGCTGCGGCGAGCGCCTTGCGATCAACCAGTAAGGCTTTGGCGTGTGCGCTCTGGATATTCAGTACCGACTGAATCATGGCCTCAATCTTGGGCTCGATGTTGTGGGACTGGTCGATCATGTAATCAACGCGCCCGCCAACCTTCTGCTCGCCGGCTGCGACCAGTTCGTTAAAGACCAGGAAAAGCTCAAATGGATGCAGCGTACCAACGATCAGATCATCGTCGGCGTACTTGCGGTCGTTGAAATGGAAACCGCCCAGACGCTCCTCGTCGAGCAGGATCGAGACGATATGCGCCAGGTTCGTGCCCTGTGGATGATGGCCGGTATCGACCAGGACCAGCGCCTGCGGCCCCAGCTTTGTCGCCAGGGTGTAGGCCGTCCCCCAATCGGAGAGATCGGTATGGTAGAAGGCCGGCTCAAAAAACTTGTATTCGATTAAGAGCCTCAGATCGCTGCCCAGATCCGCGTAGACCTCTGCAAGGGCATCGCTCAGGCGATGGCGGCGCGCGCGCAGGTCATCCTGGCCGGGATAGTTGGTGCCATCGGCCAGCCAGAGGCTGATAGTGTCGGAGCTGATCGCGCGGGCAACCGTGATACACTCTCGCATATGCGCAAGCGCGCGCCGGCGGATATGCGCGTCAGGATGACAGAGGCTGCCAAAGCGATAGCTGTCATCCTGGAAGAGATTGGGATTCACCGCGCCCAGGCGCAGCCCTAGTTGCGCCGCATACGCCTTGATCTCTTCCCAATCGTCAACCAGGTCCCAGGGAATATGAATGGCAACGCTCGGACAGATGCCGGTGACGCGCTGGACCATCGCCGCGTCCTCTAGCTTCTCTCGCAGGTTGCGCGCCGCCCCGGGCCAGGGAAAGACTTTGAAGCGCGTCCCCGAATTGCCGTAGCCCCACGAAGGGGTCTCAACCCTGAAGCGCTGAATGGCCCCGATGACACCGGCGACATCGACTCCTCGCTCGCGCAAGCGGTTCTCGATTTCAGATTGCATAGACTCCTCTGCTTCTCACCGTGAAATAGTTGCTCTGATGTCCGCGCTGCCCTCCACAAGCCGGAAGCATGCTGCTCATTGCGAAAAAGCACCATACCTCCACAATACACATCTCCCATCCTAATTGAAACGTTTCAATTAAGGACAAGTATAAAAGATGCTTGAGATCTTGTCAAGCTCTTAGCGTCGGAAACGCGGGGATACTACATGTGGAGAGGAACTCTCTGCCCTCAGGATAAGTTTTGTGTTACACTGTTCGTAAGCTCTCGTTCGCGAGATGGCCCTTTTTATTTAGCAGAAAACATGGTGTCACTCTATGCCCTTATCCGCGCTTGGCCTCTTGCTCACCGCCGCGCTTCTGCATACGGTGTGGAATCTCTTTGTGAAGCGTGCCCATGTGAAGCAGGTCTTCACGTGGTGGGCGCTGATTGTGGGAACCCTTTGTTTTTCGCCGCTTTTGCTCGAGGTGCGAACGTTTCCGCCCTCGATCTGGCCATATGTTCTCAGCAGCGCCTGTATGGAGGCGATCTATTATTTAGTGCTGATCGGAGCTTATCAGTACGGTGACTTCTCGCTGGTCTATCCGATGGCGCGCGGGACCGCCCCGGCCTTACTGGCACTCTGGGCCATGCTTTTCCTGGGCGAGCATCCGGCCCCGGCGGGACTGCTGGGGATTGGCCTGCTGGTCTGCGGCCTGGTTGTGGTTGGCAGCACTACCTGGTGGCAGCAGCGCAAGAAGGCAGCGCTGGCAGGCAGCGCGCTGGGCCTGGCCCTGGCAACCGCCTGCTGTATCTCGATTTACTCGGCCATCGATGGCGCGGCGGTGCGCCACGTGTCTCCGCTCCCCTACACGGTTCTGGTGATGGGCCTTTCCGGGCTGTTCATTATGCCTCTGATCATCGTGCGCTACGGCGGCGCTGCCATATTCGCGGAGATGCGCGCAAGCCGGTGGCGCATCGTGCTAACCGGCGTCCTAAGCCTGCTCACCTATATGCTTGTGCTGCTGGCCTATTCGTTCTCATCGGTCAGCTATGGCGGGGCGATCCGCGAGGTCAGCGTGATCTTCGCGGCCTTTATCGGCTGGCGCTGGCTGGGCGAAGGCTTTGGCAAAGCTCGCCTGCTGGGCGCGTGCCTGATCTTTGTGGGAATCTTAACGATTGCACTGGCCGGCTAGGCTTTTTGCTTCCAGCCGCGCTCTGGCGTTATAGTAATACTATGCAAGAACCGATCATCCCTGTCATTGTCATCGACGATACGCCCGTCAAGCGGCGCGGGGTCTGCGATTGCGTGAACGAGGCGTCCTCGCTCTCTCTGGCCGGGCAAGCCGGCAGTGCAAACGAGGCGACGCTATTGGTGGAGAGCGCCGCACGCCGCACAAGCGAAAATCCGGCGCTGGCAAACTGGCTGGTGCTCTCTGATCTGCGCCTGGGCCACACCAACGGCGTCGAGCTTGGTCGTGCCCTGCTCGAGATCGCGCCGGGCCTGCGCGTGGTAATTTACACGCAGGAGCCAAGCTGGACCCTGGCGACCGAGATTCTGCGCCGCGAATACACGCGCCGGGGCACGCCACGCCGGTCCTCGAAGGAGCAGCCCGGCCTGCATGGCTACGCTCTGTTCTCTAATATCGAGCCGGCCTACCTTGAGCATATCGCAACGACGGTGGTGCGCCAGCACTCAACCTTTATCGATTCAGAGGTCCTGAACTATCTGCTGAAAAAGCTACGCGGGCGGCGCCTGACGCCGCGTCAGGAGGAGTGCGCGGCGCTGGTTGCCCAGGGACTGAGTAACGATGAGATTGCCCTGCGCATGGGCTTTCTTAATGCACAGGGGCAGCCGAATATGGGGCCGCTGGAGAACCTGGTCAGCGAGCTCTATACCTTCTTTGCGATTGAGGGCGCGCCCAGCGATCCCGGACGGCGCGTTCTGCTGGCCCATGCCTACGAGGCTTACGCGGGATTGCGCCCGCTGTAGCGCGCCTCCGCCTCGCGCTCGTCCTGCTCTTCTGAGATCTCATCCCTCGGAAACGGGAGTTTGAGGATTACCGTTGTGCCGTGCTGAGCCTGAGGACGCTGAATCGAGCGAATCAGGAGCGTCCCGCCGGCCTCGCGCGCCTTGAGCTCGGCTTTGAACAGGCTGGTCTTTTCGGGGGAAATGCCGGTAACGTCGAAGCCGCGCCCGTCGTCGATGATGAAGACCTCCAGGTTTCCGTTGCTGCGTGCTGTGCGCACGGTGGCGAAGGCCGCCCCGGCATGGTTATAGACGTTCAAGAGCGCCTGAGTGATGGTATAGGAGACCGCCTCGGCAAACCTCTCCCCCTCGGCGGTCTGCTCGAGGTCCTGGCTGAGCGTGTCCAGCGCCCAGAGATCGGCCTGGATTTTGAGCGGCGATTCGGGATGGAGCGCCGGCAAATCTTCGCGTACTAGCTTCTCTAAGTGGAGCTTCAGTCCCAGGCTGCGCCGCTGGTAGGCGTCCTCGACCAGCAGTTGCAGGCCACGCAGGTCGTCCTCCAGTTCCTCGCTGATCTTCCGCACCTTGCCCAGAGCCTCGATCACCGGCTGGGCAAAGCTCGCCAGCGAGGGATCATGCTCAACCTCCACTTTGAGCTTGTGCTGCCAGTGTCCCAGCAGGGAGCGAATGCGCAGGGCCTGCTGCTTGGGCTGATCGTGGATGCGCTCGGAGAGCAGCGAACGCAGGTGCGCGTCCGCATGCAGGAGCAGCGAGGTTGCGCGTTGCAGTTCGGCGTTGGCCCGCTGGAGATCCTCCGCAGTGCGCTGCTGGCGGCGCATGGCCTCTTCCGCGCGCGCCACACTCTCCTGCAATTGCCCGATCAGGCGCAACGAGCGCACCGCGTAGAGTAGCACCAGGGGATAGATCGCGCCCAGCAGGCAGAAGAAGGGTAGCGGAAGGAGCGGCGAGCCGGACAGCAGCACCGGTAAAATCCCCAGGCAGAAACCCAGGCCCACACCGCCAATCCACAGAATGAGCAGATCGCCCAATTGCCTTTTGATCGCGGAACGCGCCGCGGCTCGTCCCAGGAGAATGCGCACCAGCGAAATGACGCCAATCACCAGGCTCACACTTCCGCCGAGCACCCCGTAGCCCAGACAGAGCTCGGCCTCCAGGCGAGTTGGCACGCTGCCGCGAATGAGGAACAGGCCAGCAATAAATGCCTCCAGCGCGATGAGGGGCAGATAGGGCAAGGCATCCAGGGATAGCCTGGGACTGCGGGCAGTCCCGATCACCTCCGGTCGATAGGTCAGGCTGAGGTGAACAAAGGCCGCGCCCAGCAGGGCAAAGGCGGGAAACCAGAGCAATTGTAGCGCGGCGTCCATTGGATAGGCGGTCTGGATGTTGCCCCAGTGGCTGTAGAGCAAAAAGAGCATGGCCACTGGCAACAGGGTCAGGCCCTCGACGGCCCCCACCCACTCGCGGGCTGTGAACAGCAGAACCGCGCCGACCAGCAGCCAGCAGAAGCCAGCAATGAAGGCCAGGCCATAGTTTTGCAGCCAGAGGTCAGTCGTGAAGATTGCCGCCGGGTAGCGCACGGTCTGACTCCGGCCATTGATTTCGAGGGTATAGGTGATGAGCTGGCCGGGACGGGCATGCTGGTAGACGTTAGTGAGCGTGGACGAGTCCTGGCCATTCACCCGCGTGATCGTCTCGTCTCTCACCAACGAGGACGGCACTCCCGCGAAGTCTGTCGGACCTGAGAGCGTCGAGACAAAAACCACCTGCCGGTCGGTGTTGAGTCCCCACACAAAGCCGCCAAAGGTATGCCCGACCTCATGCAGAAGGCGAATCTGCCCCAGCAGACTGATAGCGAGCAGGCCCACGCTTACCAGCAGATAGAAGAGCAGCAGGCGGAACTTCAGGGTCTTCCACCAGGTATTGGTCGGGTTTGCAGATGAATTAGCCACGCCGTTAGTGTATCATGGGAGTAAGCTGGCACGCAAGAACCCGCCGGACGTGCAGGCAGGCTTCACTATCGCAACGTTGGCGGCGCGGGTATAATGAATGGTGGTAGAGCGTCTTCAAGCGTCTCAAACAGGAAAGGAGTGATATATCCTCGATAAAATTTAATATGGTATTTCCCCTGGATCTATGGGCTCACAAGGTGTTGTTGGGTTTGTAGTTGGAAATGGAGGTGGTTCACATGCATCCAGGATCGTCAGCAGATTTTCGTTATACCTATTTCAGACAGCTTCTCCAGACGGCCAGAAGCCATTTCAGCGCGCACCGGCTTAATGAGGCGCTCCATGTGCTTCCCAATACGACAAAAACCCCCGTCCTGTTCCTGCGCCACGATATCAAAATCTCGCTGAGCAAGGCGTTGCGCATGGCCGAGATCGAGCATGAATATGGCCTGCCCGCAACCTATATGGTGCGCAGTGATTCTCCGCTCTATTCGCTGGTTGGACGCCAGGCGCGCATTCACTTGATGGAACTCGTCCAGATGGGCCACGAAGTCGGCCTGCACTTCGACCTTGCCCGCGAGACGCGCCGCTGCTCCTCGTATCTCCGCCTGGTCGAGTCCGAGATCCATACGGCCTGCGAACGCATCGAGCAGATTATTTGCCGACCGGTGCGCTCGCTCTCTTTCCAGCGCGCTATCCCCCTCCTGTTCGATGGTCCTCTGCTCATCAACGGACGAATCAACGCGGATGCGAGCGAATTGCGCGCATGGTGCATCTCGGACAGCGGCGGCGACTGGCGCGAGATAGATCCGCTCGCTCACCTGGCACATCCTTCAGGTTCGGTGCTCCAGCTTATCCTGCATCCGATCTGGTGGGGCGATGAGCATATGCTCGCCCCACAACGCCTGCAGGCGTTCTTTGAGTTCGCCACCCGCGAGAAGCCCGCGCAAGAGGCGGGCATCTTCGATATCAACCTGGCGAAGACGCTTCCAATGGTCCGCCGCCAGGGTCTGTATGCGCTCTCAGGGGGAGGATCAGAGGTATGACGGAGCAATTTTATCGCGATCTTGCCGCGCTCTCTCACGCGGCTGTAGCTTGCGTGGAACCCGCAGCGACCGATCTCACCGCCTGGATTATGGCACAACTGCAGCCACGAACGGGCGAGAGTATCCTGAACATTGGCAGTAGGAACAGCAGGCTGGCGCTGGCGCTGGCCAGAAACGTCGGGGATCGCGGCTATGTCCTGGCCGTCGATCGCTCTTACCGCGTGCTCAATGCGCTCTCGCAGCAGAGCCAAGCCCAGGGGTTGGAGCAGCGCATCCGTTTCCTCTACCTCAATCTCAACGACCTCGACGGCCACCTGCGCGCCGACGATTTCGATCGCGCGCTGAGCAATGGCGCGCTCACCCAGAGCAGGCAGCCGCAGGTTGTCCTCCATGCCATTTCCCAGGCGCTCAGGCCGGGCGGCGTCTTTTTCTTCTACGGACCCTCGCGCAAGGATCTCGCGGAATTGCGTACCTTCGCTTCTACGCCCTCACAGGAGATACCTTCACAGGGAGAGAAGGCGCTGCTCTTCATGGAGAGAATCGGCCTGCCATACGCACGCGAGATCTTTGCGCAGGTGGAGATTCTCAAGTTTGAGAGCGGGCTCTGCCTCGATTCGCCAGAGGCGCTCCTCGCCTGCTGGCGCGAGAGCGCCTTCTATGAAGAGGAGCGCGAGGACGATTTTCAACTGGCCGCCCGGCACTATTTTCAGTCGCATGTGGTTTTTGAAGCAACTCGCTGCCTGGTCGGGATCAGGGCAAGAAAGTAGCGGCCAGTCCCTCCTGCCAGGCGGACGGCGCGAACCAGGAGAGCAGGGCGCTCAGCTCGACGACGCGCCCGATGACGATCACTGCCGGCGAACGCAGGCCGGCGATGGTCACGCGCCCGGCGATCTCCGCCAGCGGTCCCGTGACCACGCGCTGCTGAGCAACGGTTCCCTGCTCAATCACGGCCACAGGCGTTGTGGGCGCCAGGCCGGCGGCGAGCAGGCGCCGGCTGATCGTCGGCAGGGTGGCCACTCCCATCAGGATTACCAATGTGCCGTCCAGCTTTGCCAGAGCCTCCCAATCGACCAGGGGCGCGGCGTGTTCCGGGGTTTCGTGGCCGGTCACGATGGTCAGCACGCCCGATTGGCCGCGCTGCGTGACGGGAATGCCAGCGTAGGCCGGCACGGCGATGGCCGAGGTGATGCCCGGCACGATCTCAAAGGGAATGCCGGCCTCGGCCAGCGCCAGCGCCTCCTCGCCTCCTCGCCCGAAGACAAAGGGATCGCCCCCCTTGAGGCGCACAACGATCCGCCCCAGGCGCGCCTGCTCGATCAGCAGGGCGTTGATCTCTCCCTGGCGCAGGGAGCAGCGACCGGGCTGCTTGCCGACGAAGATGCGCCGGGCAGCGACCGGCACCTCGTCCAGCAGCGCTGGATTGACCAGGCGATCATAGACCACAACCTCAGCGGCCCGCAGGCAGCGCAAACCCTTGACGGTGATAAGCTCTGGATCGCCAGGTCCGGCGCCGACCAGGTAGACCTTGCCGCGTGTATCCATCCCCTTGCAATGGTCGGGCGGAAAAGCCTGTTCCAACTCTCCCCCGACCTCTTCCAGTTCAGCGTGTAGACGCGGCATAGCTCTGCTCCCGGGAAAATGTTTGTTCCAGTTCTGCCCACGATATCTCAACGCCGTAGGCGCTCAGCAGTTCAGCCGCCACCTCCAGCGCGCGCGCAACCTCACCGGCCTCCAGCAGCGCGAGAACCGGTGAGGCCATGAACTGCTGAAAGAATTCGTCTCGCGTCTCATATGCCACCCCTTGCCAGCGCAGGTGTGTGCGAACCAGGGCGGCCAGCTCGATGTACGCCTCGTAGGCCGGGGGGAAGTCCTCCTCCAACTGCTGGCGAATACGCTTGGCCAGGGCAGGGCTGGCGCCCTCGGTGGAGACCGCGACGGTTAGTTTGCCGCGCCGCAGGATCGAAGGCAGGATAAACGAACAGTAGCGCGGCACATCGACGATATTGACCGGCTGATTGCGTTCCTGCGTCTCCCGCCAGATAGCCTCGATCATCGCCTGGTCGGTGGTAGCCGCGACGACGATAAAGGCTCCGGCCAGGTCGCCCGGCTCATATGTCTTGCGGCACAGCCTCACCAGCCCGCGCTCGGCCAGTTCCAGCATCTCCGCACTACATTCGGGACTGATGACGCTGACACGCGCACCGCTGCCGGCAAGCGCAGCGGCCTTCTCGGCGGCAATCCGATCCCCGCCAATCACCGTCACCGGGCGCTCGCGTATATCGAGCATGACAGGATAATATCCAGGCACTGGGCTCTCTCCCTCTTCTTTGCTCCGTGATAACATCCGCTCAGGCGCGGACCTCCACCGTACTGCCGGCCTCGGCCACGCGCGCACGCAGATGCTCAACGCCAACGCGATGAGCAAAGTCGCCGAAGGTTTCGCCCTCCTGCCGGTCGTCGCGCCAGATCTGGAGAAGCGGACGCACGGTTGCCGCCAGATCGTTGAAATGGACCAGCGAGGCATAGAGCGTGTTCAGGCGGGTGTTGGCCTGATCGCCTCCGATGTAGATGTTGTAGATATCCTTCGAGCGCCCGACGATGCCGATATCGCCCATGTAGGGACGAGCGCAGCCGTTCGGGCAGCCGGTCATGCGAATGCTCACCGGCTCGTTCTCCAGGCCGAGCACGCGCAGTTCTTCCTCAATCTGGCTCACCACGCCGTGCGAGACACGTTCCGCCTCAGCCAGGGCCAGGCCGCAGGTTGGCAGCGCCGGACAGGCCAGGGCCAGCCGCCGCAGTCCCAGGCGCGCCGGGTCGGTCGTGACGCCGTACTCCGCCAAGCGTGCATCAAGCAGCGCACGCTGCTCCTCCGCAATATCGGTCAGGAGGATATTCTGCTGCGCGGTCAGGTGGATGCCGGGACGAAATTCCGCGATCACCTCGCGCAAACCTGTGCGCAGGCGCTCGCTTCCCACATCTTTGACGCGGCCATTCTCGACATACAGGCCGAGGAACCAGCGGCCATCGCCCTGCTCATGCCAGCCCAGGTGGTCCTCGACATCCCGCCAGGTCAGCGGACGCGGTTCCTGCACACTGCGACCCAGGCGGCGCTCCAGTTCCGCGCGGAACCAGGGGATGCCGCGCTCGGCCACGACATATTTCATGCGCGCGTGCTTGCGGTTCTGCCGATCGCCGTAGTCGCGCTGGATGGTCACAATCGTCTCTACCACCTCTACCACCTCGTCGGTCGTGGCGTAACAGAGTGGCTGCGCCAGGTGCGGATAGGTCTCGGCCTTGCCGTGTGTCATGCCCATGCCGCCGCCGACCAGCACCGTAAAGCCGGCCAAGCGCTCATCTCCCGCGCTCGGGCCGTCTTCTAGATGAGCGACCAGGCCGATATCCTGCGTGTAGACATCGATGCAGTTATCGCCGGGGAAGGCGACGCCGATCTTGAATTTGCGCGGCAGGTAGGTGGGACCATAAATCGGCTCTACCTCGTCCTCCGGCTGCTGCACGGTCGCGACCTGCTCGCCGTCGATCCAGATTTCGTGATAGGCCCGGCTGCGCGGGGCGAGATGCATAGCGATAGTGTGCGCGATCTCATGCACCCTGGCGTGGGCGCGGCTGGCTGTGGGCGCGGGACAGGCCATGACATTGCGATTGACATCCCCGCAGGCGGCCAGCGTCGAGAGCAGCGCCTCGTTGATTCCGTGAATCGTCGCGTGGAGATTGCCCTTCAACACGCCGTGAAGCTGAATGCCCTGGCGCGTGGTGATGCGCAGCGTGCCATTGGCATAGCGTCCGGCCAGCTCATCCTCAATCAGATATTGCTCAGGGGTGAGCACTCCGCCGGGAATGCGTGAACGCACCATAAACTGATAGGCTTTCTCCTCGCCCGCCGCCTTGCGCGCCTGGCGCAGATCGCGATTCTCCTGCTGGTACGTGCCGTGAAATTTGAGTAACTGCACCTGCTCCTCGGAGAAACGCGCGCTTTCCTGCTGAAGCTCCTCGGCAATCTGGCCGCGTAAATACCTGCTCTCCTTTTTAATGCGCTCGACCTTGCTGCCGCCACCCGCTCCCAGGTGCAGCAGGTCGTTTGTCGCTTCCTGGTTCTCAGCCATCGCTCTCTGCTCCTTTGTGTCTCTACCCTCTTAGCGTTTTTCAGGCGCAAAAACCCCTCTAGAGCCTACGGCCGGTTGGCCGCGTAAGCCCTTCTCGCGTCTCTGCGCCCATCTCCTCTGGAAAAAACAGGGGGAGCCAGTCTACCGGCTTCAATCTGCCGGCAGCGAGACGGCGGCGTCTCGCTCCCCAACCGCACAATCCGGTTGTTGATTAAATCGATCAAGAAACATCACTACTCCCTCTTACTATACGGAGTGTAAAGCGGGGCTGTCAATCTCCAGGGGCGTTTTCCCGAAAATTGTTATGAATGGAGGCGTAATCCTCACAAATATGAATGGAATTCCATTCCCTTGCCACGCGTTCAACTCTCTGGTACACTACCTCCCAAAAAAGAAAGCAGATGTTCGAGATAGCTTAGTGCCGGCGGCAATTCGCTCGCCAAGTAGGTTGGCGGGCACGGAGCTGTCACACAACAAGACCCCCCGAACAGTTACGAGAGAGAAATGAAAGGATGGTACGCTTGTGAATACACAACTCCTGACCTTTATCGGGGTTGCAACGCTTGTGACAATCACGCCGGGCGTGGATACCATGCTAGTGATCCGCAATGTCCTGCTACGGGGACATCGAGCCGGGTTGTTTACAGCCACGGGGATCTGTTCGGGGCTGTTCTGCCACGCCACCCTTTCAGCTCTGGGTCTCTCGCTTATTCTGGTTCGCTCGGCCTCTCTCTATGAGTTGGTCAAACTCCTGGGCGCCTGCTACTTATGTTTCCTGGGCGCTCGCTCGCTCTGGCAAACGTTTCGTGCTCACATGCAAACGACCAATGCACCAGGAGGAGCAAAACCGGCGGAAGGCGTTCAGCTCTTACAGAACAACGTTCCCTGGTGGAGATCCATGCGCGAGGGCTTTCTGTCCAATATCCTCAATCCCAAAGTTGCCGTCTTCTACTTGGCCTTCCTACCCCAATTTCTCAATCCTGGCGACCCTGTGCTCGCTAAATCCTTGCTGCTGGCTGCCATCCATTTTGTGCTAGGGATCGTCTGGTTGTCTCTGGTAGCAACGTTTGTCGGCTGGCTGCGGAATATGCTGGCACGACCGGCTGTCAGGCGAGGGCTAGAAGCCGTGACTGGCCTTGTTCTGGTCGCCTTTGGCATTCGCCTGGCCCTGGAGAAGCGATGAGAGCCGTTGCTCTTATGTCTTTCTTACAGCTACACCCCCACTCTCGGCCTGTACTGGATCGCCTCGGCGACATGGTTGGCCTGGATTAGCTCGCTGGCGGCGAGATCGGCGATGGTGCGCGCCAGCTTGAGCACGCGATGGTAGGCGCGTGCCGAGAGATGGAGTTGCTGCGTCGCGGCCTTGAGCAGCTTTTCGCCGGAGGCATCGACAATGCAGAAATCGCGTACTTCAGCCGGCCCCATCTCGGCGTTACAGGTCAGCCGTGTACCCGCCAGGCGCTGCAACTGGCGTTCGCGCGCAGCTTGTACGCGCGCGCGAATCGTTGCGGAATCCTCGACCTGGCGCTTATCCGCTAGCTTCTCGTAGTCGATGCGCGGCACCTCAACGTGGATGTCAATGCGGTCCAGCAGCGGCCCGCTGATGCGTTTCTGGTAGCGCATGATGGCAGTGGCCGTGCAGGTGCATTCGCGAATGGGATCGCCATAATACCCGCAGGGACAGGGGTTCATTGCTGCGATCAGCATGAAGTTCGCCGGGTAGGTAATTGTGCCCTGCGCGCGCGAGATGGTGACGAGCTTATCCTCCAATGGCTGGCGCAGCACCTCCAGGACGTTCTGGCCAAATTCCGGCAGTTCGTCGAGGAAGAGTACGCCGCGATGCGAGAGGCTGATCTCGCCAGGACGCGGCATGCGCCCACCTCCGACCAGCCCGGCGTGGCTGATGGTGTGGTGGGGTGCGCGGAAGGGGCGCTGCAGAACTAGCGGCTTGTCCGCCGGGAGCATTCCGCTGACGCTGTAGATTTTCGTGACCTCCAGCGCCTCGTCGATCAGCATGCGCGGCAGAATCGAGGGCGTGGAGCGCGCCAGCAGGGTTTTGCCCGATCCAGGCGGCCCGCTCATCAATAGATTATGCCCGCCGCTGGCTGCGACCTCCAGGGCGCGTTTGACATGCTCCTGACCGCGCACCGCCGCCATGTCCTGACCATACAACACCAGCTCTGTCTCTTCCAGCAGGCGCATATCCGGCACATATGGTTCGATCAGGCTCTCCCCGTTGAGATGGGCGATCAACTGGGCCAGCGTCTCAACCGGATAGATGGTCACACCCTGCACCAACGCGGCCTCCATCGCATCGGCTGCCGGCACAAAAACATCGCTCACCTGCTTCTCGCTGGCCAGCGCGACCATCGGCAGGATGCCGTTGGTGTGGCGTAGCGTGCCATCGAGCGAGAGCTCACCCAGGAAAAGCTTTTTGCTCAATTCTGCCTCGTCCAGCGTGATCTGCTGCGAGGCAACCAATATTCCCACGGCTATAGGAAGATCATAGGCCGGCCCTTCTTTGCGCAGGTCGGCGGGGGCGAGATTGACGATAACGCGTTTGTAGGGAAAGAGACAGCCGCTATTTCTGATGGCCGAGCGAACTCGTTCGCGGGATTCGTTAACGGCGGCGTCGGGAAGTCCAACAATTTGAAAGATCTGCAGCCCGTTGGAGATGTCCAACTCCACCTCAACTAGCGCCCCCTCCAATCCGATAACTGCGCAGCTTTGCACTTTTGACAGCATGTTCATTCCTTTCCAACCACTACTTGACCGACCGGCTTCCCCAGCATTATGCCTGAAATGTTTGAAGAGTGCAAGTGACTCTATGCATATGCCGGGGTATTTCCAGGCTCGCTTTTCTGCCTGACCACACCTCACCCGGGAGAAAAGATGAGCGGCAAAAATCAGGATGGGAAGTCCCAGTAGAGTAGGAGAAAAGTCATGTCATGAAGATTATTACTTCACCCGGACCTTTGCCAGGCCCGGCACAAGGGCGAGGATCAGGAGGGTGGCGGCGATGCAGACAAGGCCGCCGCTGACAACGGAGATCATGGGCGTGAAGAGGCCGCCCACCAGGCCCGACTCGAACTGGCCGAGCATGGGTCCTCCAATGACGAACATGGCGTTGACCGCGCTGATACGCCCGCGAAACTCGTCGGGCGTGCTCATCTGCACGACGATGCCGCGCAGGACCATGCTGACCATATCCGCCGCGCCGGAGCCGGCCAGCAGGAGCACGCCCAGCCAGAGGGGATTGGGAAAGAGGCCAAAAGCTGTGATGCATAGTCCCCAAACCACGACCGCCAGCGCCACGCCTAATCCCTGGCGTTTGATGCGCGCGGCCAATCCGGTAAACGGCGCCAGCGCCACCGCGCCCATCGAGGTCGCAGCCAGCAGAATGCCCAGACCCTGCGGCCCGATATGCATGATATCCTGCGCGTAAATCGGCAGCAGCGCGCGCGGCGAGCCAAAGAAGTTCGCACAGAAGTCCAGCGCGAGGACCGCGAGAATAACCGGATGCGCCCGCAGGAAGCCGATACCGTCCACCAGCGCGCCGAAACTGGCCCGCGCACGCTTCTCTGCCGGCACACGCGGAACCTGCATAAGGAAAAGCGAGCCGACCACTACCAGGTATGAAATCACGTCAAACCAGTAGGTATTCGCCACCCCCAGCCAGGCGATGGCGAAGCCGCCGGCGGTCGGACCGACGATAAAAGTTAGTTGCATCATGACCGAATTGAGCGAGAGCGCATCGGCCATCTGTTCGCGCGGCACCAGCGTGGGAATGATCGCCTGGCGCGTGGGAAATTCAAAGGAAGAGACGACCGCACTTAACAGGATTACAACATAGATGATGCCGACGTTGATGACCTGAACATTGGTACACAGGGCCAGAACAGTTGAGAAAATCATCATTGATAAATTGACAATCATGAGCATCTTGCGCCGGTCCAGCACGTCGGCCAGCACGCCTCCCACCAGCGAGAAGAGCAGACGCGGAATGGCCTGCATTAAGCCGATTGCCCCCAGCGCAACGGGTGAGCCGGTCAGCACGTAGACCTGCCAGGCCACCGCTACCACCTGCATCTGCGTGCCCGCCGAGGAGATGAGTTGCCCCCAGAACAGCAGGGAGTAATTACGGTCTCGCAACACGCGCCAGGGACCAAGCGGACGCTTGAGAGCAGACGCGTCGTCGCTCGCGGGAACCGGCGTCCGGGCAATTTCTCGCAGATTTTGCGGTTCAGCTTTCATGAAAAAATAGACCTGCCGGGCCTGCGCCGGCATCCTTCCATGCGGGCCTGCGGAGAAATTCCTGCCCACAATTCAAATGCTGGCCAGCAATCTGACCAGCACAGGTAATCTCTTCGGCCTGCAATCCCTCTGTTATATCGCAGCCGGCAGGACGATCACTTCCTGACCCGGATTGAGCGTGATATTGAGATCGTCCTCGCTGGTGACGAGCGCGTTATTGACAAAAATCCTGACGTGGCTGCGCACCTGGCCCTCGCTTGTACAGAGGCGTTCCCAGACGGCGGGATAGCGGCGTGCCAGTTCGGCAAGCAATTCCTGCAGGGTGATCGCCTGCAAAAGAATCTGGCTCTTCCCACCGCTATAGGTGCTGAGCGTCGATGGCAGGCGCAGGATGACTGCATCTTGTTTTGGCTCGTACATGCTTCTTAACGTGTCTCCGGCCACACAACTACTTGTGTTCTGTTCGGTGTTGTCTTAAAGTATACGCCGTTCTTCTCGCGCTGGCAAGAAGAGGGTTTGTTTCAGCGTCGCTCGGAATAAGGAGCAGGCGGACCCGGCTTCAAAGAAAAGCGCCCGCCGACAACTTTCTTGCCGGCGGGCGCTCTCTTTGAGGAAAGGCGATTCCTGCGAAATTTGTTGGATGATTAGCCCATAATGATGGCTACATAATTCTGGGTTTCGGCGGGCATGTAAGAGAGCCAGTTGGCACCACCCTGCGCGACTGCCGCATTGACCGCGCCCGCGCCCGCGTTATACGCTGCCAGGGCTTTGGCATAGTCGCCGCCAAACTGGGCCGACAGGCTCGCCATCAGGCGCGCCGCACCGGGGAGCGCCTGGGCGGGATCGTAGGGGTTGATGCCCATGCTGGCCGCCGTTCCCGGCATAAACTGCGCGATACCCTCCGCACCTGCGGGCGAGCCAGCGCTCGGATTGAAGCCGCTCTCCTGCTGGATCTGGCGCACGAAGAGGTCGGGACTGATCCCTGCGCTCAGCGCCGCCTGGCGCGCCATGTCTATATAGTCGTTGGCCTGGGTAAAGGACATCTGTACGGTCGTCATGTGCGACGCATAGGCCCCGCTGCTCACTACCGGCGCGCCGCTCTTGAAGGTCTGCGCCTGGGACGCCGGCTGAACCATGTGCGAACCAAACAGACCGCTAAGAAGCATCGCTCCCGCAATTCCACTGCCCGCCAGCGCCATACGCATACGTGACCATTTGCTGGTAATACGGATGTCGGTACGAGCGGCAGGCTGGATGTATGTAGTTGTTTTCATTCTGTGTAACCTTTCTGCTAAAGCTGTTCTGTCTGAACTGATCTTTTTTCGTCTATGGCAAAGTCAGCTCTGGTAGGAAGGCATCACGGCCTCTTGCTCGAGTGATACGCTTCTCGCTGGGGCAAATTCTGGAATGAGGACCACCGCTGGGGATCGGACATCTTCCAGGCTGTTCTGTTTTCGCGTTTGACCCAGATGAACTACCTATCGTTAATCTGTATGTCTGTGACCTGCCCTACCTGGACAGGACTAGAGTACTTACTCAACTTTAGGGCACCATCCTGGTACCGGAACGTCACCCGGACGCTTCTTACGACGCTTCACCAGTAGCCATATGGCGTGTGTCGATGGTCAAAGTATACATTGATGGATTGTCACCAGTCAATGTTATAGTACCAGGGTAATGACTCAACTATTTATGAATCACTTCGCCGGGCTTGAGAGGCCGGATGAAGGAGGTCATATTTCAAAGCAAATCTGGGGGTAATCCTGGGATATGTTTTGCTCTCCCCCTCTTTTTTCTACTTTACTTTCAGAGGGTTTCATGCTTTGAGACCACGCGCCTCGCATATTCTACAATCTCGCCGAGACTCCCCACCGGCATAGCTCCCGCCTCGCTTAGCTTGAGCAACAGCCTGACTCCTTCACCACGCGCGTAGTCCCGCTCTTGGGCCTGGAGGAGACGGAGCAGGCTGTGCGACTGAAGTTCCTCTGATGAATATGGCTCACTGGCGCCGACGGGAGGGAGCAGCAGGAGGACCGGGCCTCCGCTCAGACGATACGCCAGAGCCTCCTCTAAAAGCGCCAGGTTGCCAGGACCGATGGGCATGGGACAGAGGATGAGCAGTGAAATCTCTTGCAGGCACGCGCGCAGGCGTTGACGTGTGACTTCAGAGACGGGCGCGAAGGGCTGTTCGGTGATTACCTCACCGGCCAGGCGCAGGGCCAGGGTGTGATCGCTGTCGCCAATGTTCAGCGGACCCGCGCTAAAGGCGAGGCGCGCGTCTGCCAGGGCGCGCATGACCAGCGCGCCGCTGCCACCTCCAGCTATAATATGTACCTGCGGCGCCTGCTCCTCTGGCTCGTTCACAGCGGCGGCATCCCCCGGCGGCACAACGCTCAGGTGTTCCGCGCCGTGCATCACGCCCACCTGGACGGTGATCCCGTATACCCGCCGCAGCAGATGCGGCTCCAGCACTTCCGCCGGCCCTCCGTCGGCAACGATGCCGCGCTGGAAAAGCAGCAGGCGCGGAAAGTAGCGCGCCGCCAGGTTCAGATCGTGCATGGCGGCAATGACCGTTACGCCGGTCTCGCGATTGAGCCGCCGCACCAGTTCCAGCACCTCTATCTGGTATTTTATGTCAAGATGTGAGGTCGGCTCGTCGAGCAGCAGCAGGCGCGGCTGCTGGGCAAGGGCCATCGCCACGATTACGCGCTGACGCTCGCCGCCGCTCAGCTCGTTGAAGACGCGCCCGGCCAGCGTCTCGACCTCGGCGATCTGCATGGCCTCGCGCACGATCTGACGGTCCTTGTTGCTACGCGTGCCGAAAGGACCGATAAAGGGCGTGCGACCGAGCGCGACCATCTGCTCGACGGTAAAAGCAAAGGGCACCTGCAATTCCTGAGGCACGACCGCGATCCTGCGCGCGACCCCGCGCCTTCCCCATGCAACCAGGTCCCGCCCGTCGAGCAGGATGCGTCCCTGTTGGGGGCGCAGCACGCCGCTGAGCAATTTCAGCAGCGTGGTTTTGCCGGAGCCGTTCGGTCCCAGCAGCCCGACCATTTCGCCGCGCTGCACGCTAGCCTCCAGACCATAGAGCAGCGATTGGCCGCTGTATCCGAAGCTGAGATTCTCAATTTTGATCAAAGGGAGCGCGCCCGTTTGCCCGGCAGATGGCCTGTTCGCTACCATTGATACGCTCGCTTCCTCCTCCTGAGCAAGAACAGGAAGAACGGCGCGCCGACCAGGGCGGTAAAGACGCCTACCGGCAGCACGCTGGGGGCCAGCACCACGCGCGCGAGCAGGTCTGCCAGCACCAGGAAGATCGCACCCCCGAAGGCCGAGGCCGGCAGGAGCAAGCGGTGGCGCGGTCCCAGTAGCAGGCGCATGACATGCGGGATCATCAGGCCGACAAAGCCGATCAGGCCGCTGATTGAGACGGCGGCAGCGGTGATAAACGAGGCAATAGCGATGATGACGAGCTTGTAGAACTCGACGCGCAGGCCCAGATACGCCGCGCTCTCCTCGCCCAGGCCAAAGGCGTCCAGTACGCCGGCCAGGCAACTCGCCAGCGCAATGCCGGGCAGGATACACGCGCCAACAAGCAGGACCGGCGACCAGTCCACCACAGAGACCCCGCCGGAGAGCCAGTTGAACAGCGCGGCGATTCCCCCAAACTGGCTATGCGGGGCCAGCGTCAAAAGCACGGTCTGCGCAGCCACCAGCACGGCATTGACGACCACTCCAGCCAGGATCAGCGTGACCACCGGGGTCTCGCCGCCCGAACGCGCGAGCAGGTAGACAAAGAGAATCGTTACAATTGCTCCGCTAAAGGCGAAGAGCGAGGTGAGCGGGAAGAATGCACCATAGACTGTATCGAAAGGCAGAACAAAGGCGATGGCCGCGCCCAGCGCCGCCCCCGACGAGGTGCCGATCAGGAAGGGATCGGCCAGGGGATTGCGCAAAATCGCTTGAAAGAGCGCCCCGGCCACCGCCAGGGCCGCGCCGACCAGGGCCGTTCCAACTACGCCCGGCAGGCGGTATTGCCAGATGATTACCTCCAGCGAGGGGTCCCATTGGCGCGCGAAGTGGAAGACGCCGGTCCCGTTGAGGAGAATTTGCAGGATGGTACCCAGCGGAATCGGCGTCGAGCCAAAGCTGACGCCCAGCAGGAGCGCGAGCAGCAGCAGCAGGCCCAGCAGCGTGAGCGTGAGCCACGCCGGCAGGGCCTGGAGCCGTTTTATCAGTATCACTACACCGTCCCGCTGCAATACGCGGGCAGCGGGCTGCTGAACGTTGTGGGATGAATGATCTGTGCCAGGCATTGCAAACCTTCGACCAGGCGCGGACCGGGCCGCCCGATCAGGTTCGAGTTGATGCGCACCACGTGGTGATCTTTCAGGGCCGCGATGGTCCCCCAGTTGGGCCGATGGTAGACTGCGTTGACATCGCCGCCATAAGCGGGATCTTCAGTCAGGATGATAAATTCCGGGTTGGCGCTGATTACCGCTTCGTCCGTTACCTGGGGGAAGCCGCCGCCAGAGGTGTTCGCGTGAAACACGTCGATCCCGTTAGCGTCCTGGATCAACTCATCGCCGAACGAGCCGCCGCCGAAGACGTAGGGCTTGCCGGGTACGCTGTCATCGGCCTCGATCATGACCGTCGGCGCACTGGTTCTGGCCACCTTCGCCTTGATCTGGCTAATCTGCTGCTGCAATTGCGCAACCAGCTTCGCCGCCGCGTCCTGCGTGAAGGTCAGTTTGCCGACGGTGAGTATCTCGCGCAGAACCATTGTCAGGTCGCCGGAGGGCAGATTGACAACGTTGATATGCACACCGGTAAGCTGGCTGTCATATTGTTTGGTGTCATTACCATAAGTCAGCACCAGGTCGGGATGCAGGCGAATAATCTGCTCGACGTTGTACTTGGCGCTGGCATCGGAAATCTTCGGCAGCGCGGCCAGGGCGGCAGGATAGTTGGTGTAGTAGTCCACCGCCACCACCTTCCCTTGCAGGGGCAGCGCGCCCAGCATCTCGCTGACGCTGGGCACCATCGAGACAATGCGCTGCGGGGCGCTGGCCGGGAAAACGATCGGCGCGCCGTTCGCGTCGGTCGTTACGGGTTGTAAAGCGGACTGCGTGGAGGTGGGAGTGTTGGAACTTCCACCGATTGAGGTCTGACCACCACAGGCGGCCAGGAGCAGCGCCAGCAGCACCAGCAGAACTGGTAGGCGCCGAGAGATGACTTGAGAGCGCATCTGAAAGAAAACCTCCAAGACATGCTAAACGCTCGCCGTCACCTTGCGCGAAATGGGGAATCAACCAGAGACAGGGCAGAAGCCATCACAGAATGTCTCGGTAGCTCTCTCCTCTTACGCGAAGGATCTTGAGCATACACGACATTACCGGGCAGGTCTCCTGGCTTCTGGCTCAAACGCGGCTTATCCGGCCTTCCCATCCTCAACAGGACAGTGGCATGAGATTGAAGATAAGCGGCTCGCCAGTTACAGTAGCGCGCCTGCGTCGGAATTGCACCGACTTCCCTATTCTGTCCGCCCTTATCCGGCGGACCACCCGGTAAAATACGAGGAATTATTTCCGCTGGCAGTATATGCGAATGAATGGGGGAATGTCAAATGCACTTCTTCTCATCCCCCCTCCTTTCAATTTTGCTCGATGAGTTAAAAATTTTTGCGTCGCAAAAATTTTTAACTCATCGAGCAAAATTGGGCTTGAATCCTTATGAGTTAGAGGCAGGCAAAGGGTGCCGCTTATAATAGCGCAGATAGCCTTCAAACAGGCGCTGATAATAGGGATCCAGGCGCTGCCGGGCCTCCTCTGCCGAGAACCAGCCGGGGCGTCCCTCAATCGCCTGGCGCAGACTTCCCCCGGCGATCTCCGCGCTGTAGAGCACGGTCAGCGTGCTCATGCGCGCCCAGGAAGTGGTCGGGGTGGAGAAGCAGCCGACGAGATCCCCCAGGCGCACCTCCAGGCCCGTCTCCTCGCGGCACTCGCGCCGCGCCGTCTCCTCCGGCTCCTCCCGCCAGCGGATAAAGCCCCCCGGCAGGCCAATCTTGCCGTTTGAGTGTTCCAGCAACAGATAGCGCTCCCCCTCTCTGACCACCACACACGCGCTGCCAAAAGGAGGCAGGTTGCCCCCCAGCAGCAGATTCACAGCATTAAAACAGATGCTCGCTCCATAGCCGAGCAGGCGGTATAAATTCTCTCTCAACACCGCAAAACACCCACCAATCTTGCTCTGATAAAGCATTCGTGTATTCTCGCTGTATTATGCCACAACAGGGCAAGAGGGACACCGTGCTCCGAGAGCAAATGAAAACATGTCCACGCCAACTCTTCATCGTTAGCGCGGACATGCGTGCTTTAGAAAACGTCACCGCCTTATGGATAATCCTCTCTTCCTTGTTTACGCCCACGATTGAAACAGGGCCGGCGCACCGCGCTGGGACTGCGCCCAATCGCCGCGCTGGCCTCCTTCATCACCGGCCTTTCTTGCCAGAGCCGCTTGAGGAACTGCGTGAACGCCTGCATTTCGGCCTGAGCGCGCTGTAGATTTCGGGCGCGCATCTCGGTGGGCCATATCGCTGCCTCATACCCACAAGACGGCATCAGACGAAATAGGATAGGTGATGACCAGTGAATAACAAGACGCCATTCTTCAGAGGTCGCTGGATATTGCTGGTAATAGGTGCCAAGAAGTTCCTCCAGGCGCGCGTACAGAACACCGCGCGAGGGCAGCGTTGCGGCAAGCGCCACCAGTTGCGCACCCTTCGCCTCCCTCTCTTCGGGACTCAGTTCCTCGCGGCTGGCCTCCTCTAAAGCCTGTTTGAAGGCAGGAAACTCATCGGTTTCAAAGTCTACCCAGGGATACGGCCAGCCATCGTCAAGGTGTCCCTCGCAAGACTGACAGGTACGCAAGCCTAGCAAGTTGAGAGCGACTACTGTCTCGACAATCCCCTCATCAATGGGACATCCCTGCCCATCCGTAATGCGCCGGACGAAAGCCACCGCATCCTCCCAGGAGGAAGGGGACCATATCAACTTCTGTTGAACAAGAACCATACTATTCCTCTATCCAGATACAAAACCTGTCCCTAGCATAGCGGGCGGAGAGCCACGAGTCAAGCGCAAAGGATGCTTGGATCATGGCAGAACAGAGCACTATTGAAGTAGGAAATGCGATTATTGCTTTGAGCAGCGCAAACGACCCCTTTGGTGACGAGCATACCACTGGCTACCTGGAATTTTATGATGAGCGTCATCGGCCATCCTTCCCGCTTACCAGTCGGACGGTCTCTGATTATCTCACCATGATCGTGAGTGAGCCGTCCACACCTCTCCTCTGGAAAGCAGGGCGTATTGCGGGCTGGATGGAAGCCCTCATAGAGAATGCCCCACAGACCTTTAGCAGTGGTGTTCCGGCTGAACGGATAACCGCTTTGTAAACGCTGTAAAAGAAGAGGTCTCGTAGAGAGGATCAAGCTTTGAGCACGAAAGCCATGAAGAAGCGCAAGAAGAGGGCGAAAAAAGGCGAGCCGCAAACCATCACCAAGGCGGTCACACATATCCGGCTAGAAGCAACCAATGCCGTGAAGCTGACCGCCCTGGATGCG
>Ga0070740_10002227_pt1 | contig 23516 bp, 25 predicted proteins | sample Coa_R2_FD_67286 | JGI IMG/M metagenome (GOLD analysis project Ga0070740, IMG submission 67286) | Surface soil microbial communities from Centralia Pennsylvania, which are recovering from an underground coalmine fire - Coalmine... | ecosystem: Environmental > Terrestrial > Soil > Unclassified ...
GGATGAAAGCCGCGCTCGAAAGCCTGAGGCGCGCGGGCCTGCCTGCGCGCACGCCGGCGGCCGCGGTGCAATGGGGCACCACCGCATCGCAGAAGACAATCTCCGGCTCGATCGCCGAGCTCGCTGAAAAATGCGCGCGCGAAAAGCTCGGGGCGCCCGCCGTCATCGTGGTCGGTGAATCCGCTGCCATGCGCGACCGCCTGCGATGGTCGGAGGCGATGCCTCTGTTCGGAAGGCGAATCGTGGTCACGCGCGCGCGCGAGGCCGCGGCGGATTTCGCCCGCGCCCTGCGCTCGCTCGGCGCCGATGCGATCGAATTCCCGACCATCGAGACCGCCCGCCTCTCCAGCTACGCGGCGCTCGACGCGGCCATCGACGGCATCGAACGGTTCAACTGGATGATTTTCACGAGCGCAACCGGCGTCGATGCCTTCATCGGACGGCTCAGGGAGTTGCGCCGCGATATCCGAAGCATCGGAGGGGCCTCGCTGTGCGCGATCGGTCCGGCCACCGCCGCGCGGCTTGAACAATACGCGCTGAGGGTCGATGCGATGCCGCGAGAGTATCGCGCGGAGTCGATCGTCGCGGCGATCGGACCCGAGCGCATTCGCGGCGCTCGAGTCCTGATCCCCCGCGCGCGCGTCGCCCGCGAGATCCTGCCCCGGATGCTCGAAGACGCCGGAGCCGCCGAGGTCGTCGTCGCGCCGGCCTATCGGACCAGGAAGCCCGCGGGGCTCGCGGTCGAGCGGATGCGCGCGATGGTCGCGGCGGGGCAGGTAGACATGGTCGCTTTCACCAGTTCCAGCACCGCCGCCAATTTCCGCGATTTGATCGGCCGCATCGACGGCCTCAAGGCGGCGGCGATCGGACCTATCACCGCGGATACGGCGCGCCGATGCGGATTCGACGTGGTGGTGAGCCCGAAGGAATACACCGTCGCCGCGCTGATAGAGGAGATTCGACGCTACTTCGAGCGGGCTTCTTGAAAACTCGCGCCGGTATATAATCCGACTCGTCTCTCCGCAACGCGAGGCGTACGACGATGGCATTTCCAATCACGCGGCCCCGACGGCTCAGGCGCAGCGACACGCTGCGGCGGATGGTGCGCGAAACGCGGCTTTCGCCCGACAACCTGATTCAACCGCTGTTCGTGTGTCCCGGACGCGACGTCGTCCGCCCCGTCCCCTCGATGCCCGGCGTGGCGCAGATGTCGGTGGACAAGATCGTCGCCGAGGCCCGCGCGATTCACAAGGCCGGCGTGCCCGCCGTCATCCTGTTCGGAATTCCCTCGCGCAAGGACGCCGTCGGCAGCGAGGCGTGGAACGACGACGGCGAGGTGCAGCGCGCAATCCGCGAGCTCAAGGAGCACGTCCCCGGCCTGGTCGTGATAACCGACGTGTGCATGTGCGAGTACACCGACCACGGCCATTGCGGCGCCCTCAAGGACAATGACGTGGACAACGATGCGACCCTGGAATTGCTCGCGCGCGAAGCGCTCTCGCATGCCAGGGCCGGCGCCGACATCGTCGCGCCGTCCGACATGATGGATGGGCGGGTCGGGGCAATCCGAACGGCGCTCGATCAGAACGGATTCTCGTCGATCGCGATAATGGCGTACTCCGCCAAGTTCGCCTCCGCCTTTTACGGACCGTTTCGCGATGCGGCCGAGTCGGCGCCGCAGTTCGGCGATCGCCGGTCGTACCAGATGGACCCGCCCAACGGGGATGAAGCGCTTCGCGAAGTCGAGCTGGACCTTCAGGAAGGCGCGGACATCGTGATGGTCAAGCCGGCGCTGCCGTATCTCGACCTGATCTGGCGCGTGAAGACGCGGTTTCGCGTCCCGGTCGCCGCTTACAACGTCTCCGGAGAGTATTCGATGATCAGGGCGGCGGGAATCAACGGATGGATCGACGAGGAGCGCGCGGTGCTCGAAGTGCTCACCGCAATCCGCCGTGCCGGCGCCGATTTGATCCTCACCTACTTCGCAAAGGACGTGGCAAAGAAGCTCTAGCCCGGCCGCTTTCCACATCGGCTCTGCCCGCGCTTGTGTCGGGCAGGTGTTTCATCCCGGAAGGAGTTCCCGATGCAGGACGTGGTTGTCAGACAGCTCGAAGAACGAGATCTGCCCGAGGCCGACAGGATCGTGCGGCTTGCGTTCGGCACTTTCCTTGGGATGCCGGACCCGATGCGGATGTTCGGCGATTCCGACATCGCGCGAACCCGCTTCCGCACGGACCCCCGGGGTGCGCTTGCCGCGGAGCTGGACGGCCGGCTGGCCGGGTCGAATTTCGTTGCCAATTGGGGATCGGTCGGGTATTTCGGCCCGCTTTCGGTCGATCCGCCGCTCTGGGAGCGCAAGATTGCACAGCGCCTGCTCGATTCCACGGTGGAGCTGTTTCGCAAGTGGGAGATGCGCCATACGGGCCTGTTCACCTTTCCGCACAGCCCCAAGCATATCGCGCTTTACCAGAAGTACGATTTCTGGCCCCGCTATCTGACCGAGGTGATGGCGCTCAGGGTCGAATCGGCGGGGAGCGTGGATGGAGCGCGGAGGTTTTCGGCGCTCAACCAGGGCGAAAAGCAATCCGCGCTCAACGATGCGCGCGCGATGCTCTCCGCGATCTATGACGGGCTCGACGTCACCGTGGAGATCGAGGCCGTCGATCGGCAAAAGCTCGGCGACACGATCTTTCTCTATTCGGGTTCGCGGCTCGATGCGCTCGCGGTGTGCCACATAGGAGCCGGCAGCGAAGGCGGCAGCGGCAACTGCTATATCAAGTTCGGCGCGGTCCGTCCGGGAAACGGCGCGTCCGCGATGTTCGAGAAGATGCTGGACGCGGCCCAGCATCTGGCGCTCGACCGCGGCGCCGCCAGGCTCGAGGCCGGGGTGAACACGGAGCGTCATGCGGCGTATCGCGCGATGCTGGCGCGCGGCTTTCGCACCTTCATCTCGGGTGTGATGATGCAGCAGGCAAACGATCGCGGCTACAACGCCCCCGACATCTTCGTGCTCGACGACTGGCGCTAGAAGGCGCGCTCTATCGCGCCTTGGGCGCGAGATTCTTTTCGTACCACGGGCGCATAGCCGCCAGCGCGCGGCGCTGATGGTACGCGATTTCGTCGTCGGGATAGCGATGTTCCGGACCCAGCACGCACGCCGCCCGCGCCTGGCACCTCGCTTCGCATTCCGCCTCCGACTCAACTCGATGAGCGAGACATCGCGGGATGTCCCATCCCGACGGGAACGCAACCGCGCTCGCGGGGCATGCGGCGATGCAACTCCTCGTCGAGCAGGAAGGGCACGGGTCGAAACCCGACGCCTCGCCGGGCTCGTCGAGAGCGCAATCGACAAGAAGCGCCGCTCGAAAGGCGATCCACGGGCCGAACCTCGGATGCACCATCACGCCGACGATGCTTGGGCCGGCAAGTCCAGCCGCCTTCCCGAGTTGCATGAAGTTGAGAGTCGCGCGGCCATTCATGAACGGGAACACGATCGAGCACCGCGCCCCCGACTTTCGAACCGCGGGTGCGATTTCGGATTCGACCGTCGCGCGCGTGAAGTCGTCGAGGGGATGCTCGCGGTCGAGCCATCCAGGATGCGCCGCCGCATGGCGTTTGAGGGCGCCCCACAGCGCGCCGCCGCCGTTTGCTATCACCACGATCGAGCGCGCGCGAGGATCGATCGCCGACGCCCGGTACGGTTCGGTGACGGCCGCGTCGTATCGTTCGACCGGTACCGCCGCTACCAGGTTGAACCCGAACCGTTCTCCCAGGGTCCGGACCGTCTCGAGCATCGCATCCATCGCAAGCGCCTACGCGATCTTGTAGGTGACGAGCGCGTCCGCGATCAGTACGTCGGAGTTGTCGCGAACTTCGACGGTGAGGCTGGCGATACGCCTGCCGTGGCGCCGCACGGTCGCGCGTGCGACGAGGTCGCTCCGCACCGCCATCCCGCTGTAGTTCAACGTCATCGACACGGTCGCGCTCCGCTTGGTCGCATCGATGCTCCAAACCGCGGCGCAGGCGGCGAAGTCGGCGAGCGAGGCGATCGCGCCTCCATGGATCGGCGCGTCGGGTCCGCCGTCGTTGAGCAGGGCGGGCCGAAACGGCATCCGGGCGACGGCGACGCCGGAAGCCGCCGACTGGACCCTGAGCCCCAGCATCAGCGCATACGGCGCGCGCTGGATCGATTCGATCGCCTCATCCCGCGCCGCCATCAGGAGCGTTTTCTCCGCCGCGCCATGTCGAGCGCCATCGCGACCGCGGAGGCGGGGCTGTCGGCCCGCCGCAGGCCGCGAATTTCGCTCCAGGATTTGACTGCGACAATCGGCTTTCCCATCTTCTGCGCAAGTCCGATTTCTGAAAGCGTTCCGCCCTCGCCTTCGAGCGCGATCACCGCATCGGCGCTTGCCACGATAATAGCATTGCGCGCCTCGCCCATCCCGGTCGCGATCGAGACCTCGACGTGGCGGTTGGCGCGGGAACGGTCGTAGCCGGGCAGGATACCTATGGTGCGTCCGTCCATGCTGCGTGCGCCCTCCGCCGATGCCTCCATCACCCCGCCTCCGCCTCCGTTGATCAGGATCGCGCCCGAGCGCGCGATTTCGCGGCCGACCTCGTACGCGAGCCTTCGGACCCGTATGGGAGCGACGCCCGCTCCGATCACGGCGATAACGATGCTCCGGCGCATCGGGTCAGCATCCCAGCAACTCGGGCAGGTCGCTCAGATCGGCGATCGTGAATTCCGGCGCCGGTAGCCCTTCGGGATAGGGCTGCTGATGCTTGTTGATCCAGGCGACCGGCATGCCCGCGCGCTTGGCTCCCACCACATCCTCGTGCGCCGTGTCCCCGACGAACAGCGCTTCGCCGGGAGTGAGCCTCAGCGTCTCGAGCGCCCTGTGGAAGAGCGCGGGATGCGGCTTGCGCAGGCGCACCTCCGCGGAGATCACGATAATCTCGAACAAATCCGCAAGGCCCGTGTCGGCGACGATTTGAAGCCCGGTCGCGGCATCGTCAAAGTTCGACACGAGACCGAGCCGATAACGTGTTGCCAGCCGCCGCACCGCATCGATTCGCCGCTCGGGCGCCTTGGTCACCGCGCGCACCCGTTCCATGTGCGTGCGCCTGAGCAGCTCGGCAAGGTCGGCCAGCCCAGTCCCGTTCCCGTCATCTTCGAGGCCGAGTCGCCGCAAAGTCCGCTCGAAGCGCTCGTAACAGGTTATTTCGACTTCGCTGCCGGCGCGTTCCGCGAAGATCTCCTGGTAAACGTCGAAGTGAACATCGACAAATCGATCGCGGTCGAAGCGGTGGCCAAGCGCGTCGGCCAGGATCGGAAAAAGCAGGGGCATCGTGGTGCGCATCTCCCGCCCCCGCCACGTCATCAACTCGAGCCCTGACGGATCCCACGTCACGATCGTGTCGAAGAGGTCGAGTACGACGGCCTTGAAATCGGTGCTAGCCACGGGAACCAAGGGCGCCGACCGTGCCGGCAAGCGCGGCGAGATTGAGCAGCAATACCGTTCCGTTCAGATAAACGGAGAGGCTATGAAGCCGGTCGAACTCCGCCTTGCGCGCCGGGTCGGGACTCTGTTCTTCGGCCACAGTGCGAATCGCATCGACACGCGGCCGCACCACCGCTCCGGCATAAACGGTTATCCCCAGGGCGACGGCCAACAGCAGCGCGGTCAATCCCCACGCGAGGCGGGCCTGCCTTATCGCCGCGAAGTAAAGGGACAGTGCTGCCGCGATTCCGCCCGTCACGTAGCCGAATATGTAGTAGCGGGGAAAGATGGTGCTGATGACCTTGCCGGCCTCGGAAAGTGGAAGGCCGGAGCCGAAAACCGAGGGCGCCGTCACGAACGAGAAGAAGACTATTCCGCCCAGCCAGCACCCGATTGCGAGGAGGTATACGAACAGCGCGACAGTCATCCGATGTTTTCCGAAACGGCCTTCAATGGAGGTAAGGCTTGGAAGCTCCGGGCAGGGGTTTGCGGCCCATGAACCCGCTGTCGATAGGGTGCCATGCTATTAGCTGAGGCTCGCCGTACTGCCAGCAAAGGAAGGCAATCTCTTCGCCGTTGTCGAAAGGAAAGTCCACAAGCCCTTGGTCCACGTCCTTCAGGAAGCATCCGAGAGATTCGATATTGGCGATCGCGCGGGCCATCACTTCGCCCGGCCCCTTAAGCTCGGGGTAGCGTTCGATAATCTGGGGAAGCGTAAGGTTAATCAGGCCCGGATCGTTCACCGCAAGCTCTGCAACTCGGGTGCGCAGCGCTTTGAGCGCCGTCTGCATTTCGCGAACCATCAGTTCGAGCCGCGGAATCAACTCGTTGGCCTCTTCGGGGCTGAACAGCTTTTCGAAACCGTGGTTTGGCAAGGTGCTGCTCTCCAGTGGCGCCGGCAACCAACCGTGATTAAGTTGTTTCTGGAAGGTTACCTTGTCAGTCCGGCACTCGTATATTACGGTAAATTTTGGTTCGGGTGGAAGCGCGGGCCGGCGCAGGGAACTTCCGACGAGGTTTTGACCAGCCTATGGCGGATAAACCGAAGACCGAAAAGCGCTTCGACATCGAAGAAGACGTAAGCCAGGTCGAGATTCCTGAGATTCTCGCGGTGCTGCCCCTGCGCGGCATCGTTATCTTTCCCAACCAGATCCATCCCTTCCTGGTCTCGCGCCCGTCCTCGCTCAAGTTGATCGAGGATGTCGGCCAGGCCCAGCAGATAATCGCGCTCGCAGCCCAGAAGAACCCCGAAGAGGAAAATCCCTCCCCCGAAGGGCTCTACCAGCGCGGCACGGCGGTCCGAATCCTGAAGATGCTGCGGTACCCCGACCAGAGCGTCAGGGTCCTGGTGCGTGGTCTGGCCAGAATAGAACTGTCCGAGTTCGTTCAGCGCGAGCCCTACTTTACCGCGCGCGTCACCCGGCTCAAGGAGTCGGTGCCGCCGGAGAAGGAGGTTGATGCCCTTCACGCCCATCTCGTAAGCCAGTTCTCCAAGTTCGTATCGCTGGTGCCCTACCTGCCCGACGAGTTGCAGGTGCGCGCGATGCAGATTCGCGAGCCTGCCGTGCTGACCGACATGGTGGCGGCCTATCTGAAGATCGCCATCGAAGAGGCTCAGGACCTGCTGGCCACTCTCGATGTGCGCGCGCGGCTGGAGAAGCTAATCGCGATCCTCGGGCGTGAAATCGAGCTTTTGGAGCTCGGCCACAAGATCCAGTCCCAGGTCCAGACCGAACTCAACAAGAACCAGCGCGAGTACTACCTGCGCCAGCAGCTTAAGGCGATCCAGAAGGAACTGGGCGAGGGCGATGCCCGTTCATCCGAGATCGAGGAGCTGGAAAAGAAGATCGAGGAGGCCAAGATGCCTCCCGAGGCGCGCAAGGCGGCCGACAAGGAGCTCGAACGCCTCAAAATGATTCCGCCCGAGTCCGCCGAACACACCGTCGTGCGCACCTATCTCGACTGGCTGGTGAGCCTTCCGTGGAGCGTCTCGACCGAGGACAATCTCGACATCGTCAATGCGCGCAAGGTTCTCGATGAGGACCACTACGACCTTGAGAAAATCAAGGAGCGAATCCTCGAGTTTCTTGCGGTTCGCAAGCTCAAGAAGGACAGCAAGGGGCCGATCCTCTGCTTCGTCGGGCCTCCGGGAACCGGCAAGACCTCCCTGGGGCGCTCGATAGCGCGCGCACTCGGCCGCAAGTTCGTGCGCTTGTCGCTTGGAGGGATCCGTGACGAGGCCGAAATTCGCGGCCATCGCCGCACTTACATCGGTTCCCTCCCCGGCAGGATAATCCAGGGAATTCGCAACGCCGGTTCCAACAACCCGCTGTTCATCCTAGACGAGGTTGACAAGCTCGGGATGGACTTTCGCGGCGACCCGGCATCCGCCCTGCTCGAGGTCCTCGATCCGGAGCAGAACAGCACCTTCCAGGATCACTACCTTGATGTCCCGTTCGACCTGTCAAAAGTGCTGTTCCTGACCACCGCCAACATGCTGGATCCGATTCCGCCGGCGCTGCGAGACCGGATGGAGGTGCTGGAACTTCCCGGGTACACGGAAGAGGAAAAGATCCAGATTGTCGAACGGCACATCATCCCAAAGCAGCGGACGGAAAATGGGCTGGGCGATCAGAAGGTCGAATTCACGCGCGAGGCTGAAGCCGAGATAATCCGCAGCTATACGCGCGAGGCGGGTCTGCGCAATCTCGAGCGCGAAATCGCCCGCGTGTTCCGAAAGATCGCCAGGGCGATGACCGAGGGCGAGCCCGTTCCCGAAAAAATAGCCGCCGCCGATATCGCCAGGTATCTCGGTCCGCCCAAGTTCTTCTCCGAAGTCGCCGAGCGCACCAACGAGACTGGCGTGGCGACCGGCCTCGCATGGACCCCCAATGGCGGCGACATCCTGTTTATCGAAAGCACGCGGATGGCGGGGACGAAGCAGCTCACGCTGACCGGCTCGCTTGGCGACGTGATGAAGGAATCGGCGCAGGCGGCCCTGTCCTACGTGCGGTCGCGCGCCGAAAGCCTCGGCATTCCCGCCGATTTCTTCGAAAAATCGGACATCCACGTCCATATTCCTGCGGGCGGAATCCCCAAGGACGGACCCTCCGGCGGCGTTACGATCGCCGCCTCTCTTGCGTCGCTGCTCAGTGGGCGCCCCGTCAGATCGGATGTGGCGATGACCGGCGAGATAACTCTGCGCGGCAAGGTGCTCCCTGTCGGCGGAATAAAGGAGAAGGTGCTCGCGGCGCGGCGCGCCGGCATCAAGACCATTATCCTGCCCAAGCGCAACGAGCGCGACCTGGAAGATATCCCGCCTGAAGTCCGCAGCGAACTCAACATCAAGTTCGTCGAAACGGTTGATGAGGTGCTCAAGCTCGCGCTGCGCAACGGAGCTTCCGAACACGAAACCGCCGACGGCGAGCATCGCGAACGCACCGTCCTCAACTAAACCGTTCCATTTATCGGCGAATCACGTCCGGCGAGCGCACCTTGAGGCGTCGCCGGATTGATCTGTCCCGGGTCTTTGTGCCTTTGTGGAGTTGCGGGCCTCGCCGGGCCCCTCGATCGGAGAAGGAAATCATGCCCGGATTGGTATTGCGTGAAGACAGGAACGGCTTGACGACCCTGGTCCTGAATCGTCCCGACAAGCTCAACGCGCTCAACGTCGAGATGTTCGTCGAACTGCGCGAGCATATCGAACGAATTTCCGCCGAAACCGATCGCGTCGGGCTGGTAATCGTGCGCGGAGCCGGAAAATGTTTTTCCGCCGGACACGACCTCGGCGACATCGCAAAAGGCGAGCGTCCCCCGCGGCCGCATTTTCAATCGGAGACGATCGAGCGGCTTGCCAATCTTCCCCAGCCTGTCATATCGGCCGTGCATGGTCACTGCTACACGGGCGCGTTGGAATTGGCGCTCGCGGGCGATCTGATCATCGCCGCCGAATCCGCGAAGTTCGCCGACACGCACGCGCGATGGGCGCTGACGCCGGCGTGGGGGATGAGCCAGCGGCTTCCCCGCCGCATCGGCCCCTACAAGGCGCGCGAGATGATGTTCACCTGCCGCACGTATTCGGGCGCAGAGGCCGTGCAGATGGGACTCGCCAACATCTGCGTGCCCGACGAGCGGTTCGACGCCGAGCTTGCCTCGATTGCCGATGCGATCCTCGCCAACTCGTGGTTCAGCCATCGCGCGAACAAGAAGCTTCTCATCGATACCGACGGGCTGCCGCTGGCGGCCGGGTTGGCCCATGAGATCTACAGAAGTCCGGGGGTTGGTCCGGACATGCGCGAGCGGATTGCCGCATTCACCGGCAAGAAGTCATCCCGCGCCTGAGCGAATCGGCCCGTTTTGTATTGAATGAAGATTGCGCTGGTGGCGGCAGAGATCTCGCCGTGGGCGAAGGCCGGAGGTCTCGCGGATGTGATTGGAGCCCTGCCCGCCGCCTTCAAGCGGGCCGGCGCGGAGCCGTGCGTCATCCTTCCAGCCTATTCGTCTATCCTGGCGCGCCTTCCCGCGCGCCAGATCGGCGGCCTCTTCACCGCGTTCACAGGCGTTGAGTCCCATCCGTTCCGCATCCTTCGCGCCGAGGACTCGGAGCGCGTACCACTCTATCTAATCGATCATCCCGGATTCTTCGGGCGGCCGGGCGTGTATGGCGACTACGGAAGCGACTATCAGGACAACCTGCGGAGATTCATCTTCTTCGGCAGGGCTGCCGCGATGGCAGCCGCGGAAGTTATTCATCCTGATGTGGTTCATGCGCATGACTGGCATGCTTCGGTGGTGCCGATCGTGCTCAAGGCGGATCCGGCTTTGCGCCGCACGATCGGCGATACGACGCTCGCTTTCACGATTCACAACCTGGCGTTCCAGGGAATCTTCGATGTTGCGGACTTCCCGCTGCTCGGCATCGATTGGTCCTATTTCACGATCGAAGGGCTCGAGTTTTACGGCAGGATGAACCTGATGAAGGGCGCCATCATGCTGTCCGACGGCGTGTCCACCGTGAGCCCAACCTACGCGAAAGAGGTGACTTCGAGCCCGGATCTCGGCTTCGGACTCGAAGGCGTCCTGCGTCACAAGGGCGATCGATTCGTGGGTATTCTCAACGGCGCCGACTATCGCGAATGGGATCCGCGCATTGACCCGTTTATCGCGGAGAAGTACGGCCCCGACGATCCTCGCGGCAAAGCCGCCTGCAAGCGCGAGCTGCGCGCGCGGCTCGGGCTCAGGGAGCATAGGTGCCCGCTCATCGGGATGGTCACGCGGATGACTTCGCAGAAGGGCTGCGACCTGTTGCGCGATGCGCTCGACGGCGTGATGGCGGCGGATGTGCAGATCGTGATGCTTGCGAGCGGCGACGCCGCGCTTGAAGACTTCTTCCGCTCCGCGCAAAAACGATACCCCGAAAGTCTGCGCGTGATTACCCGCTTCGACGACGCGATGGCGCATCGGATTCAGGCGGGTTCCGACTCCTTCCTGATGCCGTCGCGGTTCGAGCCGTGCGGACTGACTCAGATGTACGCATTGAAATACGGCACCGCGCCAATAGTCCGCGCCACCGGCGGCTTGCGCGACACCGTCTCGGAATTCGATCCCCGCTCGCGCACCGGCAACGGCTTTGTCTTCGAGCAATACCTGTCCGATGCGCTGATTGACGCGGTGCGCCGGATGTGTGGAGTGTTTCAGGATGAAAAATCATGGCGGTGTCTGATGCGGAATTGCTTCGCCGCGGATTTTTCCTGGGATCGCGCCGCACGAAACTATATGGAATGGTTCGCGCGGCTCAGAGAGGCGAAAGGAAAGGCCCTTAAGGCATGAGTGTGCTTCCCCCTGGATATGACTTCCTCGTGTACGCCGATGGTTCCTGCAAGGGAAACCCGGGGCCCGGGGGATGGGGTGTCGTGATAGTTAAGCCGGACGGCTCGATGAGCCGGCATCACGGCTCCGACCCCGCAACCACCAACAACAAGATGGAGATCACGGCCGCGATCGAAGGGCTGCGCCGCACCGATCCCGGAAGCCGCGTCCTGCTCAGAAGCGACAGCCAGTACGTCATCAATACCATGACCCTCAACTGGAAGCGGCGGAAGAACCACGACCTCTGGGCGCTGCTCGATCGAGAAACCGCCCTGCGTAAGGTTACATTCGAATGGGTGCGCGGCCACAACTCCGATCCGCTCAACGAACTGGCTGACGAACTCGCCAACCGCGGTTCGCGCGGCGCTCTCGAATAGACGGCTTCGACCGGTGGCGTGCGAGGATGCGGGTTGGGTCCGGCAGCCGCGCTCAGCGGCATACGTGCTCGACCAGATCGAGCAGCTTTCCGAGCGGGACCGGCTTTCTCAGGAATCCGGCGGGCTGTAACTGCGAGATAAGGTCTTCTGCCGTCGGCGCTCCGGAAAGCACTATTACCGGCACGCACGCAAGTCGCGGGTCGCCGAGCCGCGCCTGGCGGAACTGCCATCCGTTCATCACCGGCATCATCAGATCGAGCAGGATCACCGAGGGAAGACACCGCGCCGCGCGCATCGCCGCCAGCGCCCGTTCGCCGTTGGAGGCGACCATAACCTGGAAGCCGCGCCTCCTGAGGATCTCAGCGAGGGCCTCGCCGGCTTCCGCGTCGTCATCGACAATCAGGATTCGAACCATGAGCTCCTGATCATCATTTCTCACCGCAAGGTCGCCTTCGCAAGCAAAGAAGTTTGGGGATGCGAATCCGGCGTCGCTTCGGCTATTCGACTCTGGCTCCCAGCATCCGGACCAGCGCCGGCGCCTGCAGCGCATCGATGGTCAGGCCGCGAAGCTGATCGGCTTGAATCGAGATTCCGTTCAGAGCCGACCCTCTAAGATCCACCGAAATGAGTCTCGCGCGCCCAAGATCGAGATTGCGCAAGTCGCACTCGAGGAACACCACGTTTTCGAGATTCGCCTCCGAGAAATCGGCATCGGCGAGCAGGCATTTCTCAAAATGGACGTTCTTTAGCCTGGCGCCGCCGAACCTCGCGAAATCGGCCCTGCACTCCATGAAGCTCGTCTCGCGGCAGTCCGCCCCCTCCATCGAGAGCCCCGTGAGCCGGCATTGAAGAAACTCGACGCGTCTCAAGTGTGAGCTCCGTCAGTCGGCGTTCACCCCGCCACATTTCTCCATCCGCACATCGAGCATCCGCAGTCCCGGCAGGCGGGTCTCGTCCATCTCGGAGCGAGCGACCGAGCAGGTGTCAAAGACTGCGTCTCGCGCCGACGCGCCGCGCAGGCAGGCCCGCTCGATGGTCGCGTTCTCGAATCGCGCCTCGTCCGTCAGACGATCAAGCTCCACCACGAGCATCGGAAGCGAGTCGAGGACGGGCTTGTCCACGGATTGCCGCGATCCCCGGACCTTTTGCCTGCGCGCCGGCATCGTCATTAGCTCACGGGAGGTCGCGAAGTGCGCGCCCTGTTAGCGCAAGAAAGGCGTCCTGGAGATTGGGGCGATGAAGGTGGAACTCGACGACTTGTCCGCCGTCGCGTTCCGCAAGCCTGAGAATCTCCGGAGCCTGGTCGATTCTGGAGAGGACCAACGAGACGCGGGCCGGGTCGTCGCCGGAGCGCGGCAGTTCCCGAACGCCTGCGATCCCGCAGGACCATCCGTGAGGAAGCGCTTTGACGGTGGCGACCTCGATTCGCGGTTCCGTGCCGGCTTTCGCGATCAATTCCGCGCTGGTGCCTTCGGCGACCACCCGTCCGCGATCGATTAGCACCACCCGATCGGCCAGTTTCTCCACCTCCTCCATGTAGTGGGTGCTGTAGAGGATGGCGTCGCCGCGCGCCCGCGCATCCTCGACGATCGAGAAGATGCGCCCGCGCGATTGCGGATCGACCCCGACGGTCGGTTCATCAAGCAGCAGCGCACACGGCCGATGCATCATCCCGCAGGCGAGGTTGAGGCGCCGCTTCATTCCGCCCGAGAAGCCGCGGACGGCTTCGTCGGCGCGATCGGTCAGCCCGACCTCGGCAAGCAGTTCCTCGGCGCGTGTTGCGGCCGCATCGCCGCTCAACCCCTGCATCCTGCCGAAGAACATCAAATTCTCCCGCGCACTGAGCGTGGGGTAAAGGGCGATGGATTGCGGCACGAGGCCGAGCTTTCGGCGTGCGGCCGCCGACGCCCCATTCATCGAGACACCGTCTATTCGCACCTCTCCGGCATCGGGGGCGATGACGCCCGAGAGGATCGACAGGGTAGTGGTTTTGCCCGCGCCGTTGGGCCCGAGAAGGCCTACGACTTCGCCCGCGCACACCCGAAGCGACACGCCATCGAGAGCCAGCCGATCGCCGTAGCGTTTGTGAAGAAAAGCGGCTTCTATCCGCGGATTCATCACGTGTGCCCGCGCCGGAAAATCATCGGCCGCGGTACGTTACGATTTCCATCAGGTTGCCGTCGGGATCGAGGAAGTAGAGGCAATCATGGTCTCCCCAATCGATGGGGTCCGCGCACTCGACCCCGGCCTCGATGAGGCTTTCGCGCGCGCTTGCGAAATCCGCGGGACTCACGCGAAAGGCGTGATGACCTTTTCCGAGGGGATTTCCGATTCGAGCCGCCCGCTCAGCCGGCGAAAGCGGAGGACGCGGCACGCGGAATAGCGCGAGATTCTGCTCTCCGCATTCGAGCAGGATCTGATCGCCCATCCGCGCCACGACGCGCAAGCCGAGAGTATCGACGTAAAATCGCTCGGCCCGAACAAGGTCGGAGACTTCGATTCCGAAATGGTCCAGCCGCTCGAGTTTCATCGCACCGCCATCGCTCCCTTGCGCAATTCTGTCGCGGCTCGCTCCCCGGACGGCGCCGCGGAACGGGAATGCGCCGTCGTCAGGCGGAGGCGGCGGCGACGCTGCGCTGGGCCAGGTCGGGACGCCGCGACGCCAGCACGCGCTCCTTCTCCCGGTAGATGAACTTCGGCTTGAACATCACGATCAGCACCGGAAGAATCGTCATCGCGCCCAGCATCGAGACGAACATCCAGACCGCCAGCAGCAGTCCCATCTCCGCATCGAACCGGATGCTCGACCAGTACCAGAACAGGACCGAGGCGACCAGTGTCAGCGCGGTGAACGCGACCGCCTTGCCCGAGGTTACCAGCGCGCGATAGGTCGCATCATTGAGTTCCCGCCCAAGCGCAAGCTCCTCGATGATGCGGCTAACGATGTAGATCGCATAGTCGATTCCGAAGCCGACGCCGACCGTCACGACCGGCAGGGTGTTGATGTTGATGCCGATGTCGTGGGCGCCCATGTACGCGTTGATTGCGGCGTTGGCGAGCGCGAGCGGGAACAGAAGGTAAAACCCCGCCATGAACGAACGGTATGTGACCAGGACGATTATGTAGATGGTCGCGAAGGCGAGGATGTTGAGTCTGAGGTCGTTGTCGATAATCTCCTGGTTGCCGGCGGCCAACTGTCCGATTATGCCGCCGCCGGGTCGGAACTCGACTCCGGGCACCTGGTTCCGCGGCTCGGCGAAGAAACGCTGGGTGCGGGCGACGATGCGCTGGATGTTTTCACCCTCGCGGTTGCGGCAATAGATCGTGACCTGGGTGGCGTCGCGCCGCGGGGTTACAATGAATGCGGTTGCGAGCGGCGACGATCCGGCGAGAAACTGCTGCAAAAGCTGGCCCGTGCCGCGCCGCGTCGTCGGCAGCACGTTCCATTTGAGCTGAAATTCCTTGAGCGCCGCGCCGCTGTTGGCAAGCTGATCCGCCAGCGAGTACGAGCCGCCGACGTCCGGATCACCCTCCATGTAGCGCTGGTAGCGATCGAGCACGCGGTACAGCTTCGGATCGTTGAGTTCATCCCGCCCCTTCAGCTCCGCCACCACCACGAAGGGATCAACTCCCCCGAACTCGCGCTGGATGGCCGCGGCGGCGCGGTTGTAGGGCGAATCCGGCCACAGGAACGGCGTCTCGGAACTCGGATCGCCCACCTTCAGCCCGCTCCAGAAGAATGCGCACAGCACGATCACCCCGATCGCCGCGACCGAGGTCACGATCCGTCCCGCCGGCGCGAGCATCGGCCGCGCGACCGCCTCGAGGATGCGCTTGAAGATCCCGCGCTCGCGCCGCTCGATCACCTCGATGTGCGGCGGCTCCAGGTAGTAATACACGATCGGATTCAGCAGCAGTTCGCTCACGATAATCGCCGCGATCCAGAACGATGCAGTGATCGCGAGGCGCTGCAGGAACACCACCGGCACCAGCAGGATGACCAGCACGCCGAAGGCGTCGGTGAGGATTCCGGACAGCGACGGCACGAACAGCTCGGAGAACGCCGACAGGATCGCCTTCTCCTTGTCGCGCAGCCGGTAGTACTCCTCGTAATACCGATCGTGCATCTGCACCGAATGGCTGACGGCGCGCGCCGTTATGAGAAACGGGATGACCAGCACCAGCGGGTCGAGCGCGAAGCCGATTAGCCGGATGAAGCCCAGGCCCCATATCGCGCAGATTACGCCGGAGATGGTCGGCCGCAGCGCGCCGCGCCAGTCATGGAAGTAAAGGTACAGCAGAATCCACAGCGCCAGCACCGTGACCGCGAAAATTTTGAAGATCTGCGGAGTGTAGTGATACACCCATCCGTACAGGATCGGCGGCCCGCTCACGTAGATTCGGACCGTCGAGTCGCGCTCGGGATCCACCACCAGCTTGTAGGTCTCGTTGAAGATCTTGCGGTAGTCGAGCCGGCTCTCCAGGAACGTCGCATCGATTCGCGCCGCCCGGTCGTCGAGCGACACGTATCGCCCATACACCACCTGCGGATTCTTGTGAACGTTGCTCTTGAGCTCTTCGAGCTCCTTGGGCGTCGTGGGAACCTTGCCGTCCGGCAGGATCGGCGCGTTCAGGATCACCCCGCCCGGCAGCGGCCGAAAGAAGCTCGCGTTGGTCAGCGAGCGCACCGAGCCGTGCTGAACCCCGTACACGAGGTCGAGGTTTCGCGTCATCCGCGCGATCTTTCCTATGATCTCCGGCGTGTAAATCGTGCCGCGGCGAGCCTCGATCATGATCACGACGTTGTTGGTGCCGCCGAAGTAGCTCTCATACTTGTGGTAGATCTGAATAAACGGATGGTTTTGCGGGAGAAGGTCGCCAAAGCTGGTCACCAACTGCGTTCTGGCCGCGAAGAAGCCGAAAAAAACCGTAAGCGCGCCCAGCACGAGCAGCACCCTGAAGCGCCGCTTGATTATCCATTCGCCGAATCGATACCAGGTCATCGCGATCTCCGATCAGTCTTGCGCCGCTCAGCCCTGCCCGGTGCAGAAGCGCCAGGTCTTGCCCCCGTCGTCGGTGTGGAGGATTACCCCGTATCCAACCACCCATCCGTGCATCTCGTCCGAGAAACGCGCCTGCGTCAACGGCAGCGGCAGCGACGGGAACCCCGGAATCGGACCCCATACTCCGTTGCCCTGAAGCCTCAGCGCCACTCCCGTGAGGCCGGTGGTGATGCCGTCGTTCTGGCCGTAGAGATCGATCGAAAACAGCGGATCGCGCGCCGGCAGATCCAGCCTTAGGGCTCCCGGCACGAGATCGTCCGGGGGACCGTCCGGCTTGTCCGCCTGATGGGCGAACGTCCACGTCTTGCCCCCGTCCGACGTTTGAACCACCCATCCCTGCAGCCCGCACGCCGCGCCGTGAAGCTTGTCACGAAAGGAAACCCCGAACAGCGTCGGCAGATTGAAATCGGCGAAGCGCGGATCCTCGTTTGGACCCGGCACGTGCTTCCATTGCGGCATCAGCGCGTCCTGCTGTTCATGCCACGTCTTGCCCCCATTGTCGGTCGCCCAGATGCGCCCGAGTTCACCAACCACCCATCCGTGATCGTCGTCCACGAAGGCGACCCCATAGTAGGTCGGCTCCTCGAAGGGCAAGGCGTAGTCGCGCAGTTCGGGGGGAAAGATCCGCTGCAACTGCCGCTTGAAAAAGCTTTCGCCTCCGTCCGAGGTGCTGAGCACCAGTCCGCGGTCGCCGACCAGGAACCCGTGCAGGCGGTCCGGAAAGGACATCGCGAATATGTACAGGTTGGTTCGGGAGTTGAGCCGTTCCCAGGTCTTGCCGCCGTCCCGAGTGCGCATCACCAGCCCGTCCTGCCCTGACAGATATCCGTTCTGATCATCGACCATCTGGATCGCGAACAGCGCGCGATCCGTTCCGATGTCGATGGGTTTGAAATGACGGCCTGCGTCCTCGGTATAGAGCAGTTTGCCCCGGGCCCCCGCGATAAAGGCCTTGTCCGGACCCATCGGCCATACGTCGAAGAACTGATCGGTGAGCGTCACCGGACGGTATGGGACGGGGGGAACGGCGACTTCGCGATGGCACGCCGCGGCGGCGAGCGACGCGGCCGCGAGCAGGAGCATGGCCGTCTTGCGCAGGCGGATCTTTGGCATCATTGAAATCATCGACCGGGAGATTTGCTCTATACTCAAGGAAACAGGCCGTTTGCGCAAGCGCCAAAACATTGCGCCTATCGACTGTTAGAGGTCGGCCAGAAGCAGGCCCGTCAGGTATTCTCCCTCCGCATGGCCGAGCAGGCAGGGATGGTCGGCGCCGGGACCGAGGCGGCGGATGCTCCTGAGCGTGCGCCGCGCGCGCGACTGCGCAATTCGCACCGCCTGAACGAAATCCTCCCCCCGGAAATGGGCCGAGCACGAAAACGTCATCATCCGGCCTCCCCGCGCCAGCACTCTCATCGCCGCGGCGTTAAGCTCCACGTACACTCGCCCTGCGCGCTCCGCATCCGCGCGGCTTCGGGCAAGCGGGGGCGGATCGAGGACGACGAGGTCGAACCTGCGATCGGTGGAGCGCATGAACTCGGCCGCTTCTCCGTGCACGCATTCGACCGCCTTTGGATCGAAGCCGTTCAGCTCGAGATTGCGCCTGAGCCATCCCAGGGCGCGTGTCGACGTATCGACGGCGACCACTTCGGCAGCTCCGCCCCTCAGCGCCGCCATCGTAAATCCCCCCGCGTAGCAGCACGCATCCAGCACCAGGGCGCCGCGCGAAAGAGACTCGGCAAGAGCATGGTTCTCCCGCTGATCGAGAAACGCTCCCGTCTTCTGCCCCTGGGCGATGTCGATGACGAAGCGTATCCCGTTTTCGGATCCGATGACTTCGCCGGGAGGCTCGCCGAACAGGCATCCCGCGCGATCCTCCAGACCCTCCTGCTTGCGGACTGCGCCGTGACTGCGTTCGAGGATGGCGCGGGGCGAAAGGCGATTGCGGAGCGCCTCGACGAGTTGGCCGCGCATCCGGTCGGCGCCCGCCGTCAGGAGCTGCACGACCAGCACGTCGCCGTATTGATCGACGACCACGCCCGAAAGGCCGTCGCCGTCGCCGTTGAGCAGCCTGAATGAATCCGTGTCCGCGCCGACGAAACGCCGCCGCAGTTCGATCGCGTTGTCCAATCTGCTCGCGACTATCCGGGAGGGCGAGGGCGTCTCGCCCCACGCGAGGATTCGGACCGCGATGGTCGTTCGCGGGTTGTAGTAGCCGACCCCGATCAGATCGCCGCCGCAATCGCGGACTTCGACCACAGCGCCGGCTTCGAGGCCGGGCGGCTCAACCCGGGCGATCGCCTGTGAAAAAATCCACGGATTTCCACCCCGCACCGGGCCTTCGCGGCCCGCCCGCAGAAAAACGCGGCCGCCGGCAATTGCCGAGTCTTCGCTCATCGCGCGGATCGGTCGACCGATTCCCCGGGGCGGATGAATTCGCCGCTGCGCCCGCCGCGCTTGGCGATGAGACGAATCGCTCCGATCTCCATCTCGCGATCGATCGCTTTGGCCATATCGTAGATGGTCAGCGCGGCCACGCTCACCGCGACCATCGCCTCCATCTCCACTCCGGTGCGCGCCTCGGTGGCGGCTCTGGCTTCGATTTGTAGGGCAGACCTCCGGCGGTCGGGACGGATTTCCACCTCGACCACTTCCAGCGGAATCTGATGGCACAGGGGGATGAGTTCATGGGTGCGCTTGGCGGCGATGATGCCCGCAAGGCGCGCGGCAGCAATCGCCTCGCCCTTCTTGAGTCTGCCGCCGACGATCGCATCCAGGGTCGCGCGCGCCATCCTGATCTCGCCGCGCGCGATCGCCTCGCGGCGGGTGACGGCCTTTTCCCCCACGTCCACCATCCGCACCTGTCCGCGCGAATTCACGTGAGTGAGCCGCCGGGAAAGGTCCTTCGAATTCGCCCTTCGCTGCGCCATCGTGGTTTTGAGCTTATGTTGACCGCCTCCGCATATACAATAAACTGCTGCGCACACGCTCTGCTTGGAAAGTTCCGATGACTGAAGAAGCAAACAAGGTTGTAATCCTCGGATCCGGTCCGGCGGGTCTCACCGCCGCTCTCTACACCGCGCGCGCCAACCTCCAGCCCCTGGTCATAGAAGGCACCGCGCCCGGCGGCCAGCTAACCATCACGACCGAGGTCGAGAACTATCCCGGCTTCGAAAAGGGCGTTCAAGGCCCGGAGATGATGGAGATTTTCCGGCGCCAGGCCGAACGCTTCGGCACCCGTTTCCTGTCCGGAGAGGTCAGCGAGGCGCGGCTCGATCGCCGGCCGTTCGAGCTGGTGGTCGATGGTGCGACGGTCAAGACCGCGGCCCTGATCATCGCCACCGGCGCATCGGCCAAGCTCTTGAACATCGAATCCGAAAAGCGGCTGATGGGCTACGGGGTCAGCGCCTGCGCCACCTGCGACGGCGCGTTCTTCAAGAACAAGGAGGTCGTGGTGGTCGGCGGCGGCGACACCGCGATGGAAGAGGCGACGTTCCTCACCCGCTTCTGCACCCGCGTCACGATCGTTCATCGCCGCGACACCCTGCGCGCATCCAAGATTATGCAGGAACGCGCGATGAAGAATCCGAAAATCGCCTTCATCTGGGATTCCGTGATCGAGGATATCCAGGGCGATCCCAAAAGCGGCGTAAGCGGCGTCCGCCTCAAGAACGTCAAGACCGGCGCGGTCAGCGATTTCAGAACCGACGGAGTCTTCATGGCGATCGGTCATCAGCCGAACACCGCGATCTTCAAAGGGCAGCTCGAGATGGACGAGCTGGGCTATTTGAAGGTCCGCGCCGGCTCGACCTACACCAGTATTCCAGGAGTGTTCGCGGCGGGCGACGTCGCCGATCGCGTCTATCGGCAGGCCGTTACCGCGGCGGGCACCGGATGCATGGCGGCGATCGACGCCGAGCGATGGCTCGAGGCCCAGCAGGGTTAAAGATCCGTTCCGGCGCGCGTTGAACGGAGGCTTGAATGGCGCCGCGCCATCCTTGACTTCATCTCCAGCATCCACTTCCATCTCCACGTCAAGCGGGAATCGATGAGCGCGACTGCCTGCCCTGTTGTGAGCGGGTGATGGTCCGGCGCGCGCTCTCGCGCCGCATGCGTGGCATCCGCATGGTCGCCGGATGCTCGATGGCCGGCGATCGACAGGAGAGGGACCGATGCGCTCCCTGAAGCATCCGCTGAGCGGTGCAATCTACGACCTTCAGCCCGACGGTACCGTCCGGGTCGAGAAGGACGGCAGAAGCGGTCTGTTTCGCGCCGACGGAACCTACATTTCGGGCGAAATCCTCTTCGCCGATCCGCATATGTGTCTATGGGTCGGAGGACGCGACCCTCATCGGACCTCTACCCCCGAGAGAGCCTTCGGCACTCGACCGTCGCGGAGGAGGTAACCATGGCGGCCGGTAATATCGAAAAAAGCGGGTACCGGCTCACCTATCAGCATCTGCTCGACACCGACACCCATCCGGTGCCCGAGGTTCTCCGGATGCAAAACCCGATCGAGCTGCCGCCCTCCGAAATCGCCATCGAACGTTACATCTCCCGAGAATTCTTCGAGCTCGAGGTCGAACGGCTGTGGAAGCGAGTATGGCAGATGGCCTGCCGCGAGGAGGATATTCCCGAAGTCGGCGATCATATCGTTTATGAGATCGCCGGGATGTCGTTTCTGGTCGTTCGCGCGGCTCCCGAGCGCATCAAGGCCTTTCACAACGCACGCCTCCACCGGGGTCGAATCCTGCGCGAGCAGGAGGGCAGGGGAGCGCGGGAGTTTCGATGTCCGTTTCACGGCTTTGCATGGAATATCGACGGCTCCCTGAGACACGTTCCCTGCCAATGGGATTTCCCCCATATCGAGCCGTCCGAGTGGTCGCTGCCGGAAGCGAAAGTCGGCACGCGGGGCGGCTTCGTATTCATCAATCCCGACCCCGATGCGCAACCGTTGCGCGAGTTCCTCGGTGATGAACTCGATCGCCAGTTCGCGCGATGGCCGCTGGAGCGCCGCTACAAGCAGGCTCACGTCGCGAAGATCCTGCGATGCAACTGGAAGGTCGCGCAGGAGGCCTTCATGGAGGCCTTCCACGTCGTCGCCACCCATCCCCAGCTCCTTCCCGGCATCGGCGATGCGAACTCGCAATACGACGCATGGGGAAACCTCTCCCGCGCGATTACCGCGAACGGAACCCCGAGCCCGCACCTGTCATGGCGCCCGAGCGAGCAGGAGATGTTCGATGCAATGGTCGATCGCAGGCTCGATGAACCCCGGATGGTGGAAATCGGAGCGGGGATGACCGCCCGCGCGACCGCCGCCGCCGCCGCGCGTGAGATGCTGCGTCCGGCGCTGGGCTCCTCGGTGGATGATCTCTGCGATGCCGAACTAGTCGACAGCTTCTACTACACGGTATTCCCGAATTTTCATCCCTGGGGCGCCTACAACAGGATCGTCTATCGGTTCAGGCCGAACGGAACCCGGGTCGATGAGTCGATAATGGAATGCATGTATCTGGCGCCGTACCCCGCGGGAGCGCGGCCGCCCTCCGCGAAGATTCACTGGCTTGGACCCGACGATGACTGGACGGAGGCGCCGGAGCTGGGCTTTCTTGCGCGAGTCTTCAACCAGGACACCTTCAACCTTCCCAAAGTGCAGCGCGGCCTGATGGCGATGAAGAAGAAAACGGTGACCCTGGCCAACTACCAGGAAACCAAGATCCGCCATTTCCATGGTCTGCTGGAGCGATGGATTGGCCGTCAGTGACTGCGGGTGAAGCGCGCCCGTGTTTCGTTCGAGGAGAAAAATGGATCTGCAACTCGATGGCAAGGTCGTGATGATCAGCGGAGCGAGCAAAGGTCTGGGGCGCGCGATGGCCCTGGCTTTCGCGGCGGAAAAGGCGCGCCTCAGCATCTGCGCCCGCGGCGCCGATGCGCTCGCGCAGGCTCAGGCGGAACTGCGCTCGGCCGGCGCGCAAGTGATGGCGCAGGCGGCCGACGTCACCGATCCAGCCGCGGCATCGCGATGGGTCAGCGCAACCATCGAACACTTCGGCGGCGTCGACGTCCTGGTCAACAACGCCGGTGGAGCGGATCCGCGACCGTTTGCCGCACTTGACGAAAATGCGTGGCAGGCCGCCTTCAACCAGAACTTCTTCTCCGCAGTCGTCCTGGCCCGCGCGTGCGCGGCGGAAATGCGTAAACGCGGCGGCGGCGCGATCGTCAACATCACGTCCATCTACGGTCGCGAAGCCGGCGGGCCCGTAAGCTACAACACCTCCAAGGCCGCCCTGATTTCTCTCACCAAGATGCTCGCGCGGGAGCTGGCGCCGGACGCAATCCGCGTTAATGCCGTCGCCCCCGGCTCGATCATCTACCCGGGCGGCGTATGGGAGGGACTCTTCCGGCAGAATCCCGCCTTCGAAAAGGATTTCATCGCGCATGAGTTCCCGTGCGGGCGCCTCGGCCGTCCCGAGGAAGTTGCGTACGCGGTCGTGATGCTGGCATCGCCGCGAGCCAGTTGGATAACCGGCGCATGTCTGCCGGTGGACGGCGCCCAGGGCCGCAGCAACATCTGAGGCGCCCCCCTTGTCGCCATCACCGCCCCGCTGTGCTAAGCAACGCGGCTATGGCGGCGATGAAATTTCCCGACGGATTTCTCTGGGGCACGGCCAGCGCCTCCTATCAGATCGAGGGCGCATGGAACG
>Ga0070740_10002231_pt1 | contig 23487 bp, 20 predicted proteins | sample Coa_R2_FD_67286 | JGI IMG/M metagenome (GOLD analysis project Ga0070740, IMG submission 67286) | Surface soil microbial communities from Centralia Pennsylvania, which are recovering from an underground coalmine fire - Coalmine... | ecosystem: Environmental > Terrestrial > Soil > Unclassified ...
GGCAGCGTCGCCGGCGAATAGCTCAGCTTTATATCCGGATGATCCTTGGCCCAACGCTCCTCGATGATCTGGCGGATGAAGGGCACCGGCACGCAGGTGCAGCTGACTTCGCCCTCCTGCTTCGCCGCCGCGAGCACCTTGTTCCAATGAGCCTGCCAATCGTCCGCCGCCAGCGCGCACACCGGCGCCGCCAGCGCCGCAAGCAGCGAGAACGCGACGACTCCCACGGCAGCCTTGCATTTCATGCGTTTCTTGCCTCCCCGTATCCGGATCGAGTTCGTCGAACTGATCGGTACCGATCATAATGTCGAATGGCATGAAAGCCTAGGCGGAACGTCGCGCCGTCACTTGCCGGAAGGCCCGGCACGGAAGAACGCGAGCCTCACCGCAAGCGCGACCACGAGGCTCACGAGGACGATGACCAGGCCCACCACCGCCGCCGCCTCGAAATCCGATCCGCCGAGATAATTGAGCTGCAGCGTCGAGAGTACATGGTTGTCGCCGACCACCAGCATGGCGACCGTCGCGACTTGGCGCGCCGATGATACGAAGGCGATGACGCCGACCACCGCGAGCGTCGGCGCGATCAGCGGAATGACGACGCGCAGGAAGATATAGAGCCAGGCGCCGCCGGAGACGCGCCCCGCCTCCTCGAGGTCGAAGGAGAGATTCGCCATCGCGCTCTGCAGGATCTGCGTCCCGAGCGGCATGACCGTGAGCACGTTGACGACGACGAGCAGCCAGACGGTGCCGTAGAGCGGCGTGAAGAACGGCAGGTCGAACACGAGCCAGAGATAGCCCAGGGAGAGGATGACGCCCGGGATCGCGAACGGCATCCAGGACAGGATGCTGATCGCGTGCCGGCCCGCGAATTGCGTGCGGACGATGATGTAGGAGATCATCGAATAGATTGCGACCGACAGGATGGCGGTCGCGCTCGAGACGATCACCGTGTTCTGCAGCGCATGCAGGAAGGTCGAATCCGAGAGCACGTCGCGCCAGTGCCGCAGTGTCCAGACCTGCGGGACGTCGAAGAACCCGAACAGGCTCATGAAGCTGCCGACGACCATGAAGATCAGCGGGATCACCGTCAGGAACAACAGCAGGCCATAGACGAGCACGATCGCCGGCCATTTCCCGCGCCGCAGCGGCGTCGGCTGCGTCTTCATGTTGCCGCTGACCGTCGCGACGCGCTTCCGCGCGACCCATTGCTGCCCGGCGATCATCGGCAGCATCAGGCACAGCACGACCACGCCGAGCACCGTCGCCTGGCCGAATTGCGGCGGCGAAGTCTTGACCCAGCCGAACATCTGCGTGCTGAACACGAAGAAGCGCGCGGGAAAGCCCAGGAGCTGCTCGATCTCGAAGGCGTTGAGCCCGGCCACCGCCCCGAGGATGAACACGACGACGAGCGCCGGCAGCATCAGCGGAACGACCACGCGCCGCAGCATGTAGGCGATACCCGCGCCGGTCACCCGCGCCGCTTCCTCGAGCGTCGCGTCCATGCCGCGGAAGATCGGCGTCAGGATCATCACCTTCATGCTGATCGAGAAGGTGCCGAGGTGGACGAAGACGATGCCCCAGAACGAATAGATGTTGAACACGCTTTGGCGCGCGAGGCCGAGCCGCTTGATCCAGCCGTTCAAGAGCCCGTACTGCGGATCGAGCACGAGAATCCAGCCGAGCGTGACGCTCAGCGTCGGCAGGAAGAACGGGATCCAGTAGGCGAATTCGAGCCACCGCCCGTGCGGCAGGTCGGTGCGCGCGAGCAGCCACGCGACCACCACCGCGATCGGCAGCGAGATGCCCTGCACCGTGAGGACCACCTTGGCGGTGTTGAGGAGCGAGCTCCAAAGCCCCGGCGATGTGAGCGCGTCCCGCCACGTGCCGAGCCCATAGGCCGCCGCCTTGCCGGGCTCGGCGGTGTTGAAGGTGTTGACGATGAGCAGCGCGATCGGAACCAGCACGACGAGCGCGAGCAGAACCAGGGCGCCGCCGCAGATCAGGGTTCCGAGTCCGATACGGCGCGGGCGCGCCGGCGTCGTGACGACCGCAGCCACGCCCTTCGCTCCTACCGCCGCGCCTCGAGCGGCCAGAACGTCAGCAAGTCCGGCTTCAGGCGGATGTGGATCGTCCTGCCGGTCTCGAGCGCGGTCTGGCGCGGCGTGTAGGCGAGGGCATGGCCGCGCTCTCCGATGCGCAAGCTAACCTCGTTGCGCTCCCCGGTGAACAACACGGCCTCGACCTGCGCGGCGAGCACGTTGTCGGCGGGCGGCGCGCCGTCCGGCAGCAGCTCGATATCCTCCGGGCGGATCGTCGCAAAGACGTTGGCGTCGCGCGCCACGGGGCCGCCCTCTTTGGCCCAGCGCCCGCGCAGCAGCCCTTCGGCGCCGGGAATCGCCACCTCCAGGCGGCCGGCCGCATCATCGGCGCCGCAGCGCGTCCTTCCCTGCAGCAGGATCGTGCGGCCGAGAAAATCGCGCACGAACGGCGTCGCCGGCGCGGCGTAAAGCGCGAACGGTTCGCCTATCTGCTCCACGCGGCCGTCCGCCATCACCGCCAGCCGGTCGGAGAGGCTCAGCGCCTCCATCTGGTCATGCGTCACGAAGATCACGGTGATGCCGAGCCGGCGCTGCAGCAGCTTGAGCTCGAGCCGCAGCTGCTCCCGGAGCTTGGCATCGAGATTGCTGAAGGGCTCGTCGAGCAGCAGTACGTCCGGCTGGTAGACCAGCGCGCGCGCCAGCGCCACGCGCTGCTGCTGGCCGCCGCTCAGCATGGTCGCCGGCCGATCCTCGAAGCCGGACAGGCCGAGCATCGCCAGCACCTCGGCAATCCGCTGCTTCATCGCGGCCGCGCCGACGCGGCGCACGCGGAGCGGAAACGCCACGTTCTCGCGCACGGTCATGTGCGGCCAGATGGCGTAGGACTGAAACACCATGCCGACGTTGCGCTTGTTGGTCGGGACGACGAGGCGGTCGCGGGAGCGGACGATCGGCCGGCCCTTGAACAGGATGTCGCCCTGGTCCGGCGTCTCCAGCCCCGCGATCATGCGCAGCGTCGTGGTCTTGCCGCATCCGCTCGGGCCGAGCAGGGTGAACACCTCGCCCTCGGCGATGTCGAGCGAGACATCGTCCACCGCCCGCACGGAGCGGTACATCTTCCGAATTGCGCGAAGCGTTACCGCACTGGGAGACACAGTCGCCGCGGTCAGCCCCCCATCGGTTGATGCCGCCTACGCGGCCCGCGCATCGCCTTGCGCCATGGCTTGCAGCCAGCCGCGATAGATCGCGCGTTGCGGCGTCTCGTCGGTGGCGCCGCCTTCGCGCATGCCGCTGGCGTGGACGATTTCCCGATGGATGCCGCGGTCGAGGATGATGCGGTCGAGCGCCGTCGAGCGGATTCCGGTCTGGTTCCCGGCGAAGATCTCCACATCGTCGGAGCCGACCAACCCGACGGTTCCGAGCCGGCGCTGCACGTCGTCGAGACGGGCCTCGTTGATGTCGTCCTCCACGCCGTCGAGCGCCGTGAAATAGGAAAGAACGTTGGTCCGATCGACCGCGACCGGCTGGATGACGCGGATGTTGGCGTCCATCAGGCAGACATTCGGGAAGATGTGGATGTGGCGGATGATCGCGATGTCATGCGCCCGTTCGCGGCCGTGGCGGGCGGCCAGCGCCTCGCAGTAGCGTTCGTACTGCTCCTGCGTATAGACCGAATAGAGGCCCGGCCGCTGCAGGATGCAGTGACCGCGGTCGAAGCCGAAGGTCAGCGTCGCGTCGAGGTCGAGCGGCTGGCGATTGCTCTGATAGCGCTGCAGGCCGATGCGGCGGAAGGTGGCGAAGGCGGACTGGTGCACGAAGGGCGGGTGATACATGTCGACGCCGTTCTCGACCTGGAACTTCCAGTTCCCGCGATAGGTGTAGGAATGCGGGTTGGACACGCGCACCGTGCCGGCCGGCGACAGATCCGCCCACAGGTCGATATAGGGCTTGAGCGCCCCCAGGTAGTCCTCGAGCGACTCCGCATCCTGCCGCAGATTGGCGAAGATCAGCCCGCGATAGGTGGCGACCCGGGTCTGCAGCAGCCCGAGCCGGCGCGTCTCCTGCAGGAATCCCGGAGGATAGGCCTCGGGCTCGGGAATGGTGATGAGCGCGCCGTCATTGCCGTAGACCCAGCCGTGGTAGCGGCAGGTGAAGCTGCTGGAGCGGCCGCCTGCCTCGCGGCACAGCGCATGGCCGCGATGGCGGCAGGCATTGAGGAAGACGCGCACGCGGCGGTCGGCGCCGCGGCTGACGATCACCGGCTGGAGGCCGATCGTCGAGGTCCGGTAGTCGCCCGGTTCCCGCACCTCGCTCTCATGGCCGACATAGACCCAGTTGCGCCCGAAAATTTGCTGCATCTCGGCGGCGAAGACCGACGGGTCGTCGTAGATCCTTGGATCGACGCGGAAGCTCTCGGGCATCTCCTCGACCATGGCCGCAAAGCGCGAGTGAACGCCGTTCGCTTTCGTCTCCGACGCTGCCATCTCCTTCTCCTCCCGGCATGCCGACCGCCCGGCGCCGTGCCACTGCGCTGTTCGATGATACAAAGAATTCGCGCGGCCTGTCGTGGTTTTTGTATAACGAGCTTCATGGCGCGCGACAATTGCCGAGCGTCGGCGGTCGGGTTTAGACTTGGAAAACATAGAGCGCGGCGGAAGGGTACGGCGAATGGCGGCGTTGAGGCTCGAGAGCAAGTTCGTCACCGTGGAGGGCGTGCGCGTCCACTACCAGGAGACCGGCAGCGGGCCGCCGCTCGTCGGCATCCACGGCGCCGGACCGGGCGCGAGCGCGGAGAGCAATTTCAAGCAGAATGTCGGCGCGTTCGCCGAGCGCTTCCGCGTGATCCTCTATGACATGCCGCAGTTCGGCAAGAGCGACAAGATCGTGCTGAAGGAAGGACGGCTCACCTACAATGCGCGCATCCTGAGCGGCTTCCTCTCGGCGCTCGGCATCGGCCGCACGCACATCGTCGGCAACTCGATGGGCGGCCAGGTCGCGCTGAAGTTCGGGCTCGACCAGCCGGACCGCCTCGACCGCTGCGTCGTCATCGGCAGCGGCGCCGTCACGCCGATCCTGTCACCGCATCCGGTGGAAGGCGTGAAGATGATCGACCGCTACTACAAGGGCGACGGCCCGAGCCGTGAGAAGCTGCGGCAATTGCTCGAGACGATCGTCTATGACTCGTCCTTCCTCACCGACGAGATCCTCGAGGAGCGCTTCCAGGCCAGCATCGACCCCGAGGTGGTCGAGCTGTTCGGCAAGCGCCAGGGGCCGGTGCCGCGCGAGACGCTGGGCGCCGACCTCCCGCGCCTCAAGGCCAAGCTTCTGACGATCTGGGGCATGGACGACCGGTTCGGCGCGCTCGACGTGGGATTGCAGATCACCCGGCTGGTGCCGGACGGGCGGATGCACATCTTCACGCGCTGCGGCCATTGGGCCCAGGTCGAGCATGCGGCCGCATTCAACCGCCTCGTCCTCGATTTCCTCACCAACTGACGCCGGGGGCCGATCATGGAGATCGTCGGCGCGTTCGCCTGTTCGCATTCGGGTCTCATGATCAGCCGGCGCGAGCTCGCGCCGGCGGCGCAGCAGGCGGCCGTCGCCGCCGCCTTTACAGCGATGGGCGAGGCGATCCGCGCGCTCGAGCCCGACGCGCTGATCCTGATCGGGACGGACCACGCCCGGATCTATCCATTGTCGCTCGTGCCGCAATTCACCATCGGCGTGAACGCGGTCGCGCAGGCGATCGGCGATGCCGAGCTGCCGGCGGGCGATTATCCGGTGCACCAGAAATGCGCGCAGGCGGTGCTGAAGGGCTGCCTCGCGGAGGGCATCGACCTCGCCTATTCGGAGGCGATGCGGATCGATCATTCCTTCGTCGCGCCGCTCCTGCTGGCCCTGCCCGGGACGAGCCCGCCGATCGTGCCGATCGCGCAGAACTGCAACGTCCCGCCGCTGCCGCCGCTGCGGCGCAGCCGCGCCTTCGGGCAGAAGCTGGCGAGTGCGCTCCGCGACGCGCCCGGCGACGCGCGGGTGGTTCTGATCGGCACCGGGGGCTTGTCACACTGGGTCGGCTCCCGGGCGTACCAGGACTTCATGCGCGAGCCGGCGGGTACGCGGCTCGAGAGGATCGGCGGCATGAAGCTGGTGCTGGACGATACCGGGGAGGTGAACGAGGCGTTCGACGAAGCCTTCCTCGACATGATGTGCGCCGGCCGGACCGAGCGCTTCGTCGCGGAATGGGATGACGATCGGCTCCAGAGCGAAGCCGGCAACGGCGCCCAGGAGCTGCGCAACTGGGTCGCCATCGCCGGCGCAGTCGGCGACCGCCGCGGCCGCGTGCTCGGCTATCAGCCGGTCAAGGAATGGCTCACCGGCATCGGCGTCGTGGCGTTCACGCCATGATGCGCGGCGTCGCGCGCTTGCCCAGCCCTACGCGAAGGACACGGCCCGGGGTCGACCATGCCGATCGATAGACGCGAGATCGAGGATTTTCTCTATCACGAGGCGGAGCTGCTGGACGAGCGCCGCTACGAGGAATGGCTCGAGCTCTTCACCGACGACGGGATCTTCTGGATTCCGCTCGACGCGGGTTCCGATCCGAAGCGCGAGCCCTCGATCCTCTATGACGACAAGCATGCCCGCATGGCGCGCGTGCACCAATTGGTCCATCAGCCGCACTACAGCCAGATGCCGCCGTCGCGCACCGTGCATGCCATCACCAATGTCCGCGTCGGCGCCGGCGAGCCGGACGGCCGCGTGCCCGTGCGGTGCAACCTCGCCGTGACCGAGCTGCGCTCGGGCGGGCCGCGTGCGATCCAGTTCGGCTTGGGCAATCAGCGCACGCTCGCCGCCGATTGCCATTACCGCCTGTCGCGCCGTCCCGCGGGCGGGTGGCTGATCGCGCTCAAGAAGGTCGTGCTCGTCGATTACGACCTGCCCGTCGAGAACCTGACCTTCATCATCTGACGGGGCGCGGCGCGCGGAGGGCCGGTGATGGGGGAAACCGCGAGGCTCGCGGAATTTTGCGCGGGATTGTCGTTCGACCGGCTGCCCGCCGAGGTGGTGCGCGCCGTCAAGTCGATGGTGCTCGATTCGCTCGGCACCATGCTGGCGGGTACGACGCTGGGCGAGGGCTGCGCCGAGGTCCTGGCGGTGGCGCGCAAGGCCGGCGGCGCACGGGAGGCGGCGCTCATCGGCTTCGCCGAGCGCGTGCCGGCGCTGATGGCCGCGCTCGCGAACGGCGGCACGTGCCATTCGCTCAACTATGACGCCGGCGGGATCGGGCATCCGGGCTCCATCCTGGCCGCGCCGCTCGCCGCCGCGGAGTTGCGCGGCGGCGTCGACGGACGGCGCTTCATCACCGCGCTCGCGGCGGGCCTCGAGATCATGGCGCGGTCGACACGCGCCGTGGCGCGTGCCCCGACGCCGAGCCGGAAGGCGCACGACACCGCGCTCGAGGGGCAGCTCAACGGCTATTTCGCGGCCGCCGCGGCGTGCAGCCACATTCTCGGCCTCGACGCGGGACGAACGCACAGCGCCTTCGGCATCGCGCTGATGCAGGCCGCTGGCAGCATGCAGGTGGTGCTCGACGGCGACCCGCCGGCGAAGGCGGTCTATGCGGCGTTCTCCAACCATGGCGGGCTGCTCAGTGCGCTGTTGGCGCAGAGCGGCCTCGCGGCGAAGATCGACGCGCTCGAAGGCCGCGCCGGCTTCTTCGCGCTGCATTTCGACGGATGCTGGGAGCGCAGCGAGCTGGTGCAGGACCTGGGCGAGGAGTACCGGCTCTGCGGCATCGCCTTCAAGCCTTGGCCGAGCAGCGGCGTCACCCATCCCTTCATCGAGGCGGCGCTCGCGCTCGGGCCGCTCGCGCCCGCCGCGATCGAGGCGGTGACGCTCCGCGCCGGGCCGCATGCGCGCCACTGGCTCGAGCCGGAAGACATCCGGCGCCGGCCGCCCAGCCCCGCGGCGGCGGCGAACAGCGTGTTCTACACGGTGGCGCGCGCGCTGCAGAACGGCCGCGTCGGGCTCGATGATTTCACCATCGATGCGCTTTCCGACCCGGTCACGGCGGCGCTGGTGGAGCGGATGGCGCACCGGTTCGAGGATGGCCTCGGCCGCAGCGGCATCGTCGAGATCGAGCGAGCGGACGGCACGCGGCTCGTGAAGCGCATCGACAACGTGCTGGGAACGCGCACCAATCCAATGACGCCGGCGCAACTGACGCGCAAGTTCGCGGACTGCGCCAGGTTCGCACCGCGGCCGGTCGCGGTGGAGAAGCTCGCGGGCCTCGTCGACCGGCTCGAAACGCTCGCCGACATGGCGCTGCTGGTGGCCGACCTCTGATCGGGCCGGCGATCGCGTCGCGGCCGGGCCGGATCCGCGCCATTCATGTCGCAATCTCTACCGCGTTACGGTAGTCGCGCCGGGCGTCCGCAACGATTGCGCGAGTGTGCAGGGGCCTCGGCCCGTTTTGGCGGAGGTGCCGACGCGCGTGAAACGAAGCGGCCGCGCCCCCTGTTTCAGAGTCCGAGGCAACGGACAAGGGACGAACCGATGATCAAGCTCTATATGACGATCGCACTGCTCTTTGCTCTGAGCGCGTGCAGCGCGCACGGCGGATTCAGCCTTGGGCATTGAGCGATGAACGCCAAGCGCTCCGCCCTGATCAGGGCATCCGTGCTCGCAGGTCTGTTGTTCGCCCTGGCTGCCTGTCACTTCGGATTCGGCATCGGCTGATCGCGGTGCTTCGTCGAGCGCCGTCCGCGTCGTCATAGGCGATGCTGGCGCGCACGTGCGGGCCGACGAAGGCGTCGTGACAGGCGCGCGTGCCCTTGCGGCAGGCGGCGAGGAAGCGCTTCACGAGGTCCGATCGCCGGTCCGCGGCCCTACCGGAGGCGAACGGCGCGCCGAGCTGCCGGGAGACTTCAATCGCCGACATGGGCGAGCGTCTTGATCTCGTCGCGCTGCAAGCCAGACAAACACCCCCTCCCGGCCGCCGATCGCGTGCCGTTCCAAGCATTGGCTGGCGGACGCTTGCACGCGCGGCGCGGCGAACGCGCGTTTGACACCGGCTATTCTCGCCCATAGAGTCAAACGCAAGCAACGGTCGCTTACGCACTCTGCTCACTGACACGCCCCGAGAGACACCATGACCCCGATACAGTCCGCGACGCGGTCGCTGCAGATGAATCCGGGCCATCTCACGAGCCTGTTCCGCCGCGAGTTCGAGCTTTGCCGGGTGAAGCGCGGCGAGACCATCGCGCTGCTCTCCGACCTCGGCACGCGGCGGGAATACATCATGGCGAGCTTCGCGGCTGCGCGGGATCTCGGCGCCGAGTCCTACGAGCTTTGCGTCAACGCCCTGCCGAGCTGGACGAAGGTCGGCGTCCCCACCATCGGGCAGTGCAAGGGGACGCTCGATGCACTGAAGCAGGCGGACATGATCGTGACGTTCCACCCGCCGATCTTTTCGCCCTGGGTGAAGGAGGTGCGGCAGGCCGGCGGGCGCTTCCTGATGGTGATCGACGCGCCCGATGACCTCGAGCAGTTGCAATCGCCGCCGGGACTCAAGGACGCAGTGCTTTACGCCGACGCGCAGCTCGCGCGGACCCGGCGGGTCCGCGTCACCTCCGAGGCCGGCACCGACCTCACCTACGAATGCGGCGAATACCCGGTGATGAGCCAGTACGGCATGGCCGACATGCCGGGCCGCTTCGACCATTGGGGTGCGGGCCACGTCCACACCTTCCCCAATGAAGGGTCGGCCAACGGCGTCGTGGTGTTCAGCCCGGGCGACATCATCATCCTGCCCTACTGCCGCTATGTCGCCGATCCCGTGCGCTGCACGGTGCGCGACGGCTTCATCACCCAGATCGACGGCGGCCTCGATGCCGCGCTGATGCGCGACTGGCTCGAGGATTGTCGCGTCGGCGACGACGACCGCGACCCCTTCGCGCTGTCGCATCTCGGATGGGGCCTCAACCCGCAGGCCCGCTGGTACTGGATGGCGCTGCACGGCGACGACCCTGAGCGGATGCGCGCCGCGGCCCGGGTGTTCCCCGGCAATTTCCTGTTCTCCACCGGCCCGAATTCCGAAGGCGGCGGCAACCGTCGCACGCGCGGCCATTACGATGTCCCGATGCGCCGCTGCACCATCGCGCTCGACGGCAAGGTGATCATCGAGAACGGCAAGATTGTCGATCCGAAGCTGCAAGTCGCGCGCGTTCAGCATTAGACGGATGTGTCCGATCAGCACCTGCGACGAGAAGGAGAGCCCGATGCTGAGACGCGTGGTGTGGGGGGCGTTGTGCGCGGCGGCATTCGCGGGCTCGGCCCTGGCCCAGGGCCAGCCGCCGGTCAGGATCGGCTTCTCCATCGCCAAGTCCGGCCTCTTCGCCAACGGCGCTGCGGCGGAGACCAGGGTCTATGATCTCTGGCGCGAGCAGGTGAACGCCAAGGGCGGGCTCGATGTCGGCGGCACGCGGCGCCCGGTCGAGTTCGTCCAATACGACGATCAGTCGAGCGGCGCCAACGCGGTGAAGATCTATGAGAAGCTGATCACCGACGACAAGGTCGACCTGCTGTTCGCGCCCTATGGGGCCGCGACCACCCTGCCGCTCGCGCCCCTGCTCGAGCGCTACGGGATGCCGCTGGTGGCGAATACCGCGACCTCGGTGCATATCCGCGAGCTCAAGCCGGGCAACATCTGGTTCGTCTCGTCGACGGTCCACGATCACGTCGCCGAGCAGCTGGTCAAGCTGCTGCAGCAGAATCACATCTCGTCTGTGGCCGTGATCGGCAACACGATCCCGCCGGCCACCGAGATAGGGCGGTTCCTGAAGGACGATCTCGCGCAGGCGAAGCTCGAGGTGAAGGTCAGCGAGTCCTACCCGCCCGACATCACCGACATGACGGCGTTGCTGTCGCGCGTGAAGCAGGCGAAGCCGCAAGGCATCATCGAGCTGTCGCTGTTCAACGACAGCGGCCTCTACCTGCGCCAGTCGAAGGAGCTCGGCGTCGACGCGCCGTTCCAGTTCGTGGCGATCGGTCCGACGGTGGCGAGCTTCCGCAAGATGTTCGCCAGCAACACCGACGGGATCGTGACGCTCGGCATGTGGTCGCCCGAGGCCAAGCAGTGGCCGCTCGCCGCGCCGTTCGAGGCGTCGTTCGTCCAGAAATACCACGAGGATCCCGACTATCTCGACAGCGTGCTCGCCGAGATGAGCTGCGAGATCATGGAGGAGGCCGTCGCCAAGGCGGGCCTCGACCGGGCGAAGTTCCGCGAGGTCATGGCAACCACTACGTTCCAGACGATCGTCGGCGACGTGAAGTTCAAGGGCGTCGAGAACGTGACCACGCCGACCACGTTCCTGCAGATCCAGGGCGACAAGACGCAAATCATCTGGCCATCCTCGATTGCGACCGCGCCGTTCAAGCCCAAGACCATGCACTGACCGGTTGAAGGCGCGGCCGGCTCGGGCGCCGCGCCGAGCAAGCCGATGATCGCGTTCCTTCTGTCCGGCCAGCTTCTGGTCGCGGCGATCGTGACCGGGACGCTGTTCGCGGTGGTGGCGCTCGGCCTCAATCTCGTCTACGGCACGATGCGCCTCATCAACATCGCGCACGGCGAGCTGGTGATGGTCGGCGCCTATGCCGCCTTCGTCGGGTTCAGCGCGTTCGGCATCTCGCCGCTGCTCTGCACGATCGGCGCGGGCGCGATCACCGGAGCGCTCGGCGCCGCCCTCTATCTCGGCCTGTTCCAGAAGCTGTTCGCGTCGCCGGCGCTGGCCCGCCGGCTCGAGGCCAACTCGCTGCTGATCTTCTTCGGCGCCTCCGTCATCATCCAGAGCCTGGTGGCGCTGGGATTTTCCCGGACCGCGCGGGGCTATCGCTATCTCGACACGGTGGTCCATCTGGGAGACGTGGCGCTCACCGCGAACCGGCTGGCGTCGTTCCTCGTCTCAGCCGCGCTCTGCATCGCGGCGCTGCTGTTCCTGCGCTTCTCGGTCTATGGGCTGGCGATCAAGGCGCTGATCCAGCGGCGCGAGGCCGCCGGCATCGTCGGCATCGATGTCGAGCGGATCCAGCTCGCGAGCATCACGCTGGGCTTCGCCACCGCCGGCGTCGCCGGCGCGCTCGTGAGCATGACCGAGCAGATCACGCCTTTCATGGGCTTCCCCTACACCATCACCGCCTTCATCGTGATCATTCTCGGAGGGCTCGGCAATCTCGCTGGCGGGATCGCGGCCGGAATGCTGCTCGGCTTCGTCGAGGTCTATGGCGTGGCGCTGACCTCGGCGTCGATGAGCTCGGTGCTCACCTACGGCGTTTTCGTCGGCGTGCTGGTGCTGCGGCCGGAAGGGCTCATCGGCCGCAGCGGAGCCGCGCCGTGAACGTCGCGCGCGCCGCGCCGTCCGCCGCGCTTGTGGCGGCGATGCTGGCATTGCCGTTCGTCGGCTCCGAGTACGCGGTGGCGATCGGCTTCGAGCTGCTGATGTGGATCGCGCTGACGCAGAGCTGGACCGTGTTGTCGGGGATGACCGGCTATATCTCGCTCGGCCACGCCGTGTTCTATGGGCTCGGCGCGTATTTCGTCGTTCTGACGTATGGAACGGTGCCGCTGTGGCTGAGCCTGCCGCTCGCAGGCCTGCTCAATCTCCTCTTCGCCACCGCCGTGAGCCTGCCGGTTCTGCGCGTGCGCGGGCCCTATTTCGTGATCCTCACGTTCGGCCTGTCGGAGCTCGTCAAGTACGTCGTGCTCGCGGTCGAGGCGGCGCTCGGCGAGTTCGGCCGCATGGTCTTCGGCGTGCCGGGCGTCATCGCGCTCTATTGGATCATGCTCGCGCTCGCGGTCGCGGCCACCGTGCTGGTCGAGCTGGTGCGCCGCACGCGCTTCGGCCAGGGCCTCCTCGCCATCCGCGAAGAGGAGACCGCGGCCGAAGCAATGGGCATCCCGGTGGTGCGCTACAAGATGCTGGCCTATGGCCTCTCCGCCATCATCCCCGGCATGGTGGGCGGCGTCATGGCGTTGCGCACCACCTATTTCGAGCCGCAGGCCGCGTTCGATCCGATCGTCTCCTTCACCATCCTCACGATGGCGATCATCGGCGGCAGTGACGACGCGCGCGGGCCGGTCCTGGGCACCGCCTTCCTCACCCTCCTGTCGGAGCTGCTCTGGGCGCGGGCGCCCGAGATTTATCTCATCATCCTGGGCGTCGCGCTCATCGCATTCGTCCTGTTGCTGCCGCAAGGGATTTGCGGCTGGCTCTTTCCCCCGCGGCGCCCGGCGACATGACGGCGCTGCTCAGCCTGCATCGCGTCGGCCGCTCGTTCGGCGGCCTGCGGGCGCTCAACGAGGTGAGCCTCGAGGTGAGCGAGGGCGAGGTCGTCGGCATCATGGGCGCCAACGGCGCCGGCAAGACCACGCTCTTCAGCCTGATCGCCGGCAATCTCCGGCCCAATAGCGGCGACATTCTCTTGCGCGGCCAATCGATCGTCGGACTATCCCCCGACCGGATCTGCCGCCGTGGCATCGCCCGGACCTTCCAGATCGTCCGGCCGTTCGGCGGCTTGACCGTGCTGGAGAACGTCACGATCCCCGCCCGCTTCGGCAGCGCGCGCTCGGACGCGAAGGCGGCAAGGGCGATCGCCGAAGAGGCGCTTCGCATGGTCGGCCTTCTCGCCCGGCGCGACGAGATCGCGTCGTCGCTCACGCTCTCCGGGCAGAAGCGGTTGGAGCTCGCGCGCGCGGTCGCGACCGGCGCGCACATCGTGCTGCTCGACGAGGTGATGGCGGGGCTCACCGCGACGGAAGTGGCGGAGATGCTCGCGATCATCCGCGGGCTCCGCGAACGGCACGGGCTCACCGTGCTCATCATCGAGCATGTGATGCGGGCGCTGATGGAGATTTCCGAGCGTGTCCTCGTGCTGCATCACGGCGAGGCGATCGCGATCGGTGCGCCGGCGGCGGTCGCCGCCGATCCGGCGGTGCTCGCCTGCTATTTCGGCGACCGCGCGTGACGGCGGCGTTGCTCGAGCTCGACGGCGTCGTCGCGGGCTACGGCAGCGTGCGCATCCTGCACGGCGTCTCCCTCAGCGTCGCGGAGGGATCGGTGACGGCGCTGGTCGGCGCCAACGGCGCGGGCAAGACGACCCTGCTGCGCAGTATCGCCGGCAGCATCCTCGCCAGCGCGGGCGCGATCCGCTTCGACGGCAGCGACATCACGCGGCTCGCGCCGAGCCGCCGGGTCGAGGCCGGCCTGGCGCTGGTGCCGGAAGGGCGGCTCATCTTCCCCTGGCTCACGGTCGAGGAGAACATGCGCGTCGGCGCGATCGCCCGCCGGGCGCGCGCCGGGCAGGCGGCCCGCCTGGACGAGATCTATGGGCTCTTTCCGCGCCTTGCCGAGCGGCGGCGCCAGTATGGCGGCACGCTGTCGGGCGGCGAGCAGCAGATGCTGGCCCTCGGCCGCTGCCTCATGTCGCGGCCGCGCCTCCTGCTCCTCGACGAACCCACACTCGGCCTCGCGCCGATCATGGCGAAGCTGATCTTCGAGACGGTGGCGCGGTTGCGCCAATCGCGCATCACCATCCTCCTGGCCGAGCAGGACGTGGCCCGCACCCTGGCGCTGGCCGACCGGGCCTATGTGATCGAGAACGGCCGCATCGTGCTCGACGGATCGGGCGAGGCGCTGCTGGCGGACCCGAGGGTGAAGTCGGCCTATCTCGGGCTCTGACGGTGCGGCGTCACGAAGCGGCGGCGCGCTCGATCGCGTCGACGATCGCCTGATAGCCGGTGCAGCGGCAGAAATTGCCCGAGAGGAATTCGCGGATCTGCTGCCGGTCGGGGTGCGGGTTGCGCGCCAGCAGCTCGGCCGCGCTGAGCAGCATGCCCGGGGTGCAGAAGCCGCATTGCGCGGCATTGGCGGCGACGAACGCCTCTTGCAGGCGCGCGATCTCGCCGCTGGCGCTCACGCCCTCGATCGTCTCGACCGCCAGCCCATCGGCCTGCACGGCGAGCACGAGGCAGCCGCGGACGGCGCGCCCGTCGAGCTGCAAGGTGCAAGCGCCGCACACGCCATGCTCGCAGCCCACATGGCTGCCGGTGAGGCCGAGATCTTGCCGCAGGAAATCGACGAGATTGCGCCGCGCCGGCACGCGGCGGCGCACCTCCTCGCCGTTGACGCGCAGCGTGATCTCGAGCTCCTGCCGCGCGTCGGTCATGGGACAATCTCTCCAAGGACGCGGCGCAGCAGCACGCGCGCGAGGTGGACCCGCATCGCCGCGCTTGCTTGCAGATCGTTGGGCGGGTCGAGCTCGCCGGCGAGCGCCGCGGCGGCGGCGCCGCCTCCTTGCTGCAGGTTGGGCGCCGCCAGGAGTGCGGCGGCGGCGGCACGCGCCTCGACCGGGCGGTCGCCCGCCGCAAAGAACACGAGCCGCGCCGCCGTCGCGCGCCGCTCCGCCAGTGTCACCTGCGCGGCCAGGCCGATCATGGCGTAGTCGCCATGCCGGCGCGCCAGCTTGGCATAGCCCTGCCGCGTCGCGGCGCCGATCGCCGGGATCTCCACCGCCGTCACGATCTCGCCGGGCAAAAGCGCCGTCCGGTAGAGGCCTTGGAAGAAGGCCGCCGCCTCGATCAGGCGCGTGCCGGCGGGACCCGTCGCCGCGATGCGCGCGCCGAGCGCCACGGCGCAGGCCGGCAGCTCGGCCGCGGGATCGGCGAAGGCGAGGCTGCCGCCGATGGTGCCGCGATTGCGCACGCCGGGATTGGCGAGCTGCGCCACAGCGCGCGCCAGGAGCGGTGCCGCCTGCGCGACGAGCCGCGAGCGTTCGAGCTCCGCGTACCGCGCCAGCGCGCCGATCCGCAGCACCCCGTCATTGAGCGCGATCGTATCGAGGCCGGGAATGCGGTTGATGTCGATCAGCACGTCGGGCGCGCTGAGCCGCATGTTGAGCGTCGGCATCAGGCTCTGCCCGCCGGCGAGGATGCGCGCGCCGTCGCCATGCCGCTCGAGCAGCCGGAGCGCGGCGTCGAGCGAAGCGGGACGGGCGTAGGCGAAAGCGGGGGCTTTCATCGCGCGCCTAGTCCTCGATGCGCCCCAGCGCGCGCAGCAGCACGCGCGGCGTGATCGGTGTCTCGGCGACGCTGGCGCCGAACGGCAGGAGCGCGTCGTTCACCGCATTCAGCACCGCCGCCGGCGCCGCGATGATGCCGGATTCGCCGACGCCCTTGGCTCCGAGCGGCGACAGCAGGCTCGGCGTCTCGACGTGGCCGCACACGATGTCCGGCATCTCCGCCGCCATCGGCACGTGATAATCGGCGAGCGTGCCGTTGCACAGCTGGCCGGCCGCGTCGTAGGCGCAGTGCTCGAGCAGCGCCGCGCCCAGCCCCTGCACGATCCCGCCGCGAAGCTGCTCGTCGACCAGCAGCGGATTGACGATGCGGCCGCAATCCTCCACCGCCCAGTGCTTCAAGAGCCGCACCATGCCGGTGTCGGGATCGAGCTCCAGATACGAGGCCTGGATGCCGTTGACGAAGAAATAGCCGTTGTCGGTGAGCCGGTAGTGGCGCGTGACCATGAGCTCCGGCTGCAGGTCTTTCGGCAGCTCGTAGCCGCGGTAATAGATCGTGGCGGCGAGGTCGGCGAGCGACAGGCGCGCCTCGCCGCTCCCGGCCGACACGACCGCGCCGCCACGAATGTCGAGCGCGTCGGGCGGGCTTTGCAGCAGCACGCCCGCGACGGCGAGAATGTTGTCGCGCAGCGCGCGGCCGCTGCGCCACGCCGCGGCGCCGCCGGTCGCGGTGCCGCGCGAGCCCCACGCGCCGCCGCCATAGGGCGTGGCATCGGTGTCGCCGGTGATGACCCGCACCATCTCGGGCGCGACGCCGACCGCGCCCGCGACCACCTGCGCGAGCATGGTGTCGGCGCCCTGGCCGAGCTCCGCCAAGCCCGAGGCGCACACGACAGCGCCGGAGGGATCGAGCCGCAAGGTCGCGCCGTCCTGCGCCGAGATCGGCGCGCCCGGCCCATAAGTCGCCGGCCCAGGGCCGGTGCCTTCCACATAGGTCGCGAGCCCGATGCCGCGATGGATGCCGCGCGCGCGCAACGCCGCCTGCTCGCGGCGCAGCGCCGCGTAATCCATCAGGGCGAGCAGCTTGTCGAGGCAGGCATGATGCGAGAGCTCGTCGAACCGTGCGCCGGTCACGGAGACGCAGGGATAGGCGTCGTCCGGCACGAGGTTGCGCCGGCGGATCTCGGCCGGGTCCTGGCCCAGCGCCGCCGCGGCCTTGTCCACCATGCGCTCGCAGATCGCCATCGCCACGGGCAGCCCGACGCCGCGGAGCTGCGCGATGAGGCTCTTGTTCTGCAGCACGACGCGGGCCCGCGCGTGGTAGTTGGCGATCCGGTACTGCGTGCCCGTGAGGTTGAGCACCATGTTGGACTCGGAGACGCTGGAGCGGGGGTAGGCCGCATACGGGCCGATCGCGGCGATGTCGTCGATCTCGAGCGCGGTGATGGTGCCGTTGGCGTCGACGCCCATGCGCGCGCGCGTCACGTGCTCGCGCGCATGGATGTCGCTGGCGAAGGCCTCGAGCCGGTCGGCGATGAACTTCACTGGCCGGCGCAGCAGGATCGCCAGCACCGCCGTCGCGACCTCGTCGCCGAAGACGTTGAGCTTGAGCCCGAACCCGCCGCCCACATCGCGGTTCACCACGCGAATCTGCTGTTCCGGCAGATTGAGAACGCGCGCGAACAGCGCCTGGAGCTGATGCGGGCTCTGGCCGCTGTGATAGAGCGTGAGGCGCGGCTCGGCCGGCGCGAAGGCGGCGACGAGGCCGCGCGGCTCCAGCGAGACGGCGGTGTGGCGGCCGAAGCGGAAGTTCTCCTCGACCACCGCGTGCGCCGTCGCGAACGCCGCCGCGACATCGCCCGCCGCCACTTGGCGCTCGTAGGCGACGTTGCTGCCGAGCTCCGGGTGGATCAGCGGCGCGCCCGGCGCGAGCGCGGCCTCCGGATCGGCGATCGCCGGCAGGGGCTCCCATTCGACACGGATAAGGTCCACCGCATCTTCGGCGGCGGCGCGGCTTTCGGCTGCGACCACCGCGACGGGCTCGCCATGCCAGCAGGCGCGGTCGACCGCCAGCGCGTGCTGTGGCGCGGAGCGCGTGGCCGGATGATGCGCCAAGGTCCCGACCCAGGCGGAATGATGCCGCGCGAGCTCGCGCCCGGTCATCACCGCTGCGACGCCCGGCGCGGCGCGCGCCGCGCTCGTGTCGATCGCGGCGATGCGCGCATGCGCGTGCGGGCTGCGCAGGAACGCCGCATGCAGCATCCGCGGCAGCTCGAGATCGTCGAGATAGGCGCCCTGGCCCTCGACGAAACGCCGTGCGTTCCGTCGTGGCAACCGCCGGCCGATCGGGGTCTCGTCCTGAGGCACGCGCCGAACATGCCGAACCCGGGGTCGCAAAGCAACGGTCGATCTGCGCCCGTCCTGCGATATAGTCGCGCCGAAGACGACGGGAGCGGGACCATGGAAGAGCTGGGGCTGGTGCGGGCCGATGCGGCGCAGGGCGACGCGGAGGGCGATCGCAAGGTCGCGTGGAACGATCTGCGCGCCTGGCTGCGGCTGGTTGAGCGGCACGGGGAGCTCAAGCGGATCGCGGCGCCGGTGAGCCTCGACGAGGAGATGTCCGCGGTCACCTTCATGGCGACCCGCGACGAGGCGGCACCGGCGCTGCTGTTCGAGGCGCCGCAGGGCATGCCGCCCGGCCAGACGGTGCTCACCAACATGCTGGGCGCCTCGAAGATCCGCTACGCGCTCGCCGTCGGCATCGACCCCGCGCTATCGGTGCGCGACATGATCGTCGAGACGCGGCGTTTGCTGAAGCGCCGGATCGCGCCGACGACGGTGGCGCGGGCGTCCGCCCCGGTGAACGAGATCGTGCTCGATGCGGCCGCGCTCGACATGACGCGGTTCCCCGCGCTGAAATTCTGGCCAGGCGACGGCGGACGCTATATCGGTACGGGCAACATCACGCTCACGCGCGATCCCGCCAGCGGCCGCATCAATGTCGGCTGCTATCGCCAGATGGTGCACGGCAAGACACGGGTAGGTCTCTATTGCTCGCCCGGCAAGCATGGGCGGCTCGATCGCGAGGCCTGGTGGGCGAAAGGCGAGCCGTGCGAGGTGGTCACCGCCTATGGCGTCGATCCGGTCCTGTTCATGGTGGCGGCGCAGGTGTTCGGCGCACTCGAGTCCGAGTTCGAAGCCGCCGGCGGCCTGATGGGCGCGCCCGTCGCCCTGACCGAGGCGGCGCATGTGAGCCTGCCGATCCCCGCCTTCGCGGAGTTCGTGGTCGAGGGCTTGCTCCATCCCGGCGATTTCGAGCCCGAAGGGCCGCTCGGCGAGTTCACCGGCTATTACGGCGGCACGCGCGGCCCGCAGCCGGTGATCGAGGTGAAGGCGGTGCACCACCGGCGCGATCCGATCTTCACCGCGGCGCTGATGGCGACATACCCCTCGTGCGAGATCGGCATGTACTACGCGATCATGCGCTCGGCGCGGATCTGGGGCGATCTCGAGGCGATCGGCGTGCCGGGCGTATGCGGCGTGTTCGCGCATCCCGCCTCGGCCGCGGGCTGGGGCATGGTGGCGATTTCCGTCCGCCAGCTCTATCCCGGGCACGTCGCACAGGTCCTGGCGCTCGCGGCGCAATGCCCGGCCGCGTCCTACTACACGAAATGGATCATCGCGGTGGACGACGACGTCGATCCGACCGATCTCTATCAGGTGATGTGGGCCTTGAGCACGCGCTGCGATCCCGCGAGCAACATCGATTTCCAGCGCAACACCTGGTCGACCGGGCTCGATCCCAGCAAGGTTGTGGTCGAGGAGCGGCCCTATGGCTCGAAGGCGCTGATCGACGCCTGCAAGCCGCATCGCTATCTCAAGGACTTCTCGAAGCCGACGCGGCTCCGGCGCGCGGTCTATGAGAAGGTCGCGCGGCGCTGGCACGAACTCGGCTTTACCGGCGATCCGCCCAGCCTCACGCGCTTCCACGAGGAGTAGCGCGACCGGCGTCTCGCGGCGATGCCGGCGGAGGCGGGGCAGGCCAGGACCTGCCGCCGCTCCCTCTGCCGCAATCAGCGCGCGCGGATCAGCATCGACAGCGAGAACCCGATCAGGATCCCGGCCGAGAGCGCGGTCATGATCGCGATCACCGGCTGGTCTTGCGTTTGCTGGACCATTTGCGCGCCCAGTCGCTGGCCGCGCTCGGCCACCGAGCTCGCGGCATCGGCGAACTGGTCGCGCGCGGCTTGCGCGGCGTCCCATGCGGCATCGGTGGTGCGCTTCACGGTCGCCGTCGCCGCATCGACCGTCTGCTTGGCCGTACCGGCAAGCGACTCCACGCGGTGTTCGGCGCCCGCTTGCTCGGCGACTTCGCCGGCCCAGGACGCGGCGCGATCGACCGCGTCCTTTGCGGTTCCTGCCGCCGATTGAGCCGCGGACTTGACTTGGTCGGTCTCTTTGCTGGTCATGCTGCGCCGTCCTCGAGAATCTCTTGCGTGTGAACGTCATGGGCGAGCAATCCTCCGCGCAGGACGAATTTGGGGATGGACAATCGGCCCCGCACTACCCAGGGTCGGGACGGTCTCGCTCCGGTCCGGCAACGGACGAGGCGGTGGTGACGGTGTTTCAGGCCAAGCGTTCGCGGGGACTGACTGACACGGGGTCGATGGAGGTACAAATGTCGATATTGGCGTGGATCGTGCTCGGCCTGATCGCCGGCTTCATCTCCAGCAAGATTGTGAACCGTCACGGCGAGGGCATCATTCTCGACGTGATTTTGGGGATCGTCGGGGCCGTCGTCGGCGGCTGGATCATGGCCGCGTTCGGCGGCGAAGGGGTCAGCGGCTTCAATCTCTACAGCATCCTGGTTGCAATCGGCGGGGCGATCGTCGTCCTCTTCGTTCTGCACGCGGTGCGCGGCACGCGGCACGGAACGGTGTGAGTAAAGCGCCCGGTTCCGCCACAGGGTCGCGGCGGGGCCGGGCGCTCCTTCGCCGCAGCGGCGGGGGCGCCACCCTCGGGCGCTCCCGCGGCGCGGGGCGCGGGGTCAGATCGGCTTGCCCTCGCTCTCCTTCCAGTTCGCCATCAGCTCGTTCGCCGGCCGCGATTGATCGAGCATCTTGAGCGCCTCGGCGACGCCCGCCATCGGCAGGCCCTTCGGATCGATCAGGCCGAGCTGCGCCAGGACGCTCGCCTGATCCCAATAGATGTGTTCGTTGTAGAGCTTGTCGCCGTGGAACTTGGCAATGAGCACGGTTGGGATCCGCACCTCCTTCCCGGTGGGCGCGATGCCCGGCAACATGTAGTCGATCTCGACATCGTGGGTGAAGGTGGTGACGAACTCGAGCACCACCGTATCGGGCCCGATCGTCTCCGAGAGATAGATCGAGCGGCGTTCCTGCGGAATCTTCGGGATGAAGTGGTATTTGTAGAACCGCTTGAGCATGTCGTGCCCGACGCCGCCGGTCATGGTCGGGACGTGGTTGACGTAGGGCGCCTCGACCATCGTCCCCATGGTCGCGTCCGGATCGTGCGTCACGAATTCGTAGCGCAGATGCTCGTAGAGCAGCCGCGCGAGGTCGTAATGCGGCCCGATCGCCGGGCGCACCGTGCCGAGGGTGCGGGTGTGCGCGAGGCTCGCCGCGTGCGGCTCGAACGCGGCATCGCCGCGCTGGAAGAACCGCGTGCCGCACCCGGGATATTCATAGAGCCGCAGCCGCGGCAGTGTGCCGAGCAGGCCGCGCACGGCGGACAGCGCCGCGCCGCCTTCGAGATCGGGCGCGGCGAGTTGCACCGCGCAAGGGCAGGCGCAGCGCGCGAGCGCAGCCGGGAGACCCGGCGTCAAGCCATGCACCACCACCGCGGCGACCGCGCCCCCGGCGCCGAGCCATGCCGCCACGTCCGCCGCGGCGCCGGTCGCGACAACGGCGAGGCCGGCACCCGGCGCCGCGCGCGACCGGAGGGCCGCGAGCACGGGATCGACCGGCGTGGCGGCGGTGGCGGCCAGCACGTCGTACCCGTCGCCGGCGAACCGGTCGCACCAGGCCTGGGTCGCTGCATCGAGCCCGCCGACGCCGTCGAGCACGAGAAGGCCAGGCCCGCTGCCGCCTTCGGCAGGCACGGCATAGCAGCGCGTGCCCTCGATCTCGATCCAGGTTCCGGAACGCGGTGCGGTGTGCGGTGCGGGCATGACCAGGGACCCCAGGGTGGCGATCCTTCCGATCTAGCCGCAGGCCGCCGCGCGGCGCAAGGGCGGCCGGTCATTTGTGGATCGCAACGATTGCCGATCCGGTTCCGCGATGATATGACCGCGTAAGATCGCCCCGAGGGTGCCTGGAATGGAGGACCTTGCTGCGCGCATCGCGGCTTCCGTCGAGATCGACGAGCCGCGCCGGCGCTTCCGCGTCGCACGCGCCTGTTATGTCGATCCGGCGATCCTCGAGGCCGAGCGCGCGCGGGTGTTCTCCACCTGCTGGCTCTATGTCGGGCACGACAGCGAGCTCGTGGCTGCCGATCAGTTCCATACGCGCCGGGTCGGGGGACGGCCGGTGATCTTCCTGCGCGATCATGCCGGCACGGTCCGCTGCTTCCTCAATGTCTGCCCACATCGCGGCGCGCAGGTCTGCCGGCATCGGTCGGGCCGCGCGCGCAGCTTCGGCTGCCTCTATCACGGTTGGACCTTCGAGAATACCGGCCGCAACCTCGCGGTGACCGAGCGCGAGACCTATCCTGCCTCCTACGACGAAGGCGGTGCCACGGATCTCGTGCCGGTGCCGCGCCTCGAGCAGTATCGCGGGTTCTGGTTCCTCAATTACGATCGGGCGGCGCCGGATCTCGCCGCTTATCTCGGCGGCGCTTGCGCCTATATCGACCTCATTGCCGACACCGCCGAAAGCGGCATGGAGGTGGTCGGCGGCGTCCAGGAATACAGCATCCGCGCCAACTGGAAGCTGCTCGCCGAAAACAGCACCGACATCGTCCATGTGGCGACGCTGCATGCGACCTATGTCGATCTCGTCGCCAACACGTCGGGCGGGGCCTTGCGCGGCGGCGGCAAGTCGCCGGGACGCAGCATCGATCTCGGCAACGGCCACGCGGTGGTCGAACGCGAGGCGGGCCACGGCCGTCCGATCGCGCAATGGATTCCGCTCTGGGGCGAGGCGGCGAAGCAGCAGATTGACGCGATCTACGCGCGCCTCGTCGCGCGGCATGGTCCCGAACGCGCCTTCCGCATGGCGAAATGCAGCCGCAACCTCCTGGTCTTTCCCAATCTCGTCATCAACGACATCATGTCGGTGACGGTGCGCAGCTTCGAGCCGGTGATGCCGGACTACATGGAGGTCTCGGTCTGGACGATGGCGCCGCGCGAGGAGCG
>Ga0070740_10002232_pt1 | contig 23486 bp, 11 predicted proteins | sample Coa_R2_FD_67286 | JGI IMG/M metagenome (GOLD analysis project Ga0070740, IMG submission 67286) | Surface soil microbial communities from Centralia Pennsylvania, which are recovering from an underground coalmine fire - Coalmine... | ecosystem: Environmental > Terrestrial > Soil > Unclassified ...
CAAAAATGGGTCGATTGGATAACTGAGGTTCGGTATGGTCTTGTTCGACAACGAATACGCGAAGACCTCATTGCTGATGGGCAGGTTCTGATCGTCCAACTGCCCGTCTTCGTGGTAGAGTCCAAATCCCGCGCGAATCAGTGTCTTTCCGTTATCTTTCGGCGCCCATGCTAATGCTACTCGCGGATCGATATCGCCGTAGTTGGGCTGGCCGAAGCTGGCCCCTGCTCCGCAGAATCCTTGTGGCCCGCAGGTAGCAAAATCAAATGGGTTGGCGCGTCCCAGAACTTCGTGGAATATGTTGAAGAAGCTGTAGCGTAGGCCGAGGTTCAGGTTAAAGTTGGGCGTCCATTTGAATTCATCCTGAACGTAGCCGTAGAACTGGGTCTTGCGCAGCCCATTGATAGGCAGAGCGCCATTCAGGGTTGCTGTACTTACGCTGTTTGTATCGAACGCTGCCGTCGAAGCATACGTGATGGTTCCACTCTCGGTGTTACCCTGGTTGAGCTGAATACGCCGGATCTCGACTCCGGCTTTCACCGTATGCCGGTTTTTGATCCACGTCAGATTATCGATCTCTGAAAACGAATTGCCCACGCCCGTGCTGATGCGGTTGTTACTCAGCGTGGTGAATCCCGAGACAGAAACCGCGTAGGGAATTCCAGTGTGATTGAGATCGTAGGTGTCGGCCGTGCCGCGATTGAATCCGAACTTGAACTCATTCACCAGATTGGGATTGAAGATGTGGAGCAACTCGATGGCTCCATTGACGGGCGCCGATGTCAGCTGCTGCAGGTCCTCTAGATAATTGCCCGAACTCGCCAGCGGCTGCGTATTGACCGCGCGGTCATAGTTGAAGCGCATAAATGCCGTGGTCTTTTCCGAGAAACGCTGGTCCAGCCGTATCATGGCTGAGTTCTCATTGACTACCTGCGTGCCTTCGCTGGTGAATTGATCTATGTTCGGATCGCTGGTCGGCGCAGTGCCGAGCGGGTATGCGTTCACAATCTGCCCCAGCTCCGGCGAAGCCTCAAGAACTCGGGCGCGAAACGCACTGCTCGGCACATAACCGGTAAGAGGAAATCCCCAGCGCTGCCGGTACCCTTCATAGGCCAGAAAGAAAAAAGTCTTATCATGCGCGATGGGCCCGCCAAGTGTTCCGCCAAACTGATTCAGGCGAAAAGGCGGTTGCGGCGCCGTCGTAACCGGCACGGGCTGCTCTGCGTCGAAGACATTGTTGCGCAAAAACTCGAATGCGCTCCCGTGCCATTGATTCGTGCCCGACGGTGAAGTAACCGCCAGTTGCGGTCCTCCTGTCGCCCCGGCTTCCGCAGTCGAGAGCATCGAATCAATACGAAATTCCTCGATCGTGTCCAGCGGAATGGAGAGCCGCACATAGGATTGCTGCGGTTGATTGATGATGTTGGTGGCATCGATGCCGTCATACGTAAAGTTGTCATCATCACGTCCGCGTCCTGCAAATCGAATGGACCGCTGATTGCTTCCTCCGGTATCCACAGCGCCAGGCACCAGTGCCGTCAGCGTCGCCCAGTTGCGGCCGTTAGTCGGCAGCTTATCCGCCTGCACTTTATCGATACGCCCGCCGAGCGCGTCGGTGCTGTTGTCCATCTGCTCCGAGCTGGCCGATACATCTACGCGCTCCTCGCCTCCTGCAACCTGCAGCGTCACATCAAGAGCGCGGGTCCGCCCAATCACCTGTTTCACATCGACAAACGTCAGAGTTTTGAAGCCGGGATGATCAAAGGTGATGGTATAAGTACCCACCGGCAACTCGGGAATGTCGTAGCTCCCAGTGGAGGACGACACGGTTTCGCGCCGCAGCAGGGTCGAGTTCTGCACAGCCGTGACGCGCGTCTGCGCCAGCAGCCGGCCCGATGAATCGGTGACGGTACCGCTCAAACCACTGCGGTCAATTTGCGGGAAACTTTTAGCCGCAAAAAAGAAGGCAACACTGAGCACGATCGAGGCACGAAGGCGTCGAAGCGCAAAATTCTTTCTGACGATCTGCAGACTATTCTCCAACTCACGATGCATACAGCCTCCCAATGGGGGGAATCGGGTGGTCACCACAATTGTTAATGGGCCTTGACGCAGCGGTGACACGCCATAGTTCATCCCATGGCGGTCGTCCTGCCTGTCCATGTGTTTATCTGAAAGTGTTAAATGACAAATCCGTAATAATAAGAAATCGTTATCGGCAAATAACACAGCGATTAACGTTGCATCAAAACCCCAATCGCCGGCGGTTTTGTTGATCCGGTGAATCGTTATGGATGTTTTTTTAAGTCAGTAGCCACCATCTGATTGCCTCGCCTCGACCTCTCTCGAGAACAAAATGACAAAACTGTAATCTTGCCGTCATCCCGCTGTACGGTGCGCCTTTCTAATCTGGCTCTCGAGCGCAGTTAAGTCCATTACAGGGTCGTTATAAATCCTGGTGACTGCGATGTGCGGAACTGCGCTGGTCGTGTCTCCATCCGATGTCGCATGGCTGATCCCGGCTGCGCGATGAAAAATTCCCCGTAATGAAAAAGAAGGAGAACGGTAGATGTCTCGCAATACCCCCCGAAACGATTCTAAAAATAGTTCTCGGCGCAACTGCCTGCGTCCGCTCGCCGGACTTGTGGCGACAGCGTTGAGCGTTCCCATGCTCTTTGGTCAATCCAAACCGTTTCCGACTTACGCCACCGGTCCGCAGCCGAACGGCTCGTGGGTCGTGAGCGATGGCCAGATCATCACCCCGGCTGGCAAACAGGTCGATCTGGGTATCCGGGTCCGTGCCAAGGCCATCGCGCTGAACCCGAATGTCAAAACTCATACCGCCGCCGTCCTCACCATGGGCGCATCGCAGGCCGTCGAGGTCTTCGACACAAAGACTGGCGATGTCCTGCAGAACTACATCCCGTTCGGACAGGATTCAAGCGGCAGCTATAGTGGCATAGCCTATTCGCCAGATGGCAAATACCTGGTATTTAGTCAGGACAGCAGCAATGTCACCATCGCCAGAGTCTCTGAGGATGGCTTGCTCACAGATGACGCCCAGGTCAATGTGCCTCCGAACAATTCCTTTATCACCTGCTTTTCAAACAGCCCCGCAGGGGATGGCGCGCCCTGCGGCACGTTCTTCACCGGCAGTACTTCTTATCCGGGCGGTATCGCAATCTCCAGGAACGGCAAGAGCGTCTATGCCCTGTTGAACCAGAACAATACGCTTGCCAAAATCGACCTGACGGCGGGAACGCCAATGCAGGGTGAGCAGATCCGCGTTGGCAATGCGCCGCATAGCATCTTAATCTCCAGCGACGGCAAAACCGCCTACGTCAGTAACGAGGGTGGCCGGGCTGCTACGGAAGGCGATTTCCAGATCTATTCCGCCGGTACTGAAATCGTTGCCGACCCGCAGGTTGGCGCTGCGATCACCGGTACTGTTTCTGTCGTGAATCTGGCCAAAATGAAGGTCACCCATACTATCTCGACAGGTTTGCACCCGACCGGAATGGCATTTTATGGAAAATACCTGCTGGTCGCCAATGCCTATAGCGACACCATCTCGGTCATTGACACGGATACGAATGATGTATCTCGAACAATTGATCTTGGTCTGCCAATAAAATTGCCCGGCAGGAAAAAGTCAATCTATGGCGCTGGACCGAACTCGATTGCTGTCGACGGCAAAAAAGGAATTGCTTATGTCGCGCTTTACAATGCCAACGCCATCGAGGTAGTTGATCTGAGCCGTGGCGTAAATCCCGTCATGGGCATGATCCCCGTGGCCTATGCCCCCAGCTCGGTCGTGCTGGACGAGGCGGATAACGTGCTCATTGTTGCCAACGACAAAGGCATCGGCGCGCGTAATTCTTTCGAAACTGATTTCGGCGTTACCGATTACAACACCCACCAGGACAATGGAACCGTCAGTATCGTACGTGTGCCGAAAAACGAGAAGCTGGAAGCAATGACGAAGCAGGTTTTCGAAAATAACCACTGGGACCTGACAGAAAATATCAAGTCTGCCTCCGGAGGTAGCCCGGATGCCCAGCCTGTCGCAATCCCGAAAAAGATTGGCGATCCATCACTGATTAAGCACGTGTTCCTGATCATCCGTGAAAACCGCACCTATGATCAGATTCTGGGCGACGTGCCGGCCGGCGATGGCGACAGCTCGTTGGCGGTATTCGGCGGCAAGATCACGCCGAATGTGCATAAGCTGGTGAAGCGCTTCCCGCTCCTCGACAATTTCTATGACCCAAGCCGCCAGTCGGCTGACGGTCATCAGTGGATCACCGAGGGCATGGCGCCTTACTCCGACGATATCCAGTCGCCTGACTGGGTACGCAGCTATCCGGGGGGCAGCGCGGGTGATGCGCTCGCTTATCAGAAAAAGGGTTTCCTGTTCTCGGAAGCGGCGGACAAGGGTCTCCCTGTAAAAATCTACGGCGAATACGTCGAGAACGATACATACACGCAGCCGAACGGATCAACCAGCGAACCCAGCTGGAGCCAGTTCTACACCGATTCGCAACGCTTTGAGGCTGGACTGGAGAAGACGCTCTACTATCAGAACACGATTCACGCATATTCTTCTATCCCGGCTGTAGCTGACCACCTTGTCCCAAATTTCCCTCTCTTCGATTTAGGCATCCCCGACCAGTTCCGTGTCGATCTGTGGCTGCAGGACTTTAAGAAGGATGAAGCGGCCGGCACTGTGCCTGCATTGAGCATTCTCTGGGTAATGTGCGATCACACCGGCGGTCCGCCGACTCCGGATGCCGAACAGGCCGATAACGACCTGGCCATTGGTCGCATCATTGACTACATCAGCCACAGTAAAGTGTGGAAGTCATCAGCGATCTTCATCGAGGAAGATGATGCGCAGAACGGCGTCGACCACGTCGATGGTCATCGCAGCCCAGGCTATGTCATCAGCCCCTACGCAGTACAGAATGGTCCTACCGACCACACTTACTATACCCAGGTCAACATGACTCGGACGATCGAGCAAATCCTCGGTCTGCCGCCGATGAACCAGTTCGACCTCGTAGCGTCGCCAATGCGGACCGCGTTTGTCGAGGGCGAGCCGCCCGCCGAGAATTTCAAGCCATGGACTCACGTGCCGAACCAGGTACCGCTGGACCAGGGCGTGGCAGCGAGCACAACCACTGCTGACAACACAACCAGCAGTGCTGCAGTCAAAGCCCTGAGAACGGCCTGGCTCAGGAAGAAGACGCAGATCTTCGCCGGTAAACTGACCAAACCCGACGCCGAAGACCCGGACGCAGTCAACCACTTTAACTGGTACATGTCCACCGGGTTCACTCGTCCTTATCCGGGCGAAAAAACAGTTCGGCCGCCGAGCGACTTCAGGCACCCGGCGCCCGCGAAAGCTGATCTGGACGACTAAAACACGTTCCGATTGCAAAGGCCCTCTCCCGAATAAGCGGAGAGGGCCTTTTGTTTTCACATCTCAGGAGTGAGGTGACAAACTTACGGACAATCTTTTTCCATGCCAAACAACCCAGCGCTAAAGAGAAAAAAAGGGCCTGAATCGGCTTTTCCGAGTCTCCGCATATCACATACATTCAGATGATTGCGGGATGGAATTCCCCAACCGGATGCGGCGTTAGAGGAGGACGAAACTGTCGCTCTCAATTTGCCGTAAAATGCCGTGATCTTTGGGATGCTATGTTTCTAAGTCTTTGATTCTTATGGTGGGCGCAGCAGGATTCGAACCTACGACTTCCACCGTGTGAAGGTGGCACTCTACCGCTGAGTTATGCGCCCAAAGGGAAGGATCGAAACTCATTTTTAGAATATCATCCGTATCTGTGTCTGCAAACAGCCTGAAAAGCCGGATTTTGACACAAATTCCGAAGAAACCCCATTCTTATAAATGCATTGAGGCATCTGTTTACAATCAAATAAGCAGAAATTTATGGCTCTTCGCGACCTGAATCCTTCTCCAAAACCGTCTGATGGCGGCAAATTAACCCGACATGGCGACGAAGAAGATGGGTCTGTCCCGGAGGAGTGGAACGAGGGTTCCAATGAGCCTGAGGAAAATGCGTCCTTTCCGCAACCTGACGACGGTTCCGGTGTTGGTAAAGGTATGGCAACCATCGCCCTTGACCGAGTTCTTGACAGGCCGCAGTTGAAGGGTGTCCGTAAGGAAAGTGCTCCTCTCGCAAGAGTCTCCGACTGGAGTGCTTTGAGCGACGCGGAAATCATGCTGCGGGTAGCCGAAGGGGATGATCAGGGCTTCAATTACCTGATTGAGAAATACCGTAAGCCCATCATTCACTTCATGTTCCGTATGGTGCACAATCAGGCCGTGGCGGAAGAGCTGGCGCAGGAGGTATTTCTGCGGGTCTACCGCGCGCGTCAGACCTATCGGGCCGAGGCGCGGTTTACAACCTGGCTTTACCGGATCGCCACAAACCTGGGCGTAAACCATGCCAGAGACACCAAGCATGAGCGGGCAGCGCAAAATGTGTATCTGGATCAACCCGATCCGGAAACGGGCACAACTCCCGATGTGGCTGACGCAACACCTTCCGTCGAGCAGGACCTGGTCCGCGATGAACGGATGCGGGCCATTCGCCAGCATGTGATGGCGCTTCCTGAGCGCCAGCGGACGGCGGTGCTGATGCATAAGTATCAAGGGATGGACTACAAGCAGATCGGCGAAGTTTTGAAGCTGAGCGAGTCCGCCACCAAATCACTGCTCTTCCGCGCGTATCAGACGTTGCGGGAGAGATTGAAAGAATTTGTTTAAAGAGTTTAAAGAAGTAATGAGGAAATTATGATCTGCCGGAAAGTAAAAGCGAACCTTGCGAACCTGCTCCTTGATCCGGAATCGGTTCCAGCCGATGTGCGCAGCCACGTAAAGGAGTGCGCCGCCTGCAGCGAGGAACTGAAATCCCTGGAAGCGACCATGAGCCTGATGGACACATGGGAAGCGCCGGAGCCTTCGCCGTACTTCGATTCGAAGCTCGCCGTGCGCCTGCGCGAGGAGCAAAGGTCCGAGCCTGCGGGCCTCATCGAGCGCATGCGCGCGCGCATTCTGTACGGCAGCAATACCCATCTGCGTCCAATTGCGGTCGGGGCGCTGGCGCTTTTGATTATTATTGGTGGGGGCACGTATGCCGGATTGATGTCATCGCATCCGGCGACCCAGGTAAAGACCTCGGCCACAGTCGAAGACCTGAAATCTCTGGATGACAACGCGCAGGTCTTTCAGCAGTTGAACTCGCTGGACCAAAGCGATCAGGACGATAGCGGCAACTCGTCCAATAGCCTGTAGGACCGAGTAAAAATATGAAGACCGGCGTTGAGGCTGCGAGATTCTTAATCGATAGCTGCGCCGCGCACGACTCAGCGAACGAGCCTTGGAAAGTATTACGATGCGAGCACTGGAACGACGGAACACGATACGCAGATGGCAAAATGCCGGCGTTCTGTCTATAGCTTTTCTGCTCGCTTTGGGATTCACCTCCTCTTCAGCATTTGCCGGGCAGCACCACGGCGGCGGACAGCCTCACATCCAGGCTCCGCGCCAGCAGCCGCGACCACAACCGGCAGCTCCGCGGCGACAGATGCGTCCACAGGCGCAGCCGGAACCCCAATCGCAGCCGCACTTGAATGCGCCGCAGTTTACCAGCCGTCCTGCGCAGCCGGGACATCTGCCGGACTGGCTCAACAAGCACCAGAACCTGACGCCGCAGCAGCGGGAAAACGCTCTGCGCAAGGAACCCGGATTCAACAAACTTCCGTCGGACCAGCAGCAGCGGCTCATCAATCGGATGCATACTCTGGACACCGCTCCTCCGCAGCAGCGCCAGAGGATGCTGCAGCGGAACGAGATGTTCGAGCGCCTGACTCCGGAGCAGAAGGCTGGAGTTCGCGGCGCATCGCAGGCCTTCCATCAGATGCCGGCTGACCGGCAAAATGAGATGCGGCGCGCCTTTCAGGACCTGCGCGGCGTTCCGCCGGAACAGCGGCAATCGATCCTGAACTCAGCGCGCTTCCAGCAGCAGTTCTCGCCGCAGGAGCGGACCGTGCTCGGGAACCTGCTCTCGGTTGAACCGTATCAACCGCGAACGACCGGCCCTTGAGATCCCCTCCCCTGTTTTGTACGGAGATTGTTTATTAGAACGGATCTCGCTTTTTCCTGTCGGCGGTGCTGTTCTGGTCTGCGCTCTATGGGTCGGACGGTCGGCAATGAGTTACGGAGGCGCAACGCTGTATGTCTTTGGAACCGCCCTGCATTGCAGCGCCCTTAGTGCCCTTCTGACCTTCGCTACAGTCGTGTGGTTTCCCGCATATTCCTTCAGTACTCAGCGCTCGGGCCTCACTCAGATAGAAGACCAGCAACTGCGAGGCGCCATCATGTGGGTCCCCTCCGGAGTATCTTCATCGTGATTGCGCTCGCGCTCTTCGCAAAGCGGCTCAAAGAATCAGGCCGTAGACTCGAATTCGGCATGTTAGAGGCAGCAATCCGGAAAGAGAGATCTTCATAAGAGCGCGGTGTTGATCCGGAAAGACTTCAATCCCTGATTTGAATAATCCCTTGCTGAATTGCTACAGCAACAGCTTCGGTGCGGTCAGAAACCTCGAGCTTTTCCATAATGCTGTTCACATGGTTTCGAACCGTGTTCTCACTGATGGAAAGAGCCGTGCCGATCTGCTTGTTTGTCAGGCCTTTCGCCAGCATTTCCAGAATCTCGGACTCGCGAGCAGTCAGGTTGGAGCGGAGCATTCGTTCCGCGAGTCGAGCTGCAATTGGGTTTGGGATATATCTCCTTCCCATGTGGACTGTCTCAATTGCCTCCAGCATCTGGCGCTGAGACGTATCTTTGAGGAGATATCCCTGGGCCCCAGCCTGCACGGCGCGATAAATATTTTCATCGGTTTCAAAGCTCGTGAGAATGATGACTCGCGCGCTGGCTTTCATCTCTTTTAAGGCATTGAGAGTATCAATGCCATTCATGCCGGGCATACGAAGATCCAGAAGCAGGATGTCCGGCATGTCCTGCCGCACCAACGCCAGCGCTTCTTCTCCGCTGGAAGCGGAGCCAATGACCTCGACCTCTCCCTGCGTAGCAAGCATGCTGGACAACCCCGCCTGGACTACAGGATGGTCATCGACGATTAAGATACGAATAGGTTTCTTCTCTGGTTTGCCCATTAGATTGAAGTCCTGGAATGCGTCTCCACAGCTTGGATAAATAAGATGGCCACGTGCGGAATGTCAGACGCATTGGAAGCGGTGCTGTGACGTGAACACGAGTTCCTGTGCCCGGAGCGCTGGTGATTTCAAGCACACCGGAAATCGCAGCCGCGCGTCTTCTCATTCCCTTAATTCCGAAGCCCTTTTGCTCAGTATGTTTGTCATACCCTGTTCCGTCATCTTCGATTTCCAGTTCGACAGAATCCTCTGTATAGCGAGCGGAAATTCGTATCCGTGTGGGCATGGCGTGCCGCACCGAATTCGCCAGAGCCTCCTGCCCAATGCGAAACAGCGTGTCATGAATCCGCATAGGGACGGAACGCCCATCGCCTGTTTGTGATACTTCAGTCTCTACTTGTCCGCCTTCAAGCATTTTTTGCGCGCAGCATTCAAGCATGTGTACCAGCTCTATTCGCTCCAAAGCTTCCGTCCGGAGCATCGCAATATTACGTCGGGCCTCTTCATGACTATGGCGCACTAGGTCGCATGCAAGATCAAGTTGCTGGTGCACAGCCGGCATGTCGTCCGGCATGCGGTTTCTGATTGCCTGCAGCTGAAACCCAAGACCCGCGAAGCTTTGCGCAAGCGTATCGTGCATTTCATGCGCAAGGAGCTCCCTTTCATCAAAAATAGCCCGCAGCCTCCATTGTTCAATTTTGCTGTAAATAAAATGACTGATGAAGATAAGAACCAGCAGCGCAAATCCAATTGCCACGAGATGCCGGGTATTCCACCATGGCGGCCCGGCGACAATCTGAACATCATCCGTAGACCGCATCAACAATACGAACGGTGTCAGACTGTGGGTAAACTCTGGATCGACGACGCAAACACCGCGCAAGCGCAGCAGGCTATTTGGCTTCAGGATGCGGAAGGCCAGATCGCCGCGGCCCTCATTTACGAGTGCGCGAAAAGATTGTTGTCCTGCCTCCAGATTCAGAGCCAATATGTTTGGAGCAATGTGCTCTCTGCTGCGCAGATATCCTTCCACTTCAATAAACGTTGCGGCAAAGGATCCGGTTGCAGCCTGTGAAGCAGTTACCGAAACAGGCTGCACCGGCGTTCGTGCCCAGAGCAGCTGAATCGTCGCATCCTGAAGTGTCGAGCTGAAAGCGCCCGGTATGACAGCGCCGGTTACCTGTACTTCATCCCCCACTTTTAATGGAGGTGTAGATGAAGTTTTAACCGCAATGCCTCCCGTCGAGTCCTGAACATACAATGCAGGCGATGTAAGCGAAACAACTCCGCGAACTGTGGAAACCACGCGATGCGAACTGGAAACCAGACGAAGGCTGCTGATCGGTTTTATGTCGGCAACAGGAGGGGTTTGTTGCGGGTTAAGATGCGAAGGAAGCGAGCCCGAGCCGAACATGGCCATTTCGTTTTCAGCAGAGGCCGATTCGTTCGATAATTGTTGCGGAGACAATCCCGCAAGCATTGCGTGAAGGTCAGTTTCCGTTGCCGCACGCGCCTGCACATTGCGCCAGAGCCCGCCTGCAGAATAAGAACGCAATCCAATCCGGCCGGACTTCAGACAATTCGGTTCATTGATCGCTACTGTACTGTTGTTGTTGGCGTTCACGGAAGATGTAGCCGAAGCAATGATCTGACATTGAAATGCAAGCAGCTTCAGGTGATACCAGCGAAACGCCTGTACGCCTTGCGGCATAGGCGTGCTGCGATATTCCAGCCAGCCGTGGTTTGCATGTCCCAGAGTCAGAGCGTTGTCGCGGGTTCGCAGGCCCGCATAATAGCCGCTGTAGGAATCAACACCCTGCTCTTCATCGCTGGCGCGAATTACCAGACCCGCATCGCCATCTTCACCCAGCAATTTGATATCCGCTTCGAGTAGATAGTTATTCCAATATGGAGACCCGGCCATCAATTTAGCGCCGCGCTCATCGGAATCGTTGCGCATTCCTCCGTCATCGACCGTCCATGTCCCCCCGAATGCTTCCCATTCATCCGCCTTTCCGGTGGTGAAAGAATCGTGATAAGGTAAACCGCGTTTTGGCAAATGAAGGTAAGCAATAAGAACAAACGCAATCAGCGTGAATCCAATACAACTGGCAATCAGAACGAACGTAAATCGCCATTTGGAAGATTGCTTATGCAAGTGTCATCTCTCAATGAGACCCAGCATGCGCCGGATTTCAGGGCTGTTCAAATTATCTTTGATCACTAGTTTTGGTTCGATCTTTATTACAGGCGGCACTGCTTTTCCTTCACGCTCCTCGGCCAGGAGTTCGACAGCCTTATATCCCATCTGATAGGTGTCTTCGGCAATTACAGAATCCATTTCGCCTGTCGTAAGTGGCAGAAGCAGGTCCTGGTCGCAGCCCACCAGCTTTACTGTTCCGGCCTTATGCATTTCCGTAAGGGCCGAATAAGCGCCTCGTGTCGCGTCACTCGTGACAGCCAGAATGGCATTCACATTTGGATTCCGCGCCAGCATCTCTTCCGTGGTCTGCTGCTCATAGGGGACATTGAACGACCCCATTCGCTTTTCAATGATTTGAATATCAGGGTATTGAATCGCGAGTTGCGCCTCGAAGGAACGTGTGCGGTCCAGAACCCCGGCAATATCCGGATCGATACCCAGAATCGCTACCGTTCCTTTGCCATGCAGAATTGTGCCGATACGGGCGGCTGCCATACGTCCCGCCTCTTCGTCATCGCTGAGAATGTAGGACAGTTTGCCGCCGGGATCAAGCGGCAACGCGGATCCGAGTATGACAGTGGGAATCCCTTTGGAAACAGCGCGGCGCACGGGAGTCATCAACGCAAGCGTCTGGTCCGGAGATAGTATTAAGCCGTCATAGTGCTTATCAATGATTCTTTGAACGAGAGCGATTTGCCCCTGCACATCATCTTCTCTGGTTGGCGCGTTCCAGTATATTTTGTAGCCATGCTTGGTTGATGCCGCCGTAGCGCCCGCATGTTCCGGCTCCCAGAGCGCCAATCCAGTGGTGCGGGGGATAACGGCAATCGTTGGCGGCCCGGATTTGCAGCTGTTGATTGCGACAAGAAATGAAAATGCGAAAACCTTAGATACAAACTGCAGGAAATGCACGGATCGTCTGTCGGCTGGAAAAATCTTCATCTCTTACGCAATAGCCTCAGTGTACAGTGGCGCTCTAAGCTGCAAACACCCTCATGATCCGGTTCATTTCTACTATGTATGCATGGTTCGATTGGCCTATACGCAGACTGACCAGAAACAAATAACTTGGCTTGGAGTGTCTAATCCCGGATTTGCAGACTATCTGCGTGCGCTTTGGTTCTTACATAATTCCACCCATCAGAACTACCAGGAGCTTCGTTGAATGCTGAATCGACGTGAATTTGTTTCTATACTGGCTGCTGCATCAGCAACGCTGAAAGTACAAACACCGCTTGCTGAAGCGCAGCCGTTCCAGGCAACAAAAGCTCATTCCGATGACCCTCAAGGCAGTAGACAGAATCCGGTGTCTGGCGGGTTTCCAGTCAGCGATTACACGCCATTTGGCTACCTGGACAATCCCTGGCACACATGGAACATGCACCAGAGCGGCGTATTCCGTTCGCTGCCTGGAATTGGATTCGGCCTTTATTACCCCGCAGGCCCAGGCGGATATTTCGATTACCAACGGAACGGAATTTATGTAGCAGAGCTTGCTCTCGGCCTCCGAATTGGAGATCGCGTTCTGATTGACGCCGACGATTTTCAACCCGGACAGCTCACATCGCAGCATCACAGCAAAAACATCCTGAGCTATTCCTTTCAGGAACAAGGCATTACCGTAGACGCCGGTTTCTTTCAGGTGAATGAAGATGCCCTTGCTGTTCACTTGAAAATTGCGGAACAAAGCGGCAGCCGTCAAGTTGTCCAGGTGCTCGCCTCACACACTTACAAATTGGGGGGAAGCCAGTGGTGGGGCGGAGACGGGCTGGCGGGCGATTTCGATCAGAACACAGATTGTCTCTGGATGCGGTCTTTCGCCGCAGGGACTGTATTTGCTGTATCAGCAAGCCGGCGCAGTGCCGGCCGTTTCTTTTCTACGCGCAAAGAAGACCGCAGGACATGGCTTGGCTCCAACGCGGTCAACGGTGAAAAACTCAGCTATGAACGTCAGCCTTTGCATGGCGGCCTTCGATATGACGTTACGCTCGATCCGAACAGGCCGGCTGAGCTCATCATCGTGATGGCGCGCGGCGCGAATCTTCCTGCTGTCCTGAAGCATGCTCGCGCTTCTTTGGATAGTGCCGCCGGCGTCATGGACAGAAAACGTCATGAAGATGCCGCCTTCTGGAGCGATGCGCCCAAGCTTACCGGCGATTGGCCAAAGCACTGGCAGCATGGCTGGGTCTACGATTTTGAAACATTGCGGACCATGGTGCGCCGGCCCATTGGCATCTATAAACACGCATGGGACGCCATGCAGATACAAGCGCCCCGTAACGTACTTGCTGAAACGTCGATTGATATGTGGGCCTTAAGCTATGCCGACCCGGCGTCTGCGAAAGAAGTTTTCCTCGGCCAGTTTCTCGATGCTGTGGAAGACAACATCCCCTGCATGCGCGAGGATGGGGTGATGAATATGGTGGCCGCTGACGGATCAGAATGCGGCACATCCATTTCATGGTGCTTCCCCTTTTTCTGCGCCGAATCAATCTACAACCGTACCCGCGACCTTGCCTGGTTGCGCCGGTTGTATCCTCGCCTGAGCGCGCTGCTGCGTTGGACCCTCAGGCATCGCACCGATTCCGACAGCTTTGTTGTAGGCAAGTGCAGTTGGGAAACAGGCATGGATACATCCAAACGCTTCCAGATTCAGCAGCCGACCGGCGGCGAAGTAGTTGATTTCCTGCGCCTCGTCGAACTTCAGGCTGCTGCATCGCAGGCTGCTGCGATTCTGGCGCGCTTTGCCGCGCTTGTCTCAGATAGCGAGAACGTTTCGCAGTGGAAGTATCTGCAGCGGGTCTATGCCGATAAAACACAGCAGCTTTGGAAAGACGACTGGTTCCACGATTTCGATTCCCGTTCGATGCAGTTGGTTCTAACTGCTGAGCGCGATCCTTCGCAGGCCGCCCCGGCCTTTTGCGGCATTGCGAATGAAGACCAGAAGAAGAAAATCCTGCCGACGCTTCACAAAATGTACGAGAGAATGCAGGCGCAGAAACAAGTCGCAGAATCATCACCGGACGACGCACTAAGCTGGTCGTCCTTCGTTCTTCCATTTCTCGAATCAGCCTGGTCCGCTGGCGACAAAGTGTTGGCGTCCAGCACAGTAGAAGTCATTTGCGATCGGATTTACTCCAGCATGGATCGCCGCTCTCTTACCCAGCACCCGAGGCTTGGATGGCCCGGAGTAAGCTGTGAAATCTGGGGCGCCCACGGAGCTTTTGGAGGCGAAGTCTATGGGTGGGGTGCAGTCATGCCTGCGCACATCATCCGCAATTTGCTGGGGTTCCGCGAGACGGAAGTGGCCGGACAATTTCTGCTCAGTCCCGCTTTTGGGCCTCTGCTCGTAGGAGCAGGCAAACAATACGGCATCACAGATTTGCTCTACGCGAAGAAGAAACTCGGTATACATTTCACATTTCAGGATGAGCGCAATTTGCTGGCCGAACTGGATCTCCCGGAGTCATCCCAGGTCCTTTCCGCCACCGATGCAAATGGCAGATCGCTGCAACTGAATCGAAGTGGCAACCGCTGGCAATTCAAAACAGAAAATTATGCCGGCTGCGTGGTAAAGCTCTCCTGAATCCAGTCCATTTGTACTACTTCGCGGGGGTTGGACTGATTCATGCACATCGATGCATGGAACCGATACCCTCGCTGAAATTCAGGGGAAGAGTGTAAGACCGGCTGGCCAAAGATGGGATGACCCGGCAGGTTCAGGTTCTCCGGCCTGATCCCGGAATACAAAAATGCGAGCGAAATGCTCTTTGTTGGAATTCAGGAGACAGATGACTATGTACGGGAAAAAATTATTCAGCCTGCTTGCGTTGAGCGCATACATAATTGCGACGCAGGCATTCGCGCAATTCTCATCAAGCGTACAGGGTACAGTGCTGGATGAGAACGGAGCTGCGATTGGAAAAGCGACCGTCACGCTGGTCAACATCGATACCAGGACCACGCTGGAGCGACCTTCCGACGATACCGGCTTGTACCGCTTCGTAAGCATTGCTCCCGGCAAGTATGAGATATCGGCTACCGCGCCCGGTTTTACAACCGCGAAAGTCGATTTCACCTTGCAAACGGCTGAAAATCGCGAAATCCCCATCAAGCTTACGGTTGGTCAGGTCGCCTCAACCGTTTCCGTAACTGGCCAGGCTCCGCTTCTCGATACATCAGACAGCCGGAACCAACTTACCATCGATACGCAAGCGATTCAGTCCCTCCCCCTCGCCGCGAGGAACCCGACCTCGCTTATCGGATTGTCACCGGGCGTCTCCGGCCTCGGCTCTGCCGGCTACAACAATTTCTTCACTGAGAATGCTGACTACAGCGCGAACGGACGCGGCAATAACGGTAATCAATACGTCCTCGACGGTCTCGATATCAATATCGATGTCAATCCCGGCGTCCTTACGCTGGTGCCGAACGCAGATGCGCTTTCTGAAATGTCAGTCCAGACGAATACCTACACTGTCGATTTCGGCAAGACCAGCTCGATGCAAACCATCATGACAACAAAGGCCGGAACCGATCAGTATCACGGCTTTGGCAGCATCTACTACACCTATCAGGGACTGAATGCCCGAGGCGAATTCGGCCCTCCCTCTTCTGTCAAAATCGCCCCTTTTCACACAACGAACATGTCCTTCGGGATCGGTGGCCCCGTGATTCCCAACCACCAGTTCTTTTTCTTCTTCAGTATCGAGCCATATCTGGCCCTCACCTCCAACGGCAATGCCGTGCTTACTTATGAAGACCCGGCATTTGTGTCATTTGCGCAGCAGGTGCGCCCTGATTCTCCCGAAGTCCAATTGATGGCCAAATACCCCCCCAGCGGTGCAACCACTACAGGGATCGCGGCTACCGCTCTCGACGTGTTCGGTCCGCAGGACCTGACGCACAACACAGGCTGCGGAACCCCTGCCACAGACAACATCCCCTGCGCCACCCCGGTTTTCGACAATGGAAATTTCAACTCGTCAAGTTACAACAATGCCAAGCAGTACAATTTCCGCCTCGACAAGAACTTCGCGCACGACCGCATCTATGGAACTCTTTTTCGAGATACGGTAAACGCCGGCGGCCCGGCAGTGCGGCCTGCATTCAACACTACGAATCCTTCATCTGTCATCGCGGTGCAGGGAAGTGAAGTACACACGTTTTCGCCAAATACGCTGAACCAGGCGTTCTTCGGCTATAACTATCTGCAATCCACCGCAAATGCGACCGGCTTATTTTCTGTTCCGGTTGTAAACGTAAACAATCTTGGAGTGGGCTGGGGAATCGGCTTCGCCGATGGCCAGTATGCCGAGCATAACTACCACTGGCGCGATGTTCTTACCCACATTCAGGGATCGCATGCCTACAGCGTTGGATATGAAGGCTGGCATGGAGACGATCTGGCGCTCTTCGCACCGTGCTATGCGCAGCCCACCTTCCAATACAACAACATGATCGATCTCATCAATGACAATCCATATTCAGAAAGCAGTCTCTCCTACAATCCTGTGACCGGAAAACCAATGCCGGGGCAATACGAATATGCCCAAAGTACCTTTGGCATCTTCGCGCAGGACACCTGGAAAGCAACGCGTCGCGTCACCGTGAACTATGGGCTTCGTTATGACAACTTCGGCAATCCATATCCGACCGCCGGAACACCGCTGGCTAACTTCCACTTAGGCTCCGGTTCTAATATGGCGGAACAAGTCGCCAACGGCGTGAATAAGCAGCAAAACCATGTTTATAACCAGGACATGAACTGGATATTCAGCCCGCGGGCCGGTGTTGCATGGGATCTTACCGGGAGTGGTAAGTGGGTCCTGCGGGGCGGCTTCGGAATCTATCGTGATTGGGTAACTCTGGGGAATGCGGAAAACAATCTGAAAGGAAACCCGCCAGGATTCGTCCTTCCCACCTTCTATAACAACGGGTCAACCGCCCCGCCTGTCTTTGGATACGGCACACAGAACACCTATCCTTTCGGATTCCCATACCCGGCTTTCCAGGGCAGCCCGCTCGATGCAAAAGGAGGAATTCCCGGAGCGCAGATCGCCGTCGGCGGTGTCGATGGAAATCTGAAATCGCCCTACACCGAAACATGGTCTGCAACTCTCGAACGCCAGATTACAAGCAACATGGTCGCAAGCGCCGGATACGTCGGCCAGCATTCGGGTGATTTGCAATACGGTGGCGGCAGCTCATTCGGAAATTCATTCTCTGGCGACGTAAATGTCTATCAAGGTGACTTGCTGCAGCACCTGACATGCACTCCTGCCAATCCTCCGAATGGACAGCAGGCAAGCTGCGTGGGCACGCAAACGCGACTCAACTCCAGCTTTGGAGCCGTCAACTATACTTTTAACGGTCCGTGGTCGAATTACTCCGCGCTGGTCCTTGCACTCAAAGGACGCTTCGCGCAACGCGGCTTTGTGACAGCTTCTTATACACGGGCCACATCAAAAGACAATTCCGGAGCGCTGCCCGCAGGCAATTATCCGATCGAGTATCCGCTCAGCCGGTTCTACGGGCCCTCGGCCTGGGATGTTCCAAACAGGTTTTCACTGGGATGGAGCTATCAGCTGCCCAGCCTGAACGGCGGACATGGTTTCCTGGGCAGAGTGGCATCCGGCTGGGAGATTGCTTCTACTACAGTTCTCCAGTCAGGACTGCCGTTCACCGTCTATTCCAGCGGCGCTCTGAACGTGGCTCAGGATGCGAGCGGCAACGTCGTCTATCAGCCTGATTCCGGAGACTTCAATGCAGACGGCGATAACGCTGATCTCCCGAATGTTTCCTCCTACCACATCTCGAAGGACCGGAAGAGCTACATTCACGGCGTATTCCAGCGCTGCTCCGGAACCAACCTGGATGGCTGCGGTCTGTTCTCCTTCCCTCAACTCGGGCAGGAAGGGAACGAAAAGATCAATCAGTTCCGCAATCCTGGATTCGCTCAGGTCGACGCCACTTTTAAAAAAGTCACCAGCATTACCGAGCGGGTCAAGCTCGATCTGCGCGTCGATTTCTTCAACCTCTTCAACCGAGTAAATCTGAATGGAGTCAATGCCGATGCCGCCAGCGGCTCTCAATTCGGCACCTCCACCAGCACGCAGATTCCACGGCAGGGCCAGATCGGAGCCAGACTGGAGTTCTAGGCTGAATTACCGATTCAGGAAAACCGGTTCCACATCAAAGCCGGTTTTCCTGCAATATCAAAGCGCATATCAGTCTGCAAGCGAAACGTACTACGCGCAGATAGACGCATTCTTACAATGCGTCACACTTCTAAAGCAATTACGATCGAATAAGTTGGATTTGCGGAGATTCTTCACAGCATGTGTTTTCCTGGCCCCTTTTCTTCTGGTTTTTCGCGGCGTCGTTTTCTTGCATATCTCGGAGCAGCAGGTGTGGTCTCCGTTTCCGGCAAAGCCTCCAATGCCCTGGCTTTATCTGGCGGCAAATTCTCGCCCAGCGAAGAAAACAAAACTTCTGCAGCACCGCTAAAGAACCGTGCGCCACTCGCGCCCAATGCTTTCTACACATTGCCGCTGGGATCAATTCGTCCAACCGGCTGGCTGCGGGATCAGCTCCTCATCCAGGCCCGCGGATTGAGCGGCCATCTCGACGAGACATGGCCTGATGTCGGCCCGAACAGCGGCTGGCTCGGCGGAACAGGAGAATCCTGGGAACGCGGCCCTTATTTCCTAGATGGTCTTGTGCCGCTTGCATATCTCCTCGATGACGAGCGCCTCAAAGCGAAAGCGCAAAAGTATCTCGACTGGACATTGAACAACACCGCACCAAACGGAATGATCGGCCCGAAATCCAATGATGACTGGTGGCCGCGCATGGTCATGCTGAAGGCTCTCACGCAATACCACGAAGCCACAGCTGACCCGCGCGTCATCCCTGTCCTGTCGAAGTACTTCGCCTATCAGCGCGAAACAATGCCCGGGCGTCCGCTTCGCGATTGGGGAAAATATCGCTGGCACGATGAGGCACTTTCCATCATCTGGCTCTATAACCGCACAGGAGAAGCGGGGCTGCTCGATCTCTTCAAAATGTTGCAGCAACAGGGATACGACTGGCAGGCCGAATTTGCCGACTTCAAATACACACAGCGCACAACGCCGGAATCCATTCACCTCGCCTCCAGCTCTCCGCTGACTGACCCCGGCATGCAGACACACGGTGTCAACGTTGCCATGGCCATCAAGATGTCTCCTGTTCGCTCGCTCTTGTCTCACGACGAGACCGACCGCCGCGCCATCGCACGTATGCTCGCGGAGCTGGATCGCTATCACGGCCTGCCCAACGGCATCTTCTCCGCAGATGAGCATCTGGCAGGGCTCAACCCATCGCAGGGGACCGAACTCTGCACTGTGGTCGAAACCATGTTTTCACTTGAGCAGTCGCTGGCCATCCTTGGCGACCCGGCCCTCGGGGACCGTCTTGAGCGCCTCGCATTCAACGCGCTTCCCGGCACGTTTACTGATGACATGTGGGCCCATCAATACAATCAGCAGCCGAACCAGATCACCGTAAGCATGCAAAGCAAGCCCTGGACCACCGATGGGCCCGAATCAAATCTCTTCGGGCTTGATCCAAACTTCGGCTGCTGCACAGCCAATTTCAGTCAGGGATGGCCGAAGTACACTGCAAGCCTCTTCATGTTGTCCGCAGACGACGGCTTGGTTGCCGCTGCCTATGCGCCATGCGAAGTGCATACCAGCATCAGGAACACCCCGGTGCACTTGATCGAAGAAACAGAATATCCATTCCGCGGAAGCCTCCGCCTCACCGTCAATCCGGTGTCGCCGATTTCCTTCCCGCTGCAGTTGCGGATTCCTGCCTGGGCCAAAAACGCAAGCATCAAAGTCAACGGAAAACCGGCAGACTCTGTACAGCCCGGATCGTTTGCTCGCATTGAGCGCGCCTGGAATCGCGGAGACATCGTCGAAATCGAATTTCCGCTGGCGCCGCGCGCTTCACGCGGCTTTCACAACTCCATAAGTCTGGAACGCGGTCCGCTGGTGTTCTCCTATGGCATCGGCGAAGACTGGCTTAAACTGCGCGACCGCGGCATGACCGCAGACTGGCAGGTTTATCCAACTACCTCCTGGAACTATGCGCTGGCCGTGGATTCTGAAGATGCGGAGCAGTCTGTTTCTGTTCAGGAAAGCGAAGTCGGAAAGGCTCCATTCACGAAAGCAGGCGCTCCGGTAAAGCTGCAGGTAAAAGCCCGTCAGCTGCCTTCATGGATGAGTGAGGACAATGTTGCAAATCCCGTCCCGCAAAGCCCGGTCAAGAGCGAGCAACAGGAAAAAGAGATCACCCTCATTCCATATGCCGCGGCGAAACTCCGCATCACAGCATTTCCAACATTGGAGACATAGCGTGTGCGCGAGCACGATGTGCATTTGAGATTTTCAGCAGGAATATCTGGTCAACGTGTGTGAGGAGTCTAAAGTTCACAGCAAAATGTTGTCATTCTGACGCTGACCCTGAACGAAGGGAAGAGGAAGCGGCAGGATCTGCTTTTCAATCCTTCAGATGCCAAATGCGCCTCATCATGAATGCAGCGAATTTTAGACTCAGCACACGAGTAATGCGGCGTTTAGCCATTTGCTTCATTCTTCTCATTCTGCTGTCCCCATGCTGTATCTGGTCCCAGGACACAGCATACCCTCCACAGGACGCCCAAATACCCGGCCCCGCCTCTCCTGCAGATTTTCCTGCATGGCTTGCCGATCTCAGGCACTGGCGCAGCGAACGGCTGGTTCGCATGGGTTATGACGACGCCAATTATTCGCGGCCGCAACTGAAATGGACGCAACGTAACTTCGTTTGTGTCCAGATGATGGTGGAAGAACGAAACTTCTACGATCGTGAACACGGCGTCTACACCGTCAATAAATATCTTGACGGCCTGAAGAAAGAGTTCGGCGGCATCGACAGCGTTCTCATCTGGGACACATATCCGAACCTCGGCGTCGACAATCGCAATCAGTTCGACCGCCTGCGTGATATGCCTGGCGGCATTCCAGCCGTAAAGCAGATGGTTGCCGACTTTCACCGGCGAGGCGTGCACGTGCTCTTTCCTGAGACTCCCTGGGACATGGGCACTCGCGATGAAGGAACATCCGACTGGGCCGCGCAGGCAAAGCTGATGGCTGAAATCGGAGCCGACGGCATTCTGGGCGACACAATGGATGGTGTTCCCCACGCTTTCTTAAAAGCGGCGGAAGACATCGGAACTGTTCTCGCGCTCCAGCCGGAGGGGCTGCCTCCGGAAGAAGCTCTGGCATGGAATGAGATGACCTGGGGCTATTGGAGCTATCCGTTTGTCCCGATGATCAGCCGTTACAAATGGCTGGAAACTCGCCATATGCCCGTGCTCACCAGCGGAGGCCGCAATCATATTCCCGGTATTCAGGCAGCTTTCTTTAACGGTGTCGGTTACGCCGATCAGGAAGATGTCATTGGTATCCACAATGGATTCACGCCACGCGAGAACGAAGCAATACGCCGCGTCATGTTGATTGAACGCGCTGTCGCCGATTTGCTTGTGAGTCCGGAGTGGGAGCCGCATACGCCAACACTCCGATATGGAGTCTTCGCCGGCAAATTTCCCGGCAAAGATAAAACCGTCTGGACCATCATCAATCGCAACGAATATAAGGTGGAAGGCAAACAGATATCGGTGCCCTACACGCCGGGCATCCATTATTTCGATCTCTGGCACGGAACAGAATTAACGCCGGAGATAAGCCCAAACCAACAGAGCGCCCTTCTAAGCTTTTCCATCGAGCCCGAAGGATTCGGCGCAATCCTTTCTGCTCCCTCCCTTCCGGAACCGCTGAAATCCTTGCTCCGGGAAATGCATGCACGGGTCGCCAAGAAACTTGCTGACTATGACAATCAGTGGAATGTCTTGCCGCAACAAATTGTCGATATCCCCGCGACAGCGCCGGCAAGTGCTGCCCCTGAGGGAATGGTGCTGATTCCAGCCGGTCAATTCTCATTCAAAGTAAAAGGGCTGGAAGTAGCAGGCAAAAACGACATCGGAGTCGATGTTCAATATCCCTGGGAAGACTCTCCGCGGCGTTATCACGATCACGTGTTATCCATAAAGCCTTTCTATATGGATCGCTTTCCGGTAACAAATGCGGAATACAAACGCTTCATGGACGCGACCCGCTATCATCCTGCCGACGATCACAATTTCCTGCGTGACTGGCAGAACGGTTCCTACCCGGAAGGCTGGGCAGATAAGCCGGTAACCTGGGTCTCGCTCGAAGACGCCCGAGCGTATGCTCGTTGGGCCGGCAAGCGTCTTCCCCATGAATGGGAATGGCAATATGCAGCACAAGGCAGCAATTCTAAGCTGTATCCCTGGGGTAATGAATGGAATGACGCCGCCGTCCCCGCTCCGGACAAAGGCCGTACGCTTTCCGGCCCCGACGATGTAAAAGCGCACCCGCTGGGCGCGAGCCAATTCGGCGTCATGGACATGGTTGGCAATGTCTGGCAATGGACCGACGAGTTTCAGGATTCGCACACTCGATCCGCCATTCTCCGAGGCGGCAGCTACTACCAGCCGCAAGGCTCCACGTGGTACTTCCCGCAGGCTTACAGGCTGGATGAGCACGGAAAGTACCTGCTGATGTCTCCCAGCCTGGATCGCTCAGGCACCGTCGGTTTTCGGTGTGTTGTAGATGTAAACGGACGTGATGAGCCTCCGGTTGCAGTGAAGCCTTAGGCATGGATCTGCATATAAAATGTCCAGACTTCCTCAATAGTTTTGCAGCGCTATTCCTGCCTAGAAACTTTCTATGCAGGAAATATCGATTAGAACGGATTTTCATCCGCTGACGGCCCATAGATCGCCGGCACGGCAGCCTCATTCAATCGCAGATACACGGTAAGCTGTCCCCGATGATGCGCGAGATGGCTGAAGACAGCATCGCGGATCATAACGTGACGCGGATTTGCGCTGGCGACATGGCCGCTAACAACAAATTTCCAATTCGTGAGCAGATGCTCGTCACTGGTATTCTGGAGTGCTTTGCG
>Ga0070740_10002234_pt1 | contig 23453 bp, 10 predicted proteins | sample Coa_R2_FD_67286 | JGI IMG/M metagenome (GOLD analysis project Ga0070740, IMG submission 67286) | Surface soil microbial communities from Centralia Pennsylvania, which are recovering from an underground coalmine fire - Coalmine... | ecosystem: Environmental > Terrestrial > Soil > Unclassified ...
AATAAGATGGATGGATCCCGGCCTTCGCCGGGATGACAGGCAAATCGTAGGCTCGACGCCAGGGGTAGTATCCTTACAGACGAAACTGCATCCTGGCCTCGACCAACGATGAGGCAGAATCAGGATGCATAACAATTCACCTGCGGTAACAAGGACTGGAACATCAGTATCTGTTCATTCGGATCAATTTTGATACATAATATCTCATGCACTTTGCAAGCATGAACTCGTGATGCATAAAATCAAAAAACATTATCTCATCAATCCAGCGGCATTAATAATTGGAATGCTGGTCTGCGGTCTGTTATCTGTTTCCTTCGGCAAGGAACTGCAATGGGATTTGGCAGGGTATCATTTCTATAATCCCTTTGCATTTTTGAATCATCGCATGAACACAATGGATTATTGGCCGCCTTCCGCGATCCAGGTTTATATCACCCCAACCCTAGATTTTATTTCTTATTATCTTATTCAGCATTGCACGCCGAAAATGACAGAATTCATATTAGGCTGTCTGCATGGCATTAATGCTGCCCTGGTATTTTATATTTCCCGGTTTTTTCTGGCTTTTTTTATCAGGGATTTCCGCTGGCAGACTGGCATGGCGATCACTTCCGCAGTGATTGGTCTTTACGCACCCACTGTGCTCCCAGGCATTGGCGCATTTTTTAATGATAATACGGTCAGTATTTTCATATTGGGTTTCATCCTGTGGTGGGCATGTATTTTTAAAAAATATTTTGCATCACGCTCCTTATCAAAAATACGACTCACTTGCGCAAGCATACTACTGGGTATTGCCGCAGGATCAAAATTAACCGAAGGCATTTATGTCGCAGGTTTCCTTGCAGGATTCATCTTGTTACCCATGCCTTTACGCGATAAACTGACTTTTTTTATCTGTTCAATTTCCGGAATCGCCGCAGGATTCATTCTGGCAAACGGCTACTGGATGTGGTTGTTATGGGATAACTTTCAAAATCCATTCTTTCCATTGTTTAACGGGATATTTCACTCGCCCTATTTTCCCTATCTTAACTGGAGCGAACCTCGCTATCTGCCGCGCGGAATTATTGAGTCACTGCTATTTCCGTTTTATTTTTCAGCAGGACGCAAACCCACTGCGGAGTTGTATTTCACTGATTTCCGCTTTGCGCTTGTTTACGTGCTTTTTACTTTATATTTCCTGGCCATTCTTGATAAAAGAAAGCGATCTGAATTAAAAAATTACACCTTGTGGTGGCTGTATTTGTTTTTTATTTTTTCCTACATCGCCTGGCAAACCTGTTTTTCCATCATGCGCTATCTGGGCGTATTGCAAATGCTCGCCCCGCTTGTTTGCATGCTGCTTGTCTTGCAACTTGTTAAAGGCTTTACCGACAGATTATTTTCACTGTTAGCGATCATCGTCTTTATCCCGAATACCATGCACCCTATCAGGATGGAAAGAATCCAGGAATTTGGCAGCGATTATTTCAACGTCAAATTACCAGCCTTTGTTGCCCGGCAACAATCAGCCACTGTCTTGCTGGCATATTCGTTTTTCGCAAAAACACCCAATCCCAAACCCAATCACTATCTTATTCCATTTTTTCCTTCCGGCTGGCATTTTACCGGTATCCCTTTCTATCGTTATCAATATGAAATTCCGCCTCGCGTAAGATCATTCGTACAACAAGGGCCACAACCGGTTTATTTGCTATCTGCGTCCAACTACATGCCATCTATGTACGCAGCCGCGAAAGAGCTTCATTTAATGCCGGCAGGGCCATGCGGAAAGATTACCAGTGACAGACAGCGATTAACCCATGAAACGATTTTATTGTGTCCAGTTCAGGCTGCTTCCTGAAAATTTTTATAAAATAAACGGCCTGGGAGTTACCATATATTTTTAAACTATTTTTTATGCTTATTTTTATTGTTGATGACCTGACCCTCTTCATCTTCTGCCATGCTTAAAGACATACTGGCCAATACATTGCGGCAGCAAATTATCTTGCTGTGATAGTGCATCTCAAGGAACAAAATCCGGTTGCAGTACATAAACATTGTTTATACTTGCACTGTCAACGTCTTTCCTGAAATTGCCGGTACTCGTGCTCCAGGCAGGATAATCCCGTTTAAATTGAGGGGATCAACCGCAGCAATGGTAATCTGCTGCCCCTCCGGCTCTTGCTTGCGCATGGCACGCAATGATTCCACCGCATAGGGCAGCGCAAATTGCTCCCCAAGAAAACCATCAACAAAACGGCCGCCTCTGATTTCACCGCGATCTTCCAGCCGGCGAAATACTTTTAATAATTCACGCCACTGAGGAATCATTTTTTCCCGCATCAGCAAGTCCCGGAACACGACTCCATAGCGCTTGAGCAGCATCCAGCAAGTCGCCTCCATTTGTTTACCATGATCAGCCGATGATTCTGCGTACAGCAACGACCATCTGCCGGTACTGTGTCTGGGTCTGCTTCTGCGGCCGCGATAATCCAGGCGCCTGCGTGGATCAATTAATGCGCGCAAATTATCAAAACCATCCGCGGTGATCACACCAGCAGCAACCAGTTCCCATAACCCAGCTTCAACTTCTGCCTTTAATTTTCCGCAACCTCGAACAATGTCAGTAAAAAATGAGGCACCCCTCTGTTTAAGATATACATAGATACTTTTTGCCACATGACTGAGCCCGGTTAATTCAGCATCGTCAGCAAAGCGGTCATGAGCCGACATCCATTCGGATTCCTCACGAACAAAAAACGTGACGGGTGCCACACTGGTTGGAATAACACGTTTTTTGCCTGTTACACCCTGCTCCTGAGTCAATGATTCACCTTCCGGCAGCGTGGCAGGATGCGGTGACAGCCTGCCCCAGCCTATGACACCTGTCATGCAAAGATGATCCAGCAGATCGGGGTCATAGTCGATCACTCGTTTAACCAGGATTTGTTGTTCCCATGCATTTGCTGGAATCTCAAACCCCTGCAATTGCCTTATCACTTCCAGTATTCCCTGCTCACCGCGCAGCTGGGTTCCTGGCAATAGATGCTGCCAGGAAAGCAGCCAGCGCATGAATTGCGCGGGTGTCACCGGTTCAATTTCCCTGCGTAGATTGCCTAATGTCAGCCTGTGAATGCGCGCGAGCAGACGGCGCTCACACCATTCGCCCTGATCGCTGCCTGGGCTTCTGAAATTTCCACGCAATATCAGCCCTGTCGCTTCCAGCTTTAACAAGGCCTGATCAATTTCCGAAAACTGCAGCGCCAGTGTCGCGCTTAATTCACCTCCGGTAATCGGGCCCACATGCAGCATCCATCCGCGCACCATATTCACAATGGCGTCTTCACGTTCTGGCTTTTGTTCTTCAATGGCAGGCAGCGCCATTTGCAATTGCACGTCTGGATAAATCGCTGAAAACGTTTCTGCCTTTTCAGCGGCAAGCCAGAATTTGCGGCCATTTATCATGGCCGAGCCGATACGGTGCGCAGCTGCCAGTGCTTGAAAAAATCTTTCCCACTCCGGAGCGGCTGCCTGATTTTCATTTAAATAAATGTCTTCCGGCAGTGCAACGAGCGTCTGCAAAACATCATGCAATTCATCCGCATCACGAATATCAGGCCAAGCCTGTTTCTGCACTTCAGCGATGGCGGCCGGATCCAGTTTGCCGACTTCCTGTAAAACAGAATCTGGAAGCAGACGGCGCATCTCGACTGCGCGTGCACGCCGTTCTTCCAGCGGCGCATCATCCAGAAAGGCGTAAGGATTGGCATTGAGTATTTCGTGTGAAAACGGCGAGGGTACAGGTGTATCAACTGCAATGCATTTGATCACGCCGTTCATGATTCCGTTTAGAACACCAATCAGACCGTCAATATCCAGTGCTTCGGACAATACATCTTTCATGGCTTCATTGATCAGCGGATGGTCCGGCAGCTCGATATCCCTGCCGCCCAGATTATCCTGACAGGCCGCTGCATCAGGGAAGACTGCTGCAAGCAAGTCATCAGAGAGCATGCGCAAGATATTGGGAGGAACTTTCTTGCCGTTGCGAAAACGGACCAGTGCCAATGAGCGCGTCGCATCCCAGCGCCAGCGGGTATTGAACAAAGGCGATTGCAGGACAGCCTGGGTCAGCACATGCCGGATCGTATTGGGATGGAGAAAGGCAAAAACATCCGCCAAGGGAAAACTATGCTGCTCAGCAAGTGCTATATTGATGCCATCGTCAGTCGCCGCTGCCTGCAGTTCAAAATTAAAGGAACGGCAAAAGCGCTTGCGCAGCGCGAGCCCCCACGCCTTGTTGATGCGCGCGCCAAACGGAGCATGAATAATGAGCTGCATGCCGCCTGCTTCGTCAAAAAAGCGTTCGGCTATTACGGTGGTTTGAGTCGGCACGGCACCGAGCACCGCCCTGCCCTGCAGCACATATTCCGCCAATTGCTCCGCGGCGGAAGCATTCAAGCCACATTTTTCCCCCAGCCAGTTTAATGCTGGCCCGGCATCCGGCTGCAAAGCAAGGTCATCATTCGGTGAAAGCGTTGCTGGCAGCATTTCACTGACTCTCTGCCGCAAATCCGAGACCCGCAAGGATAATTCAATCGTGCGCGCCGGCGCTTCACCGCGCCAAAAGGGAACAGTGGGTGGCGCGCCATGTGCGTCTTCAACCAGCACCCGTCCGGTGGCACTCTCTATCCGTTTGATCTGCCATGATGTGGTGCCTAGCAGGATAATGTCACCACGATTGCTTTCAATTGCGAAATCCTCATCCAGGGTTCCCACCATGACATTATTGGGCTCGGCAATCACAGTAAATAGTCCGTTTTCAGGAATGGCGCCCCCATTGGTAATCGCAATCAACCGGCTGCCGCGACGAGCCTTTACCATGCCGTTCACGCGGTCACGAAAAAGATAGGCACCATAGCGTCCACGCGAGCCTGCAATGCCTTCGGACAACATGGCGAGAACAGCATTGAATGTATCGCGTGATAATGAATTATATGAATAGGACCGTTTGATGAGATCAAATAAATCATCTTCACACCAGTCTCCTGTTGCACAGATCGCGACAATTTGCTGGGCAAGAATATCGATTGGTTGATGAGGGATGATCAGCTGATCAAGGTCGCCTTCCCTGATCGCGTGGATGAGAGCGGCGCATTCCAGCAATTCATCCCGCGTGGTTGCGAACAGCCGGCCGCGCGAAACAGCACCGCGCCAATGGCCGGCACGTCCGACACGCTGCAGGGCAACCGCAATTGCCCGCGGTGAACCTAACTGACAGACAAGGTCTACTGTACCAATATCAATCCCCAATTCCAGTGATGCTGTTGCAGCCAGGACTTTCAATTCTCCATTTTTCAACCTGGTTTCCGCGTTCAATCGCAGTTTACGCGATAAACTCCCGTGATGAGTTGCAACCTGGTCTTCTCCCAGCCGCTCTGCAAGATGATGGGCAACACGTTCAGCCAGTCGCCGTGTATTCACAAACACGAGGGTGGATCGATTTTGTCTCGCGAGTTCAGCAACACGGTCATAAATTTCATCCCACATTTCATTTGTAGCAATCGGCCCCAATTCACTGCGCGGCACTTCGACCGCCAATTCCAGATATCGTGCATGACCGATATTAATGATCTCTGGTTTTGCCTGACGTACGCCGGTCAAAAAATGAGCGACGGTTTCAATCGGTTTCTGGGTCGCGGACAACCCGATTCGCACCGGCGGTGACAGACATAATGCTTCAAGCCGCTCCAGTGATAATGATAAATGCGCTCCGCGCTTGTCATTCGCCATGGCATGGATTTCATCAACGATGACGGTTCGTACATCCATCAGAATGAAGCGGCTTTTTTCAGCGGTAAGCAGGATATAGAGTGACTCCGGCGTGGTGACCAGAATATGCGGCGGTTTTTTCAGCATGGCTTGCCGCTCGCGCTGCAGGGTGTCTCCCGTCCTGACTGCAACACGGATGTCAGCCATATCCAATCCGCGCGCTTTTGCAAATTCCGAAATTTCCACAAGCGGCCCGGTCAGGTTTTTCTGGATGTCATTGCTCAGCGCTTTGAGTGGAGACACATACAATACTTCTGTCTGGTCCCGTAATTCACCCGCAAGAGCCTTTCTGACAAGACGATCAAGGCAGGCCAGAAACGCCGCAAAGGTTTTGCCTGAGCCGGTAGGCGCTGAAATAAGCGTGGTTTTACCCGCGAGAATAGCCGGCCACCCCAATTCCTGAGGTTCTGTCGGAGAACCAAATTTACTGATAAACCAGTCACGTACAACCGGATGCGCCCAGTCAAGGCTGGTATTTTTTTCGGCAAGCATAATAATTCGTGATAATGGAGTGACTTCGTATTTAGATTATAGATCAATATGCTATCTTATGTGTTAAATATTTACAGCAGGCGCACAAAATCAAGACATTCAGGCAAGAAATCACCGGGCTGATAAAATGTTCGAATATGCCGCTCCGATAAAAAATATTGAGACGCTAGTTGACGAGACAAAAGAGGCTCCTTATCATTCACCCTTCTGCGCCCGTAGCTCAGCTGGATAGAGTATCTGGCTTCGAACCAGGTGGTCGGGAGTTCGAATCTCTCCGGGCGCGATAAAAAAGGATAATCACCTCGCAGAGGTGGGTATCCTTTTTTTGTTGGGGCCGGATTAGACAGATTCGAACTCCCGACATATAAATAATCAGTTCAACAAAATCGCATTAGCGATTTTGCCAGGAGCGCAGCGACTAAATCTCTCCGGGCGCGATAAAAATCCGGCACCAATGGTAATGCCATAAAGAACCAGGCACTGTGGGTGGGTTGCCGTGATTTTGCCGCTTATGATTTTAAACTTTTTTCAATTGTCTGAGTAAATTGAACTCGTATCCCAAGTCTCTCAGCTTCCTTTCTTAAATAATTAACAGCTTCAATATTGGCCGCATTCAGATTTACTCCGAGCTTGTCTTGCGCAAGCATTAGAGGCGTTTTACCGTCGCTATTTGTTGTGTTCAATATTTCCTTGATAAGCGAATCGTCCATTCTGGAAATAAGCGCCTTGATTATATCGATATTAAAAATATTTTTTTGAAAAACAGCATGAAAACAGGTATTACCATCTTCATTTTGAGCTGTTAATAAATAATTAAATAATTTAGAATCTTGACGCGCAATATTAAGCAAAGCATCCATAATCTCAACATTGCCTCGATTCACCGCTATATGCAATACGTTATTTTTGTAAGTACCAGGAGCAGAAAGAAGGTTCATAAAAAACTCATCCTCAGTTTTAGCAGTTATCTCTTTTTTAGAAAGGGAATCCTTGAAATTGACTTTTTTACATACGTTGTATATCGCCATGATTTCCTCTTGGTCGCCAGCTAATACCGCGAGATGCAGAGGCGTACGTTCATCTGAATTTTTCGACATTAATTTATCTTGTAATTCCTGCTCTGATCGCAATAATATTTGTTCACATAAGAACTTGATTTTTTTTGCACCATTTCTATGCATGGACAAATGCAGAACATTATTTTTTTCCTGATCAAGCGAATCAAGCATTTTTTCAACTTCAACATGCTTCACCAAGACATCCATAACCTTGCTACCTTGTTTTGATGAAATTGAATACTGAAAAGCGTTACGCTCATTATCACCTACCATATCCAATAATTCATTCAATTTGATATTAAACCATTCGGGTGCCGCTTCAAAGAACACATCGACAAGATCAGCACGGTCTGATATACATACTTCATGAAAAGCCTTTATAAATAATTTTTGGCAATCTGTCTCATTGAACAATGTTCCCAGCATTTGAAGAAATGTCATTACAGTTTTTGGGCCACAATATTGAATAATCGATCCCAATGGAATATCACTCAACTCGTTAATATCAAGCATGTTTTCATTCTTGCCTTTTTGTAATAATTTCACCAGTAATGCAGGGTCATTTATTTTTGCAGCACCTGTGATTAATTGATGTAATGTATCCCTATAATTCATTTCACTATCAATTTTCTTGATAATTAAAAATTGATTGATAAACACAACGATTGTTTCATTGAATCCTTTATTCACCGCCTTTGTAATTGCATTGCGCGTTTGTCTGCTTTCCAATTCAAAAGGCGATATGGATAATGCATGCTCCAATATGGCGTCAACCGTAGCTGCATAGCCACCTAAAGCTGCCAATTCAAGAGCGGTATTGCCTTTTTTGGTTGCAAGACGAAAATCGGCACCATTATTTAAATAAATTCGAACCGAATCTGTATCCCCAATACTTGCTGCCATGCATAGAGATGAATAATTATCCGCCTGTTCAGCTTGATAATTTACAGCATATTTTTTGGCTTTAACTACCTCTGTTTTTGCCAACAACTCGTGTTGTGCTGGATATAAATCCGGAGATGGCTCCCCCATTACAAAATTGCGGAATGCCAATGGACAAGGTTTTTTATCATCTGCAAACAATGAACCAAACATTTTTTTAGCCAAGCCTTTTACATCAGAGGCGTCAAATTCCTTTTCACCAAACATTTTATTTGAATCATAAAAGTAGACTGTATTACCTTTTTTATAAATTCCCACTGTATGATTATGCGATGTAATCAGCATTAATCGTTCATCCATTATGATTCGAGGCAGGATAGAAATAAGATCGTCTAATGTAAACATTCCACCTAAAGCAAATTCACGTTGAATTCTACGATACTTGGTATCTTCCAGGCTTTCTGCCAATTCGCCATGGCCATAGCTTGGCATATAATTGTCAATATTTTGAAAATATTCGAGATGATTTAATAATCGGTCAAAATCTTCGCCATCTTTGACTGTTAATTTATCAACATCACCTCTCCATTTTGCTAATCTTTTTAAGACACGATTCAGCCATTCCAAGTCATCTCTTTCAATATGCTCTCGACCCTTCTCTCTAGGCTGGTCTTGTAACCATCTTGAGTATAAAAATAGCGGAGTAAATCCAGAACAATGCCCTTCTGAATTTTTAATTTTGCGGATAAAATCCTCATCTCTTGGTTTTTCATTTATCGTAATGTCTTTTATTTCTTTAGCTCTTCTTTCATCTAGTTTATGAGCAACTTTAAGATATTTTCCAAATTGTTCTAACAAATGATTTTGAGCCACGACGCCTACAAACTTTGCAAAAGTATCATACATGCTCATACTCGCCACCCTTCGTCTGAATTATTAGATTTTCTTTAATTATAATGGAAATAATGTTTTTTATTATCCCGGAAGGATTGCGACGCATGTTGATAACTATTTTTTGCGTACCCCCAAGCATGCTTGATAGACAAGGTATTGAATAATATAGATATCCATTTTGTGAAATGAGCGAATTGCGAAATTTTCCTGACAGCGCACACTGCTTCTGGTTTTTATACGCACTGGACTCAAAATCTTGGAATAGGATAATCCGGCGCCAATTCACTCGCCAATTCACGCATGAATTCAACACTATAATTTGTGTTATCAGGCTGCTTTGACTCATTTAGTGTGTTAACGGCGATAAAGACAATATTTTTTTCTGGAAGAACCGCGAAAACACCGCTATAGCCGCCAAAACTGGGGTTTTGCACCAGCCAATGATTTATCACTGCAAATCCCATGGCAAAATAAATATCGCTCGTATTTTTCCCCAACCCTGCTGTATCAGGCGCACGCAGTATTTGCAAAGATTTTTGCGACAGCAAGCCCTTAGTCATCCATGCGTTCGCCCACTTGCCCAAATCAGTTATATTTGAGACAACCGCGCCAGAGTATGAGGTCCAGGATGGATCCCAATAGGTGGAATCTTCATAAACATTTCTATCCTGGCTAAATGCGTGAAGTACCGGCGGTTGTATTAATGCGTTGAGACTGAACTCTGAATCCTTCATGCCAACTTTGGTGAATATATATTCCCTCATCAAATCATGCATATTTTTGTTTGTGACCTTGGTGAGAATGCTGCCCAGAATGACAAAATCAGTGTGTGAATAGAACTGATTCGTACCTGGTTGAAATCTCGGGGGATTCATCATGCCATATGCAATCAAATCAGTAGATGACCATGATTTGAAGGGATGATTTAACACGGCATCAACAAATTTCTGATTGTAAACATAATCAGGATAGCCGCTTGTGCAGCTTGCAAGCATTTTAAGTGTTACACGGCTGGCATTTGGAAGACTGGGATACCAACGTGAAACAGGGTCATCAAGTTTGATTTTATTTTCTTCCACTAACCGCATTAAAATGGCTGTGAGCATGGTTTCAGTGATGCCGCCAATCCGATAATGCATGCCTGGATAGGCTTGCACGTCAGTCATTGATTCGCCGATGGCATTGATGCTGATAGGCTTGCCATTGATCCAGAGACCATAAATCATGGCCTTGATGGGTTTATCTTTTACGAAACTTTTGATTCGATTATCCAGCCATGATCGTTCCACAGCAGCAGATACCGTATCGATGAATATCACAGTAATCAATAAAATGAAGAGAATATATCTGATTATCTTATGCATCACGAGAGAAATTCCCGGTTTATGAATAGATTGAGAATATAATACCATCTGGAGATAGAATACTCATTCATTTAAGATCATGTTTTCCAGAATACTATTGGGATATTGATTAATGGCTATGGATTTTGTTCATCAGCAAATAACACATACAATTCACAAAAAGATAAGTCAATGCCATTGGCATCACATTGCTTACTGATAACCAAGTCGCATAAAAAGTATACGCTCCGAATGCTACCCAGGTAGTCGCGAATAAAAATGCATTACTGGACGCTGCAAGTTCAGGAAATTGCGACAAGGACTCACTCACAAGCATGGCAAACATGATGGCAGCACAGAATATGATGATAAAAAGAGGAACCAGAAAAGAAGCAACTGTTATCATGTCAAAATATGATAATGTCATTAGAATAATGATCATTATCGATTGCACTATAAGTGAAAAAATCACTTTAATATTATGCTCGACGTTAAACAAGATACGATTTGTCAAATTGCCCAAAAACCACGCAAGACCAAGAGACAAGGCAACATATCCATATTCAACCGCAGATAAGTCCAATGTATTTTGAAAAATAAATGGGCCTAAAATACTGCTTAAAGCAGTATACCCAAACAGGATGCTTAAAAATAAAGTGCGATACATATATGATTTGTTAGCCATGATAATGGCATAATTATGAATCAGGTGGCTCATGGAAAATGGGCGTTTTGATTTTATTGTTTCAGTTGTCAGGCATAACATGCAGATCAATAAAATAGTGACATAGGTTAAAATAAAATAAAATGAAGCCCGCCATCCAAAATAATACTCACAATAACCGCCAATAAACGGAGCAACAATAGGCGCCAATGCGAAACTGATGGTGAGATAGTTGAATTTCTTTTTTAGTTCATTCCCTTCAAAATTGTCATTAAGCAACGCTCGCGCAGGCACTATCATGAATGCGCAGGCAATTCCTTGCAGGGCCCTGGTGGCTATAATTAACGAGATAAATGGCACATGAATGATAGTAATGACCGTTATAAATTGTATTACAAGCGCGGTGATGATCAAACTTTTTCTGCCTATCGCATCACTCACTGGACCTGCCAGATATTGACCAAACCCCATTGCAATTACAAAAGAAGTCATGGTTAATTGAATGAATGAGTCATCTGTTGAGAATGCTTGCGCCATATGGGGCAGAGAAGGTAAATAAATGTCGATACTCATGCCCGCCAAGGGAACAAGAAGATTAGCTAATATGGCATATCGAATTGGTTTCATCCTGGCAATCATACTCTTTCTGATAAAGGGAAGCCAGACTGTCGCCTCATTAGACAATGATTGCGTCTTCATGCCAAATCTTAAACTCACAGGCATGGCCATGAAATTGCCACCTGTATCTCGTCCAATGTGAATTGCAAGATTCCTGCTTAATAGAAACTATTCAAGTTTGCTTTTGTTCTCCAGCAGTTAATGATTGCTCGAATAACTCTCGTTGATAACCACTCTCATGAGCTGACTCAGCATTGATAATATTCTTACTGAGCAATTCCTGAAATGACTGCTCCATTGTGAGCATTCCCATTTTTCTGCTTGTTTGTATGACGGAATACATATGCGCAATTTTATCTTCCCTGATAAGGTTCCGAATCGCCGGTGTACCTATCATTATCTCATAAGCAGCAACTCTCCCGCCTCCGATTTTTTTTAACAACGTCTGACAAATGACTGCTTGTATGGATTCTGACATCATATTTCTTATAATATTTTTCTCGCCTGCCGGAAATACATCTATTATTCGGCTGATTGCTCGTGGTGCTGAACTGGTATGAAGCGTCGCCATCACTAGGTGACCGGTTTCAGCCGCAGTCAATGTCAGCCGAACAGTTTCAAGATCACGCATTTCCCCTACAAGAAGAATATCGGGATCTTCACGCAACGCAGACCGCAATGCGCTTGAAAAATTAACCGTGTCACGATGTACCTGCCGCTGATTAATGATGCTTTTATTCCTTTTATGTATGAATTCGATTGGATCCTCAATCGTTATAATATTACAAGCCTCATGCATATTGATGTGATTGATCATGGCAGCCTGGGTTGTGCTTTTTCCGCATCCTGTCGGCCCGGTAATCAGGATCAAACCGCTGGAGAGACCCAAAAGATCTTTCATAATCTGCGGAGAATCAAGCTGATCCAGGGTAGGAATCTCTCTGGGGATAACGCGAAATGCGGCGGCTACACCATCTATCTGATGAAACGCATTAACTCTAAAATCCGCAAGAGATGGATCCCCTAATACAGTAAAATCCAGTTCCATCTGATTCTCAAAGATATTTTGCTGCTGCTTGCTCATCAGACTATAAACAAGGCGCTTCGTCGTATCCGCATCCAGAAGAGGAAAATCTTCGGCAAGTATTAAATCACCATCAATACGCAGCACTGGAGGCGCATTAGGCAATATATGCAAGTCAGATGCACGTTTGACAACACTTAAGCTTAATAATTCGTTGATATCCATTCAGAGCCTATTGTCTATGCATGCCATGACATTCATCGAATATGATTTTAATATACCATAGTTTAAGGGGCCCATTGAGTGACTACGAAATAGTCATCAATATAATAAATGAATTTAGTTTGGTTAATTTTTGGCTGTCGAGCTTTTAAAATAAATATTATTTTCCAAACACCTGCAACACATCCACCCACCCTGCAAAATTACGATCTGGTTACTATAATTTAATTAATACCATGCATATGGGGGAATATCACATGTATTCCAAAAGACCGTCCCACTTTGAAAAGGAGATTCAAAAAAAGTTCGATGCCATACCTCGCATCAAGGGAGGATATGTCTGGACTGGCAACAGCAATTATAGTTTTCATTTTGACAACGAATTATCACTCCATACGCAAGCAATACTGAAAACTGCCCCACAGCAAGGCAGTATTCAAACCCTGGACATAGGCACATCAGATGGCAGTTTCATCTTAACCAATGACTCATCCTTGAAAGAAAGCCCGATTACATCCGGGCAATCCAGTCACGTTTATGGCATATCAGCAACAGATGAGCGCTCGTCCAAACAACCTATACCTGATGAAAAATATATTTTAGGTAATGCAGAAAATCTGACGCAAACCTTGTCCAAACCAGATACCCTGGCTTCATTGAAATTTAATTATATTTTCTCGCATAAAACATTTTTACACTTCGTTGATCCATTAGGTGCGCTTGTACAAGCTTATGACAAATTGGTTCCTGGCGGCATCTTGGTGGTTGATGAATTCAGCGTTCCTGGTTGCGGCGATTGCTTACAGGATATTGTCAAACACCTGAGAAATGAAGGACATTGCCTTGCTGTCTCATATAACAATATGACCGGCAAGATTGAACAATTCTGCATAATGAAAACCGATATACCATTAAAATTCCCGGTAACATATCATGACAGCAAATTGGAATATCAGGCTGGACAAGAGTTGAAATTAGATCAGCATACGCCATTCGAAAAAATCAAGTTACAAATCAATCCGCTTGCAGGGATACTGGATGAGCTTGGACTAAAAACAATGAGAGACAAGCATACTTCGCTTCCGGATTTATTGAAAAGCGCTGAATATAGAGAACTGACAGAAAATCAGCAAATATATCTCATTCTTTTTGTTGTAGCGAAAGAAGTCTGCTCTATGGAAGCCACCAATCAAAACCGCATGTTTAAATTGCATGACAACGAGATATCACTGGATAAAATACTCAAATTAGCCACGTCCAGTATCATACCGCAAGGTAACGAAGGGGATAATATACGCTCAGGCAATCTTCGCAATGTTGGCATTGGCAACGTAATTCTCAATCATCCCGAAATACCGCTTGACACAAAATTTGATATCATACGCTTAACCGCCTGCCGGAAATTATTAAGTATGGACTTGGGCAATCGTAAGGAAAACTTAAAGGCACTTCAAATAATGCGAATCGAGCCTGAATATAATCAAGTGCCAGCCAGCAACCCATTATTTGACGATTTTATCAAAAATGAATTGCTCCTCCCCAGAGCCCCGGAAAAATTTACCGTTGCTGATATCAGTATGCCTGAGTTTAGCAGCTATCTTGCGGAAGCCATCAATTACATCGTCAAATATAAAAAATTTCTTAATATCCCTGAATTAAACAATCTGGATTCCGCCTATATACTGCAAAAGATAGACAAAAAGCCCGGGGGCGGAGGAGGATTCTTCATTCTAGCTGAATCGCCATATGAAGGAATGGGTTCCGTCGAAATTCCTCTGCCTGTGGCAAAATTAGTTAGAATCGTCAATATTGCCTACAATGAACGTTCACACCCTGAGAAAAAAGTCGAATCAAAAGTACAGAAATGAGTGTTTAATGGTGCGTACACATTTTGCTACGCATACCAGAGTGTATGAGACTTGCTTTATTTCCAGCTTGTTGAATACAGCATGATCTACTATACTACGACGCCTTCCCGAGAAAACAAATTTACAGGCCCGCTTGTATATGCAGCATGATATCAATATCCACGACAATGAATTTAAACTTCAATTTGAGAATTGCACCCTGTCTAAAGACAAATTTGGCCATCGAGGGCATCTGCGCATAGCATGGATCTATTTATCATTGTATCCATTCAGTCAAGCACTGGAACTGATTACATCTGGCATTAAGCGTTATGCAGCCAGCCTGGGAGCTTCTCATATCTATCACGAAACCCTTACCCAGGTGTGGGCCAAGCTCGTAAATAAAGCCATTCAGAAAAAGCAATCGAGGACTTTCGAGGATTTTCTGCTCACCCATCCATTCTTGCTGGACAAATCCCAGCCATTAAACTATTACTCACAAAATTTACTGGATAATGATAATGCGCGCACTCAATGGATTGAGCCGGATCTGCGAGCATTGAATTAATCAGTGTACGATTGGATTATCAGGCGAGAACGGTGAAGAGGGACTCTCCTCACTTTCACCTTCATCATTTTCGTCTTTTGTATTTTTAGTACCGCTCCTAACAGTTTCCTTTGCAACCTGTGTACGCTGCGGGAAAAGCGTAAATGACTCGGCATGTACGTTTGCCCTGTCATTTGGAATTTCAGGAATACCTAATGATTTCAGCATCTTGTCCATATCACTATTCACGTCATTCAAGACATTGATAATTTCATCCATAATGAAAACAACCTCTTTAATCTGCCTTTCCAACGTCTCCGATGTGTCTCTTGGCCTGGTATCAGTCACAGTAGTGACGCCCTCCATGGATTCACTCAACGGAATTTCTCTTCGCTCTTCCTCTCGTCTTCGCTCCTTTTCCAGCCTGCGCTCATCTTCCAGACTCTGCTCCTCTTGCCTTACGGTTCCTTCGCGAAGTGTTATATTCGTATCAGATATTTGCTGACTGCGTTCAATCACGGATGCATCCAGCCCAACATCTTTATCTTCACGCAATGATTTATCTGTTTCAGTTGCAAGTATGGGTGTCTGGCTTCCCTCGACACGATGCGGAACAACAGAATCCACCCGCGGCAAGCCAGAAGCAGATAATGTCAATTTAAGTGTGCTTTGTGTAATCAAACCATGCGGGACGGCTTGTTGTGGCAGAATTCTGGGGCCTGCTTTCGCATCAGGCATATCACGTTTTACTTGTGACTGTGATTTTGACAAATCATCTATTGAGCTCAATAAATTCGTCACGGAAACATTAAATGGCGAAAGTGGTTTCTTTCGAAAAGAGCGCTGCGGCTTAGAAGCTCGTAATTTATCTGATTCAAAATCCTTAGGCAGCTTTCTTTTCGACATGCTGGTTTTTGTTTCAACGCCAGGCATCAAGTCGACTGGCGCGACCGGATTTACATTCGGCAGCACTGCTCCAGACAATGTCCGAGACGCAGACTTCGTTAATGAGCTGTCCTTGTCGTACAACTCTTTCAGGAATACATGCATCTCTTGCAGATTATTCATCTCACCCAGATGAGCCAAAATATCGAATATTCTGGCTGCCAGCATTCTTTCTTCCTGGTTAACAGGTTTATGCTCAGCAAAATTCGCGAATTGTTTTAATTGTGATTTAAAGTATTCAGCATGGGAATTATTATATCCAAATTCATGATTGATTTTTTCGAAGATGATTTTGAGCACAGCCTCGATTGTTTGACGGAATTCATCCCAGGTATTGTCATATAAATCTGATACATCGCTTTCTATCCTGGTTCTAGCCTTCTCTTTGGATAGAGATGCCACCTGCCGCGACTGTATTTTTTCATCCTCTGTAAATCCTTGCGGCTTGTTCATCGCGGCACGCTGATTGGATGCAGTAAAACTATCACCCAGTGCTTTCGCAATATCCTTGCATAACATCATGGCATCATCTTTGATACCAAATGATCCAGGTGTATTGGATGCGGCTGCCTCTTGCGCTTTCATCGAATTAAAAACCTGCACAAAAATATTTACGAATTTCTGCCGTTCAATTCCCTTGTCAGCAAATCCTGGTAATTTGCCTTCCTGACGGTAGTAAATCCGCATGGCAAGCCTGTAATACTCATCAAGCCCGGTTCTATCCTTGCCACTCTTGCAATTCGTTGAAACAACGCCGCCCATTTCTTCCACAAGAATACTGAGGTAGGCAACCTTGAATTCTTCAAAATTTCTCTCCCAGATGCCAAGTACCTTGTGATTGAATGAGGGATTACGCAGTTTGGACAATTCAACATTCAGATTCATGATTAATTTTAATCGCTCCTGCTGTCCGGGTGAAAGCTGCGCAGGATCACCAATTGATGTAATAAACTTGCGTGAATATTGTATAATCGAATCTGCGTATCCCCATCTCTTTGCGCCTTGCAATGCTGCAGCACGTAAAAAATTGACAGGCTCATTGCCGGCAACAATCAATACATCATTGAATTGATGTTCTGATTGAGCTGAAACAACCGCGCTTACCTGATCATCCGCAAGCTTGTTATCACCACCGCCGCCCTTCGTGTCACTAAGCAGTGATTGCACGAGAATAAGAGGCTTGACAGGCTCACCGGAGCGTCTGAATACATCACCCCACACATTATCCATGTTAGTGATTGCCTCCGCTTGCAAAGTCATCAGCATCTGTTCAACGGTTCTTCTAGTTTCAGCCTTATGACATTGTAATGGCATTTCATAGGGAACCATCGTGCTAGTTTTTACGCTTTTCGCCAGGAGCTCAGGATGTTCATGATGAATGGCAAATGAATAATTAAAGCGTGCGTTTTTAATGCCCGGCACATGCTGCATCGCAGACGATTGAAAGATATATTCGAATTCGGACCAATCTGCATCAAGCGATTTTGGAATTCTTGATACCAGCCACTCCTGTTCCCAACGCGCCAGGACCTTAAACCATAAAGGCCGGTCAGAGATTGAAGGATTATGTATTTTCAGGTATTCCAGTTTTTGCTGGTCTGTCAATCTGTTCGCATAAGGGATATCGACCTGGATGATGTCTTCATCCCTAACTTTGCTTTCGAAGATTACGATACATTCGCTATTGGTATCAGCAACCATATATCGCTCGGCATTGCGAATGTTTCTCAGTATATCTTCTTCGCTATCCTTCGTAATGATTCGTATTTTGTCCACCACACTGTCCACGAAGCGGTCTATTTGCGATCTTGGAGATTCATCTTTCCTGGACTGTGGATCTTCAATTTCTGACAACAGTTCAATTAACTGGTTAACAATCTGTTCACGCTGGGAATTATCCAGGCTAAGATAATAATCAGAAAAATACATGCTATTAAAAATGGTCGCAATCAGATTATATTTTCTTAATTTGATCGAATTAACCGTCATCTGTGCCAAGTGTTCCTTTGATATCGGCGTTCCATCATAGATAACATACATCACTTGCATTAATCGCCCATTCACTTTCACACTGGAAAATTGACACTGGTATGGAGGTTGCGGATATTTGTCCACTTCATATTGCTGGATTTTTAAATTCAGGGATGCCAGGATGCTCGCCAGATATGCCCTGAACTGCTGATCATCCTCTTTCTGCTCTGGAGATATGGTCGCGCGCATTTTTTTAAGCAGCGGCGTTAAGTTGCTGCTCTTGCGATAGACAGCCTTGACAGCTCCCTGAGAAAGGAGATCAACAGGTGATAACTCAGCATCCGGTCCAAAAATCTCACCAAATACCATTGCGAGCGTATCTCTGGTTTTCATATATGTCCCAAACAGTTTAATGATCGTTATGTCATATAGAATTTATGTCTATATTTTTAATATAGTGTATTAAGTGATAATTTCCTTATCCAAATCTTAATTTTGATTGGTAGGCCAAAATCCATGTTATTGATTTTATGAAGTATTTATTTTTCTTTGGGAGGAAGAGGCGATATATAACCATTAATTAATAAAAGCAGTCCAACACCAATGAATGTGACGATACGTTCGATTGTATTTGTACCACTTAAATCAACAAGGAATAATTTGAAAATCACAACCCAGATTAATGCAAATCCCAGAAACCACAAAATACGCTGATTGGTTCGGGCCGCAATATAGGTTTCAATAAGCGCCAACACTGTCCAGAAAATTGATAGGCTACCCTGAACCACCATGGAATGCCACAGACTGTCCCAGTCATACGGTATCAGCAACCATTGATGAAGAGTACGCAGCAAGACTGCTGTCATCCAGATAAAAAATACGATGGAGCCGATTTCCAGGACTTGCCTGAGTGAAACATTTTCAATTGTATGATAGAGCCATTCATTTGCAGAACGAACCCAGATCACGGCGGCAACCAAAGCTAATCCTATGGCAATATCCAACGGATTGAGCAATGGAATATACACAAATGGATAAACATTGCCAGGCAAAAAATTAGATATCAAAAACCAGAGCAGGATAAATACAACAAACATCGATCCACTCGCATACCAGTAACTGGACTCATACTTTGCCAATGGCCATATCAGCCGCTTCCGGCCCAAACCTACCAGATACAGCATCAGCGTCGGCACAGCTACCCATGCGATAAATGACCAGGTAAACGGTATGTCATTCCGTTGCCGTAAAAATACATCCAGTCTGTCAGCGATAAACCAGGTGAGAAACAGAAACACACAGAGATGCAATCCGGACAGATATTCCCTGGGATATTTTTCATGGCGATAAAGAATGCTGTAAAATGCAATAAAGCACAATAACCAGGATGGCAGAGATCCGCTTGGGTGATAATAATCATATGGATAAACCGGAATGCTCAATACCGCCATCATAGGCAACAACGCTATTGCCGGATAACGTAACCAATGCCAGCCCAGCGCTTCACTCAATATCCATGCAATAAGACTGGTACTCGTCAGAAACAGTAAAATTGTTATAAATTGCTGATTGATGCTCAGATAGTCGTAAATATGCTGCAGATTAAGATAATACCAGCCAATGAATCCAAGAATAAAAAATATTACTGCAAAGGAATATTCACTTTCACTGCCCTTCTCCCGAACCGAATAAAAGAAATATGAGCATATTAAACAGGCGAATACGATAAATAGCCCGCTCAGGTAATATTCGTTGAAAAATGGCTGTATAATGTTAGCTTCCTGGCTGTGGATGATAAACAGAACTGTACTTGCGATTAATATGATTCCGGCCGCCAGACGCGGCAATACTTGCTGCTGCCTGACACCGAACCACAACATTACTATGCTTTCGAGCGCCCAGTCTGAACTGATCCATATCCCTGTAAAAGTCAGGGGAATGGTAATCGTGCCAAACATGACAGCAATGGCTACGAACGCAGATGACAAGACTTTAAAAGTGTTTGCATTCACCGCAAAGAGGATAAATGCAAGAACAGCATAAAAAACCATGAATGAAAATGCGCTCCATGCCAATCCATAATTGATATCTTTCATGAGCGCTGACTGTAATATCAGAACAACGGTAGGCGTTCCAAATGTAATAACCGAATCAACTATATTTTTTGACTCTGACTCCTGGTGAAAGGTAAATAATATGGATATTGCAATATAAAATAAAAAAAACAGGATTAAAAACAGTTCCGTACTGAATAAATATTCCTGCTGGTACGACTGCCATCCCCATAATGCGCTCAGGATAAAAGTAAAAATAAACCCAATCAAATTCAGGTCACGCCAGGATTTAAACCAGGAAATCCCAAGTATTGACATGTTAAGCACAAGATAATAAGTAAACATGAAAACATAATGATAGGGACCGGTCGCGATCAGGACAGGCGCGAGAAATCCGCCCAGAATGGCTGTCACAGCGATGGCTTTCGCATTACGCAGAATTGAAATCACACCTGTCATGATGACTATCAAGATCAACAGCGACAACGCCCCCGTGTATGGCAGCAGATTATAAATTGCAAATGCAGCATAGACAGCGAGATACATTAATCCCACGCCGCCGCCCTGCAGAATGCTCGCAAAATCCCGGCGCGCCGCTGACAAACGCCAGCCAATTCCAACCATCACGAACCCCAGTAAAAACACGCCCGCCAGGCGCAATTCAATCGACATTCCCACATGCTCAGCAGCATATTTAAGCAGGAATGCAACGCCAATGAATAATATGAGAATACCGATTTTTGCGATTGGATTGCCTGTCATCATCCATGATTTAATGATGGATACGATATCAAAATTTCCTTGACGGGATTCAAGAGGTGTCACTTTCCGGCTCTGTTCGGCAAATTCATATTCTGATTCTTTTCGGACTGATTCTTTAACGTTGGGAACAGTTTTTAATTGCTCAGCTGTTCCAGGCTGCTGAATTTCCTGCTGCCCAGGCTGCACAGCCTTGCTGGAACGCAAATCAGGCTGGGATGCGGATTTTCCTTTTGTCAGTTCATCCAGTTTTCTTTCAAGATTTTCCAGCCGCTCAGATTGATAGATGTTTCTTAATATCAGTATAATGACAAGTATGCCGACTAACAGGCTAAAAGATGAATTCCAGGAAAATGAGATAATTCCGGCTACCAATAAAAGTAATCCTGTTATTAATACAAGGTTTATCATCATCTTAGTTCCATGATTCACTCTTATTATTATATCATTAAAATCTGTAATAATTTTGTCATGGTCTTGTCATCTTCAAGTCATGCAGCCGCTAAACCAATGTAATCAAATTCTTATTATTCCGTCACTGATTTTTAATTATCCCGTCAGTATCCTGTCAGCATGTGTTTCGTATATTCGCCTTGATGATCAGCAATGAATTTACTTATCAAGGAGATATATAATGCTTACTTCACAGCAAAGATCTGAACAGGATAAACACCAGGATCAGCCTGCCTCTCTATTATACCCTTCCCAATCCACCTACACAGAGCTTACCCCACCGCCCTCATTTTCCACACTCTATCCGGATCCACGCGCGTCGATTCCAGAACCAGGTAGGCGATTCGTTCCACCACCGCGTTATCAGGTTGAGGAAAAGGAAGCAGCTGATGAACATGACACCATGAACGATCTGAATCATTTGAAACTGACACAAATTGTCAGAACTTCAACACTATTTGACCCGGATCCGACAGTGCAAAGCAAAAAGATCATCGAGGAGTATAATCGTGGAAACAAAGAAGATATAACCGAAGAATCCATTGCCTTCGGCAAACGCATTGATGTTAATCAGTTGAGACTGGTGCATCGAAATAATGTCCCGCAGTTAGTACCATATACTTATTATCCGAGACGTCTCGGTGTATATATGACAGGCGTCACCGAAGAAATCGGTGTCTACAATCAGACAGATCTTTGCATTGGCGCTCATGGACGCTATCTGATTAACGTGCCGCAAGGAAAGCTGGTAAAAGCCTGGGAAGGCAATCAACCCATATTTCTTGGCGAAGGGCCACACGTCATTCGTCATCAAAATTTCAGACTGGACAAGTCACCCATTGTGGAATTATCGGAAAATGTATTCACGCATGGCAATTATTCTGTGATACGCGTTCCCCGCGGTAAAGTTGCAAAAATATGGATAGGATCGACACCGCATATCCTGGAATCAAGATCTGAAGCCTATGTCTTTGATGATCCTACATTCAAGATTGTTTTTCAGACAATCCAGGATACCAAAGAGTATTTCACTAATGCCTCTGAACAATTGATCGTACATGGATCAATTAAACGCATTCTCCCGCGGACGGGAGAAGTGGCAATCGCTTATGACAATGGCAAGCTTGTCACATTCGAAGCGACTGGAAAACCAGTCATGATTGACTCACCGACTTTCATTGTAGATGGATTTCTCAAAACAAACCGGCAAACGCTGTTATTTCCAAGCGAGGAGACCCAGGAAGAACGACGCAGAAAAAACCCCCATGACATTGATGCAATTACATATGAAACCTTCAGGACAAGCGATGGCTTACCCATCGGTGTCAACTTGCTGGTCGCGTACGAAATTGAAAATCCACAGTTAACCCTGGAAAAACTGTCCAAGAATGAAATCAAAAAACATATAGAAAATATTGTCGTCGCCCACATGTTGAGTGTGATACAAAGCTGCAGTTCATCTGATTTTCAGAAAAGCGGGCAAAATGCCGTCAAGGAAGTCGATAAAAGCGATCCAACCCATGCTTTTGATATATTCCAGGCACCTTCTGCGCCATCGCCATTCTTCAAGCAATTACAGGACGATACCAAACAATTGGCTGATGATTTACTCAAGATCGGAATCAAAATCACGCAATTGCGAATTGAACCACCTAAAATTCTTGACAAGAAAATTGCGGATGAAATGGCTCAAAACTCTCTCTTGAATGCTAAAGCCCGGGCCGAAGTATCGGTTTTGGATTTAAATTTGCAAATAAAACAACAGCAAGCCACACAGGCTGCCGAACAGGAACGTATCAAAATGGAGCGTGAAAAGCAAAACAAAATCATTCAGGCACAGTGGGAAGCAGAGGCAAT